>Ga0299913_10005383_pt1 | contig 10915 bp, 9 predicted proteins | sample RVTome_9_FD_201360 | JGI IMG/M metagenome (GOLD analysis project Ga0299913, IMG submission 201360) | Soil microbial communities from uranium-contaminated site in the Upper Colorado River Basin, Wyoming, United States - RVT155D38 (version 2) ... | reverse complement strand
CTGCACGCGATCAGGTCGCGGTGGGCAAGCTCTCGGGTGCGGTCGGCTCGTATTCACAGCTGCCCCCCGACGTCGAGGCCTACGTCTGCGACCGCCTGGGCCTTCAGATCGAGGATGCCGCTACTCAAGTCGTCTCGCGCGATCGCCACGCGCAGCTCCTCGGTGCCATCGCGACGGCCGGCGCATCGCTCGAACGGTTCGCACAGGAGATCAGGCACCTCCAGCGGACCGAAGTCCGTGAGGTCGAGGAGCCGTTCGCGGAGGGCCAGAAGGGCTCCTCGGCGATGCCCCATAAACGCAACCCGATCGTGTGCGAGCGGATCTGCGGGCTGGCGCGGTTGCTGCGCGCGTACGCCCAGACCGGTTACGAGAACGTGGCGTTATGGCACGAACGGGACATCTCGCACTCGTCGGTCGAGCGCATCACGTTCGAGGATGCATGCACATTGCTCGACTACATGATCGAGAAGATGCGCTGGGTCATCGAGGGTCTGCGCGTCTTCCCGGACCGCATGAAGGTCAACTTGGACGCCTCCTACGGACTGCTGAACTCGCAGAGCGTCCTGACCGCGTTGCTGGCCAAGGGATCGCTCCAGCGGGAAGACGCTTATGCACTCGTCCAGCGCAACGCGATGGCCGCGTGGGAAGAAGGCCGGCCGTTCCTGGAGTTGCTGAAATCGGATCCGGAAGTCACCGAACACCTCGATCCGTCCGAAATCGAAGGATGCTTCGACCCGGCGCGCTATCTTCGAGATGCACACGTGATCTTCGAGCGATTGGAGGCGTTGTAGATGTCAGATGCGACCCACGTTGGGTCAGGGAAGGTCCGTGAGCTCTACGAGGTAAGTGACAAGCTGCTCCTGGTCGCCTCCGATCGGATAAGTGCCTACGACGTGGTCCTGGATCAGCCGATCCCGGACAAGGGCAAGGTCCTCACCGGTCTGTCGCACTACTGGTTCGAGGTCATGGAAGGCGTGTGCCCGAACCACCTCGTCTCGATCCGGGCCGAAGATCTGCCGGACATCGGTGTCGACGACCTTGCCGGGCGAGCGATGCTCTGCACGCGTGCCGAGCCGATCGCGATCGAGTTCGTGGTTCGCGGTTACCTATCGGGCTCGGGCTGGAAGGAATACAAGGCGTCGGGCGAGGTGTGCGGTCACAAGCTGCCGGATGGACTGGTCGAGTCCGACAAGCTCCCGGGGCCGATCCTCACGCCGGCCACGAAAGCGGTTACCGGCCACGACGAGAACATCACCGAAGCCCAGGCCGCCGAGGTGGCCGGGAAAGAGGTCTACGAGACCGCCCGTTCCTATGCCCTCGACGTGTACACGAAGGCCGCCGAGCTCGCTGCCGGCCGCGGCGTGATCATCGCCGACACGAAGTTCGAGTTCGGGATCGTTGACGACGAGGTGATCCTGATCGACGAGGTCCTCACTCCGGACTCGAGCCGCTTCTGGCCGGCCGACGAGTACAAGCCGGGCGGATCACAGCCGTCGTTCGACAAGCAGTACGTGCGCGATTGGCTCGATGCGTCGGGATGGGACCACAACCCGCCCGCGCCCCAGCTGCCCGACGACGTGGTCCGGGCGACCCGCGATCGGTACGTCGAGGCATACGAGAAGGTCTCGGGTCGTCCGTTCGACTCGTGGCTGAAAGAGGTGTCTGGCTGATCGCAGCCCAAGCGACCGCAACCGGACGCTCACAAGCGTCCGCGCAACTAGGGCTAACGCTCCGATCCGTCCTGCTGAGCCCACGCGCCGGCTTCGCGTCGGTGTTCGCCTCTGCCCGGCGGCGGGAGCAAGCAGGCATCCGTCCTGCCGAGGGCATCGCCCCCTACGTTCTGGCTGCTCTAGGTGGCGTGGCCCTGATGCTGTTGTGGCTCAAGATCGGTTCCCTCGTCGGCACGCGCAAAGTGGCGGCGGTCGACTTTCGATGGTCCTACCTGGCCGTTGCCGGGATCGCCGGCGCACTTATCGCGCTCATCGCGCAATCCGTCTGGGGTTATCTCGGGGCCGGTCTGGTGCGGGCGTTCGGAGCGCGCTCTCCCGCTCGCGATCTGCGGACGACGTGGGGCGCGAGCGCATCCCCACAGGTCATCGCGCTGGTGGTTCTGCTCCCTCTCGATCTGTTGATCGTCGGCACCGAAACGTTCACGAGCGAGAGGCTCGACGATCCGCTCGCGACCGGGTGGGCGGCCCTATCGATAGCGTTCTCCGTGAGCCTGCTGGTCTGGTCCGCGTTCATCTTCGTGCGCGGGGTCGAGGTCGCAACATCTTCCCCACCGCTAAAGGCGATCGCGATGTCGTTCGCCGCCGCCGTGTGCCTTGCCGCCATCGTGGGCGGCTCGATCGCGGGTGCGCTGGCACTGGGAGGTGCGGCCTGATGGCGTTCACCGCATCTGTGAATGTGATGCTCAAGGAAGGGATCGCCGATCCTCAAGGTCAGACGATCGAGCGAGCGCTCCCTGCTCTAGGTTTCACCGGCGTCGAGGAGGTCCGCGTCGGCAAGAGGATCAGGCTCACGGTCGACGCGCCGTCGGAGGAAGAGGCGCGCGCTCGTGTCGAGCAGATGTGCGAGCGGTTGTTGTCCAACCCGGTTATCGAGTCTTACGAAGTGACGCTGGAGCGATGAGCGCCCGCGTCGGCATCGTCGTCTTCCCGGGTTCCAACTGCGAGCAGGACTGCGAGAAGGTGTTCCGCGACCTGGGGGCCGAGCCCATGATGGTCTGGCACGCAGAGGATGCGCTGCCCGACGTCGACATCGTCGTCCTCCCGGGCGGTTTCGCCCACGGCGACTACCTACGCACAGGTGCACTGGCTCGGTTCTCACCGATCATGTCGGCGGTTCAGAAGCACTCCGATGCGGGAGGCCTGACGATAGGGATCTGTAACGGGTTCCAGGTTCTCTGTGAGGCCGGGATGTTGCCGGGTGCGCTCCGCAAGAACGCGGGTCTGAAGTTCCTGTGCAAGTGGGTAGATCTCACGGTCGACAACGCGGATACGCCGTTCACCTCGCGCGCGGAGCCCGGCCGAGTCATTCGGATCCCGATCAACCACTTCGAGGGCAACTGGTACTGCGAGCCTGCCGTGCTCGACGATCTGAAAGCGAACGGGCAGATCGTTCTCCGTTACGCCGATAACCCCAACGGGTCCCTCGATTCCGTCGCAGGGCTCGCGAATGAGAACTTCACCGTCTTCGGTCTGATGCCTCACCCGGAGCGTGCGTGCGAGTCCATCCTGGGTTCCGAGGACGGCGCTTTGATCCTCGGGTCCATGCTCGACCACCTCACCGCCAAGGCCGGGGTGTGACGACGACCGCATCGCTTCACCGCGAGCTCGGCCTCACCGACGATGAGTTCGAGCAGATCCGCGACCGTCTGGGCCGCGAGCCGAGCTACACCGAGCTCGCCATGTTCTCCGTCATGTGGAGCGAGCATTGTTCCTACAAGTCGAGCCGCGTACATCTGAAGAAGCTTCCGACCGAGGGACCAAACATCCTCGTCGGCCCGGGCGAGGGGGCCGGGATCATCGAGGTCGCGCCCGGTGTAGCGGTCGCATGGAAGGCCGAGTCGCACAACCACCCGTCCTTCGTCGAGCCGTTCAACGGCGCCGCGACGGGCGTCGGTGGCATCGTGCGCGACATCCTTTCGATGGGTGCGCGTCCGATCGCACTGATGGATCCCTTGCGGTTCGGCTCCCTCGACGACGCCCGTACCCGTTATCTCGTTGATGGTGTCGTGCACGGGATCTCGTCATACGGGAACTCGATCGGCGTACCGACCGTCGGCGGCGAGGCGGTGTTCGAGGAGTGTTACGCGGAGAATCCTCTCGTCAACGTCGCGTGTCTCGGAGTGATCGAGGACAAGCTGATGCACGGGCGCGCCGAGGGGCCGGGCAACATCGCGATCCTTATCGGCTCGCGCACCGGCCGCGATGGCATCGGTGGTGCCAGCGTGCTTGCGTCGGCCGAGTTCGACGAGACATCCGAAGAGAAGCGCCCGTCGGTCCAGGTCGGCGACCCGTTCTCCGAGAAGCTGTTGATCGAGGCATGTCTCGAGCTCATCTCGAGCGGCCTGCTCGTCGGGCTCCAGGATCTCGGTGCGGGTGGGATCTCGTGTCCAACCTCGGAGATGACTTCGAAGGCCGGCACGGGGATGCGTGTCGACATCGATCACGTGCACCGGCGAGAGCCCGGGATGGAGCCGTTCGAGGTCATGATCTCGGAGTCCCAAGAGCGGATGCTGGCCGTGGTCGAGCCGGCGCGCCGCGACGAGGTCCTCGAGGTCTGCGCGCGCTGGGGGATCGACGCAAACGTGATCGGAGAGGTCATCTCATCGGATCGCCTCGAGATCGTCAGCGAGGGCGAAGTCGTCGCCGATGTTCCCGCCGCCGCACTTGCCGAGGAGGGCCCCATCTACGACCGGCCGCTGGCACGGCCCGGTTGGATCGATGAGGTTCAGTCCAAACTCCCCACCACAACCCCGCCTGCATCTCTGGCGGATGCGTTCATGCGGGTGCTGTCGTCACCGAACATCGCCTCGAAACGGTGGATCTGGGAGCAGTACGACCACATGATCTTCCTCGGCACGCTCCAGGGGCCCGGCGGGGATGCGGCCGTGATCCGGTTACCCGACTCCGACGTCCGGGTCGCGATCACCACCGACGGGCCCGGTCGGTATTGCTATCTCGACCCGTACGAAGGTGCCCGCCTGGCCGTCGCCGAGGCCGCTCGCAACATCGCATGCGTCGGCGCGAAGCCACTCGCGATCACGAACTGCCTCAACCTCGGCAACCCTGAGAAGGAAGACGTGATGTGGCAGTTCTCCGAAGTGATCCGAGGAATGGGCGATGCCTGCACGGCGTTGGCAACCCCCGTGACCGGCGGCAACGTGTCCTTCTACAACGAGACCAAGGGGCGGGCGATCTACCCGACCCCCGTGATCGGCATGCTCGGCGCTTTCGCGCCCGAAGCCGAGGTGCGCGGTCTCGGCTTCATCGGCGAGGGAGACGTCATCGTCCTGGTCGGCGAGACCGACCCGAGCGATCTCGGGGGCAGCGAGTACTCCAAGGTGATCCATGCTGAGGTTGTCGGCACCCCACCGAAGCTCGATCTGGAAGCCGAGAAGGCATTGCTCGCCTTCCTCGCCGGTGCGAACGCGACGATCCGATCGGCCCACGATCTCTCTGCCGGTGGGCTGGCTGTGGCACTGGCCGAGGCGGCGCTCGCGGGCGGTGTTGGGTTCGCCCTCGAAGTGGACGATCTCGACCACCTAGCTCTGTTCAGCGAGTCACCCTCACGCGCGGTCGTCACTTGTGCCGCGGCCGGCGAAGCAGCGATCTTCGCAGCAGCGGAGCGAGCCGGTGTTGTCGCACGCAGGATCGGCGTGGTCGGGGGCCCGAACATGAGATTCGGTGCATTCGAGACAGCGCTGGACGAGGCGCGTTCGACCTACGAAGGCGCCCTCTCCGAGAGCCTCTCAAGTAGCATCAAGTAACGATGGCAGGCGAGGCACGCGACGCGTGCGGTGTGGTTGGTATCTATGCCCCCGGTGAGGACGTAGCCCGGCTCACCTACTACGCCCTCTATGCCCTCCAGCATCGGGGCCAGGAAGCTGCCGGGATCGCGATCTCGGACGGTCAAACGATCGTCGTCTACAAGGAGCTCGGTCTCGTCTCGCAGGTGTTCGACGAGACGGTGTTGAAGAGCCTTCGCGGCTACCTGACGATCGGCCACACCAGATACTCGACTACGGGGTCGACGACGTGGGAGAACGCGCAACCGTCTTTCAAGAGCGCCCCCGCCGGACAGATAGCTCTTGCGCACAACGGAAACCTCGTCAACTCTGTGACCTTGAAGGAGTCGCTGGCCGCCGCCGGCGGTGATCCGACCCCGGCCAAGGGGCGCGTCGCGTCATCGTCAGATACCGATCTCGTTGCGGCTCACATCGCGCGTGCGAACAAAGGCGATACACGCCAGGCCATACTCGAGGTGCTACCGATGCTGTCGGGTGCCTTCTCATTCACGATGATGGATGAAGGAAAGCTGTTCGGTGCGCGCGATCCCCAAGGCTTCCGTCCGTTGTGCATCGGTTCCCTCGGCGAGGGTCGATGGGTTCTCGCGTCGGAGACATGCGCGCTGGACCTACTCGGGGCGCGCTTCATCCGCGATGTGGAGCCCGGTGAGCTCGTCACCATCGACGAGACTGGGATCTCGAGCGACCGCTTCGCTCCCGTCACCTCCGCTGCATGCATCTTCGAGCACGTTTACTTCGCACGGCCCGACTCGACGCTCATGGGCCAGAACGTGTACGCGACGCGCTACCGGATGGGTCAGCGCTTGGCCCAGGAATCTCCGGTCCAGGCCGAGCTCGTCATGCCGGTACCGGACAGCGGGGTCCCGGCAGCACAGGGATACGCGGAAGCATCCGGCATCCCGTACGGCGAAGGTTTCGTGAAGAACCGTTACGTCGGCCGTACATTCATCCAACCCACCGAGTCGATGCGCAAGCAGGGCATCCGGATGAAGCTGAATCCGTTGCGTGAGGTCATCGAAGGCCGGCGCGTGATCGTCGTGGATGACTCCATCGTGCGCGGGCCCACAGCCGGCCACCTCGTGCAGATGCTGCGGGAAAGCGGAGCCCGCGAGGTGCACCTCAGGATCTCGTCGCCACCGATCAAGTGGCCGTGCTTCTACGGGATCGACATGCCCAACCAGAACGAATTGATCGGGTCCCGGATGGACGTCGACGGGATCCGCGAGCATGTCGGCGCCGACTCCCTCGCCTACCTGTCGCTCGATGGGATGGTGGCGGCCACCCAAATACCGGCGGATGGTTTCTGCACCGCTTGTTTCTCCTCGAACTATCCGGTGCCGATCCCGGCCGACCAGTTGCGGAGCAAGCACGTCCTCGAGGAAGGCTCGGTCGAGCCGCGCCGGGCGACATGGCCGTCCGGAAGCGCCTAGCGCCCGAGCGCACCGCTGCGGAGGTCGCGAGAGCCGCAGGGATCAGGAGCGGCGATCAACAGCTGACGCAGTCGCAGGTCGACCGTCGGCGCACCCAGCTGTGGACCATCTCGCTCTTCGTGATCCTGTCGTTGTCCGGAACGGTCGCGCTCTACTGGTTGAGCTACGAGTCTCTGCCAGAGCAGCTCCAGCTGGCGTCGGTGTCCTCCTACATCCTCGCAGTTCTGATCGTCGGGCTCCTGTTGTCGTTCATCGTGTACGTGGTCGACAAGGAGATCCGCTTGCGCCGGTTGTCCCACCTGCTGGTCGAGGAACGGGTGCTCTCGGCCGCTCTCTCCAACCGGCTCTCGGAGATCTCGGCCTTGTCGGAGGTCGGTAAGGCGATCAACACGACGCTTGACCTCCACGACGTTCTGAACCTGATCCTGTCGTCGGCACTGGACCTCCTCGGTGGCACCGAGGGATCCATCATGCTCCTGGAAGAAGACAAGGAGCACCTGCAAGTAGTCAGCTATCACGGCCCCAAGGTCGAGACCGTGATGAAAGGCCGGGGCAAGGTTGGACAGGGGATCGCCGGCACCGTCGCGCAGCGCCGCGAGCCGATGTTGATCCAAGGTGACCGCCTCGAAAAGTCCGTCAAGAGCAGCGCGCACCCCGAACGCGGCATCAGCTCGGCGATGAGTGTTCCATTGGTCCGCAACGACGAGCTCCTCGGGGTACTGAACCTGAACGAGACCTTCGGACGCCGCCGGTTCAGTGAGCAAGACCTGAATTCGCTCGGGCTCTTTGCCGAACACGCCGCGATCGCGATAGGCAACGCGAGCATCTTCGAGAAAGAGCGCGAGACGATCGAACGCCTCGAAGAGCTAGACCAACTCAAGAGCGACTTCGTTGCCAGCGTGTCGCACGAGCTCAAGACCCCGCTCACGGCCATCATCGGGGCCGCCAAAACGGTGAGCCGTAAGGGTCCGGACATGGAACCGGAGGACCATGCGCAGTTCATGGAGATGATCGCCAGGCAGGGCAACCGGCTTCTTCGCTTGGTCGAGGATGTCTTGACGACGTCGCAGATCGAGTCCGGGCGACCCATGAAGCGGGTGCTGGTGGATCTGAGGGCCGCCGCCGAGGAGGTCATCACCGATCTGGGCCAGACCAAGATCGGCGCGGGCCGGGATATCCGTCTGCGTTACGAGCCCGAGAAGCCTCAGGTCTGGGGAGACCTGGTTGCGCTGCAGCAGATCCTCACGAATCTCGTTGAGAACGCGCTCAAGTACTCCGCCGAGGGCACTCCGGTCACCGTCACGGTTCGCGAGTCGCCCGATGAAGGCGTGCTCGAGATCGCGGACGAGGGATCCGGGATGGATGAAGACAGCTTGCGGGTGATCTTCGAGCGGTTCCAACAGGTCGACTCCTCGTCGACCCGGAAGGTGGGGGGATTCGGTCTCGGGCTGTTCATCGTGAAACAGCTCGTTGACGCGCACGGGGGCTACATCGGTGTGGAGAGCAAGATAGGTGAAGGGACCACCTTCAAGGTGCATCTCCCCAAGCGTGCGGCCGACCGCGGAGCGCTGAATCCGCCCGCCTGACCCCAACCTCTCGGGACCGCGCGGGAGATAGCCTCGCGGGATGCCGGTCGACTATTCGCTTTCCGACGGGGTCGGGCTCGCGGTGTTGAACCGCCCCGATGTCCTCAATGCATTCGATGACGATCTCGGGTTCCAACTCCTCGACGTGGTCGAGAAGGCAGCCGCGGACGCGGCGGTGCGCTGCTTCGTGATCACGGGTTCGGGCCGCGCGTTCTGCTCCGGCGAGGACCTCGGGGCGCTTGCCGGGACGTACGAGCGTGGTGAGGCTCCTCCACTCGGGAAAACCCTGACCGATCGCTACAACCCGTTGATCCGAGCGCTTCGTTCCATGCCCAAGCCGGTCGTCGCAGCCGTCAACGGGGTCGCCGCCGGTGCGGGGATGAGCCTTGCGCTCGCGTGCGATCACCGCATCGCAGTTGACAACGCCAAGCTCGTCCTGGCCTTCATCAAGGTGGGGCTCGTCCCCGATTCGGGCGCGGTGTGGTTCCTGAACCGGATGATCGGAGAGGCTCGAACGATGGAGCTCGCGACTACCGGCAAGCCGGTGAGTGCTGCGGAAGCTCTTGAGCTCGGCATCGTGCACGAGGTCGTTCCTGCGGACGACTTCGAGAATCGATGGAAAGCCGCAGCCGCAGAGCTGGCGTCCGGTCCGACGCGCGCGTTCGCGCTGGTGAAAGCCCTCGTGTACGGAGCATCCGAGCGCACACTCGACGACCAACTCGAAGTCGAGATTGATGCGCAAAGCGAGGCGGGACGGACGGCCGATCATCTCGAAGGGGTGCAGGCGTTCCTCGGCAAGCGTGCTGCGCGGTTCGAGGGCCGATGACGTCCCGCATCAAGACCGATGTCCTGATCGTCGGAGCCGGTGCGGCCGGACTCTTCGCCGCTCTTCATCTTCCAGAGGGAACCGACATCACGGTTGTCGAAAAGGGTCGAAAAGGGCAAGGATCCTCGCCCTGGGCCCAGGGTGGAGTAGCGGCCGCTCTCGGCCCCGATGATTCGCCCGAGCTACATGCCCGCGACACGGCGCGGGTTGCCGCCGGTCACGCAGACGCGGCAGCGGTCGCGGTGCTCTGCTCCGAAGCTCCCGAGTGCGTGCTCGAGCTCGTCGAGCTTGGTTGCGGATTCGACCGTGCCCCCTCGGGTGAGCTTCATCTTGCGCGGGAAGGCGGCCAGACCGCGGCCCGATCCGTACACGCCGAGGACGCCACCGGTGCGGCGATCATGACGACCCTTCGCAAGGCCGCCGGCCCCCGCGTCACCCGGCTCGAGGGTGCTTGTGTGAGCCTCGCGGTCGCCGACGGTCGCTGTGTGGGGGGGTGGGTGGTCACCGACGACGGTCTGGTGCAGGTCCAAGCGAGCTCGACGGTTCTTGCGACCGGCGGCGTCGGTGCTCTCTTCTCTTCGACCACGAACCCCGCCGGTGCGACCGGTGACGGCATGGTCCTGGCCTGGGAGGCGGGGGCCGGCCTCGCCGACATGGAGTTCGTTCAGTTCCACCCGACCGCCCTCGCGGTGGGTGAGAGTCAGCAACGGCCGCTCATCACCGAGGCGCTCAGGGGGGCCGGAGCCCATGTCGTCGACGCGGAAGGGCGGAGGTTCCTGTTCGAGCATCACTCCGATGCCGAGCTCGCGCCTCGTGATGTCGTAGCGCGAGCGATCGCAGGCCGCCGGTCGTGGCTGGATTGCAGGCATCTCGACGCGGAGGGGCTGGAGAAGGAGTTCCCAACCGTCCTTACGAGTTGTCGTGCCGCGGGGATCGATCCGGTGACCGATCTCGTTCCGGTGACGCCTGCCGCGCACTACACGATCGGGGGTGTCAGCACCGACCTCGACGGCCGCGCATCGATCCCACGTCTCTACGCGATCGGTGAGTGCTCCAGCAGCGGGGTCCACGGCGCGAACCGTCTAGCGGGCAACTCGCTGGCCGAGGCACTCGTCTTCGGGAGGCGGGCAGCACGCGCCATCGCCGGACAGCGCACCGGCCGCACGAAGTCTCTTCCAGAAGCTCCTCAGCTCTTCCCGACCGACATCGATGTCGACGAGACCTGGGGATGGTTCAAGGACTCTTGTTGGTCGGCGCTGGGGATAGCGCGCGACGAGCCTTCGCTCGGAGACTTCGTGGATCGGATCGAGCCCTTGACGAGGATCCCGCTCACCGCGGATCGTTCGGTCCTCGAGATCCGATCCGCGGCGATAACCGCTCGCCTGATGGCTCATTCGGCTTCCTTACGCGCGGAATCGCGCGGCGTCCACTACCGGTCGGATCATCCCGAACCCGACCCGAGATGGGCCGGTATCCGTCTGCGGGTCGCGCGCAACGACTGAGGGGCGCCGCCGAGGCTGGGCGATATCCTGGGTCCTTG
>Ga0299913_10005382_pt1 | contig 10917 bp, 10 predicted proteins | sample RVTome_9_FD_201360 | JGI IMG/M metagenome (GOLD analysis project Ga0299913, IMG submission 201360) | Soil microbial communities from uranium-contaminated site in the Upper Colorado River Basin, Wyoming, United States - RVT155D38 (version 2) ... | reverse complement strand
AGGCCACTGCGCGCGGAGAGCCGGGACTTGCCCGCGCCGGAGGGTCCTGTGAGCAGGATGACGCGAGGCGAGCGTGATATGTCACGGGGATCGGTCACGAGAGACCATTGTCGGCCATCCCGCCCGTCAAGGAACCGGGCGGGGCGGAATGTACGGGATGTGACAAGCCCTTGTGCGGGCCGCCTTCGGCTGAGCCCGCGCGCCCACGTCCAACACCGCGATGGTGACGGTCTCTTCGGAGATCCCGTAGACGGCGCGACAACTGCCGACGTGCATACGGCGCGGACACCGGGACCCCAAGTCGGTGCTGCCAACGGGGCCGTGGCTCGTGAGCGAGGAGGTCGGACGCCTCGACAACCTGCCGGAGGCCGTCCGGAACTCCGGCGCAGTCACAGCAGGGGTGGCGCGGTCACAGCAGCGGCGGGGCGTGGAACTCGCCGAGGCCGGAGGTGAGATCCCGGTCCAGCCAGTAGCGGCGAGGTTCGGCGAGCATGACGTTGACGCTGACGGTGAGGATGCCGGGGATCTTGGCGAGTTCGTTGTCGATGAAGAGCGCCAGGGCGGAGCGGTCGGTGACCAGGCCGACGCACAGGACGGACATGTCGCTGGCGACGTGGGCAACGAGGCGGGTCTGGGGGAGCTGGTCGAGGCGGCGCATGACGTCGGGGGTGTCGCCGGGCGCGACCCGCAGGCGGAGCATGAAGGAGGTCTGGAAGCCCAGCCACTCCGACACGATCTCCAGGCGGGGCCTGACCCACTGCTCGTCCAGGACCCGGCGGACGACGCGGTGCGCTGTGGAGGTGGCCAGGCCCGCGGCCCGGCCGATGCTCGCGGAGGAGGCCCGGCTGTCCTGGATCAGCTGGGCGACGACGGTGCGTTCGGCCTCGCTGAGGGGTTTGGCTGGGGGCGTCGCGGTCGCGGTCGCGGTGCCTTCGGGGCGGGTGCCGATGAGTTTCAGCAGGTCGGCCCGTTCGGTGTCGGTCAGGAACTGCGGGTCCCAGGTGATGCCCCGGCGCAGGGTGCTGAGCGCGGGCAGCGCGCTGACGCGTCGGACGCCGGGGATCGAGAACATCCGGTCGATCGCCTCGCTGGTGGCCGCCTCGGAGGGGGCGTGGACGGCGGCGTAGAGGGGGTAGTCGCCGGAGATCTGCGCCAGAACTGAGAGGTGGGGCAGGTCACGCAACCGGGGGAGGACGGCGAGCGGGTTTTCGCCGGTAATGTCCAGGAAAACATGGACCGGCATCGCCGTGGAGTGCATGCCCCAGTCCGTCTGCCCGATCACCCGGATCATCCGGGCCTCGTACAGCCGGTCGTAACGGCGTTTGAGTGTGCTGGCGTCGGCGGACAGGATCCCGCCGATGTCGTCCCAGGTGGCCCGGGGGGCCAGGTGCAGCGCCCCGATGAGGCGCCGGTCGAGTTCGTCGAGGAGGGGGCGGGTCATGATGCCCCACCTTAACCCGCTGGTTAATCCCACTGTTACATCCAAGGTCTAGAGAATCTCTCATCTGGATGCCATTGTTCGCAGGAACATCCCTCAGAGGCACGAAGAGGTACCGATGAGCTCCACCTCCGCCCAGCCACAGCCGACTGAGCCCCAGTCGAGGGCCCTGCGTATCGCGTTCCGGAGTTTCGCGGCGATCGAGAAGATCGGTAACAAACTGCCCGACCCGTTCTGGCTGTTCTGGATACTCGCGGGCGTCGTCGCCGTCCTCAGCGCCGTGCTGGCGGCGGTCGGCGTCAGCGCCGCGCATCCCGGCACGCACGAGACCATCAAGGTGCAGAACCTGCTCAGCAAGGACGGCCTCACCATGGCCGTCGAGGGGGCCGTCGAAAACTTCGCGACCTTCCCGCCGCTGGCCACCATCCTCACCGTGATGTTCGGCATCGCCGTCGCCCAGAAGAGCGGGCTGTTCTCGGCGCTGCTGCGCCGCATGGTCGCGCGGGTGCCGGGCAAGTACCTGACCTTCGCGCTGTCGATGACGGCCATGGTCAGCCATGTCGCCGGTGACGCCGCCTACGTAACCCTCATACCGCTGGGTGCGCTGATCTTCCGTGCCGCGGGCCGCAGCCCCGTGCTCGGCTGCGTCGTCGCCTACGTCTCGATCTCCGCGGGCTACGACGCCTCCCCGTCGCTGACCACGACCGACGTACTGCTGTCGTCGATCTCCACCGCCGCCGCCCACACCATCGACGCGGACTACGTGGTCACCCCGGTGGCGAACTACTTCTTCGGGCTCGGCTCGTCGGTCCTCGTGGCCCTGGTGATCACGCTCGTCGTCGACAAGGTCCTCGCACACCGCTCGGACCTGGAGCCCGACGAGCCGGTCGCCGAACTGAACGCCGCGGAGCTGGAGTCGATCGAGGTCACCGGGCAGCAGCGCCGCGCGCTGCGCGTGACCGGGCTGGTCGCCCTCGGCTTCATCGCGTTCCTGGCAGTGGCCATGATCCCCGCGTCCTCACCGCTGCGCGGCGAGGGCGGCAGCATCGTCGAGTCCCCGCTGATCGGCGGGATGGCGCTCGTCCTCGGAGTGTTCTTCGCCGTGCTCGGCACCGTCTACGGCCGAATAACCGGCAACTTCTCATCGTCCCGCGACATCATCGCCGCGATGGTCGACGGCGTTCGGTCGATGGCGCCGATCCTCGTCCTCTTCTTCGCGATCTCCCAGTTCCTCGCCTATTTCAAGTGGACGAACATCGGCGACATCCTCGCCGTCAAGGGCGCGGAGACACTGCGTGACCTGGACATGAACGGCTGGACCGTGCTGGTCGGCATCGCCGTGCTGATCACGTTCATGAACCTCGTCATCACCAGCGGCTCCGCGCTGTGGGCGCTGGCCGCGCCGGTGCTCGTGCCCATGCTGATGCTGATCGGCATCGATCCCGAGATCACCCAGGCCGTCTACCGCGTCGCCGACTCGGTCACCAACTGCGTCACCCCGATGAGCCCGTACTTCGTGATGGCGCTGGGCTTCATCCAGCAGTACCGCAAGTCCGCCGGCATCGGCACCCTGGCCTCCTTCACGATCCCGGTCGCCGTCGTCGTCTGGGTCGTCTGGGTCGCGTTCTTCGTTGTCTGGTACCTGCTGGGCATCCCGTTCGGCATCAGCTGACCCGCCCCCCCACACACACAAAGCCCCCCACACCCTCTTACGAGAAAGCAGATCATGACCGCATCGCCTGCTGTTGCTCTCAACGCCCGAGCCCAGGACGTCTCGTCGGAGATCGTCACCGACATCCTGACGCTCGTCCGCCACGAGACCAGCAGCTACGACCTGCCCGGCCTCGCGGCCGGCCTGGACCTCCTGCGCGAGCTGGCCGTCCACCGGCTCGGACAGCCCGACCACGAACACCGCTACCCCGGCGGCGAGTGCGGAGACACCCTCACCCTCACCTACACCGGCACCGGCACCGGGCACGTCGCGCTCGTCGGCCACTACGACACCGTATGGCCGACCGGCACACTCGCCGGATGGGCGCAGCCCGAGACCGACGGCAGGGCGAAGCTCAGCGGGCCCGGCATCTTCGACATGAAAACCGGCCTGGGCCAGGGCATATGGGCCCTGAAACTGGCCCGGGAGAGCGGCGCACCCGTACCCACGGTCACCTTCCTCTTCAACGGCGACGAGGAGATCGGCTCCCCCTCCTCGCGCCCGGTGATCGAGCAGGTCGCGCAGAAGGCCGACGTGACGCTGGTGCTGGAGCCGACCGCGCACGGTGCGGTCAAGACCGTCCGCAAGGGCTCCGGGATCTTCCAGGTCACCGCCACCGGCGTCGAGGCGCACGCCGGACTCGCCCCTCAGGACGGGACGAGCGCCATCACCGCGCTGTCCGAGTTCGTGGTCGCCGCCGCGGCCGTCGCCTCCTCCGACAAGGGCACCACGATCAACACCGGGCTCATCAGGGGCGGCTCCGCCACCAACGTCGTCGCCGGGCAGGCCACCGCGAGCATCGACATCCGGGTCAGCAGCGACGCCGAACGGGACCGCGTCGACGCCGAACTGGACACCATCGAGGTCAGCGACCCCCGTGTCCGCATCGACATCGACCACGCCTGGAACCGGCCGCCGATGACCCTCAACGCCGCCTCCGCCCCCCTCCTCGGCCTCGCCCGCGAGGTCGCCCGCGAACAGGGGCGCGACGACCTGCCCGACGCCGCCGTCGGCGGCGCCAGCGACGCCAACTTCGTCGCCGCCCTCGGCCTGCCGGTGCTGTGCGGCATGGGCGCGGTCGGCGACGGCGCCCATGCCCAGGGCGAGTTCATCTACCCCGACACGGTGCCCGCGCAGACGGCACTGGTAGCCGGCCTGCTGGGACGACTGGCGGAACCACTGCCCGGCTGAGCAGCGACTCCGCAACAGCGAGGTCGACGGCGACTCCTGCGTCCCGGACGAACTCGGCGGTTCCGGCTGCGACCTGGGCCCGAAGAGAGAGGCCGCCGTGCACAGATCAGGCTCTGTTCAGCCGTCACGTGCACAGCGGCCGACTCGCTTGTCTTCACGGCCCGTTGGCCGGTCTTGTCGTTCGCCGGTGGTCAGACGCCCATCGGGTGCCAGACCGTCTTCGTCTCCAGGAACGCCAGCAGCCTGGACGTACCGGGGGCGGCGGACCAGTCCGCTTCCCCCTCGTCCGGGCGGCGCACCCGCTTGAGGTTGTCCGCCGCCGCGGTCTCCAGCTCCTTCGCCAGCTCTGTGTCCGCTGCCGCGCCCGCGAGGTCGATGGCGTTGACGTCCTGGTGCGCGGCGAGAGTTGCCGCGACCTCGCGCGTACGTCCTGAGAGGACGTTGACCACACCGCCCGGCAGATCGGAGGTCGCCAGGACCTCGGAGAGGGACAGAGCCGGAAGCGGAGCCCTCTCGGCCGGGACCAGCACTGCCGTGTTGCCCGTGACGATGACGGGCGCGAGTACCGAGACCAGGCCCAGGAACGAGGATTCCTGCGGGGCCAGTACAGCCACGACACCCGTCGGTTCGGGCGTGGAGAGGTTGAAGAACGGGCCCGCGACCGGGTTGGCGCCGCCCGCCACCTGCGTCACCTTGTCGGACCAGCCCGCGTACCAGACCCAGCGGTCGACGGCGGCGTCGACCTGCGCCGCAGCCGCAGCCTCCGACAGCCCTTCCGCGGCGGCGACTTCGGCGGCGAACTGGTCGCGACGTCCCTCCAGCATCTCCGCGACGCGGTAGAGGATCTGCCCACGGTTGTAGGCCGTCGCCCCCGACCAGCCGCCGAACGCCTTGCGCGCGGCGACGACCGCGTCCCGTGCGTCCTTGCGGGACGACTGCGGTGCGTTGGCCAGCCAGCTGCCCTGGGAGTCGGTCACCTCATACACCCGTCCGCTCTCGCTGCGCGGGAACTTGCCGCCGATGAAGAGCTTGTAGGTCTTCAGGACGTCGATCCGCGCCGGTGTCCGTGCTGTCGTCCGCGTCCCCGGCGCCTTCGCGGCCTTCGGAGCCTTCGACGTCTTCTTCGCCTTCACGGGCGTCGCCCCGGCTGCTTCGGCCGTCCCGGTCTTCTCGGACTCGTCAGACATCGAGGTACGCCTCCAGACCGTGTCGGCCGCCCTCGCGGCCGAAGCCCGACTCCTGGTAGCCGCCGAAGGGCGAAGTCGGATCGAACTTGTTGAACGTGTTCGCCCAGACGACGCCCGCCCGGAGCTTGCTCGCCATGGACAGGATGCGCGACCCCTTCTCCGTCCAGATGCCCGCCGAGAGGCCGTACGGCGTGTTGTTGGCCTTCGCCACGGCCTCGTCGGGCGTACGGAAGGTCAGCACGGACAGCACAGGACCGAAGATCTCCTCGCGGGCGATCCGGTGCGCCTGGCTCACGCCCGTGAAGAGGGTGGGCGCGAACCAGTAGCCGTTCTCGGGCAACTCGCAGGGCGCGGACCACCGTTCGGCGCCCTCGGCCTCGCCGGAGTCGGCCAGCGCCGTGATACGGGCCAGCTGTTCGGCGGAGTTGATGGCGCCCACATCGGTGTTCTTGTCCATCGGGTCACCGACGCGGAGCGTACCCAGGCGCCGCTTCAGAGCGTCCAGCAGCTCGTCCTGCACCGACTCCTGCACCAGCAGCCGCGAGCCGGCACAGCAGACCTGGCCCTGATTGAAGTAGATGCCGTTGACGATGCCCTCGACGGCCTGGTCGACCGGGGCGTCGTCGAAGACGATGTTGGCGCCCTTGCCGCCCAGTTCGAGCGTGAGCTTCTTGCGCGTACCCGCGACCGTACGGGCGATCTCCTTGCCCACGGCCGTCGAACCGGTGAAGGCCACCTTGTCGATGCCGGGGTGTGCGACCAGCTCCGCGCCCGTCGAGCCGTCTCCCGTGAGGATGTTGACGACGCCCTTGGGCAGGCCGGCCTGGCGGCACACGTCCGCGAAGAAGAGCGCGGAGAGCGGCGTCGTCTCGGCGGGCTTGAGCACCACGGTGTTACCCGTGGCCAGCGCGGGTGCGATCTTCCAAGCCAGCATCAGCAGCGGGAAGTTCCAGGGGATGACCTGCCCGGCAACGCCGAGGGGCTTGGGGGCCGAACCGCTCGTACCCCTTGCCGTGCTCCGCCCGAACCCGGCGTGCTCCAGCTTGTCCGCCCAGCCGGCGTAGTAGAAGAAGTGCGCCGCGACCAGCGGCAGGTCGGCGTCCCGGGTCTCGCGGATCGGCTTGCCGTTGTCCAGCGTTTCCAGGACGGCCAGTTCACGGGCGCGTTCCTGGAGGATGCGGGCGATGCGGAAGATGTACTTCGCGCGCTCGGCACCGGGCAGCGCGGACCAGCCGGTGAAGGCGGTACGTGCCGCGCGTACCGCATCCTCGATGTCCTCAGTGCCCGCCTGTGCGACTTCGGAGAGCACCTCCTCGGTCGCGGGGGAGACCGTCTTGAAGACCTTGCCGCCCGCCGCCTCGCGGAACTCGCCGTCGATGAACAGCCCGTAGGAGGGGGCGATGTCGACGATCGCGCGGGACTCGGGCGCGGGTGCGTACTCGAAAATCTGGTCTGTCATCTCTGGCTCAGTCCACCGTCACGTAGTCGGGACCGGAGTAGCGGCCGGTGCTCAGCTTCTGGCGCTGCATCAGCAGGTCGTTGAGGAGGCTGGAGGCGCCGAAGCGGAACCAGTCGGGGCTCAGCCAGTCCGGGCCCGCCGTCTCGTTGACCACCACCAGATAGCGCAGGGCGTCCTTGGCGCTGCGGATGCCGCCCGCGGGCTTCACACCGATCTGCGTGCCGGTGACGGTACGGAAGTCGCGTACGGCCTCCAGCATCAGCAGCGTGTCGGGCAGCGTGGCGTTCACCGCGACCTTGCCGGTCGAGGTCTTGATGAAGTCGGCGCCCGCGAGCATCGCCAGCCAGGAGGCGCGGCGGATGTTGTCGTACGTCGACAGCTCGCCGTTCTCGAAGATGACCTTCAGATGGGCGGGTTCTCCCTGCGGCCTCGCGCAGGCCTCCTTCACGGACTGGATCTCCTCGAAGACCTTTCCGTACCGCCCTGAGAGGAAGGCGCCGCGGTCGATCACCATGTCGATCTCGTCGGCGCCCGCGGCGACGGCCTCACGTGTGTCGGCCAGCTTGACGGAGAGGGCCGCACGTCCGGAGGGGAACGCGGTCGCGACGGAGGCGACCTTGATCCCGGTGCCGCCGCCTGCCGACAGTGCTTGCTTGGCGGTCGCCGCCATGTCGGAGTAGACGCAGATCGCGGCGACCTGGGGGGCGGTGCGGTCGCTCGGGTCGGGGTTGGCGCCCTTGGCACACAGGGACCGCACCTTGTCGGGGGTGTCGGCCCCTTCGAGGGTGGTCAGGTCGATCATCGAGATCGCCAGGTCGAGGGCGTACGCCTTCGCCGTGGTCTTGATCGAGCGTGTGCCGAGGGTCGCGGCGCGGGCTTCGAGGCCGACCGCGTCGACACCGGGCAGGCCGTGCAGATAGCGGCGCAACGCGGCGTCGGACGCGGTCACGTCCGCCAGTGCGGGTGCGGTGGAGGCAGAAGACATGGTCACAAGAGGAGCATATCTACACGCGTAGCTTCGTCGGTAGGGGCCAGCGCATCCGGGATGCGTGCGCGGCTGGATCTCATGGCGCACGGCGGCACCTCATGGCTGCGCACGGCGCACGGCCGTACGTTCCCGTCCCGGTCAGCCGACGCCCGGCGGCAGCAGGTCGGCGATCCCGATCCGCTCGGCGAAGCCGGTGGGCGTCCGCTCAGCGACGTCCAGCACCTCGGCGGCGCCGTCGTCGACAGGATCGATCACCGGACGCAGGTGTGACGCGTGCGCGAGGGTGCGGGCGGTGAGAGCACCGGACCCGCTGCCGGCGCCGGTGACGAGGACGATGTGCGGACCGGTGGTACGGGCCTGGGACCGGGGCTGGAGCACGTCGCGGCCGGGAGCGTGGCCTTCGTCCCCTCCGGCTCCGCCATGGGAGACCCCAAGCCGGAGTTGGCCGCGACCCGGTTCGGCGGCGTGATGCGGCGGACGCCCCGGGTGCGGCAATGGCCGGGGGGCGGCGCGCACCGGGCCCCAGATCGATGCCGAGCCGCAATGTCCGTCATACGGACGGTCCGGCAGAATCAGGCCCCATGAGTAGCGAGTCCCGACCTGAGCGCCAGTCCGAGAAGGGGCGCCAGAGCGAATCCGCGACCGCGCCGGCGTCCGCGTCGGTGTCCGCGTCCGAAGCAGGCGGCGGCGCCGACCGCAGCGGCACCGACCGTGCGTCCAGCGCTGCGCCGGATTCCGCGGCCCCCGAGACCCCCGCGTACGCCGACCGCTGTTACCGCTCACCGGCGGCCCTCGCCGGCGGTGTCCTGCTGCTCCTCCTGGCTGTCTGGCTCGGTACGGACGCTCTGCTCAACGGCACGAACCGCACGCGACTGACAGCACTCGCCGGGCTGCTCCTCTTCGTGCCGCTCGTCGTCGCGTTCACACTGCGGCCCGCCGTCTACGCGAACCCGCAGCGCATGCGTGTACGGAATCCTTTCCGTACCATCACGGCCCCCTGGGGCGCGGTGGAATCCGTACAGTCCGGCTACTCCAGCGAATTCGTCGCCGACGGCACCAAGTACCAGCTGTGGTCGATCCCCGTCTCGCTGCGTGCCCGCAAGCGGGCCTCGCGGCAGGCCGAACGCGCTGAGCGGAATGTCTCCAAAGGCAGCGGGCCTGCCCGCCCCGTGGGCCTGTTCGGGCTCGGCGGAGTGCCGGGGGGGGCCGACGACGGAACAGAGACTCGCGCGCCGTCCGACCAGGCGATCGACGAACTGCGCGCTCTCGCCCAGGACAACGGCGAAAGCGACGCGGCACAGGGCAGGGTCGTCGTCCGATGGGCCTACGAAATCGCGGTCCCCGCGCTGGCGGGCGGCATTTCCTTGGCGGTTGTTCTCGCGACAGCCTGAGTGAACGCCGGGGCCGGTGGTGTCAGTCCGAACGCAGGACGTCAAGGCTCGCAATTTCCTGTACCGCGACGACTGTCACGCCTGATTCCAGTCCTTTGAAGTCGTCCGCGTTCCGTGTGAACAGGGGAAGTGCCTGGGCGGCTGCGGTGGCTGTGACCATGAGATCCGTGCGCCGTGGGCGTGGATCGCGGTTGGCTTTCAGCGTGAGCGCAACCAGAGTGCCGAACCTGCGGGCCGCCTCCCGGTCGAACGGAACGGATGCGAATTCGGCCTCCGCGTCCGCGAGGCGCTGTGCCCGGGCCGGCGTTTCGACCGGGTCCTTGGACATGGCGGCTCCCTGTGCCAGCTCGGCCAGGACGACGGACGGGAGAGCCGCCTCCACAGGCAGTGAGGCCGGATTGATGTCCGGCAGGTCGATGACCACGCATGTGTCGAGCCATCCGGCTCGTGTCGCTCAGTCGTCCGTGTCCACCGTGATCCTCATCTGTGAGCCGGTCCTCGTCGCCGTAGAACTCATCGGCTTCGGCCCGCATCTGCCCCCCGGGGCGATCCGATCTCCGGATCCAGATAGAACTCGTACGGGTGAAATCGCAATCGGTGATTCCCAATTGGCGAATCGATTCCTCGGTTGGGCGCACAGCAGTGCACGGTCTTCGGAATTCGAATGCGTATTGTCACCAGAATCGAGTTCGCTTGTCCTGTTGCCATTCTGTGTGGAATCTGGTCGCTATCGCCCGTTTTCGGGTGTCGGCCAAGCGGGCCGAGCAACGAGAAAGCGAGAGTCAAAAGTGAAGATCAGGAAATCTCTGGCGGTGCTGGGGGCGAGTGCCGCGCTGGCGCTCGGGTTCGGCGGAGTCATGGCGCCTGCTGCCCAGGCGCACTCCCCGTGGGACGAGGCCACCTACACGCAGACCAGCCTCAGGACTGGTGCTGTGACCACCGGGACGGCTGTGGAGTCGCCGGGCGGCAGGTACGCCAGCTCGCCGGTCGGGGCCGAGTCGCTGAGCTGCTGGGACGCGTCCATCTCGGGGCGGACGTTCGCCGTCTCCTGCTCGGGAGCGCGCTGGTACGTCTACACCGACTGCTCGAACAACCACCGCTACACCGTCGGGGCGCTACGCGGCTCGAAGCGAGTGGCCATCCACTGCCCCGCCGGCACCCGTGCGGTGCGCGGCGGCGCGTACGGCTACTGAGCCGAAAGGTTCCTGAACCGCTGGGGCTTCGCGCACTGCGCGAGGCCCCAGCGGGTCTTTACAGGCCGGGGCTGCGCCTGTGGCGCAGCCCCGGCCCTGCTTGTTCCGTTCGCGTGCTGCCTCAAGCGGGCGGTCTTGCGTGAAGCCGTATGTTCACGAGACGGTCCGGCGACGGACGATGCTGCGTGACTTGGCGAGGAGACATGAGCGACAACGGGCGGAGGAGGAGCGGGCCTGCGGTGTGGAGCAACCGGGTCGCCGCGCCGTGGATGCTGATCAGCGGTGGCGTCTGCGCCACGGGATTCCTCGTTCTGACAGCGCTGTTCAGTGATCGTTGGGTCCAGTTCCTCGCGGCGCTC
>Ga0299913_10005381_pt1 | contig 10917 bp, 8 predicted proteins | sample RVTome_9_FD_201360 | JGI IMG/M metagenome (GOLD analysis project Ga0299913, IMG submission 201360) | Soil microbial communities from uranium-contaminated site in the Upper Colorado River Basin, Wyoming, United States - RVT155D38 (version 2) ... | reverse complement strand
CGGCGAGAGGCGGACGCCGACCCGGTCCGCGCCCCAGACGCCGGTCACGGCGTCCACCACCTCGAACAGCAGCCGCGCGCGGTTCTCGACGGCGCCGCCATAGGCGTCGGTCCGCGTGTTGGCGCCGTCGCGGAGAAACTGGTCGAGCAGGTAGCCGTTGGCGGCGTGGATCTCGACCCCGTCGAAGCCGGCCGCGAGCGCATTTTGCGCGGCGAGGCGGTAGTCGTCGACGATGCCCGGCAGCTCATGCGTCTCCAGCGCGCGCGGCGTCACGAAGGGCTGCGGCCCGCTCGCGGTGAAGGCGTCGCCCTTGGGGCGGATCGCCGACGGGGCGACCGGCAGCGCGCCGTCCGGCTGCAGCGAGGGATGCGAGATGCGCCCGACATGCCAGAGCTGGAGGAAGATGCGCCCGCCTTCGGCATGGATCGCGTCGGTGACGCGGCGCCAGCCCTCGCCCTGCTCGGCCGTGTGGATGCCCGGCGTGCCGGGATAGCCCACGCCCTGCGGCGAGATCTGCGTCGCCTCGGTGACGATCAGGCCGGCCGAGGCGCGCTGGACGTAGTATTCGACCGTCATCGCCCGCGGCACGTTGCCGGCGCCGGCGCGGTTGCGGGTGAGCGGCGCCATGACGACGCGGTTCTCGATCGCATAGGGGCCGACGCGCACCGGCGTGAACAGGTCGCGGCTCACGGCAGTGGCGTCGGCCGGGGTTATGGGGGAGTCGTACATGGTCCTTTCTCCTGTCGTTTCAGTTTGTTGCGGACTGTTCAGTCCAAAAAGGTCAAACGAATTGCAGACTTGGCTGGCTTGGGCGCCGGTCGGGCAAGGCGCCCGCATCGTTGCATTCGCAGCCGCGCGACGGCGTCGCGCTCCAGATGTCATAGCAGGTCAACAAAAAGAGCGTTTCCGAGTGTCGCCACTGTTCCGGCCGCGATTGTCTTGCTGGCTGCTGCCAGCGGGCTGGTGTCGATTGCATGTTTCCCTCCTGTTTTTCTGTTCTTGTTGTCCGGACCAATCGGTCCAAAATGGTCCAAAAAATTAATCCAAGACGGTCAGCGCGACCCGCACCACGTCCTGCAGCGTGCGGCGATCCGGTTTGGCCTTGCCCATCACCAGGAGTCCGTTGAGCGTCCCGGTCAGGTAGCGCGCGAGGGGCCGCGGCTCCTTGTCCGGGCCGATCTCGCCCAGCTTCTGGGCGCGCCGGATGGCGCAGTAGAAGGTCTCCTCGGTCTTGGCGAGGCCGGTGGCGATGCGCCCGGCCGCCTGGTCGTCGTGGCAGGCGACCTCGACGGCGCAGTTGGCGAGGAAGCAGCCGCGCTTCTCGCCGGTCTGCACCATCGTCTCGATGATGCCGTGGAACAGGTTGCGGATCCCGACCTTGGGCGAAGGGGCGTCCTGGATCATCGCCTCCATGCCGCAGGATGCCACGGTGCTGTTGTAGCGGTCGATCACGGTGAGGAAGAGCTCGTGCTTGCTGCCGAAGGTGTCGTAGAAGCTGCTCTTGCTGATCCCCATGGCGCCGATCAGGTCGCGCAGCGACGCCGACTCGTACCCCTTGCTCCAGAACACCTGGAGCGCCTGGTCGAGCGCATGGTCGACGTTGAATTCGCGGGGCCGTGCCATGGGGTCCGGGTCCGATTGCTGTCTGGCGCCGGATATAGGCGTTTCGGACCGTAAGGTCCAGTAACAAAAATGTGTGGGGCAGCGCCTCAGGCGCCGATCAAGGGAATCTGTGGTGCTGCATCGCGCGGCAAGAGGCCGGAGAGGCGCGGGTCGTCGATCACCTCGATCTGGCGACGGAATGCCTGGAACCCCGAGCGCCGATAAAAGTCCAACGCGGCGGGATGGTCCAGCGTGCAGGTATGTACCCAGAAGCGGCGGACCGGCCGCGACCAGGCGATTTCCATCGCCCGGTTCATGAGGAAGCGCCCGGCGCCGCGGCCGACGAGCGCCGGCGTCACGCCGAAGAACGCTAGCTCGCAGGAATCCGGCGCGCGGAAGTCGAGCTCGAGCAATCCCTCGTCGCAGCCCCCGACGGCCAAGGTGTGCACCTGGACGGCAGGGCTGTGCAAGATCGCCATGAGGTCCGCGTCGCTCATTTTCAGCCGGGAAACCCACAGCCAGTCCCGTCCGATGCGATCGTAGAGATCGCGGTACCAGTCGAGCTGTGTCCGTTCGACGCGGCGGAGCGTCCACGTCCCTGCCGGAGCGGGGCGCAGCGAAGCCGGTGCCAGCATCTCAAGCGAGGTGACGACCGCCGCCAGCTTGCCTGGCGGGACGTCGGTATATCCGTCGGGGAGATGCATGCTCAGCCGTGTGACGGTGTTCCCGCAAGTGTTCGAGGACCGAGAGCACTCATGCTTCGACAGGCTCAGCATGAGGTATACGTTTTAGATCAATGGTATAGACCTCATCCTGAGCCTGTCGAAGGATGAGTGGGCTGGTCATCTGATTTCGCAACATCCGCTGCAATTTCTTCGACGGTACGGTTTGAGATCCGGCCGTTTTCGACGTCGGCGACGCCGATCATGATTTCGCGCCGAAGGATTTCCAGCCGCTCCCGTTCGCACGCATTCTCTTGTTCCGTAGATTCAAATTCCGATTCTTTCATGCCTCGTTCCCCTCACACCGCCCGAGCCTTCACATAACTCCCCGGCGCGTCCTCGATGACCTTGAGCTTGCGGTCGCCGGGCTTGCGGGCCAGCACCTTGCCGCCGCCGTATTTCTTCAGCCAGTCGGCCCAGGCCGGCCACCAGGAGCCGGGGTGCTCGGCGGCGCCGGCGAGCCAGTCCTCCGGGTTCTCCGGCAGCTCTTTGCTGATCCAGTGGCTGTATTTGCTGGCCGCCGGCGGATTGACCACGCCGGCGATGTGCCCCGAGGCGGCGAGGCAGAAGGTGATCGGCCCCTGGTAGATCTGGGTCGCGGCGTAGGTCGACTTCCACGGCGCGATGTGGTCCTCGCGGGTCGACAGGATGAAGGCCGGCGTCTTGATCTTGCGCAGGTCGATCTTGGTGCCGCCGAGCGTCAGCCCGCCCGGCTGGACGAGCAGGTTCTCGTGATACATCTTGCGCAGGTAGTAGCTGTGCATCGCCGCCGGCATGCGCGTCGAGTCCGAGTTCCAGTAGAGCAGGTCGAAGGGGAAGGGGTCCTTGCCCTTCAGGTAGTTGTTGATCACGAAGGACCAGATCAGGTCGTTGGCGCGCAGCATGTTGAAGGTCGTCGCCATCTCGCTGCCTTCGAGGTACCCGCGCCGGCTCATGCGCTCCTCGAGCAGGGCCAGCTGCTCCTCGTCGATAAAGACGGAGAGCTCGCCGGCCTCCGTGAAGTCGACCATGCTGGTGAAGAAGGTCGCGGCCTTGACCGTCTGCGGGTTCTTCTTGCGCGCCGCCATGTGCGCCAGCGTGCTGGCGAGCAGCGTGCCGCCCAGGCAGTAGCCGATGACGTTGATGTCCTTCTCGCCGGTCGCCTTCTCGATCGCGGCGAGTGCGGCGAGCGGGCCTTCCAGCATGTAGTCCTCGAAGGTCTTGCCGGCCAGCTCCGAATCCGGATTGACCCAGGAGACGCAGAACACCGTGATGCCCTGGGCGACCGCCCATTTGATGAAGGAGTTCTTCTCGCGCAGGTCGAGAATGTAATACTTGTTGATCCAGGGCGGGATGATCAGCAGCGGCGTCTTGTAGACCTGCTTGGTGGTCGGCTCGAACTGCAGGAGCTGCAGCAGGTCGTTCTGGTAGACCACCTTGCCCGGCGTGACGGCGATGTTCTTGCCGACCTCGAAGGCGTCCGAATCGACCATCTTGATCCGGAGCTTGCCTTCGCCGGCCTCCATGTCCTCAAGCAGGTTCTCCAGCCCCTTCAACAGGTTCTCGCCCTTGCTCTCGATCGTCTCGCGGAGCACCTCGGGGTTGGTCATGACGAAGTTGGTCGGCGCCAGCGCGTCGACGAACTGGCGGGTGTAGAAGTCGACCTTCTTGGCGGTCTTGTCGTCGAGCCCCTCGACGTCGCGCACCGTGCTCTGCATCCAGCGCGCGGTCAGCAGGTAGGACTGCTTGATATAGTCGAACACGGCGTTCTCCGACCAGGCCGCGTCGCGGAAGCGCCAGTCGTCCTTCTTCGGCTCGATGAACGGCTTGTCCTCGGCGCCGAGGAACTGCCGGGTGGCGTGCTGCCAGAGCGCCACGTAATCCTGCCAGAGGCCGATCTGCGCCTGCACCAGCTTGGTCGGGTCTTCCATCATGCGGCGGGTCATTTCGAAGAACGCGGCGCCGACATTCAGCGGATCGACCGGCCCGTCGTTCTTTTCCGGCAGGCCGCCGCAGGGGTGGCGCGACAGAAAGTCGCTCACCAGCTCGCGGCTCTTCTCGGCGATTCGCACCATGTTGCGCGAATACTCGATGGGATCGGGTATCTTCGGGTCGATATCCGATTGATCCGACATTTTACGTTCCTTATACTTTTGCGCCGCAAAACAAATACATGGCGAGCCGGCGAACAGGTATCAGGATTTTCGTAACGATAGGTTACCGGCCTGACCTGTGCAATGCTGCAGTGCAGCAAAGTGGTGTTGGAGTGCCGGCCGCCGACCGTCACCAAAGCCGGGACGGAAAAAACGACTAGTCCGGAACGCAAGGGGGCCCTAAACATAGGCCTAACAGCGGGAGGTAGTGCGGTGATCGACAACGGCAAGTGCGGCGACGCCGGCATGGACCGGCGCGCCGGGCGACTTCTGTGTCAATTATCCCGATCCGTGCGCCTTGCGGCGCTGACGGCGGCGGTCGGCCTCGGCTTCGCGCTCGGCGGCTGCAGCACCATGTCCGATATCGGCGAGGCGACCTCCGAAGGCGTCAGCTCGGCCGCCAACGCGATGAACCCGTTCAACTGGTTCGGCGGCAAGGACGACGAGACGGCGAGGAAGGACGAAGACGAGGCGGCCCAGCGCGCCAAGCAGGAGCGCGCCGTCGCCAGCACCGCCACCAAGACCGGCATCAAGTCCGCGCCGCGCGACGACCTCGCGCAGCGCGCGGCTACCAGTGCTGCTGAGGACCGCTATCCCAAGCTCTCGACCGTGCCCGACCGGCCGAAGGAGGCGGCGTCCACGAGCGCCGGCCAAAGCCGGACGGCGCTGCGCGAAGGGCTCGTCGCCGATACCGCGAATGCGCAGTACACCGACAAGGAGCTGCGGGCGCAGACCACGCCGGTCGCACCGCAGGGCAAGCCGGACCTCGCCCGCTCGGACGAGCGGGTCGCCGGCGAGCCGCCGGCCCGGCCGGCGCCGACGACCCCGGTTGCGGCGGAGCCGGCGCCGCCGTTGCCGGCCGCAGCCTCGGCTCCGGTAATGCCGCGCGCCGCCCCGCCGGCAGCGGCGCCGCGCGTGGCGCCGCCTCAGGTCGCCCGAGTCGAGGAGCCGACCCGCGGCTATGGGGCGCGTCAGGCGGCCGCAGCCTCGGCGGCGCCGGTGACGCCGGTCGCGCCGCCCACGCCCGCCGCACCCCCGGCGGCGGCGCCGACCCGTCAGGCATCGCTGGTGCAGCCGCCCCCCGAGCGCCCGCGCGCCGTGCTCAAGACGGTGCAGGTGGCGACGATCTATTTCAACGACGGCTCGGCGCGCCTTTCGGCGAACGACCGGCGGCTGGTCGATCAGGTCGCGGAGGCCGCCCGGCGCACCGGCGGGACGATCCGCATCGTCGGCCATTCCAGCATGAGCGCCTCGGCGGGCGATGCCGAGCGCGCGGCGATGGTCAACTACAAGGTTTCGCTCGACCGCGCCAACGCGGTGGCCGTCGAGCTGTTGCGCAGCGGCGTGCCGGACAGCCGGCTGCAGGTCATCGCCGAGGGATCGCGCAATCCGATCTACGCGGAGTCGTCGCGGACCGGCTCCGCCGGCAACCGCCGCGCGGAAATCTACCTCGACTACTACGAGCAATTGTAGCGGCTGCCGCCGGACTTGCCTTCGCCGCTATCGACAGGGCGCTGCCGGGCGGCTACATAAGCGCTGGTTTTTGCAGCCGGTTAACCGGTTTTTGAATAGCCGGCGCTATACCGCTGCAGGACGAGGAATTCCCGGGCTCCTTTACGATCGCGCGGCCCGGCGGAGCGAGGGTACCAGGGTTGTAACATGGACGAGACCTTTTACCGTATCAAACGGCTGCCTCCCTACGTCTTCACCGAGGTCAACGCGATGAAGGCGGCCGCCCGCGCCGCCGGCAAGGACATCATCGACTTCGGCATGGGCAATCCGGACCTGCCGACGCCGCAGCATATCGTCGACAAGCTGGTCGAGTCGGTGCAGAACCCGCGCACCCACCGCTATTCCAACAGCCGGGGCATTCCCGGGCTGCGCCGCGCGCTCGCCGGCTACTACCAGCGGCGCTTCGGCGTCACCCTCGACCCGGGGAAAGAAGTCGTCGCCACGCTCGGATCGAAGGAAGGCCTCGCCAACCTGGCGCAGGCGATCACCAGCCCGGGCGACATCGTGCTGGTGCCCAATCCGAGCTACCCGATCCACGCCTTCGGCTTCATCATCGCCGGCGGTGCCGTCCGCCACCTGCCGGCCTATGCTGCGACGCCCGAGACCCGGCGCGAGTTCATGAGCGCGCTCGAGCGCGCGGTGACGCATTCGATCCCGAAGCCGCTCGCGGTCGTGCTGAACTATCCGTCCAACCCGACCGCCGAGATGGTCGGGCTCGACTTCTATGGTGAGGTCGTGGAGTTCTGCCGCCGCCACGAGATCTGGATTCTGTCCGACCTGGCCTATGCGGAGATCTATTTCGACGGCGTGCCGCCGCCGTCGATCCTGCAGATCCCGGGGGCGAAGGACATCGCCGTCGAGTTCACCTCGCTGAGCAAGACCTATTCGATGCCGGGCTGGCGGATCGGCTTCGCCGCCGGCAACCCCAAGCTGATCGAGGCGCTGGCACGGGTGAAGTCCTACCTCGACTACGGCGCCTTCACGCCGGTGCAGGTGGCGGCGACCGCGGCGCTTAACGGCCCGCAGGACTGCGTCGACGAGATCCGCCGTATCTATCGCAACCGCCGCGACGTGATGATCGAAGGGCTGGCGGCGGCCGGCTGGCACGTGCCGAGTCCGTCGGCGACGATGTTCGCCTGGGCGCCGGTGCCGCCGGCTTTCGCCAAGCTCGGCTCGCTCGGCTTCTCCAAGCTGCTGCTGGAAGAGGCTGGCGTGGCGGTGTCGCCCGGCATCGGCTTCGGCGAGCATGGCGACAGCCATTGCCGCCTGGCCCTGGTGGAGAACACCCAGCGCATCCGTCAGGCGGTGCGCAACATCAAGACCTTCCTCGGCCGCACCGGCAACTATCACGAAGACGCCGCGCGCAAGGCCGTGGCGGAATGAGCAAGCCGCTCAAAATCGCCCTTGCCGGGCTCGGCACGGTCGGCGTCGGAACGCTTACGCTGCTGTCGGCGCAGGCCAAGCTGCTGGAGCAGCGCTGTAGCCGGCCGCTCCGTGTTACGGCGGTCTCTGCGCGCGACCGCGGCCGCAATCGCGGCGTCGATCTCAGTCCCTACCGCTGGTTCGACGACGCGGTCGAGATGGCGTCGGAGGCGGACGCGGATGTCGTGGTCGAGCTGATCGGCGGCGGCGACGGACCGGCCAAGGCCCTGACCGAAGCGGCGATCCGCGCCGGCCGCCACGTCGTCACCGCGAACAAGGCGATGATCGCGCTGCACGGCCCGGCGCTCGCGGCCGCGGCGGAAGGCGCGGGGCGCACGCTTGCCTACGAGGCGGCGGTCGCCGGCGCGGTCCCGGTGATCCGGGCGATCCGCGAAGGGCTGGCGGCGAACCGCATCGCCCGGCTGCACGGCATCCTCAACGGCACCTGCAACTACATCCTCACGACGATGCGCGAGACCGGCCGCGGCTTCGACGACGTGCTGTCGGAGGCGCAGCGGCTCGGCTACGCCGAGGCCGATCCCAGCTTCGACATCGACGGCATCGATACCGCGCACAAGCTGGCGATTCTCGCCAGCCTCGCGTTCGGCACGCGGATCGACTTCGCCGACGCGTTCGTCGACGGCATCCGGCGCATCACCGCCACCGACATCGCGTTCGCCAGCGAGCTCGGCTACCGCATCAAGCTGCTCGGCACCGCCGAGGCGTGCGAGGGCGGGCTGCAGCTCCGCGTCCATCCGGCGATGGTGCCGGTGAACGCGCCGATCGCTTCGGTCGAGGGCGTGCTCAACGCCGTCGAATGCGAGAGCGACTTCGCCGGCACGACCATGCTCGAAGGGCGCGGGGCGGGGGCGGGGCCGACCGCGTCCGCCGTGGTCGGCGACCTGATCGACATCGCGCTCGGCCGGACGACGCCGGTCTACGGCGTGCCGGTCGGCCGCCTGGCGCAGCTGCCCGTCGTGCCGATGAAGTGCCACATTGGACCTTATTATGTAAGATTGATGGTGTACGATAAGCCGGGCGTGTTCGCGGATGTCGCGGCGATCCTGCGCGATCACGAGATCTCCATGGAAGCGGTGATCCAGCGCTCGCGCTCGACGACGGAGCCGGTACCCGTCGTCCTGACCACGCACGAGACGCCGGAAGCGGCGATGAACGGAGCCTTGTCGGCGATCGCGACGTTGAAAGCGGTGGCGGAGCCGCCGCACATGATCCGCATCGAGCCGTTCGAGGCGGCGCGGCGATAACGCGGTCACGAAGGCGGCATGGGAAAAAGGTAGGGAGCGAACATGGCATTACCGGCGATTATGGAGCGTAACCTGGCGCTGGAAGCGGTCCGGGTGACGGAAGCGGCGGCCATCGCCGCATCGCGCTGGATGGGGCGCGGCGACGAGAAGGCCGCGGACCAGGCGGCGGTCGACGCGATGCGCGAAGCGCTGAACGGGCTCGAGATCGACGGCACCGTGGTTATCGGCGAAGGCGAGCGCGACGAAGCGCCGATGCTCTACATCGGCGAGCGGGTCGGCGACGGCAAGGGCCCGAAGCTCGATATCGCGCTTGACCCGCTGGAAGGGACGACGATCACGGCGAAGGGCGGCAACAACGCCATGGCGGTGATCGCGATGGCGGAAGAGGGCGGCTTCCTCAACGCGCCCGACGTCTACATGGAGAAGATCGGCATCGGCGGCGGGTTGCCGCAGGGCGTGGTCGATATCGACCGGTCGCCGGCCGACAACCTCGCTTCGCTGGCGGAGGCGAAGGGCAAGACCATCAACGACATGGTCGCCTGCATCCTCGACCGGCCGCGCCATGCCGACCTGATCAAGGCGGTGCGCGAGGTGGGCGCCCGCATCCAGCTTATCTCGGACGGCGACGTGTCGGGCGTGATCGCCACGGCGCAGCCGAACAGCGGCATCGATATCTACCTCGGCAGCGGCGGCGCGCCGGAAGGCGTGCTGGCGGCGGCTGCGCTGCGCTGCATCGGCGGCTTCTTCCAGGGCCGGCTGATCTTCCGCAACGACGACGAGAAGCAGCGCGCCGCACGGATCGGCATCAAGGACCTCAACCGCAAATACGACCTGCTCGACCTGGCGAAAGGGCATGTCATGTTTGCCGCGACCGGCGTCACCGACGGCACCATGCTGCGCGGCGTGCGCTATTTCTCCGGCGGCGTGGAGACGCATTCCATGGTCATGCGCTCGAAGACCGGCACGGTGCGCCGGGTCTCTGCGACGCACAACATCGAGCGGAAACCCTGGACGGCCGCATAGACGCCAAGCCGGCGACGGCCCTTCTCGGCGTCGAGCGCTCGGTCCGCGGCAACCGGTGGGAGCTTGCGGCGGCCGACGAGCGCACCGGCCTTGCCATCGCCCAGCGTTTCGCCCTGCCCGAGATCGTCGGCCGGCTGATGGCGGCGCGCGATGTCGGCATCGACGGCGTCGAGGACTTCCTGCACCCGTCGCTCCGCCGCCAGCTTCCCGACCCGTCGCGCCTGAAGGACATGGATGTTGCCGCGCGGCGTCTCGCCGACGCGGTGCGGCAGGGCGAGGCGGTCGGCGTGTTCGGCGACTACGACGTGGACGGCGCGACCTCGGCCGCGCTGCTGAAGCGCTTCTTCGAGGCCGTCGGCGGCAGCGTCGAGATCTACATTCCCGATCGCATCGCGGAGGGCTACGGCCCTAACCTGCCGGGGCTGCAGGCCTTGCAGCGGCAGGGCGCGCGCGTCGCCGTGACGGTCGATTGCGGCATCACCGCCTACGAGCCGCTGGCCGCCGCCGCCGAAGGCGGGCTCGAGGTGATCGTGGTCGACCACCACGTGGCGGAGCCGCGGCTGCCGGCCGCTCGCGCCGTGGTCAATCCCAACCGGCTGGACGACGAGAGCGGGCAGGGGCAGCTCGCGGCGGTCGGCGTCACCTATCTACTAGTAGTCGCGATCAACCGCGTGCTGCGCGAGGCGGGATGGTATGTCGCACGGCCGGAGCCGGACCTCCTGCAGTGGCTCGACCTGGTCGCGCTCGGCACGGTCTGCGATGTCGTGCCGCTGACCGGCGTCAACCGCGTCCTGGTCGCCCAGGGCCTCAAGGTGATGGCGCGGCGCGGCAACCAGGGACTGGCCGCGCTGGCGGACGTCGCCGGGCTATCGACGGCGCCCGACGCCTACCATGCCGGGTTCATTCTCGGTCCGCGCGTCAACGCCGGCGGCCGGGTCGGCGAGTGCCGGCTCGGCGCGACCCTGCTGTCCACCGCGGACGCCGCCGAGGCGCGGACGCTGGCGGAGCGGCTCGACGGTTACAACCTGGAGCGCCGGGAGATCGAGGCGGCTTGCCTGTCGGCGGCGATCGAGCAGGTCGAGCGCAACGGCGCCGGCGACGGCCTCGTCTACGCGTCGGCGGAAGGCTGGCATGCCGGCGTCATCGGCATCGTCGCCGGCCGGCTGCGCGAGCGCTACAACCGGCCGGCCTGCGTGGTCGCCCGGGAAAACGGCGTCGGCAAGGGATCCGGCCGGTCCG
>Ga0299913_10005380_pt1 | contig 10918 bp, 10 predicted proteins | sample RVTome_9_FD_201360 | JGI IMG/M metagenome (GOLD analysis project Ga0299913, IMG submission 201360) | Soil microbial communities from uranium-contaminated site in the Upper Colorado River Basin, Wyoming, United States - RVT155D38 (version 2) ... | reverse complement strand
CTGTGACCGGCCCTTAACGCCGCCAAAGGCAGTTCCGCGCCAGACCCGGCCGGTGACCAGTTGAAAGGGTCGGGTGCGGATCTCTTCGCCGGCACCGGCCACACCGATGATCGTCGATTCGCCCCAGCCCAGGTGGCAACATTCCAGGGCGGCCCGCATGGTATTGACATTGCCGATGCACTCGAAGGAATAGTCCACGCCGCCATCAGTAAGATCGACAATCACCTCTTGAATGGGTGCAGCATAATCCTTGGGGTTAATAATATCGGTAGCGCCCAAGAGCCTCGCCATTTCGAACTTGGCGGGATTGATATCGATGGCGATGATGCGCTCGGCCTTGGCCATGACCGCGCCTTGGATCACGCTCATTCCAATCCCCCCCAGACCGAATACGGCTACCGTGGAACCTGGTTCTACCTTGGCGGTATTTAGTACCGCCCCGATTCCTGTGGTGATACCGCAACCGAGCAGACAGACCTTGTCCAAGGGTGCGGCCTTGTTGATCTTGGCGAGCGCGATTTCCGGTACTACCGTATATTCGGAGAATGTCGAGGTACCCATATAGTGATAGATGGGTTTGTCTTGATGGGAAAACCGCCGGGTCCCGTCTGGCATTAGGCCCGCCCATTCGGTCTTACTGATGGCCTGACAGAGGTTGGTCTTACCCGATAAGCAATATTGGCATTGACCGCATTCGGGTATGTAAAGAGGAATGACATGATCGCCCGGTACCACACTGGTGACCACGGGACCTATCTCTTCCACCACGGCGCCACCTTCATGACCAAGGATACAGGGAAATACTCCTTCGGGATCTATACCGGAGAGCGTATAGGCGTCCGTATGGCAGACCCCGGTAGCTACCACTCGCAGCAGCACTTCGCCTTGCTGCGGACCTTGTACGTCAATTTCTTCAATCTGCAGAGGCTTGCTTGCCTCCCAGGCAACGGCGGCGCGTGATTTCATACAGTCTCCTCTAGTCTATGCCAGTGCTACGTTTTGCTAGGCTCTAATGATAGCCAATGCAGGAGATAAAGACGTCATTTCTGGAACAGACGCGCCCGACTGTTTTGATAGTATGCGTCTTTAGGGGATTTTTTAAGCCTGGGGCAATGTCAGGCCCACAGGCTGGAAAGATTTATGAGATAGACGTTGCTGAACAGATTGGGCTTCCTGCCGGTCTTGTTAAACAGGCTAGACGCTGTTTCCACAGTTGCTTAATAACAGGCTGGGCGGATCCATTGAAAAGGTAAAAGGAGAAACCTTGAGGAGAGTGTTCATCCCCAGGATCAGACGAGTCTTGGCCGGAAAGATTACGGCTTCTACATCGCGGATCATACATTCCCCGCCAATGTTAATACCTGGAATGAGATAAACCGGTACAACCTTGTGGGAACCGTCTGCCAGGATGCCACTCAGCTTCTTAACAAATTTGGCTTGCCCGCGTTTTTTCAGGACAGCCAACATCTCTTCGTTAATGGTAGTATAGCCTGCACCGGTATCCACGAGAAGTTGGGCGGGACCGAATCCGTCGATATAACCATCGACATAATAAGCGGCTGTGCCCTTGGAGTGTATGGGGATGAGCTTGTGAAGTTCAGGGTCCTTACCCCAGACGGAAAAGGAAGTCATGAAAAGCAGGATCCCTGACGATAATAACTTGAAATTCATTTTCTACTCCCGTCCACTGCATAGTTTACCAATCTAGTGATTATTTAATTAGCAATAACTATGCCCTATATTTTTTCATGCCACTTCAATACCTTACAAAGCATCAGCAATAATAATGTAAAAAATATCGACAAATGGCAGGCTTACTCTTGAGATTTCAAGGAGCAGATTTCGCGAGGTGAGTTCAGTTGTCAGTTGAATAGTTGAATAGTTGAAAGTATAGCCGAGGCCCTGGGGATCGGCACTTTCTGACTAACGGCCGGAAGGCCTATCGGCGGACTCAATCCGGCCAAGTAAGGGGTTTAAGCACAACAACACCCCGCGCTTGGGATTAGCTATGATAGATGCCCAACCAGAACATGCCTGCCCACCGACCGCTAGCTGGCACTATACTGTTACAGCCTATTACAGCAGCAGCTTAAGAGAAACTTGGCACGAGTTTATAGACTGACGCCGATGCAGCTGACCATGACGATTTCAGTTGAGGAGCATATATGACTGCGACCGAAGAACTACGTACGAAAGTGCGCGCTGTACTCGAAAAAGATCCTGCAATTAATCTTCACCAGTACCCTATTAGGATCGACGTCCGTGATGATGGAGTCCTGGTCCTGGAGGGAGAGGTGGAAGATATCATTGCAAAGCGACTGATTCCTCACCTGGCCGCGACTATTCCGGAGGTAAACAATATACTCGATCGGTTACGGATTATCCCCAGCGAACGCCGGGGGGATGGCGCAATTCTAGATTCAGTTTACGAAAACCTGACTCAAGAGCCGGCCTTCAAAGGCTGTGTCATCAGAATTCAAGGCGATTCCCGTCCAGATGCCGGCACGGCCTCGGCTCCTGAAAGCGCTATCGGCGTAATCGAGATTGCGGTGACTGACGGGGTTGTGATCCTAACAGGTTGGATAGAGAGCCTGTCCCACAAACGTCTGGCCGATGTCCTCGCCTGGTGGGCGCGGGGCAGCGTCGATGTCGACAATCGGCTGCGAGTAGTACCCCCCGAACAGGACACTGATGATGAGATTACCGATGCCCTGCGCATGGTCCTGGAGAAAGATCCTTGGCTGGATGCAGGCCAGATTTGGACCCATACTCGAGATAGGATCGTGGTATTAGAGGGGCTGGTTCACAGCCAGGAACAAAAACACATGGCTGAATGCGATGCCTGGTATATTCTCGGCGTCCACAGGGTGGCCAATCATATCCAGGTACGGCCTTAACCCTCTTGGTGTAGACCAGAAGCCAGGGTGTACAGCTGTACGCCCTGTGCAGGGGTGTTCAGCAGTATCTTTCTCAGATCTATCGCTAGGCGGGTGTTTCCGGCATACCGCACTGCTCGCAGCGGGTGAGTTCAACATAACCGCTGCCTTCCACCTCAGCGATTTCAGCATGTATTAGGCCGCCGCATTGACAGCGGTGTGGATAACCCTCTTCGCACACTTTGCAATTTTCATTACCCGTTTCGTGATTGGAAAAATCTTGCTGCTCAATCTCCGTCATTTTTGCCCTCTATCTTTAATATCCTTTGTTTGACTAATCGGGTTGTTCTTTCAACGTAGGATGTCCAGTCAAGCCAGGAGTTCAATAAGTAAAACCCTTAATAATTCATTGACTTCACTAATTTACTTGGTTGCTTTTCTAAGTTTAACTCTTTAAGGACCTGCGCAAAAATAACTTGGTTATTTGACGTAGGGCGGGTTAGCGAAGCATAACCCGTCTTTCGCAAAATGGTCGAAGGAGTAACCCATTATGTCTACTGTTGAAAAATCGAATGCGCCTCAATGACACCAATAGACTGTTTAATCGTTGGAGCCGGGCCTGCCGGGTTACTGGCGGCAATCTATCTAGCCCGGTTTCGACGTCACATTCAAGTCATCGATAGTGGATCAAGCCGTGCCTCGCTTATTCCGGTCTCCCATAATTATCCGGGATTCCCGGAAGGTATCTCTGGCAGTGACTTGCTTTTCCGACTGCACGCTCAAGCAGAACGGTATGGAGTAAGTATACTTGCTGGAGAGGTGGAAAGCCTGGAGAAACAGGAGGAAGATATTTTTCTAGCCTCCTGGCAAGGCCATCAACAAAGGGCGCATAAGGTGTTGCTGGCGACGGGAGGCGTCGATATTGAGCCCGAACTGCCAGGCCTGGAACATGCTATCCGCTGTGGCTATCTGCGCCATTGCCCCGTTTGCGACGGCTATGAAGTAATCGATCAAAAGGTAGGTATTATCGGATTTGACAGGGACAGCATAAAAGAAGCCTTGTTTCTGCGCACTTATACTGCCGATTTGACCCTATTGACCCTGGGAAGAAAACTAGATGCCAGTGCTCAACAACGGGAGAAATTAGATAACGCGGATATTCGTATTATCGAAGATCCTATATCCAAATTAATCCTGAAGGATAATAAGATCGAAGCGTTGCAAATGGGTAACGATAAGGAATACCGTTTCGACACGCTCTACTCGGCCCTTGGCACTCAGGTCCGCTCGCAACTGGCCTTCGCACTAGGCGCCAAGAGGCATAAGCAGGGCGCGTTGCTCGTCGACGCCCATCAGCAAACCTCGATTCCAGGCCTATATGCCGCGGGTGATGTGGTAAAAGGTCTCAATCAGATAAGCGTAGCCTTCGGTCATGCCGCTACTGCGGCCTGCCATATTCATAACCACTTACCAGCAACCTATAGTTAAAGAGTCAAGGCTGTAGTGCCTAAAGTGAGGATTTCTGTATGAGCAGTATCTACGAAAAACTTGAACAAGATCACGAAATGGCATCGGAGTTGTTGGAGCAGCTTACTCAGACGACGGAAAGCGATCTGGAAAAGCGAGAGCTGCTTTTTCATCGTCTTAAAAATGAAGTTACGCTGCACAGCGAAGCCGAGGATAAGACCTTCTATGCCGCGCTTGCGGAGCACGAGGAAATTCGAGACTTGGTTTCAGAGGGCAGAGAGGAACACGAAATAGTGACCGAGTTGCTTACCGAACTCGATCAGATGAGCAAGGATAATGCTGGCTGGACCAGTAAACTTAGCGAACTCAAGGACAACATAGACCACCATGTAGCCGAGGAAGAGAGCGAAATGTTCTCCAAGGCCAGAGAACTGTTAAGCGAAGAAGAGGCCGAAGCGCTTGGCCGGAGCTTCGAACAGGAGAAGGCCAGCATTCAGCTGGCGTAAGTAGCCCATAAACGCTACTCGAAATATACCGATCCTGGCTATCAGGCAATTTTTCTAAACCAAGCCCTTAGGAACACAATATCATGAATACCCTGACTATCGCCCTTTGGGCCACTAATCTGGAACCACCCGTAGACAGTCTTGCCACCTGGGTGGCTCATGTGGAGGCGCGTATGGTCGAAGCCCAAGCCGCTGGGGCCCAGTTACTGGTTATGCCGGAGTTCGCCTGTGTGCAATGGCTTAACTTTGCGCCCGCCGACCTGACGATCGACCGGCAGGTTCCCTGGCTTGCCTCGCTTACCGAGGAAGCATTAGCCGCTTTGCGTCCGTTATCAGCGCGCCATGGTATTGCCCTCCTCCCCGGCACCATGCCTTTTGCGCTAAACGGTCAGCAGGGCGATGCTCCCCAATACACCAACCGGGCCTGGCTGCTCCTTCCGGATGGGCAGGAGTTTACCCAAGACAAGCTGTTTCTCACCCCTAGCGAGCAGAATCCCGCCGCTTGGCTGCTCACCCCCGGCACTCAGCTCAATGTGATTACCTGGGAGGGCTTACGGGTAGCCATCGTTATCTGCCTGGATATGGAATGCACCGCCTTATTCGAGCGCTTGGGGAAACTGGACCTGGACCTGATCCTCTCGCCCACCAAGACCGATATGATCTCCGGCTATTACCGGGTCTTTGGTTGCGCCAAGGCGCGGGCGATTGAACTCCAGACGGTCGTCTGCGTAGTAGGAGCGGTTGGCACGGCATTTGGACATCCGGCAGTCGACACGGTGGTAGGTGGCGCCGCCGCCTTCCTGCCCTGCGAGGCGAACTTAGGGTATGCAGGGGTGGCCGCCGCCCTCGAACCTCATACCGCAGCCAGCGGACTCAGCCCGCTGCTGCACGTTCCCCACCTTCCGGTCGGTCATTGCCGGCAGATCCGTCATGGCCAGGCCGAGGCGGAGGTATGGCCCGGTTCCTGGACGGCCGATCATATTACTATCGCCGACCCGGCCGAGAACGCTAGGCGATAAAGAAAACAACCTACCATTTACACCCCTAAAGGAGATTCATCATGGAATCATCCATCCAGACGTACACCAGCACCTCGTCTACAGACAGATACCAGGCCAATGCCCTTAATGTGGGCACCCCAGAACGGTGGATGTCGTTACTGGGTGGCGGTCTGCTGGCGCTGCGCGGGCTAAGGCAGGGCGGGGCCAGCGGGATCCTCATTGCCCTTATGGGGGGGGCGCTGATCCATCGGGGTGCTACCGGCCACTGCCATCTCTACGGCGCGCTAGGCATCAACACGGCCCAAGCGGGAAAGGACGAGCCTGGGATTTCCGGCCTGATCGGTAGCGGCGAGGCCCACCTGGAAACGGCGGTTACCATAAACCGGCCAGCCGATGAGGTCTATCGTTACTGGCGCAACTTCGAGAACCTGCCGCGCTTTATGAGCTATCTCGAATCGGTCACTGTTAAGGATGATGACACCCGTTCCCATTGGGTTATGAAGGCACCGCTAGGGGCTACTCTGGAATGGGACTCGGAGATCACCCATGATAAAGCAGGAGAGCAGATTAGCTGGCGCTCGGTCGAGGGAGCGGATATAGGGCACACTGGTGAGGTCCGCTTTCGCCCTTTGCCTGGGGGACGGGGCACCGAGGTCAAGGTCAAGCTGGACATGGTGCCACCGGGAGGTATGGCCGGGGCGGCTGCCGCTAAGCTAGTGAATGGTATAACCGAGCAACTGCTTCACGAAGATCTGCGGCGCTTTAAGCGAATCATGGAGGCCGGCGAAATCCCCACAACCGAAGGTCAACCCTCGGGTCCCCGGTAAGGAGTATCCCATGAAGGCACTCTGTTGGTATGGCAAACACGATGTCCGAGTCGAGACAGTCCCCGATCCCAAGATCCTAAATCCTCGCGATGCTATCATCAAGATCACCTCTACGGCGATCTGTGGCTCCGATCTTCACCTGTATGATGGCTATATTCCCACCATGGAGGCCGGGGATATCCTGGGCCATGAGTTTATGGGCGAAGTCGTCGAGGTCGGTTCCAAGGTCGATAACCTCCGGGTAGGCGATCGGGTGGTGGTACCCTTTCCTATCGCCTGTGGCAACTGCTTCTTTTGTCAACAGGAGCTGTGGTCGCTATGCGATAACTCCAACCCTAACGCCGTGATGGCGGAAAAGCTATGGGGCCAGTCCCCCTCCGGTATCTTTGGGTACTCCCATCTGCTAGGCGGTTATGCCGGCGGCCAGGCCGAGTATGTACGGGTGCCCTTCGCGGATGTCGGACCGCTGAAGGTCCCGGAGGGCCTAAGCGATGAGCAGGTGCTGTTTCTTACCGATATCTTCCCGACCGGCTATCAGGCCGCCGAGTTTTGTAACCTAAAGTCAGACGATACGGTAGCGGTCTGGGGGTGCGGTCCCGTGGGCCAGTTTGCCATTGCCAGCGCCCGGCTCTTAGGCGCCGGGCGGATCATCGCCATCGATCGCCTTCCCGAGCGCCTGGCCATGGCCGCCAGGAACAACAGCGGCATCGAGGTGCTGAACTATGAAGAGATCGGCAATACGCTGGACCTGGTCGACGTGCTCCGCGAGATGACCGGTGGCCGGGGCCCGGATGCCTGTATCGATACGGTCGGCATGGAGGCCCATGGGATCGGGTTAGAGTGGTGGTATGACAGGGCAAAGCAAGCCGTGCTTGGGGAGACCGGCCGGCCGATCGTACTTCGCCAGGCGATCATGGCCTGCCGTAAGGGCGGTACTGTGTCCATACCCGGCGTCTATGGCGGAATTATCGATAAGATTCCTATGGGCGCCGCGATGAACAAGGGCCTGACCTTTAGAATGGGGCAGACCCACGTGCACCGTTATCTGCACCCGTTGCTGGAGCGTATCGAGAGGGGAGAAATCGATCCTTCATTCGTAATTACGCACCGCCTGAGCTTAGCAGATGCCCCGCACGGTTACGAGATATTTACCAACAAGGAAAATGACTGTATCAAGGTCGTGCTGAGACCCTAAGCGCTACCCTTAGCCACGCGGCCGGTCTTCGGCCGGCCCACCCCGGCGGGAGAGATTGCGCGCCGTGTTGATGAGGCCAATATGAGAAAAGGCCTGCGGATAATTGCCCACCAACCGGCGCGCCTTAATATCGTAGCTCTCCGAGAGCAAGCCCACGTCATTGCGAATCGCCAGCAGTTGCTCAAAGAGATGCCGGGCCTCGTCATGGCGGCCTAAGAGTTCAAGATTATCGACAAGCCAAAAGCTGCACAGCAGGAAGGCCCCCTCCCCGGCAGGCAGACCATCGACCTCCGGTACCGTGGTATAGCGGGCGACGAACGCCTCGGTCGTTAATTCCCGTTCGATTGCCTCAATAGTGCCGCGCACCCGGGAATCGGTGGCCGGCAGAAAACCGACCAATGGCATCATCAATAGACTGGCATCGAGCAGATCGGACCCATAGAATTGTACAAATGCCCCTCGTTCGGCATTGAAGCCTTCACGGCATACCTGATCGTGGATGGTATCGCATAACGCCCGCCAGCGCTCGACAGGGCCATCAAGGCCAAAGTGTTCCACCGCCTTGACCGCGCGGTCCATGGCCACCCAGGCCATCATCTTGGAATGGGTAAAGTGCCGCTCGGGACCGCGCACCTCCCAGATACCGGTATCGGGCCGCTCCCAGCCCGATTCCAGAAAGTCGAGCAAGGCCCGTTCTAACCGCCAACCGGCATCCCCCGGGTCTAACCCGGCCCGCCAGCACTGGTGCATGGCGTCTAGCACCTCACCGAATACGTCCAATTGAAAATGATGATAGGCATCATTACCCGAGCGCACCGGCGCGGAATTCTCATAGCCGGGCAGCCAGGGCAGTTCCAATTCGGTAAGTCGTCGTTCGCCGGCGATACCGTACATAATATGGGTCTGGGACGGTTTGCCGGCCGCCGCCCGTAACAGCCACTCGCGCCAGGCGCAGGCCTCGTCCCGATAGCCGGCATTCAGTAGTGCATAGAGAGTAAACGTGGCATCGCGCAGCCAACAATATCGATAGTCCCAGTTGCGCACCCCCCCCAGGTGCTCGGGAAGGGAGGTAGTCGGCGCGGCCACAATGCCGCCGGTAGGGGCATAGGTCAAGGCCTTAAGGGTAATCAACGAGCGCACCACCGCCTCACGCCAATCACCGTCGTAGGTACAGCGCTCCGACCATTCCCGCCACCAGGCCTCGGTATCACGCAGGGCCTGCTTGGGATCGATCTCCAGTGGCAACGGTTGATGCGAGGGAAACCACGTCAGATCGAACGTCACCTGCTGTCCGGCCGAGACAGTGAAATGGGCTATAGTCGTAAAGTCCTCACCTCGGAGACCCACCGGCGTGCGCAGGCGCAGCATATCGGGGCCGGCGATTGCCGTGATCCCATGCTCGACATGACGCACCCAGGGGATAATCGATCCATAATCGAAGCGCATAATCAGCTCCATATTCATGGGGACCTGTCCGCGCTTGCCTTCCACTATCCGCACCAGATCGGCCACACCGCTGCGCAGCGGCATAAAATCGATGATAGTAACCGCGCCGTCGTCGGTCTCATAGTCTGTCTCGAGTACCAGCGTGTCATCCCGATAGCGGCGCTCAATCCGCCGTATCCCACCCGCCGGCGCCAGCAACCAGCGACCATGCTCGGGTCTGCCAAGCAGCGCGGCGAAGCAGGCCGGCGAGTCGAAACGCGGAAAGCACAGCCAGTCGATTGAACCGTTGCGTGCCACCAGTGCCGCCGTCTGACAGTCGCCGATAAGCGCATAGTCTTCAAGGGGTAAGGACATAGTTAACCTCTGTGGCTTATCAGGACTTAGTGCGAGTGGAACAATTTAGCTAAAACAAATCACCTACCCGGTGATCAGCTGCCAAAACCACCGTAATACCATAACACCAAGCAGTAACAGTCCCCCTATTAAGGCGATCACCCCCACGAATACGCCAGTCACGATCAGGCCACTGGCCGCAGTCGTTTTACGAGGATTATCCAAATAGGCGTTAAGCAGCCGAACATTGCGGTTATTGGCCTTCCAGGCGAAGTCAAACAGATCCCCAAACAACGGGACCATGCCGACCAGGGTATCGATCACGATATTGAAAACCATCCGCAGCAAGGTAAGCTTTGGCACCCCCAGGCGGGCGGCCTGCACCAGAATATAGCTAGACAATACGCCTCCCGCGACATCGCCAATGCCGGGTATAAGACCAATAAGGCCGTCAATACCGATTCGAAAGCCAAGGACCGGCAAGCGAATGGAACTGTCCAATAACCAGGCCAGCCGGTTCAGGCGTTCCCTAGCAGGGGTGTGGTTCTGCGCTACCATAAGGAATGGTTATTCATCCGTTACGCATCCTTCCGCTGCGGTCTTCACGTTCTTGATGTATTTATACAAGGTTCCTCGCGTGGCCTTATAAGGCGGCATCTGCCATTCCGCCCGGCGGCGTTCCATTTCCTCGGCGCTGACATCGACATGCAGCGTATTGGTAGTGGCGTCGATGGTGATGCCATCGCCGTCCTGAATCAAGGCGACGGGTCCGCCTTCCTGGGCCTCAGGGACGATATGGCCGATGATAAAGCCATGAGAGCCGCCGGAGAAGCGGCCATCGGTCAACAGCGCCACCTCTTTGCCCAGGCCTGCGCCCATGATCGCCGAAGTAGGGGTCAGCATCTCCGGCATGCCGGGACCGCCCTTGGGTCCTTCGTAGCGAATGACCACTACCTCGCCCTTGTCGATCTCCTGGCGCTCCAGGGCATGCAGCATCGCTTCCTCGGAGTCATAGACCTTGGCCGGCCCCTTGAATACCAACCCCTCCTTACCGGTGATCTTGGCCACCGCCCCACCGGGAGCCAGGTTACCCTTGAGAATCTGGATATGGCCGTTCTCTTGGATAGGCCTTTCCAGTGGCTGCAGCACGTCCTGGCCTGCCTTCAGGCCGGGCAGGTCTTGCAGATTCTCGGCCAGGGTCTTGCCGGTCACGGTCAGACAGTCGCCATGGATAAGTCCTTTTTCCAGGAGGTACTTTAGCACCGCC
>Ga0299913_10005379_pt1 | contig 10919 bp, 9 predicted proteins | sample RVTome_9_FD_201360 | JGI IMG/M metagenome (GOLD analysis project Ga0299913, IMG submission 201360) | Soil microbial communities from uranium-contaminated site in the Upper Colorado River Basin, Wyoming, United States - RVT155D38 (version 2) ... | reverse complement strand
CCGACCGGCAGGTTGGCCGCCAGCTTGATGCGCGGCTTCGGCTTGACGGCCTTCGTGTAGGCGAGCGGCAGGTTCGCCTCGCGGAAGGCTCGCTCGAGCTCGCTGACCAGCTCGGCCTGGCGCATCCGGAGCGCCGGCTGAGCTCGGCTGAAGAGCAGCTGCCAGCGCTGGCGCGGTGGCGCGTCGGGAGATCGGGTGGTCATGGGCCGTGCATCGTACCCGCGAGGGCGCCCGAGGGCCAGAGGGGCCGGGTACGATGCTCGTCGATGGCCGAGCTGATCGCGACGGTGCGCCGGCATCGCCAGGCGCTCTTCGCCCTGGCGATGATCGCCCTCGTCGCCTGGCTGCTGTGGACGGCGCGCGGCGCGCTGCCCGCCTTTTTCATCGGCCTGGCGCTCGTCTTCATCCTCGACCCGGGCGTCACCCTCCTGGCGCGACGCGGGATGCCGCGCTGGGCCGGCGTGCTCGTCACCTACGTCGCGCTGGTGGCCGTGGTCTACGGGCTCGTCGCCTACGTCCTGCCGCCCATCAGCCGCCAGTCGCGCGAGTTCATGGAGCACCTGCCGGAGCTCGGGGCGGCCCTTGCCGAGATCGAGCGCAACCTCGTCGGCTGGTACGAGGGGCTGCCACTGCCGACCGAGGTCCGCGCGATGCTCGACGACCAGCTGATGAGCACCGGCGAGACGATCGGCGACCTGCTGCGAGGCCTGATCGCGCCGACCCTCAACGCGCTCGTCGGCGCGGCGACCTTCCTGCTGGGCCTCGTGGTCATCCCGGTCTGGCTGTTCTTCGTGCTCAAGGACCGCGAGGGCTTCAGCCGATCCGTGGCCGGGGCCATGCCGCCCTCCTGGCGCGCCGACACCGAGAACGTCCTGGCCCTGCTGGGCCGCATCGGCGGCCGATGGGTGCGCGGCCAGCTGCTGCTGGGGCTCTCGATCTTCATCGCCACCGTCATCGGGCTCACGGCGCTCACCCTGGCCGGCTTCGCGGAGTTCGGCCAGTTCACCCTCGTGCTGGCGCTCATCGCCGGCGTGCTGGAGTGGTTCCCGATCATCGGGCCGATCGTGGCGGCGATCCCGGCCATCCTCATCGGCTTCACGATCGGGCTGCCGGCCGCCCTGGCGGCGGCCATCCTGTACACCGGCATCCAGCAGCTCGAGAACCACATCCTCGTGCCAAAGGTGATGGGCGATGCCGTCGAGCTCCATCCGGCGGTGCTGATCCTGGCGCTCATCGTCGGCGGCGCGCTGTTCGGCATCGGCGGAGCGATCCTGGCGGCCCCGACCGTGGCCGCCGGGCGCGACCTGTACCGCTACGGCTTCCAGCGCCTCGGCGGTCGCCGGCCGGCCGAGGCGTTCCTCCTGGTCACGCGGCCGGCCGCCCCCGTGCGCGAGGAGGAGGAACCGGGGCCGGAGCCGCCGGTGGAGGCGGACTCAGCGGCCTGACCGGACCCGGACGGTCAGAGCGTCGGCTTGTGGCTCCGCATGCGGACCGACTCGAGGATGCCGAGCCCGAACATCAGGCTGACCATGCTCGAGCCGCCGTAGCTCACGAGCGGCAACGGGATGCCGGTGACCGGCATGATGCCGATCGCCATCCCGATGTTGACCGCCACCTGGAACAGGACCATCGCGGCAAGCCCCACGGCGATGAGCATCCCCAGCGCGTCACGCGCCTGCCAGCCGATGAGCAGGATGCGCCACAGCAGCAGCCCGAACAGGACGAGCAGCAGCGCGCCGCCGACGAAGCCGAGGTCCTCGGCCAGCACGGCGAAGATGAAGTCGGACGACTGCACCGGCAGGTAGCTGCGCAGCTCCTCGCCGCCGACGGTCAGGCCCCGGCCCAGCCAGCCGCCCGAGCCGACCGCGTTGAGCGACTGCACGAGCTGATAGCAGGCGCCCTGCGGGTCGGCATAGGGGTCGAGGAAGCAGAAGAGGCGCTGGCGCTGGTATTCCTGCAGCAGGCCGACCGCCACCGGGGCGACGGCGATCACGGCGCCGGTCATCAGGCCCAGCCAGCCCAGGCTCGCGCCGGCCATGAACAGCATCCCGGCCAGGATGGCGACGAAGACGAGGGCGGTCCCGAGGTCCGGCTGGTCGAAGACGAGGTAGGTGGGCACCGCCATGAGCGCGCCGGCGACGAGGATCGTCGACAGGCGTCCGACCCGCTCGCGCCGCCCGGCCAGGTAGGTCGCCAGCACGGCGATCATGAGCACCTTGCTGACCTCGCTGAACTGGAAGTCGAGCCCGGCCACGGTCACCGACATCTGCGCGCCGAACAGGCTCGTGCCGACCAGCATGGTCAGCACGAGCAGGCCGATGACGGCGAGGTAGATCGGCACGACCAGCGTGCGCAGCCAGTGATAGTCGACGCTGGCGGCCACGAAGAAGAGGGTCAGCCCGATCGCGGCCCAGATGAGCGTCTTCGTCGTCTCCGGCATCCCCGCTCGGGCGGGGGCGTTGAACTCGGTCGAGTACCCGATGGCCAGGCCGACCGCCACGAGCAGGATGACGTACAGGAGCAGCTGAGCGTCGAAGTGGCGCCAGGCACGCGATCGCATCGACTCAACAAAGGTTGCCGTAGCGACGCCCATCGGTCAGTTCGCCGACACGAGGCTGAAGTCCCGCGGATCGAGGCGCAGGTCCTGGTCGAGGTCGTAGTGGAGCTGGAGGAAGTACTTCACGACCTCGGCCGACACGTTGCCCGGAACGACCGCGGAATAGTTGAAGGCGACCACCGCCAGGTCGGCGTCGCTGGCACCGGCCTCGCCGGGCAGGTAGGCCACGAACCAGGAGTGGAAGGGCAGGGTGCCCTCCTCGGTGAGCTCGCCGAACTCGGCCGTGCCGGTCTTGCCGGACAGCGCGCCGGGCAGGTCGAGGTCGCGGATGTTGTAGGCGTGACCCGAGGTGATCACCTCGCGCGCACCGAGCCGCATGGTACGCAGCGTCTCGGCGGAGGCGCCCACGGCATGGATCACCTCCGGCTCGAACTCCCGGACCAGGGTGCCCTCCGCGTCCGTCTCGCCGCGGACGATCATCGGCCGCATCAGGTCGCCGCCGTTCGCGAGGGCGGCGTAAGCGTTGAGGATCTGGAGCGGCGTCACGGCGATCACGTTCTGCCCGATCCCGGCCTGTGCCAGCTCGCCGGTGAATACCCCCGCCCGGCCCTGCTGGCGCGCCCACTCCGTGCTGGCGATGATCCCCGGCTCCTCGCCGGGGAGCCGGATCCCGCTGCGCATCCCGAAGCCCAGCTCGTGCGCCCACTCCGCCAGCGGATCGATGCCCGTGTGGATCGCCATCTGGTAGAAGAAGGTGTCGGAGCTCTTGGCGAACGCGTCGACCATGGCGAGCGGCCCGAAGCCCTGCCGGTTCCAGTCGTACAGGCACTCGCCCTCCGGCGCGCCCGGGATCTGGTAGCAGCCGTACGTCGGCCAGCGACGGTCCGGCGTGGTCACGCCCTCCTCGAGCGCCGCGATCGCGGTGACCAGCTTGTACGTCGAGCCGGGGGGATAGATATCGCTGATCGCGTGGTTGCGCAGGGGGCGGTTGGGGTCGGCCAGGTAGACGTTGAAGTCCTCGGTGCTGATGCCGCGGGCGAACCGGTTGTTGTCGTAGGCGGGCAGCGAGACCATGGCCAGGATCTCCCCGGTCTGCGGGTTCATCACCGCGGTCACTCCCTGCTCCACGCCGGCGACCTTCATGCCCCACTCCAGCGCCCGCTGCGCCCGGCGCTGGATCTCGGCATCGATGGTGAGCATCAGGTTCGTGCCGGGCTCCGGTTCGCGGACGGTCTCGATGACGCGAATCTGGCGGCCCGAGGCATCGCGCTGCACGAGCTGGGTGCCGTAGGTGCCGCGCAGCTCCTCCTCGAACGACGCCTCCACCCCCGACTTGCCGATCACGTCGTCGCGCAGGTAGCCGGCCTCCTGGCGGCTCGCCAGCTCGCCGCGGGTGATCGGCCCGGTGTAGCCGATGACGTGGGCGAGCAGCTCACCGCCGACCTTCCCCTCCTCGTCGAGGTACTCGCGGACCGCGTCGACCTCGACGACCACGCCCGGCAACCGCGCCGCCTCCTCGCCGATGAGCAGCGCGGCCTCCCGGCCCACGCCACGCTCGACCGGGACGAGGTCGAATGGACTCCCGGAGAAGGCGCCGAGGCGCGCCCGCATGGCGTCCGCCGACGTGCGCGTGATCTCCGCCACCCGGTTCAGGACCCGGGCGCGCTGGCTGTCGGGCAGGTCCGCGGGGCGCACCTTGACCGTCCACGACGGCGCGTTCACGGCCAGGGGGCGGCCGGCGCGGTCGAAGATCAGGCCGCGCGGTGCCGGCAGCGGGACCTCGGCGGTTCGCTCGGCCGCGGCGCGGCGCGCATAGACGTCCCCGCTGAGGACCTGGAGCTGGAAGAGCCTGCCGCCAAGCGCGGTGAGCAGCAGGGCGGTCACGACGCCCATGGCGATGAAGCGCGCCGGCGAGCGTCGAAGGTCGACGCGCCCGTCGTTCAGGTCGGCCATCGCGTCACCAGGCCGGCGCCTCGTCGGGCGCGTAGCGCGCGACGAGCAGGCGCGCGGGGACGAGGACGAGCGCGGCGATGGCGGCGTTGAGCACCGCCGCCGCCAGGATGATCTCGGTCGGCAGCCCGCCGACCAGCGGAGTGTCCGCGACGAGCTGGCCGATGGCCAGCATGGCGACATCGGCGACGACCGATCCGACGAAGACCGCGGCGACCGGGTAGACCCAGGTCATGCGGCCCAGCACGCGGGCGCCGCCGGCCGTGACCGCCGCCACGATGAGCATGGCCAGCGGCACCGAGCCCAGCGGGTCGCCCACCAGGAGGTTCGCCGCCAGCCCGGCGACGAAGGCCCACGTGATGCCCGGCAGGAAGCCCAGCAGTACCGTCGTCATCACGACGGCCACGAGCACGAGGTTCGGCTTGACCCCCCCGAGCACGATCACCGGCGCCAGGGCCGCATGGAGGATCCCCACGAGGAAGGCGAGCAGTGGATTGAGGTAGCTGATGGCGGCCGGCCCCCGGGGTACGCGAATGTCGACCTTGAGTATACGAACCCCGCACGGCCGTCCACATGCTCCAATGGTTCACGTGAAACATCCGGCGCCGCGGCGGAATGTGGATAACCGCGATAAGCGGCCGGTAAGCGCCGGGACCCCCGATTACTGGTAGAATGAGCGCAGCCCATCTGAACTCGCAGCGGAGTGCTCGTGGTCCGGGTCACGGCCTGTACGAACCAGAAGGGCGGCGTCGGCAAGACGACCACGGTGATCAACCTGGCGGCCTACCTCGCTCTTTCCGGTACGCGAACCCTCGTCATCGATCTCGACCCCCAGGGGAACGCCACGAGCGGCCTCGGCGTCGATCGCCGATCCCTCGAACGCTCCGCCTACGATGCGCTCGTGGACCGCGCGCCGATCGGGGAGCTCGTGGTGGGCACGGCGATCGATGCCCTCGATCTCGTTCCGTCGACCCTCGCGCTGTCGGGCGCCGAGGTGGAGCTGGTGGGCGTCACCGCGCGCGAGCGGCGCCTGGCGGCCAGCCTGGCGGAGCTGGACGGCGTCTACGACCGGGTCCTGATCGACTGTCCACCGTCGCTCGGGTTGCTGACGGTGAACGCATTGACGGCCGCGGACGGGGTGCTCATCCCGATCCAGACCGAGTACTACGCCCTGGAGGGGCTGAGCCAGCTGGTGAACACGATTCGACGGGTCCGCGAGGGCCTGAACCCGCGCCTCGAGCTCGACGGAGTCCTGCTCACGATGTACGACGCACGCACGAGGCTGTCGGCGCAGGTTGCCGACGAGGTCCGGCGGCACATGAACGGCACGGTCTACGAGACCGTGGTGCCGCGTTCGGTGCGCCTGTCCGAGGCGCCGAGCCACGGCCTGCCGATCGCCCTGTACGACCCCGCGTCGCGTGGCGCGACCGCGTACCGCGAGCTCGCCGGGGAGGTGGTCGCTCGTGGCTAGCACGCCGGCCCGCGGCGGAGGCCGCTCGTTCGGGCTCGGACGGGGCCTCGATGCCCTGATCCCCGGTGCCCGGGACGGGGGAGGCGTCCTGCAGCTCCCGCTCGACCGGATCGAGCGCAACCCGAACCAACCGCGCCACGCCTTCGACGAAACCCATCTCGGTGAGCTGGCGGCCTCGATCGCCGTGCACGGCGTGATCCAGCCCGTCGTGGTGCGCGCCCTGGCCGACGGTCGGTGGCAGCTCATCGCCGGCGAGCGCCGGCTCCGCGCGGCGCGGATCGCGGGGCTGGAGGCGATCCCCGCGGTCGTGCGCGACGAGGACGGCGGGGAGGCGTCGCTCGAGCTGGCGCTCATCGAGAACCTGCAGCGCGAGGACCTGAACGCGATCGAGACGGCGCTGGCCTACCGCGAGCTGATCGACCGCTTCGGGCTGACGCACGAGGCGGTCGCGCGCCAGGTCGGCAAAAGCCGCGTGGCGGTCAGCAACGCCCTGCGCCTGCTCGACCTCGCCCCCGAGACCCAGCAGGCCATCGTCGAGGGCGGGATCACCGAGGGTCACGGACGGGCGCTGGCCGCGATCACGATCCCGGAGCTGCAGCGGGCCGTCCTGGCCATCGTGCTCGAGCGGCAGCTCTCCGTGCGCCAGACGGAGGAGCTGGTCCGTCGCAAGCGCGCCGAACAGCCGAGCGCTCGCCGGCCACAGCCGATCGGTCATGATCTGCAAGACCTGGAGGCGCAGCTGCGCGGCATGCTGGCCACGAAGGTCGGCATCGTTCGCACCCGCCGGGGCGGGCGTCTCGTCATCGATTTCTACTCGGACGAGGAGCTCGACCGGCTGTACTCGATCATCACCCGCGGCGCGGGCGGCTCCGCTCCCGGCGCCGAGGCATCGGTCCATCCCGACCACGAGGTTGTTCCCACCGCATGACCGTCGAACAGGCGCCGAAGGCGCGCAGCAAGGGCTCGAGCTACACCGCCGCCAACATCCAGGTCCTGGAGGGCCTGACGGCGGTCCGCAAGCGGCCGGGCATGTACATCGGCTCGACGGATGCGCGCGGCCTGCACCAGCTCGTCTGGGAGGTCGTCGACAACAGCATCGACGAGGCGATGGCGAACCAGGCGACCCGCATCGACGTGACGCTGCACGCGGACGGGCGCTGCGAGGTGGTGGACGACGGCCGCGGCATCCCGGTCGACAAGCACTCGACCGGCAAGAGCGCGCTCGAGGTGATCATGACCGTCCTGCATGCCGGCGGGAAGTTCGGCGGTGGAGGCTACAAGGTCTCCGGCGGGCTCCACGGCGTCGGTGTCAGCGTCGTGAACGCCCTGAGCTCCGAGATGCGGGTCGAGGTGCTGCGCGACAAGAAGCGCCACGTCCAGGCGTTCGTCCGGGGGGTGCCGCAGGGTCCGGTGAAGCAGACCGGCGCCATCGCCGAGGCGAATCGCGGCCTGGACCCGGCCTGGAAGCGCCAGCACGGCACGCGAACCTTCTTCCGGCCCGATCCGGAGATCTTCGAGACCCTCGACTTCAGCTGGGAGACGATCAGCACGCGGCTGCGCGAGTCGGCCTACCTCAACAAGGGCCTCTGGATCCGCCTCCGCGACGAGCGGGTCGACCGCGAGAAGAACTTCTTCTTCCAGGGCGGCGTGACCAGCTTCGTGCGCCACCTGAACCGGCGGCGCGACGTGCTCAACGGCCGCCCGATCTACGTCGAGCGCCTGGTCGACTCGACCAGCGTCGAGGTCGCGCTGCAGTACAACGACGGCTTCGCCGAGAACGTCATCGCCTTCGCGAACAACATCCACACCGTCGACGGCGGGACGCACGTCGCCGGCTTCCGGTCCGCGCTGACGAGCTCGCTGAACACCTGGGCCCGGAAGTCCGGGACCCTGTCCGACAAGGAGGCGAACCTGTCGGGCGACGACGTGCGCGAGGGCCTCACGGCGGTGATCAGCGTGAAGCTGACCGACCCGCAGTTCGAGGGTCAGACGAAGGCGAAGCTCGGCAATGCCGACATCAAGGGGATCGTGCAGAACGTCGTGACCGACGGGATCGTGCAGCATCTCGAGGAGAATCCGGCCGACGGGCGCCGCATCATTGAGAAGTGCCTGACCGCGGCCCGCGCCCGAGAGGCCGCCCGCAAGGCGCGGGACCTCGTCATCCGCAAGGGCGCGCTCGAGGGCATGGCCCTGCCCGGCAAGCTGGCCGACTGCCAGGAGCGCGACCCGGCACGCTCGGAGCTCTACATCGTCGAGGGCGACTCGGCCGGCGGATCGGCCAAGCAGGGGCGCGACCGTCGCTTCCAGGCCGTGCTGCCGATGTTCGGCAAGATGCTCAACGTCGAGAAGGCGCGCCTGGACCGGGTCCTGTCGAGCGACAAGATCCGGCCGTTGGTGATCGCGCTCGGGGCCGGCATCGGCGAGACCTTCGACATCGCCAAGCTGCGCTACCACCGCATCTGCCTGCTCTCCGACGCCGATGTCGACGGCGCGCACATCACGACCCTCTTGCTGACGTACTTCTACCGCCACATGCCCGACGTCATCGAGAACGGCTACCTCTACATCTGCCAGCCGCCGCTCTACCGCATCAGCACCGGCAAGGTGACGCGCTACGCGGCGAGCGAGAAGGAGCGGGACCAGGCGGTCAAGGAGCTATCGCGCGAGGGCAGGACGAAGAACGTCAGCGTCCAGCGCTTCAAGGGCCTCGGCGAGATGAACGCCGACCAGCTCTGGGACACCACGATGAACCCGGATACCCGCACGCTGCTCCAGGTGGGCGTCACCGATGCGGCGGAGGCGGACGAGGTCTTCAGCACGCTCATGGGGGAACGGGTCGAGCCCCGACGCGACTTCATCCGCGGCGAGGCCCGCAAGGTTCGCAACCTGGACATCTGAGTCGGAACCGATACGAGAGAGGCCCTTCAGACGATGCCGTCACGACATGCCGCCGACATCCGGCAGGTGGCTCACAAGACCGGCAGGTCGCTCGACGAGTGGTGCGAGCTGCTCGAGGCGAACGGCGTGGGGGATCGCCGCGAGGCGGTGAACATGCTGCGCGACTCGTACGCGGTGAGCCACGCCTTCGCGCTGGCCATCGCGAACCACTGCCTGCGTCGCTCCGAGGACGACGAGTGGGGCGCGGACGAGTACGACGCCGAGGAGGGGGACAACCCCTGGTAGCCATGGAGGAGCGGCCGACGGGCAGCGGCACGAACCGCGAGATCGTCGCGGCGGACGGCCGCCGCTACGCGTTCGCCGACCACCACTGCTTCGCGTGCGGCACCACGAACCCGATCGGCATGGGGCTCCACATCGAGTTCGGGCCGGGGACGGCGCGGGCGCGCTGGACGGTCGGGCCCGACTACGTCGGGTGGAGCGACAAGGCGCACGGCGGCATCATCGCCACGCTGCTCGACGAGGTCATGGCCTGGGCCCCGTCGAGCTTCGACTCGTGGGCGGTGACCGCCGAGATGACGGTGCGCTACCGATCTCCGGCCTCGCCGGGCGAGGAGCTCGTGGCGGAGGGCCGGGTGGTCGAGCGACGGCGTCGGATCTACGAGGTCCGGGGCGAGGTGCGCACGGCGGAGGGCCGCCTCGTCGCGGAGGGCAGCGGACGCTACCTCGGAGCCAGCCCGGCCGAGAAGGCCGAGCTGAAGGCGCGCTATGGCATGGCGCCGGGCACGGCCGGCGAATGACCGCGACAGACGCGACAGACGTGACAATGAGGACCTAGGAAGCGATGGAGATGGGACGTGCCGGCAACGTCCGGCCGGTGGCGATCGAGGACGAGATGCGCACCGCGTACATCGACTACGCGATGAGCGTGATCGTCGCGCGGGCGCTGCCGGACGTGCGCGACGGCCTGAAGCCGGTGCATCGGCGGATCCTCTACACCATGCACGAGATGGGGCTGCGCTCGACCGCGGCGTACCGGAAGTGCGCCGGCGTCGTCGGCGAGGCGATGGCGAAGTACCACCCCCACGGCGACCTGGCGCTGTACGAGACGCTGGTGCGCATGGCCCAGGACTTCAGCCTGCGCTACCCGCTCGTCGACGGCCAGGGCAACTTCGGCTCGGTCGACGGCGACCCGCCCGCGGCGATGCGCTACACCGAGGCGCGGATGGCCTCCATCACCGACGAGATGCTCGCCGACATCGAGAAGGAGACGGTCGACTTCGTCGACAACTACGACGGCCGCCTGCGCCAGCCGGTCGTGCTGCCCTCGAAGCTGCCGAACCTGCTGGTCAACGGCTCGAGCGGCATCGCGGTCGGCATGGCGACGAACATCCCGCCCCACAACCTCGTCGAGGTCTGCACGGCCGTGCGGTCGCTCATCGACGACCCGGAGATGACGGTCGACGACCTGTGCGAGATCGTCACCGGACCCGACTTCCCGACCGGCGGCACGATCTTCCGGTTCGAGGACCAGCGCAACTCCATCACCGGCGAGAAGGAGCGCGTCGACGCGATCCGCCACATGTACGCCACCGGGCGGGGACGGGTCATCATCCGCGGGCAGGTCGCCTTCGAGGAGATCCGTGCCGGTCGGATGGCGGTGGTCGTCACCGAGCTGCCGTACCAGGTGAACAAGTCGACGCTGATCGAGAAGATGGCCGACCTCGTCGGCGCGAAGAAGCTCACCGATGTCAGCGACATTCGCGACGAAAGCGACAGAGACGGCATGCGGATCGTCATCGAGGTGAAGCGCGACGGCTCGCCGCACACCGTGATGCAGCAGCTCTTCAAGCACACCGCCCTCCAGACGAGCTTCAGCGCAAACATGCTGTCGCTGGTCGACGGCCAGCCGCAGACGCTCGGGCTGAAGCGCATGCTCGAGCACTACATCACCTACCGACAGGAGGTCGTGCGGCGACGCACGGAGTTCGAGCTGGCCCGGGCGCAGGAGCGGGCGCACATCCTGGAGGGGCTGAAGATCGC
>Ga0299913_10005377_pt1 | contig 10921 bp, 11 predicted proteins | sample RVTome_9_FD_201360 | JGI IMG/M metagenome (GOLD analysis project Ga0299913, IMG submission 201360) | Soil microbial communities from uranium-contaminated site in the Upper Colorado River Basin, Wyoming, United States - RVT155D38 (version 2) ... | reverse complement strand
GTCGGGTTCTCCACCAGGGTGCCGTCCGAGTCGTAGTAGCTAGATGAGTTGGCGCGCAGCTCACGCTGCAGCCATTCGAACTGCTCGACGTCGACGTTCCCCGTTTCGAGCCCCTCGGCCGGGTTGGTATCGAGACCGATAAACCGGAAGATCCCGTGGTCGAAGGCCCAGCAGGCCCGGTCCAGGAGATTGCCTTCGGCGTCGGTGCAACGGTGGGTCTCCTCGTATCCGTGCCCATCCGGGATGCCCGTCGTGTTGAAGTGCTCCTCGAGCCAGGACGACCTGCAGTCCTCGAGCTGCGTGGCCGCCAGGCATGCCTCCTCGTCACCGGGCTCCTTCGACTCGTCACTGCGGTACAGGGGCAGCCGGGCCGGATCCGCCGGAACCACCTTGGTCGTACCGGCCCGGTGCGGGTTCTCGACGATCTCCATCATCAGATCCTGGAAAGCGACCTGATCCTGCTCCATCAGGGCCCGACAGAGCTGCGCCTGATGATCGGGAGCGAGATCCATCAGCTTCAGGTGCCCGATCGCGTAGCGGCGCACCGCGTTGCGCCAGACCGCGTTGTCGTCCGGGATCGTCCCCTGCACCTTCACGTCGTGGTTGCCCGGGAGCGAGTACCAGGGGATCTGCCCGCTCGCGGTCCTCAGACCGGTCGCCCAGAAGGGCTCGTTGGCGAGGTCGAGCAGGGTCAGCTCGTCGAGGGGGCTGAGCGCATCGTCGACCGGCGGCCCTCCCTCCTCCCCTGCGTCGGGAAGCGGTTCGCCCGAGCCCTGGGGGTCGCTCGCCTGGACGCCGTCGTAGCCGTCGCCCCCAAGGATGGGATCGTTGCCCGAATCGGGATCCACGAGCTTGTCTCCGTCGAACAGATCGATGATCCAACGGATCTCGTTGAGTTGTTGGTTGTCGGCGAGATCGCCGAGTCCGATGACCAGGTCGAGGTCGTCCCCGAGCACAGGCGAACCGGCGGTAGCGATCGCGTTCAGGGCCCGGACGTGCGCGTTCAGCAGGTGCGGCACGAAGGTTTCCTGCGGCCGGAAGGCCGAGTCGCTGACCGGTGAATCCGGCGGGCACTTGTCGGCCCATTCGCCGCGCAGGGGCGACTCCTCGTCGGCCAGCTGCACGTCCGCGATCGCCCCCAGCGACGCCAGGCTCCGCCGCGTGCTCGCCCTATCCACGCCCGCCGGGGCCAGCTCCTCCCGCACCACCAGCTCCTGACCGGGGCCGCACTCGAGCGTCCCGTCCGGTCCGATCTGGATCGTCGCGTCCAGTGTCGTGAGGCCGCAGCCGTCGAATTCGGCGGTCTGGGCGGTGGCGGGCGCGAACGCGGCGGCCGTCAGGGCCGCGACGGCAAGCAGCGAGAGGGTTCGCTTCATGGATATGGGTCTCCCTGGGAGGCGGACGGAGATCTTGTCGTTGGGTGATTCGCCGCCCTGGGAGAGGTTTCCTGCTTGACTCGCTAGGCGGGGATCGCGGCCGCCACCGTGGCGGAGACGATCCCGCCGCCCACGAGCTCGTCGGGCTCGGCGGTCGAGTAGAAGGCCGCCGATTGGCCGGGAGCGATCCCCTCGACTGGATCCTCGAAAACGAGGCGAGCGACCCCGCCGCGCAGACGGAGCGTGGCCGCGGACACGTCCCCGTGGGCCCGATGCTGCACGAGGACGGGGCCCGTCACGGCGTCGCCAGTAAAGGTCACCTCGTCCAGCGCGAGCTCGCCGACCGCCAGCTCGTCGCGCTCCCCGACGCGGATCGTGTTGGTGCTCGCGTCGATCCCGGTCACGAATACAGGGCGCCCGAGCGCGATCCCCAGGCCCTTCCGCTGGCCCACCGTGTAGCGGGCGATGCCGTGGTGCTCGCCCAGCAGCTCGCCGCCTGCGTCCACGATCGGACCCCGTTCGGATCCGAGCGGGATGTGCTCGGCCACATAGGCGCCGAGGTCGCCGTTACGTACGAAACAGATCTCCTGGGAATCGGGCTTGTGAGCGGTCCTCAAGCCGAGCTCTTCGGCGATAGCGCGCGTCTCTGTCTTGTTCATCTCACCGACCGGAAACAGCGTGCGGGCGAGCTCGCGCTGCGTCAGCATCCACAGCACGTAGGACTGATCCTTCGCTCGATCGACACCGCGCAACAAGCGGTAGGAGCCATCTTCGGCCCGCCGGACGCGCGCGTAGTGACCCGTGGCCAGCACGTCGGCCCCCAGCGCCTCGGCGCGCTCGAGGAGCGTGCCGAACTTCACCCACTGGTTGCAGCGCACGCACGGGTTCGGGGTGCGCCCCGCCGAATAATCCTCGTGGAAGTTGCGGATAACCGTGTCTTCGAAGGCCTCGGCGAAGTTCAAGACGTAGAACGGGATGCAGAGAACGTCGGCGACGCGGCGAGCATCTTCCGCCGCGCCGACGTTGCAGCAACCGGAATCGTTGTTGGCCGCCTCGCCCCTCCAGAGCTTCAGCATGATGCCGGTCACGTCGTAGCCGCGTTCGACCAACAGCGCCGCCGTGACCGACGAATCGACCCCACCGGACATCGCCACGACCGCCTTCCGGCTCATGCCGCCCGCCTGGCCTGCGCGATCACCTTGGGCAGCGCGGTGAGAACGGCCTCGACATCTTGCTCGGTCGAGGCTCGTCCGAGCGAGAAGCGCAGGCTGCCCTTCGCCAGTGCCTTCGAGGTGCCGATCGCGAGCAGGACGTGGGACGGATCCAGCGCTCCCGAGGCACATGCCGACCCCGACGAACACGCGATCTGTTCCCGGTCGAGGAGCAACAACAGCGTCTCGCCCTCGGTGCCGGGGATGCAGACGTTGAGATTGCCGGCCACGCGCTGCTCCATCTCCCCGTTCACGACCAGGTCGGGAACGATCTGGCGCATCCCTTCGAGCAGACGGCCGCGCAAGCCGGCGAGTCTCTCGGTCTTGACGTCGACCTCCTTCGCCGCGATGGCCGCGGCGAGACCGAAGCCGGCGATCCCGGCGACGTTGAGCGTGCCCGAGCGAAGCCCCCGCTCCTGCCCACCGCCATGGACGATCGGCTCGATCGGAACCCCGGAGCGGACGAAGAGCGCTCCCACCCCCTTCGGACCACCGAGCTTGTGCGCCGCGAACGCGGCCAGGTCGACCCCCCATGCGTGCACATCGACGGGCATGTTGCCGAGTGCCTGGACGGCGTCGGTGTGGATCAGCGCGTTGGGCTTCACGGCCCGGACGGCTGCGACGATCCCAGCGACATCTTGCACGGTACCGATCTCGTTGTTGACGGTCATCACCGAGACGAGGATCGTCGACGGTCGCACGGCCGCCGCGACCGCATCCGGCTCGACCCGGCCGTCTGCGGTAACCCCCACGCGGGTGATCGCGAATCCATCTCGTTCGAGCGAGGCTGCGGAGTCCAGCACCGCGTGATGCTCGAACGCGCTCACGATGATGTGGTCGCCGTTTCCCCTCAGCTTGGCGGCCGCGCCCCGCAGACCCAGGTTGTCGGCCTCCGTCCCTCCGCCGGTGAAGACGATCTCGTCGGCCCTGGCGCCGATGGCCGCGGCGAGACGATCCCGCCCGTCCTCGACCAGCTCCTTGGCCCGGCGGCCGTAGCCGTGCACCGAGGAGGGGTTGCCGAAGTCCTCCCGCAGGATGCCGACCATCAGGTCGGTCACCTCCGGGAGCGTGGGCGTCGTGGCGGCGTGATCGAGGTAATGCATCACCACAGGATAGGCCGGGTCAGTGGTCGGGGGAGCCCGGGTCCTCCAGCGCCAGGCGCCTCTCGAGCTCGGCGATGTCGTCGTCGATGGTGGCGGCTTCGCCTGCCTTCCGGCGTTTGTCGAAATCCTTCATGCGCTTGGGGTAGCCGATCACCTGGGCGTCGTAGACGGGGATCGACAGGCGCAAGCAGAACGCGGCGGCATCCTCGGGTTCCTTCACGGGGGCCCGCAGGTGGTCTCCATCGCGGTCGACCAGCAAGAGAGTCGTCGGACTGGTCGATGTCCGAGGCTCGATGAAACCCTCGACGCCCTTCCGCTCCGCAGCGAACACCTCGAGCTGCCCCAGCCCGGGGTTCGACCGTTTGGAGAAGAAGCCCCTGATCCTGTCGCCGAAGGAGGCCACGTCCGTCCCTTTCTAGAACCCCGAGGTGTTCCGAAGGCCAGTCTTATCCCTTCCGGGACTTAACCTCTTCGATCAGCTGCGGCAGGATCTTCAGCGCGTCGCCGACGATGCCCAGGTCCGAGATCTGGAAGATCGGAGCTTCCTCGTCCTTGTTGATGGCGATGATCCGCTTCGATCCCTTCATGCCCACGATGTGCTGCGTCGCACCGCTGATGCCGAAAGCGAGATAGACGGTCGGTTTCACGGTCTTGCCGGTCTGCCCGATCTGGTACGAGTACGGCACCCACCCCGCGTCGACGACCGCACGGGTAGCTCCCACCGCCGTGTTGCCGATCGCGGACGCCAGATCGTCCAGATGCTTGAAGTTGTCCGGCTCTTGAAGGCCGCGGCCCCCGGAGAGAACGACCGGAGCATCTTCCAGCTTGGGACCGCTGGCGGCCTCCTCGTGGCGCTCGACGCGCTTCGCCTTCTTGGCCTCTTCCGGGATCTCGGCCTCGACGGGGACGACCGTGGCCTCCCCACCCGACGGCTCCGCCACGAACGACTTGGGACGAGCCAGCACGATCTTGGGCTGACCCTCCAGCGCAACGTCCACTATGAGCGAGCCACCGAAGATGGCAGTCTTCGCGCGGTCCACGGATTCGAGCTCCATCACGTTGCTCATCAAAGTGGTTCCGAGCCGTGCCGACAACCGGCCGGCGATGTCGCGCGAGTCGTAGTTCGTCGCGAACAGGATCATGTCGGGAGCGTTCTCGCCGATCAGCTCGGTCAACGCGTGGACTTGAGGTTGCGCGATGTAGTCCCCGTACACCTCGTCGTCGCTTGCGTAGACGATCTCGGCGCCGTGCTCGCCCAGTGGGCCGGCGGCATCGGTCGCGCCGGGACCCAAGGCGACGGCTTCCACGTCGCCGAGCTGTCGCGCCTTCGTGACGAGCTCCAGCGCGGCCGGATCGAGCTTGCCGTGATCGAGCTCTGCATAGACCCAGATGGTTGGCATGACTCAAATCACCTTCGCTTCCTGTAGGAAGTCCGCGATCTTGGCCGCCGCGGTGCCGTCGTCGGTTATTACTTCGCCTGCCTTGCGCTCCTCGGCGGGGGCCACCTCCGCGACCTCTTGCTTGATCGCAGTGTCGTCTCCCGACAGACCCAGGTCCGAGACCGAATACTGGTCGAGCGGCTTCTTCTTCGCCGCCATGATGCCTTTGAACGAGGCGTAGCGAGGCTCGTTCACACCGGCGGTGACGGTCAGCAGCGCCGGCAGCGGACATTCGACGACGTGGTACCCCTCGGCGGTCTGACGGTTCACCTTCAAGTTCCCGCCGGCTGCCTCGATCGTCTTCGCGAACGTGACCTGCGGCAGATCGAGCAGCTCGGCGAGCGTGGCCGGCATCGTTCCCGTGTAGCCGTCGGTCGACTCGACCCCCGCGATAACGAGATCGAACTCGCCGGCCTTGCGGATGGCGGCTGCCAGCACCCGGGCGGTCACCAGAGCGTCGGCCCCCTTCAGGGAGTCGTCGCTGACCAGCACGCCCTTGTCGGCCCCCATCGAGAGGCCGCGGCGGATCGCCTCCTGGGCGGCGGCCGGTCCCATCGAGACCAGCGTCACCTCGCCCTCATGTGCCTCCTTCAGCTGGAGCGCCGCCTCGACGCCGAACTCGTCGCCCGGGTCCAGGACGCCCTGGACGCCCTCGCGCTTCAGGAATTTGCCGTCCAGCTCGGGCGGCAGGTTGGGATCGGGGATGTGTTTCACGCACACCGCGATGTTCACAGGTTCCTCCTAGAGGCCAGACGGACGTGAGTGCTTGCTATAGCTAGCACTCTACCAAATCCCTTGCCCCGCCTAGGCGGAGCGGTACAGAACGACGCCGTCGTCCCTGGTTTCGAGCTCGGCGTCGCCATCTTCTACCACCAGGTCGAGGTGGGCGACGACCTCGGAGACGGCGAGGAACACGTCGTAGTCGCGCACATGCGGATACACCTCCGAGGAGATCTCGTAGACGGTCTTTGGCTCCGCGGCCAGGAAGCCCGCGACCTCTGCCTTGCGCTTCAGATGGTGCTCGATCGTGGAGCGGATCAGACCGTGGGGATCGGTGACCTGCGAGCCGTGGCCCGGATACGCGAGCGAGAGCGACAGAGAATCCATACGTTCCAGCGAGCTCAGGTACTCCTTCAGAGAGCGCCGGCGCTCCCCCGGTTCGTCGACGGACGGTTCCAACAGCGGGTTCGGCGAGACCTCGGGAAGCAGCTGGTCGCCGGCGAACAACGTGCCGGAGCTCGACTCGTGGAAGACCACGTGCCCGCCGGTGTGACCCGGCATGTGCAGCGTCGTCAGCTCGAAGCCGCCCTCGTCGGTCCTGAACGAGAACGTCTCACCCTCGTCGATCGGAACCACGACGTCGTGGTCGATGCCGGGCCGGTATGGATCTTTCTTTCTTTGCTGGTCCATCTTGAACAGAAGCTCGAGCGGCATGCCGGCCTCGACGAGGAGCTTGCCCACCTCGAAGAGCATCTGGCGATCGCGCACGCGCGCGATCTCGCGTCTCGGGAAGTAGACGGTCGTCCCGGAGCGCTCCTGCAGGAAACCGACCAAGCCGTAGTGGTCCGGGTGAGCGTGGGTAATCAGGATCCGCTCGATCGACTCCGGATACACGTCGATCGCTTGGAGGCCGAGCAGCAGCGCGTTCTGGGCCTGCGGGGTGTTGATGCCTGCGTCGACGAGGGTCAGAGGCTCGGCCCGGATCAGGTACGCATTGACGGGCCCCACCGCGTAGGGCGTCGGCATGACGATGCGATGTACGGGGAGAGGACCCATAAGCGAACGAAACTACTCCTCGAGATGAGCCAAGGGCTATACGGTCCGGACCAAGCCCAAAGACCTCGCTGCCGCCGGTGTGGAACGAGTTCCGGCCGAATATCTGATCCCTGAAAGTCAGGAAGCACAGATCGCGTAGACCCGCCAGGTATTGGTGGTACCGCTGTCGTTGAAAACACTGTCATGCCAGCCAACCGGAGTGCTGGTTCCATCCTTCACCACAGGATCGTCTCCGAAGAACCAGAATCCAGCGATAGTGCCTCCTGTGAGTTCGGATCCCCCTCCCAAAGCTCGTTCGCCTGCTTCGCACATCACCAGGAGTGAGGAATTAAACCCGTCGTTCACGGTCGCTGTGGTGTCGCGGACCGTGACCTTCCTCGTCTCGAGAGCGAGATTGCGGACGTTCGACTTCAGGTGCTTCTTCCATAGGTGTCCAACCCTGTCCCCGACGTGACCGGAAACGGGTCCCGCGGCAAGAAAAGCCCCGATCAACATCGCAAGCAGCAGCATGGCTCCAACACGGATGACCCTTCCCATCCCGACCTCCAACTGTCTTTTCCTCAGCCTCCTGCCGAAGAGACACCAAACAAAGACTACGAACGGCGACTAAGGAGTACAAGCTGGTCCCAAAGGGCACCGTTGTCGGCTCCAGAGAGCGACACCTTGTTGGTTCTCGCCAGCTCGCCGGGAAGAGGTGAGTCGAACCGAAGGGGTCAGCGGCCCACGAACTTGGCTTTGCCGGGCCCCTGTTCTACGAACGAGTTCATCCCGATCGCCTGGTCCTCGGTCGCGAACAGGGCCGCGAATGCCTGGCGCTCGATCAACAGACCCGTCGTCTGATCGACGTTCATGCCGTCGTGGATCGCCTGCTTCGCGGCCATCAGGGCGACGCGGGGGCCGCGCGCGTAACGTTCCGCCCACTTCACCGCGGTCGCGTAGACCTCGCCCGCAGGCACCACCGCGTTCACGAGACCGATGCTCAGTGCTTCCTCGGCCGCGACGAAACGCCCCGAGTAGATGATGTCCTTGGCACGGCCGACGCCGACCAAGCGCGGCAGCCGCTGGGTCCCACCGGCGCCCGGGATGATCCCGAGGAGGATCTCCGGCTGGCCCAGCTGCGTGTCCTCCGCACAGATGCGGAAGTCGCACGCCATCGCCAGCTCGCAGCCTCCACCCAGCGCGTAGCCGTTGATCGCGGCGATCGTCACGACCGGAAGCTTCTCGAGTCGCGTGAAGACGTCCTGGAAGTAGCCGATGTAACGAAACATCGTGACCGCGTCGCGCTCGCCCATCTCTTTGATGTCGGCGCCGGCGGCGAACACTCGCTCGCCCCCCCACACGACTACCGAGCCCACCCGCTCGTCGGCGGCGACCTGGTCCACCGCCTCGCCAATCTCCGTCGCCACCTGGCGGTTCAGGGGATTCAACTTCGGCCGGTCGAGGCGGATCGTAGCCACCCCTGCCTCAGACACGTCGACCTTCACGAACTCACCCACGCCGGTCGCCTCCCTCTCTCTTTGGATACAGCGCCATATCGGTCGTATGGATGCGAAGGCTACGATGGGCGCGCATGTCTATCGAGTTGGAGCGGCGGCTCCGCAGCGCATTCGCCGACCACGCCCCCCGCAAGGTCCAGTTGCCGGAGGCTCGCGCGGCCGCGGTCCTCATCGCGATCTATCCCGGCCCGCGACCGACCCTCATCTTCACCGTGCGGACGGAGACCCTTCCTCACCACAAGGGTCAGATCAGCTTTCCGGGAGGTTCGGTCGACCACGGCGATGCCTCCGTCGAGGCGGCCGCGCTGCGCGAGGCGCACGAGGAGATCGCTCTGGAGCCCGCCGATGTGACCGTCGTCGGTCGCCTCGACGACACCCCCACGTTCGTGACGAGTTACGTCGTCAGCCCGGTGGTGGGCTACTTGCAACACAGGCCCGCACTGAAACCGAACCCCGCCGAGGTGGCCGAGATCCTCGAGGTGCCCCTGGAAGATCTCGTCGACGAGATCCGTAGAGAGCCCGGCTTCACCGAGCGGGGCCGGACCTTCCCCACCGAGGCGTGGGTCTGGAACGGCCACGTGATCTGGGGCGTCACCGCTCGCTTGCTCCGCATCCTGCTGGAGCGCTTGGCCGCGGCCGGACTCACCAAGGCGCCGGGCGCCACGACCTCGTGGGACTGGCCGCCTCCGGGACCCGGATGATCCTGCTCCAGACGGTGACCCCGTCTCCGTCCCCCAGCGTGTTCGAGCTCCCGGCGGCGGATCCGATCCAGACGGCCGGCGCCGTGATCGCGATCCTGTTGGCGCTGATCGCGGCGATACTGGGGTATCGGATCATCCGAGGGGGACGAGGACTATGAGGTTCCGATCGCTGCGTTCGTTCATCGCGCTGGCCGTCGCCTGCAGCCTGCTGGCGGCTTGTTCCAGCGCGTCCGGTCCCGAGACCGCCGAGGGTGACAAGCCGCGGGTGGGCGCGGACGAGAGCCCACCCAAGACCGGCAAGAAGGCGGGGAAGAAGAAGGGCAGGCAAGGCCGTAAAGGCCCCGGCCGGGTCGCCGCCGGGCAACCCGGCGCCGAGACCCTCTCCCCCGGCGAGTCGCCGCCGCCGGCCAAGGGCGGCACGACCGCCGCGCCGCAGAGTTTCGCCTCGCAGGGCCCGCCGAGCCCCAGGGACCCGTCTCTTGCCCGTCGCTCCTCGATCGTCGAGGATCCGCCGAACGATTCGCAGAAAGAGGGCGCTCTGGTGCCTCCTTACTCGGAGCTCGTGCGGGCCGCTTTCCGGGGATTGGGCGAGGACTTCGAGGTCCGGCTGAGCTTCAACGGATCGGTGCCGGAGAGGATGCCGGACGACAAGACCGTCATGGTGATCGGCGTCGGCATCTCCTGCGGCGGCAACGACACCTATGGGTTCACCGCGCAGGCGACCCCAGAGGGATGGAAGGCTTACGCCGGCGCCAAGGACGGCGCCAGGAAGTTCCCCGGCGAGTTCCTGATCGAGGACGGCGAGATCGTGATGAGGGTGCCCTGGCGTTTCATCCGGGGGCCGCGCGCGTTCCGGTGGCAGGTCAACTCGACGTGGTTCAAGTCCGTGGCGAACACGAGCCACTACTCCTTCGACATGGCTCCCAACGAACAGTCCGCCGAATTCCCGGACTAGCCGGCGGCGCGGCCGTGTTTCGCGGTCTCGAGCACGCTCAGGATCTCCTCGTCCAGAAGCTCCTCGCGGTCGAGTAGCGCATCGCGCAGAGCCTCGACCAGATCCCGGTTGCGCTCCAGCAGCTCGATCGTCTCGGCCTTCTGCCTGTGGAGAAGCTCGTCCACCTCGGCGCGGGCGCCGTCGTTGCTCATCACCTTCGCGACGATGTTGGGGTCGCTGTGAGGGCCCCCTTGAGCGGCCTCGTACGAGATCAGGCTCTTTCCCATCCCGTACGAGCCGATCATCTGGGCGGCCAACGCGGTTGCCGCGGACAGGTCTGAGGACGGGCCCGTACCGGATTCGCCGAAGAAGATGTGCTCGGCGGCCATCCCTCCGAGCATCACGTTCAACGTGGACACGAGCTCCGAGCGCTTCTTCGTGAAGCGCTCTTCGACGTCTGAATGCGCGAGGAGACCCAGGGCCGACCTGCGTTTGATGATCGACAGCACCTCGAGTTTGCGGTCCTTGCTACACAGATACGCGGCGGCGGCGTGACCGGCTTCATGTGTCGCGATCAGCTCGCGCTCCTCGTTCGTGTACGCGACCGGCTGCCCGAGCCCGATCTCCTCGGTCAGGCGCGCCCGCTGGATGTCGCGCCAGGTGATCTCCCGGCGCCCGTCGCGGATCGCCCAGACGATGGCCTCGTCGAGGACGTGCTCCAGCATCGCCGGCGAGTATCCGAGGGTCATGGCGGCCAGCTCGTCCCGGCGCTCCGAGAGATCCATTTCGGGATCGTGGACCCGGCGCTCGAGGAAGTAATCGACGAGATCGCGCCTGCCGGCGCGCGACGGCAGATCGAAATACAGGATCCGGTCGAAGCGACCG
>Ga0299913_10005376_pt1 | contig 10922 bp, 3 predicted proteins | sample RVTome_9_FD_201360 | JGI IMG/M metagenome (GOLD analysis project Ga0299913, IMG submission 201360) | Soil microbial communities from uranium-contaminated site in the Upper Colorado River Basin, Wyoming, United States - RVT155D38 (version 2) ... | reverse complement strand
GTGAGACCCGGCGAAAGCCGGGCCCGATCACGCCGGGAATGCCGTAGTTCTCGGCGAGCCTTTCGTTGAGGTAGGTGTAATCGGCCCCCAGCAAGTCGAGCACGCTGCGATTCTCGCGCATCACGCTGCGCAGGAACAGGCGCGTCTCCTGCTCAAACGCCTCCCTTAGCGCCGGGTCAAAGGAGGGATAGGCGTCCGCGTCCGGTTGCAACCCGGCGAGGCTTCGCAGCCCCAGCCATTGCTCCGCAAAGTTGTCGATCAGCGCATCGGCGCGCGGATCGCGGAGCATACGTTGGATCTCGTGTTCGATCGCTCCCGGCTCCCGCAGCCTGCCTTCGCTGGCCGCAGCGAGCAGCTCATCATCGGGAATGCTGCTCCAGAGGAAGAACGACAGGCGCGTGGCGAGCTCGAAGTCCGACACCGGATGCGCGACGCCCGGCGCAGCCCCGGCTGGAGCAACCTCCAGCCGGAATAGGAAGTCCGGCGCCAGTAGCACGTCGCGCAGTGCGGCCGCGATCGAGGATTCGAACCCCTGCTTGGCCCGCGTCGCCTCGTACGTCGCCAGGAACGGCTGCAGGTCCCGCGCAGTGACGCCCCGCCGGAAGGCTCGGCGAACAACCGTCTCGAGGATCTGGGACGCGCATGCCGGCTCTTCAGCAGGCGACTTGGGCGTACAGGTGAAGATCCGTTTTCGGCTGGCCGTCTCGCTGACTCCGTTCACGTTATAAGGCCCGGCGATCTCAATCCTGCCGAGCGTCGGCGGGCCGGGCTGGCCGTCAAAGGCCGCCTCGCCCGACGTCATCCCCGCAACTTCGAACAACTTCACCCGGCGGCCATCTACCCGAAAATCGAGTGTCGGCCGGATCGCGGTTCCGAGCACGTCCAGCGGCCCGCCGAGCGCCCTTCCGCCCGGGCCGCTGACGTCGGAAACCGGTCCCTCACGCGCCGCGAACTCGTCTGGGAACGTCACAACGACGGCATGCTGGCCGGCCGTAAGCGAAACCCGCGTGCGAAAGAAGCGGACGCCCTCGGTCGGGGTCAGGCTTTGCTTCTCGAGGAACGCCCGCAGGTCATAATCGCCGTCGTAGGGGAAGTAGTGATCCACGCGGATGCCGCCGCGCGTACCAAACGGCATGCCCTCGCCCTGCCAAGCCGCCTGCGTCCTCGTCGCCGCAAAAATCTCCGTCACCGGCGAAGGATCGCTCACGCCGGCCGCAAGCTGGCTAACTTTGCGCGCGACCTTCAGGTATTGCTCGAGCAGAAGCGGCGACATGGAGAGCGCGTCGCCGATGTTGTCAAAGCCCGCGGCTTGTCCATCGGGAGGTAACTGATCGGCCAGCGGAAGCTCGATGGCCAGCAAGTCGCGGATCGCATTGCTGTACTCGGTGCGATTTAACCGCCGGATGACCGGGCGTCCGGCGTATGGCTGACGCCGGGCTGCCGCGTCGATCTCAGCGACGAGCCCTCGCCTAAACGATTCGATTGTTTGCTTGTCCGGACGCGGCATTCCCGCCGGCGGCATCTCGCCAGCCGCGAGTCTCCGGGCGACTCTCTCCCACACCTCGGTACGCGCTGAAGGATCCTCGACGGGCACGCCTTCGAGCACCAAGCCGCCAGAGCCGATACCGCGGCTGTGACAGGACAGGCAGTATTGGTTGATCAGGGCGAGACGGCCCGAGGCTTCGGCCGTTCCCACCTGATCCTGCGCGCGCGACCCAAGGGGAAAGGCGAAGAGCCACACGATAGCCATCGTGGAAAGCAGCGTACCAGCCGTCCACCGCTCACCGCATGCTAAGTCGCCCGTCATTGCCATCCCGAGGTCATCCTGAACCACAATCCCCGTGTGTGTCCGCTGTTCGGCAGGCAAGACACACATGCCGGAAGCATGCAGCGCCAGAGACGCCGCGCACGCCTCCCGCTCGACGATTTGGTCACTTCTAGTATAGCCCGCACGCATGCGAGCACCCACGGAGCGTAACGATATTTGCGAGGCTATCAGTATATTGATACTCTTCCAAAGCCTGCAAGGGCATTGAAAAACAGAAGAGGCCGGTCGCCCTAGGGATCAGGATCGACCGGCCCCTTCTTGGTCCCGCACGGCCCGCGGGTTCTTGGAATCTGGCGCTACGTCAGAAGAGGATCTTTAGCGCCAACTGCGTTTGTCGAGGACGATTGGCCTGACTGGTTACTACGCCGAACGTGTTGCTACCCACCGTCGTATTCGGCGCGTTAAAGACCGGGTGGTTCATCGCGTTGAACCACTCGGCCCGGAACTGGATCGTCACCCGCTCCTTAACTCGAAAGTTCTTGAAGATCGAGAGATCGAAGTTCTCGGTCCGGTCGCGGCTGAGGGTGGGGTGGACACGCCCCACATTGCCGAACGTGTACTGCTGGGGTAAGGTGAACGCGCCCGTGTCAAACCACCGCTCCAGCGTCGGGGTATCCAATCGCGCGTCCTGACCCGTGGAGTCCGGCCCCTGGCCGCCACCGAACGAGCGGCTGGTGTTCCCTGATGTTCCTATCTGGAGTGGCAGGCCGCTGTTGAGGGTGGCAATCCCGTTGATCTGCCAATTTCCCATGACTGCGTCCGCGACCCTGTTCCAGCCGTTTCCATACTGCTTGCCCCGCCCAAACGGCAGTTCATAGGTGAAGCTTGTCACCAGTCGATGGCGCTGATCGTACGGTGACAACGACTTGTCGCAGGGCCGGCAATAGTTGTTGCGGCCGCCGGCACTGTTCCAGCCATTGTCGCCGCCGTCGGAGAGCAGCTTCGAAAAGGTGTAGGCGACGACGACGGTATTGCCGTCCGAAAACCGCTTCTCCAGCTTCGCCTGGAGAGCGTGATAGTTCGAGTTGCCCCAGTTCGGCGAAGCGTAGCTAACACCCGGATATTGCGGGTAGGGCCGCAACAACTGCCCCCGCTGCACCGTGGGTTGAGCCAGCGTGCCGACCGGGATCAGCCCGAATAGCGGGTTGGGAACCAGTTCCAGCAATCCGGCGTCCGGCGAGATGAGACTGGGGTGCAACTGATTCATCTGCGTGCTGAGAGGCAGACGGGTCCCTTTGTTGCCCGCGTATGCTACCTCCAGTATCGACTGGCCGCCGAACTCATGACCGATGGTGAAGTTCCACTGCTGGGCGTAGGGATGCGTCATGGTCGAAGGTATCGGCGACCCCACACCGAGCCCGTTGGCCGCCAGCAGCCCGCCCGAAGCCCCTTCCGGCTGCAACACTCCACTCGGGAATGGATTGCGCAATAAATCCTTCGGTGTCACGCCGTCCAAAGAGGTCACCCACGGCGTGCTCGCCCGGAACGGAGCTGTCCCGTAGTTTGTGGCGCCAAAGGAAGCCCCCTCATAGAAAATCCCGTAGCCGGCCCGAACGACCGTTCTGGGCAGTAGCTGGTACGCCAGCCCAACCCGCGGCGCAACTTTGTTCCACTGAGGACCTCGCAGGCTGCGACCTCCCAGATCCGGCCCTGGAAACAGCCAGCCGCCTCTCAGATCCAAGCCCGAGGGATCTGCCAAGGGACTCCGCACGTCCGGATCGAACACCGCAAAGCGGTCAAAGCGCTCCGTAACGCCCGTATCTATATCCCAACGGACGCCCAGGTTCAACGTCAGTTTGCGGCTTACCTTCCAATCGTCCTGAAGATACCAGCCGAATGACTTACTCTGGACGGCCGGACGAATTCCGTTCGTATTGTTGCCGCTGCTGCCCGTTCCCAGCAGGAACGACGCATATCCGAACCCGGCTGTCGCGCTCACGCTTCGTGGATCTGGTCCGGCAGTCATGAAACGGTTGAACGAGTATACCTGTTGCCACGACGCTTGCATGTGATTGACCAGGTGCACTCGTGCTTCGCCGCCAATGCTGAGATTGTGGCTGCCGGCCACCCGCGAAATCGATCCAAGGAAAGAGTGAGACATGTTGGCCGACCGGAAATTCCAATGATGCCGCAGCCCCGGCGCGGTCATCTCCTCGATGCCGACCTCCGGGAACGCCAGCAGGTCCGCCCCCTCCTCTACGCTTGCCGGCAGCCCAAGATTCGAGGGCTGGAATCCCAGGTGCCAGGAGCCGCGGTCTAGGATCGAACGCGCGAATCCATAACGAATGCTCAGCACGGTGGTCGGGTTGAGTGTGTTGCTGTAATCCAGCGCCGCGTTGTTTTGCGCTTCGTTGTTGGTAAAGCAACCGCCGTCAGGGCAACCAGGCCCCTCCCAGAACTCCGGTTGCACACCCACTACGTCGAAGATTGTATGGCGCACGAACATCCGCTGGTTTGGCGTAAGCTGAAAATCAACTTTGGCCGTATTGCGATTTGCGTTGTTTGTAACCGGACCCTGGAAAACGAAGTTGTTGCGGCCCGTAAAGGGAAGACCGGGCGAGTTGGGCTTAGCTCCGTAAAAGCTCTGTACTTCCAGCGCCACCGGATCCATCAGCGCCTGCGGAATCCTGTTCCCAGGAAACGCGGTGCGAATAAACTCTCCAGGTCGGCCAGGATCGGGCGTCCCTGAGAACGGGTCGTAGATGACCCGCAGGACGCCCTGCGCGCTCAGCGTCTTGGAGAAGTCGCCTGCCATCTCGTCTTCGGTGGGCAGACTGAACTGATTCAAACTCTGGCTGCTCTGTCGCCGTCCTTCATAGGCCTCGAGGAAAAAGATCTTGTCTCTCACGATCGGACCGGCGATACTGCCGCCAAATTCGTTCCGCTGGAATGTTCCAAGGTTCCGGCCCGCCCGGTTCGCGAAGAAGTTGTTGGCGTCCAAGCGGTTGTTGCGGAGAAAATTGAACGCGCTGCCGTGAAACTCGTTGGTCCCGGACTTGGTGGCGATCGTCAGCACGCCGCCCCCGCTGCGCCCATATGCGGCCGAGAAGGAATTGGTCTGAATCCGAAACTCCTCCACACCCTCTACCGTCGGCAGCGCACTGCCCCCGTTCCTGTTGGCCAAGTTGGTATTCATGGTCACCGGCACGCCGTCCATCAGGATCGCGGCGCTCACGTCGCGGCCGCCGTTCACCGTGAAGCTGGCGATCAGGTGAAAGCCCTCGCCGTCGACGCCGCTTGACGGAATTCTGGGGAACACCCCCGGGGTCAGTGCCGCCAACGAATAGATGTTGCGTCCGTTCAACGGCAGATCCATGATTCTCTTGTTCCCTACAACGGCGCTCAATGTCGCCGCGGTCGTCTGGAGCAATTGCTCGCTCGCCATCACGGTCACCGACTCGGTCACCTCGCCCACCTCGAGCGGAATGTTCACCGAGGCCTTCTGCTGCGTTGCAATCGGAAACGGCCCCAGGACATAACGCTGAAACCCCGCAAGCGTCGCCGTGATTTCATACCGGCCGGGCGGCAGCGGCCTGACCACATAGAACCCGGCCTCGTTTGATACGGTCCTCAGAGTGACGTTCCTGTCCAGATCGGTCACCTCGATCACCGCTTCAGGCACTATTGCTCCTGTCGTATCGGTCACCAGCCCCGAAATCTCTCCGGCCACGGTTTGCGCGTATGTCACCAATGGGCACAGCGCCAAAAGAGCTATCACCAGCATTGGTAGAGCCATTTTTCTTCTCATTTTTCTTCTCTCCCCCTTCCCTCTGTTGCTGTCCGACTTCCCCACGTTTCTCGCCAGCAGCATCACCGGCGCTGTTCCCTGGAAGCAACCGGAATGCGACGCTCTTAGCTAGACGTCTTCTGATTCTTGCCGCTTAGACGGTTAACAGGACGGTGCGTGACTCCTGTGTCAAGGCACAACTGGGTCTACCTATACGCCCAAGGGACCCAGGTTGTCAACGAAAATCATTACAGATTGATGATTTATCAGCATATTGATAAGCACCGGATATCTCTTGAATCCGAACAAATTGTGGAGTAGGATGAGTCTGTCTGATGCTGGATCTCCACGAGTTGAGGGTACGGATGCGTCTGGCTGCTTTGATGTTGCTCGGGGCAGCCCTCGGCGTGTCGGCGCCGGTCCCCGATTTCGAGGATGCGGTGGGGCCGCTGCTAACCCGGTCTTGCGGCCGATGTCACAACGAGACCGATAAAGCCAGCGGCTTTTCGGTGAAAAGCCTGCAATCCGTGCTGCGCGGTGGCGCTCGGCACGGCCCGGCCGTTGTGGCCGGTGATCCCGAGAAGAGCCCGTTGGTGCGGGCGATCACGGGTGAGTTGTCGCCCAAGATGCCGCTCGGCGGAAGTTTGACCGATGCGGAAATCGAGCAAATTTCCGAGTGGGTCCGCGGGCTCGGCCCGGAAGCGACGCAGATCGCCCAAGACGACAGAAGATGGCCTTTCAGCCCGCCGATCAAGCCGAAACCGCCGGAAGTGGAAAATCGGGCCTGGGTGAACAATCCCATCGACGCGTTCGTCCTGGCCCGGCTCGAACAGGAAGGCCTGTCGCCCGCGTCACCGGCCTCGCGCCGCACCCTCGCCCGCAGAATCTACCTTGATCTGATCGGAATGCCGCCCAGCCCGCAAGAGCTGCGGGAGTTCCTCGCGGACGATTCGCTCAAAGCCTATGAGCGACTCGTGGAGCGGCTGTTGGCGGACTCGCGATATGGCGAGCGCTGGGGGCGGCACTGGCTGGATCTCGTGCGGTACGGCGAAACGAGCGGGCTTGAGGGCGACGGCGCGATCGGCAACGCGTGGCGCTACCGCGATTGGGTGGTCAAGGCGCTCAACGACGACATGCCCTACGACGAGTTCGTCATCCAGCAGATCGCCGGGGCGGACGAGCACAGCAAGACCCGCAACAACTACACGCCGGACCCGCAGGGCTACATCCCCGCCGGTTTTCTGCGCTTGGCGCCGTGGGATCGCTCGAACCTGGTAGCGGCGGAGGTTCGCCAGAACTATCTTAACGAAGTGACGACAGCGACAAGTTCGATCTTTCTTGGCCTGACCATGGGTTGCGCCCGCTGCCACGATCACAAATACGACCCCATCCCGACGAAGGACTTCTACCGGCTGCAGGCTTTCTTCAACGCCATCCAAACAGAAGACCGGCGAGGGGCCGTCGACCGGCCGACTGTACCGTATGATGATCCGTCGTTCGCCGCCAAAGCCGGCGAGAAGATCAAGGACTACGAAACGCGTCTCAAGGAGGGGCCCGAAAAGCGCGCACTAGACGAGTTGGAGGGGCAGCTACGGGCGAAGCTCATCGAAGTGCGCCGCAAAGAGGCGAATGGAAAAGAGCTGACGACGAAGGACCTTCGCCTCGAGCTGCGGCGCAAGGACGGCCAGGTCTTCAACGCGGCGGAGATCCGCCTGCACGCGCAACTGCTCGAGGACGCGGAAAGGACGCTTGACCCGGAAGAACGGCAGGCTCTGGAAGCGCTCGAAGCTCACTTGATGCTCAAGCTGAAGGAAGCTTATGGCGCCGGCAAGGGCAACCCCCAGGGCCGTTTCGAGGCGATCACGATGGAGGACCTGCGTAGGGCGATCACGGAGAAATACTCGGCTGAGCGACCGTTTACCGATGCAGAGGTCGATCGCCACGCGCAGCTTTCGGGCCAGCTCGACGTCTACCGCCGGCGCTTGTCGCGCTGGCGGCCGGTCGTATTGACGGTTCGCAACACGCCTGGCCCCCCGAGCGGGCCTCCGCTGCCCCAGGTACACGTGCTGAGGAGCGGCGACTACCGGCAACCGGGTGAGGCTGTCGAGCCGGGTTTCCCCAGTGCCATCACAGAACACTTCGATCCCGCCGAGCTGGTCACCGACCGCTATCGGCAGTTCCCTACCCGGGGCTTGCGCTTGACGCTGGCCCAATGGATCGCCAGCCCGGACAACCCCCTGACGGCACGAGTGATGGTGAACCGCCTCTGGCAGCGCCACTTCGGACGGGGCATCGTCGAGACCGCCAGCAACTTCGGCAAAAATGGTGTTGCGCCAACACATCCGGAGCTGCTCAACTGGTTGGCGACGACGTTCGTGGAGCGCGGCTGGAGCGTCAAGGAGATGCACCGGCTGATGGTTCTCTCCAGCGCCTACCGGCAATCGGCCGAGAACCCCGCCTGGGCCGACAACGAGAAGGATCCGGACAACCGCCTACTGTGGAAATTCGAGCGCCGGCGCCTCGAGGCCGAGGCGATTCGCGACGGCATCCTGTACCTGAGCGGCGGGCTCAACTCGGCGCGTGAAGGACCGAGCGTCTTTCCGCCCCTGCCAGACGACTTGGCCGACTTTGCGCGGTACGGCCGCACGGGCGGACTGATGTGGGAGCCCAACGAAACGGAAGAGGATGCGCGCCGCCGCTCGATATACATCTTCCAGCGCCGCTCGCTGCCGCTGCCGATGATGGCGGCGTTCGACGCCGCCGCCTTCAGTGAGTCGTGCGAGTTGCGCAGCTCGACGACGACGACGCTGCAGGCTCTCTCGATGATGAACGGCTACTTGGTCCACGAGGAAGCCGCCCGGCTAGCGGCGCGCATTGTCGCGGAGACGGGCGAAGAGCCGGAAGGCCAGATTGCCCAAGCTTTCGAAACCATCCTTGGGCGAGTGCCCGAGCCGGACGAATTGGAGCGGTTCAAGCGATTTGAAGGCTCCCTTGCCGCTTTGTGCCGGGTGTTATTCAGTTCGAACGAGTTTCTCTACGTCGAGTGACCGGAGGGCCTGTCTATGTTCGACACGATGAAGCAAAAGATTTCCCGCCGGGATCTGCTCGGCCGCTCCTACCTCGGGTTGGGCGGCCTGGCCTTCTTGAACCTTCTGGCGGCCGAAGAAGCGCGCGGCGCAAACCCCTCTCGCACCAACCCTCTGGAAGTCCGGCCGCGACAGCTTCCCGCCAAGGCGAAAAGCTGCATCTTTCTCTTCATGGAAGGCGGGGTCAGCCAGATGGATACGTTCGAGTACAAGCCAGCGCTCGAGAAGTACGCCGGTCAGCAGATGCCTCCGGCCACGAACACAGTCGGCGAGATCGCCACCTTCTCGGCGGCGCCCAACCGCGTGATCCCAACCCTGTGGAAGTTCTCGCAGCACGGCCGATCCGGTCGTTGGATGTCCGAGCTGCTTCCGAGCTTGGCTGGCCGGGTCGACGATATGGCCTTCATCCACGGGATCAAGGTCGACAACAACAACCATGGCCCGGCGGTGTATCACACACTGACCGGCAATCAATTGCCCGGCAGCGCGTCCATCGGGGCCTGGCTGACCTACGGGTTGGGCAGCGAGAACCAGGACCTTCCGGGATACATCGTGTTGGGCGATCACCGCGGCGCGACAATCGGCGGAGCCGGCGTTTGGGGCGCGGGCTATCTGCCGGCGGCCTACCAAGGAACGATTTTTCGCTCGGGCGATACACCGATCGTCGACCTTAGGCGGCGGGCCGAAATCAGCCAGGGCCAGCAGCAGGCCGAGCTCCAGACCTTGCGTTGGTTCAACGAGCGCCACGCGGAGCAGCGCACGAACACGAGCGAGCTCGAAGCCCGGATCGCCTCCTACGAGCTCGCGTTCCGTATGCAGGCGAAAGCGCCCGAGTTGGTGGATCTGAGCGGCGAGTCCGACGCGACGAAGAAGCTTTACGGCCTCGACGATCCTGTTTCAGAGCCATTCGGCAGGCAGTGTTTGCTTGCGCGCAGGATGGTGGAGCGCGGCGTCCGTTACGTCAAAGTCCTGCACGGCGCCGGGGGCGATCGCTGGGACGATCACGGCAACATCGAAGGCCGCCTCCCCAAACATTGCCATGAAGTGGATAAGCCGGTGGCGGGTCTCCTGGCTGATCTGAAATCTCGCGGCCTGCTTGACGAAACGCTCGTCGTATGGGCTTCCGAGATGGGGCGCACACCGTTCGATAACAACTTGGTTACGCCGACGCCTGGCCGCGATCACAACCAGTACGGCCTCGTGGTCTGGATGGCGGGCGGGGATGTCAAACCCGGCGCGACGTTCGGCGAGACGGACGACTTCTCCGTACGCGCCGCCGGGGATGAGATCCCCTTGCGCGACGTGCACGCCACGCTGCTGCGGCTGATGGGGCTCGACCAGGACCGCCTTACCTACCTCCACGAAGGTCGGTACAAACGGTTGACCGACATCGGCGGCCGGGTGATCGACGAGATCATCGCCTAGCGAGCGCGGTGTTCGTCGACGGCTTCGTCGTCGACGTCGAGACCAAGGCCCGGCAATTCCGAAAGCTTCACGTAGCCGTCCTCACGACTCGAAGCCGCCGTCGCGGAGCGGGCGCTTGATGGTCTCTCTCGTGCCCCATTCTAGGAAGCCCCCGCGCGGAAAGGTCAACACGATTATCCACACGGGTTGGCAGGTTATCACTTCGTTGACACATCCTCGACTGATGTTGGCCGCCAATTGTGCTACGATGCCGAGGTGGGTTTGACGCCGGAATTTCTCGACTGGGATGGCGGACTATAGGGTTCCCGCGCTCGAACGCGCGTTCCAGATCATCGACATGCTCGAGCGAAGCAGCCTCGGGCTGACCAAGACCGATATCGCCAAGAGTCTTGATCTTCCCTACAGCAGCATCTTCAACCTCCTAAACACGCTCGAAGTCCATGGCTACGCCCGCAAGGACGCGGAGTCGGGCAGGTACTACTGCGGTCCCAAATTCATGAACGGGCATCGGCTGCAGCCCGATGATGGGACGCTCAAACGAGCCGTCACGCCCCTGATGCGGGATCTGATCGCCGGCACGTCGTTCACGTCTCATCTGGCCGTTTTGCGCGGAGGTGATGCGGTCTACATCGAGAAACGCGAACCGGTCGGCTTCTTCAGGTTGAACACCTGGGTAGGCCAGCGGGTCTACGTGCACACGAGCGCCGTCGGGAAAGCTCTCGTGTGCGAGCTATCGAAGGACGAGGTGCGGGAGATCTGGAAGCGCGGACTGCCGCGGCGAACCCCAAAAACCGTCACCTCGTTTCGAGCGTTCTGGGATGAGCTCCGCCGCACGCGCGAACGCGGTTACGCCCTC
>Ga0299913_10005375_pt1 | contig 10922 bp, 12 predicted proteins | sample RVTome_9_FD_201360 | JGI IMG/M metagenome (GOLD analysis project Ga0299913, IMG submission 201360) | Soil microbial communities from uranium-contaminated site in the Upper Colorado River Basin, Wyoming, United States - RVT155D38 (version 2) ... | reverse complement strand
GCGCCATGGAGGCGATCCGGGCCGAGGTCGCGGCGCGGACCGAGTCCGGGCAGGCGGCGCCGTTCGAGCCCGCGTACGACGACATCGCCGGCCGCTCGCTCGCGCTCCCGGTGGCGGCCGAGCCGCACGGCCCGCGCGTGTGGATCGTGGCGATCCGCGACGCGGGCGGCATGGGCGAGTTCGAGCGCCTGATCCTCCACCAGGCGGTGACGATCGTGGCCCTCGAGATGATGCGGCGCCGCGTCGTGCGGGACACCGAGCGCCGCCTGGCCGGGGACATCCTCGCCGAGGTCGTGCAGGGGGCGGTGGACGAGTCGGAGCTGCGCGGTCGGCTACGGCCGTTCGGGATCGGCGAGCAGGCCGCCGTGCTCGTGTTCGCGCTCTCCGAGCCGGAGGAGGCCTTGGAGACGCTCGCCAACGTCCTTTCCGAGGCCGGGGTGCCGAGCCTCATCGCGACGCATGACGGCCTGCTGTGCGCGATCGTGGACGGCGCGGCCCAGGACCCCCTGATGCTCGCCGGCCAGGCACGCGCGGCCCTGGCCGAGGAGCGGGGCGCGGTGCGCGCAGGCGCGAGCCGGGTCGCCGACGCCGGCGCCCTGCGGCGCAGCTTCCACGAGGCGAGCTACGCGCTCGACGCGACCGCGATGCTGGACGGCCGCGCCCCCGAGGTCGCTTCCTGGCAGGACCTGGGTGCGCTGCAGTTCCTGTTCGCGGTGCAGGACGACGAGGCGCTGCGCCTCTACACCGACAGCGTGCTCGGCCCCATCGAGAGCGGCGAGGGCGATTACGGGGGCGAGCTGTTGCGCTCGCTGGAGGCTTTCGTCGAGCACAACGGCCAGTGGGAGCGGGCCGCGCGGGAGCTCTACTGCCACCGCCACACGCTGCGCTACCGGATCCGCCGCATCGAGCAGCTCACGGGACGCGACCTCTCGAGCGCACGGGACCGGATCGAGTTCTGGCTGGCGCTGAAGGCGAGGGAGCTGGTGGCGTGAGCCCGCTCGCGCCAGGGGAGGTCACGGTCGCCGTCCTGGGCGCGGGAGGCACGATCGCGCCGGCGGTCATCAGGGACTTGGCAACGTCCGACGAGGTGGCCGCGCTGCGGCTGCTGGACGTCGACGAGGAGCGAGCGGCGGCCGCCGCCCGCGAGCACGGCATGGGCCGTGCGCAGGCGCGTGCGGCCGACGCCCGCGAGCACCTCGAGCGGCATCTCGAGGGGTGCGACGTGCTGATCAACTGCGCCCACTACAGGGTGAATTTGGACGCGATGCGCGCCTGCCTTGCGGCCGGCTGCCACTACATCGACCTCGGCGGGCTGTACCGGGTGACCGGCGAGCAGCTCGAGCACGACGAGGACTTCGCCGCCGCCGGGCTGCTGGCGCTGCTCGGGATGGGCTCGAGCCCCGGGAAGACCAACGTCATGGCCACCGCCGCGGTGCGGCGCCTGCCCGCCCCGGTCGAGCGGCTCGACGTGATGGCGGCCGGGCGCGACCTCGACCCTCCGGCCGGCCGGTCGTTCCCCTACGCCGTCCAGACGCTGGTCGACGAGGTCACGCTGGCGCCGGTGGTGCTCCAGGACGGGGCTCCGGTGGAGATCGCGCCGCTGAGCGACGGAGGCGTGGTCGACTTCGGCGAGCCGATCGGCAGCGCCCCCACGATCCACACGCTGCACTCGGAGCTGCGTACGTTCCACCGGAGCTTCGGCTGCCGCGAGGCGAGCTTTCGCCTCTCGCTCGCGCCTGCGGTGCTGGAGCGGGTGCGCGACCTCGCGGCCGGGCCGCCGGAGCGGATCGCGCAGGCCGCCGCGACTGCGTCCGCGCCCTCCGCTCGCACCGTCTCGGTGCACGTGGTCGATGCCTTCTGCAGGGGTACCCGGGTCCGGGTGCGCGCCGTGACCGAGCCGGTCGCCGAGTGGGGGCTCGGCGGCGGCGTCGTCTCGACCGGAGCGCCCGCAGCCGCGGCCGTGCGGCTGCTGGCGCGGGGCCGGATCGAGGCGCGCGGCGCGCGCCCGCCCGAGCGCTGCGTCGAGCCCGAGGACCTGTTCGGCGAGCTCGAGGGCCGCGGCGCCCGGTTCGAGGTGACCGTCGACACCGGCGTGGCGGCATGAAGGTAGGCGTCCCCACCGAAAATAGAACCGGAATTCGCTTAGACGCGAATTCCGGGAGCTCTGAGGGCGCGACGTGAAGGTTGGGGTCCCCACCGAGATAAAGGCCGACGAGTACCGCGTCGCGCTCACACCGGCCGGCGTGAGGGAGCTCTCGGAGCGCGGGCACGAGGTCCTGGTCGAGTCCGGCGCGGGCGAGGGAAGCGCGATCTCGGACAGCGACTTCGGGGCTCAGGGGGCGCGGATCGTGCCGGACGAGGCGAGCGTGTTCGGGGAGGCGGAGCTGGTGCTGAAGGTGAAGGAGCCGCAGCCGGACGAGGTCGCGCTGCTGCGCCCGGAGCAGGTGCTGTTCACGTACCTGCACCTCGCCGCGAGCGCGGAGCTGACGCAGGGCCTGTGCGAGTCGGGTGCCGTCTGCGTCGCCTACGAGACGGTCGAGGACACGCACGGGAGGCTGCCGCTGCTGGCGCCGATGAGCGAGATCGCGGGCAAGCTCTCGACACAGGCGGGGGCGTTCATGCTCGAGAAGCCGTTCGGCGGGCGCGGGATCCTGCTCGGCGGGGTCCCGGGAGTCGCGGCCGCGACCGTGATGATCATCGGCGGCGGCGTCGTGGGCATGAACGCGGCGTTCATCGCGGTCGGCATGGAGGCCGAGGTGTTCGTCTTCGACAAGTCGATCGACCGCCTGCGCGAGCTCGACATCGCGCTGTCGGGGACCGTGTCGACGGTCTACTCGTCCACGCTCGCGGTCGAGGAGATGCTGCCCCGCGCCGACCTCGTGATCGGCGCCGTGCTGGTCCACGGCGCACGGGCGCCGCGGGTGGTGCGCCGGGAACAGCTGGGGCTGATGAAGCGCGGCGCCGTGCTCGTGGACGTCTCGATCGACCAGGGCGGATGCTTCGAGACCTCCCGCCCCACCACCCACAGCGACCCGACGTTCCAGGAGGAGGGCATCCTGCACTACTGCGTCGCGAACATGCCCGGCGCGGTGCCGATCACCGCGACCTATGCCCTCACGAACGCGACGCTGCCGTACGTGCTCGCGCTCGCCGAGCACGGGCTGAAGGGCGCCGTGACACGCGATCCGGGGCTGCGCCTGGGCGTGAACGTGGCGGGCGGCAGCGTCACGCACGCCGCCGTCGCCCAGAGCCTCGACATGCCGCTGGTCCCCGTGGACGAAGCGATCGGCGGGGCCGTTCCCGGACTTGCATGACCAACTGATGAACCGAAGAGGAGAGAAACGATGGCCACCGTCGCACAGACCCAGATCGAGAACTTCATCGACGGCGCCCGCCGCCCAGCGGCGGACGGCGCGAGCGAGCCGATCCTGAACCCGGCCACCGGCGAGCAGATCGCGACCGCGCCGCTGTCCGGCGAGGCCGACGTGGACGCCGCGGTCCAGGCCGCCCGGCGAGCCTTCCCCGGCTGGTCCGAGACGCCCCCCGGCGAGCGCGCACTGGCGCTGCTGCGCATCGCCGACGCGCTCGAGGAGCACGGGGACGAGCTGTCCCAGCTCGAGTCCCTGAACGTCGGAAAGCCGGTCGAGTCCATGAAGGCCGACGAGATGCCGGTGCTGGTCGACAACCTGCGCTTCTTCGCGGGCGCGGCGCGCACCCTCTCCGGCCTCGCCACGGGCGAGTACATGCGCGGCTACACCTCAATGATCCGGCGCGAGCCCGTCGGCGTCGTGGGCCAGATCGCGCCCTGGAACTACCCGCTGATGATGGCGATCTGGAAGATCGGCCCCGCGCTGGCCGCCGGCAACACCGTGGTGCTGAAGCCCTCCGAGCAGACTCCGCTGACCGCCGCCCGGCTCGCCGAGCTGGCGGCCGAGCACCTTCCGGCGGGCGTCCTGAACGTGGTGTTCGGGCACGGCGAGCCGGCGGGCGCGGGCCTGGTACGCCACCCCGACGTCGCGATGGTCTCGCTCACGGGCGACGTCGCGACGGGCAAGGAGGTGGCGCGCGCGGCGTCCGACTCCCTGAAGCGCGTGCACCTGGAGCTGGGCGGGAAGGCGCCGGTGATCGTGTTCGACGACGCCGACCTCGACGCGGTCGTCGAGGGCGTGAAGGTCGCGGGCTACTTCAACGCCGGCCAGGACTGCACCGCCGCCACGCGCGTGCTCGCGGGGCCGAAGCTCTACGAGGACTTCGTGTCAGGCATCGCGCAGGCGGCCGGTTCGTTGAAGATGGGCGACCCGACCGACGAGGGCACCGAGCTCGGCCCGGTGGTGTCCGAGGCCCAGCGCACGCGCGTGACGGGGTTCCTCGACCGCGCGCCCGGCCACGCGGAGGCGGTCACGGGCGGCCACGCCGCCGGTGGCCCGGGCTTCTTCGTGGAGCCGACCGTGGTGGCCGGCCTGCGCCAGGACGACGAGATGGTGCAGCGCGAGATCTTCGGGCCGGTCGTGACCGTGCAGCGGTTCGGCTCGGACGATGAGGCGATCGAGTGGGCGAACGGCGTCGACTACGGGCTGTCCGCGAGCGTCTGGACCCGCGACGTCGGCCGCGCGATGGACGCCGCCCGCCGGCTGCGGTTCGGCACGGTGTGGGTCAACGACCACATCCCGCTGGTGTCGGAGATGCCGCACGGCGGGTTCAAGCAGTCCGGCTACGGCAAGGACCTGTCGATCTACGCGCTCGAGGACTACACCGAGATCAAGCACGTGATGGTGAGCCTGGCGCACTAGGGCCAGAGCGACGACGGCCACGAGTGGGTGAACGCCCGGCGTCGCCCGGCGGTTCAGGAGTCCGCGCGAGCGGCTCGTTCCGACAGGCCCGCCGCTTCGAGCGCGTCGGCTCGCTCCCGAAAGGTGCGCATGCGGGCGATCTTCCCCCCACGGATGGTGAGGACGTGGAACGTCGGGACGGTCACGTCGAGGCCGCTGGTGCGACCACGGCCGGTCTGGATGCCTGCCAAGAACACGTCGCTCCCGCGGCCCGCGCGGATCTCCGTCGCCTCGAACGCGAAGCTGTCCCACGCCTCGAGCCACTGACCGAAGTTCTCGATCATCTCGCGCCGACCACGGAGCAGCCCGGATGCCGGCGCATCGAGGGTTGCTACGTGAGGCACCTGCCATTCCACGTCCTCGTCCAGTGCCTCGATGGCGGCGCTGAAGTCACCCCGGTTGAAAGCCTCGAGCTGGCCCCGCACGATCTCCACGTTCTCCTGCGACATCGCCTACTCCGACAGCCCCACGGCTTCGAGGGCTTCCGCTCTCTCCTGGTAGAGCCGCCACTTGACGATGCGTCCGTTGCGAAGGGTCACCACCAAGGCGCTTTGGGCCTCGACCTCCACGTGGTTCCGGCCCCGGAAATGCGTTCGGTTCGGCACCACGACGTGCTCGCGGCACTCGATGAACTCGTCCGGAGAGACGGTGGCCCGATCGAACATCTCGAGGAAGGTTCTCCAAAGGCCGAGGACTGCCTCTTGTCCGCGGTAGATGCCTGCCTCGAGTCCTCGGGACTGCGACCAATCCACCTCAATCTCGGGGTCCCAATCCCGAACCATGTCATCGACGTCGCGCTGGTTGAAAGCGGTGATGGCCCGACGCACGATCTCCACGTTCTGCTGTGACATCTCGGCGGTCGCCAATCCCAGCCGGGCTCAGGGGGCTTCCTGCGAAAAACCCGCGGCCTCGAGGGCCTCGGCGCGGTCGAGGTACTGGCGCAGCCTGACCGCGACGCCGTCCCGCATGGTCAGGACGTGGGCCATGTCGACCTCGACCGCCGCCCCGCTCTCCTTCCCGCGCCCCCGGTAGCGCAGGAACAGGACCACCTCCTCGCCGGCATCGAACACCTCCTCGATCTCGACCGCGAACTCGTCGAACAGCTCGAGCGTCTGCTCCCAGTCCCGCTTGACCGCCTCCTTCCCACGGTGGACCGCCGCGTCGGGCATCTCGGCGGGGTCATGCGCCTCGACCTCGGGATGGGCCATCACCAGGGCGGCGTCCAGGTCGCGGCGACCGAACGCCTCGTAGCCCCTGCGAATCCTGTCGACGTTGTGCTTTGACATCGCCCCCCGCTCAGGCTATCCCGGCACGCCGGCCGCCGCGCGGGCGTGCGCGGGGTCGCGGGGCGTCGGGGAAGTCCGAGCCGATGACCAGCACTGCCTCTGGGTCGAGCAGGTCCGTGCCGGCCGCGAAATCCCCGCGTGCCCAGCGCTCGTACACGCCGCGGACCGCCTCGACGTTCTCCTGTGCCATGGCCGGAAGTATCACGATGACTAAGCCGCGCGCGAACGGGTAAACCAACACAACTGTCAGCGGCTGTCACTTTATTGAATGGCCGTTCTTTAATCGGGCCACCGGGTAAGGAGAGCGATATGAGTCGAGTACGCACAAGGAACGACCATCGTCCAAGAGGCGGCGCGCCCGCGCAGAAGCGGTCCTCACGCCCGAAGCACGTAGGGGGCCGGAGCCCCGCCGCGGCCGCGGCCGAGCGCGCATCCGCCGGCATGGGCACCGCCGATCTCGAGCCGACCGACTGGCTCTTCGGGGACCTGCTGACCAAGGGCGCCGCCACCCGCCGGTAGGCGCCTCCGGCGGCGAGCGGGACCGCCCGCCGTCATCTAGTCTGCCGCCGGTGCAGATCGTCTCGTACCACTCCGACCGGGGCGTGCGGGCCGGCGTGCTGCGCAACGCGCACGTGGTCGACGCGTGGGACCTGCTAGAGAGCGGCAGCGCGCACCACAGCGTCCGCCACCTGCTGGAGCGCGACCTGCTCGAGCGCCTCGGGGATGACCTGCACGGCCCCGGCGTCCCGCTCGCCGACGTGAGGCTGGAGCCGCCGGTGCCCGATCCCGACAAGATCGTCTGCATCGGCCTGAACTACCGCTCGCACGCCGCCGAGACGGGCCTCGAGCCCCCCGCCGCGCCCACCTTCTTCGCGAAGTTCCGCAACTGCCTCGCCCCCGCCGGCTCCGCCGTGACCCTGCCCGCCTCGAGCGAGAAGGTGGACTTCGAGGCCGAGGTGGCGTTCGTCATCGGCCGCCGGTGCCGCGACGTCCCCGAGGCGGACGCGCTCGACCACGTCGCCGGCTACATGCTGCTGAACGACCTCTCCGCGCGCGACCTGCAGTTCGCGACGCCGCAGTGGATGCCGGGCAAGGTGTTCGACGCGTCGGCGCCCTGCGGCCCGGCGCTCGTGACTGCGGACGAGGCCGGCCCCCACGACGGCATCGAGATCGCGCTCACGCTGAACGGGGAGACGATGCAGTCCGCGAGCACCGCGGACCTGATCTTCTCCGTGCCCGCGCTCGTCGCGCACCTCTCGCGGCTGATGACCCTGGAGCCCGGGGACATCGTCTCGTCCGGCACGCCGGCGGGCGTCGGCAGCGTGCGCCAACCGCGGGTCTGGCTGCAGGACGGCGATCAGCTCGTCGTCTCGTCGCCCACGCTCGGGCGCCTCGAGACGACTCTCGTGCGCTAGAAGCCCTCGGGGTGGCGGGCCGTGTAGGAGCGGCTCGAGCGCGCGCCCTTGCGCCAGCGCGGGCCGCGCTCGCCGGGGCCCGAGGTGTCGAACCGCAGCCCCGCGATCACCACGTAGGCGTGGCCGGGGTTGGTGAAGACCGTGATCCAATCGCCGCGGCCCTTGTCTCCCCAGCGCATGAACGCCCTGGAGTGCAGGGGCCGCTTGAGCAGCTTGCCGCCGCGCAGCGCGTAGCTGACGGCGCCGGAGCAGTCGTAGCCCGAGTCGCGGAACCGCCGGTGGCCGCCGCCGTAGCGGTAAGGCTTGTTCGTGATGCGGTTGGCCGCCCAGATGGCCTTCTGGACCTCCAGGGGGGCGGACTCGGGGGCGATCGCGACCCGGCCGTCGGGCGAGAGCTGGGCCTTCGGCAGCGAGGTGGTGAGCCTTGGCGTGGCCCCTTCGCCGGGCGGCGGGGGCACCGAAGCGCCGCCCGTCACGGCCGATGCGGACGCGGCGAGCATGGCCACGGAGGCCAGGGCCAGGATGAGACATGCGGGGGCGTATGTACGTCGAAATGCGAACCGGCGCAAGCGAACAACTCCTTTGTCGGCCTACGGGGTTAGCTGACGGGCTGGCGCGAAAGGAGCCTGCGCCTCCGCCGCAGTCGCAGCGGATTAGCCCCAAAGTTGGTTCCCCCGTCCCCCACTCGCGAGCAGGGGTTCGGCGTTTGTTCTCTTACAGCCGCGGCAGTGTAGACCAATCGCACGACGCATGCCTCTGGACCCAAGTGCACATGCGCACGAGGCAGTCGACGCCGCCCGGGCTGCGGGGCGGCTAGACCAGGAAGCGGCCGTCGACCTGGAGCGGCTGGCCGTCGACGGTGATGCGGCCGCCGCGGCGCAGGTCGCAGACCATGTCCCAATGGACGGCCGAGTCGTTCTTGCCGCCGGTCTCGGGGTACGACATGCCGACCGCGAGGTGGACCGTCCCGCCGATCTTCTCGTCGAGCAGGATCTCCTTCGTGAAGCGGTCGATCCCGTAGTTCGTGCCGATGCCGAGCTCTCCGAGGCGCCGCGCCCCGTCGTCGGTGTCGAGCGTCTTGATCAGGAAGTCCTCGTTCCGCTCCGCGGAGGCGTCCACGATCACGCCGTTCTCGAACCGGAGCTTCACGCCCGCCACCTCGCGGCCGCCGTACACCGCCGGGTAGGAGAAGGTCACCTCTCCCGTGGCCGAGTCCTCCGCCGGCCCCGTGAAGAACTCGCCGTCAGGCATGTTGTGATGGCCGTCGGCGGCGATAAAGGTACGCCCGGCGACGTTCAGCCGCACGTCGGTGCCGGGTCCCTCGATATGGATCTCCTCCTTGCCCTCCATCCACTCGGCGAGGCGGCGGGTCTCCACGGACTGCTCCTCCCACGCCTGCACAGGGTCGGGGCGGTCGCACAGGCACGCCCGGTAGTAGAAGTCCTCGTAGTCGGCCAGCGACATGTCGGCCTCGGCCGCGTAGGCCTGCGTGGGGAAGAGCGTCAGCGCCCAGCGGAACTCCCCCGCGGCAGTGCGCCTCATCATCGTCTCCATCAGCGGCTTCGCGGCGGCCTGCCGGCGGGACTGGCGCGCCGGGTCCACCGCGGACAGGGCGCGCGTGTTCTCGTCGGCCATCAGCCGGATGCGGGCGTCGGCGTTGTCAGCCACCCACAGTGCCGTGGGCGACACCCAGTCGAGCTGGGCATCGTTGGCGTGGCGGAAGAACGCGGGCGCCTGGCCGTCCATGATGAGCTCGACGATCGGGAGGGCGCCCACCTTCACGACCTCCTCGTAGACCGCGAGCGCCAGCGGCTCGGCCGCAGTCTCGCCCTGGACCACGCACACGTCGCCCTCCCGGATCGCGGCGGAGTAGTGGACCAGGATGCGGGCCAGGGCCTCGGCGCGCTGGTCCCTCATGCCTCCACCTCCCGCCTGTCGCGGATCATCGCGAGGAAGAGGGCGTGCAGGCGCAGGTCGTCGGTCAGCTCGGGGTGGAACGCGGCCACCAGCATGTTGCGCTCCCGCGCGACGATCGGGTGGCCGTCGATCTCCGCCAGCGTCTCCACCCCGTCCCCGGCGTCCTCGATCCAGGGGGCGCGGATGAAGACGGCGCGCAGCGGCTCGTCGCCCAGCCCGCGCACGCGCACATCCGCTTCGAAGCTCCTGACCTGGCGGCCGAACGCGTTGCGGCGCGCGAGCACGTCCATCAGGCCGAGATGCGCCCGGTCCAGCACGATCAGGCCGGCGCAGGTGCCGAGGACCGGCCGCCCGGCGGCCACGAAGTCCCGGACCGGCTGTTCCATGCCGTACGCCTCGAGACCCATCGTGATCGTGGTGCTCTCGCCGCCCGGGATGACCAGGCCCGCGAGGTCCGCGAGCTGTTCGGGGCGGCGCACCTCGACCGCGACCGCGCCCAGGCGGTGCAGCGCGCGCGTGTGCGATGCGAAGTCGCCCTGGATCGCCAGCACCCCGATGCGGGGGCCGGAGGGAGGCGGCTCGGACGCCGGCGGCGTCGGCTCGACGCTACCAGCCACGCTGCTGCAGGAGGCTGCCCTCGTCGAGCTCCTTGACGTCGAGCCCGGCCATCGCCTCGCCCAGCGACTCGGAGGCCTCCGCGATCGCGTGCGGGTCCTCGTAGTGGGTCGTGGCATGGACGATCGCACGGGCCCGCGCAGGCGGGTCCGACGACTTGAAGATCCCGGAGCCGACGAAGACGCCCTCGGCGCCGAGCTGCATCATGAGCGCCGCGTCCGCGGGGGTCGCGAGACCGCCGGCGGAGAAGTTGACGACCGGCAGCCGGCCCTCGCCCGCCACCGTGCGCACCAGGTCGAGCGGGGCGCGCAGGTCCTTGGCAGCGGCCGGGAGCTCGGCCTCGTCCATCGTCGCCAGCCGGCGGATCCCGGCCCGGATCGCACGCATGTGGCGCACCGCCTCGACGACGTTGCCGGTGCCCGCCTCGCCCTTCGTGCGGATCATCGCCGCGCCCTCGGCGATCCGCCGCAGCGCCTCGCCCAGGTCGGTTGCCCCGCACACGAAAGGAATCTTGAAAGCCCACTTGTCGATGTGGTTCGCCTCGTCCGCGGGTGTCAGCACCTCGGACTCGTCGATGTAGTCCACCTCGAGCGCCTCCAGCACCTGTGCCTCGACGAAGTGCCCGATCCGGGCCTTCGCCATCACCGGGATCGTGACGACCTCCTGGATCTCGCGGATCTTCGTCGCGCTCGCCATGCGCGCCACGCCGCCCTGGGCGCGGATGTCGGCCGGAACGCGCTCCAGGGCCATCACCGCGCAGGCGCCCGCCTGCTCGGCGACCTGGGCCTGCTCGGCGTCGGTGACGTCCATGATCACCCCGCCCTTGAGCATCTCGGCAAGGCCGCCCTTGACGCGGAATG
>Ga0299913_10005374_pt1 | contig 10925 bp, 7 predicted proteins | sample RVTome_9_FD_201360 | JGI IMG/M metagenome (GOLD analysis project Ga0299913, IMG submission 201360) | Soil microbial communities from uranium-contaminated site in the Upper Colorado River Basin, Wyoming, United States - RVT155D38 (version 2) ... | reverse complement strand
CCGCACGAGACCGGAGGCCTCGCGAGTCCCCGCGAACGGGTCTTCGCGCCCGGAAGGGCGCGGCGAGACAGCTCCTCAACAGGCGGGGCCGGCCCAACCGGACGAAACGGCTCAGGCCGCGCCTTCACTTCAGCTCGCATCTCCAGGGGACGCCGCGTCCGAGCAGAAGACGCGAAGCCGGTTATCGCAGGCCTCCCAGGACCTGCAGCGGGTCGATTACCGTCAGCTCAACCAGGACGCGAAGGCCCAGTACGACATCGCCAAGAGATTCATCGCGCTCGCCGAGCAGGCGATCACCGACCGCAACCTGCTCTACGCCAGCACGCTCGCCGACAAGGCCGCGACGATCGCCGGCGTCCTGCAGAGGCGCTAGGCCGTCCGCGGTCGAGGCGGGTCGGCACGCGGCTTCTTCGAATGGGTAGCGGCGTGCCTTCCGGGCCCCGAGGGATTTCGTCCGCGGCCGACTCAGGGGAAAAACCGGCGACGGCGTGGACCTTCAATGTGGTACCGCGCTTGCTGAAGCAGAGGGCAGCAACGATCGACCCTCTCTTCCTCCAATCCCTTGGAGGAAGTCAAATCCCTGCCGTAAACCCCTGCCATCGTCGCGGGGAGGCAGCCTTCAGGCGCCTCCCCCGCCAGCCTTCGCTCATGATCAAGTGCGAAGGCTGTCTCGCCGAAGCGGCGTCAGCCGCGAAGGCGGACCGCTGCTGCTGTTTCGAGCGACTCCGAGCTACGGCTGGCAGGCTCAGCCTTCGCTCGCATGGCTTCTCCAGCGAGCTACGGCTTGGCAGGCTCAGCCTTCGCTCATGATCAAGTGCGAAGGCGGAGGCAGTTTCCGAGATGCGCGCGTGCGGATCGGGTCGCAGTTTCTCCACACGCGCGGCGCGCGGTGAACATGTGCCTTCCTTCACAAGGTCGGCTCTGCCGGCGCTTGTGACCGGCCGAGTCAAACCCGGCAGCTTTCGGCGCGAATTCGCGACATCTTGCGACTGACCTAAACTTCACCCACAATATGTGGTGGGCTCGCGCTTGACAAAGGCTGTACGTGGGCGCATAGTTTGGCCCGCTATGCGCGGGACGGTCCCGGCGAGAGCATCCCAGCATCTCGCTTTGCTGGACTCCATGGCCAGCCCACCTGATCGCTGACCGCGCCAATCCAACGAATGCGTCGGGCCGCCTCGCGAGGGGAGCGGGTGGCCGCTGGTGGAGGAACGACATGCAGACTCGCGCTGCTCAGGACACCGCCGTTGCCGGTGAGCGGGTCATCGAGATCGAGGTCGAGCGCCCGGATCGGTCCGGTGTGTCGGGCCTCGAGTTCCCGCGCTACTTCAGCCGTCCGGACATGGACCCGTTCGACGAGATCGAATGGGAGCTGCGGTCCGCGGTGATCGGGAACGAGCGCGGTCAGGTGGTCTTCGAGCAGCGCGACGTCGAGATCCCCCGCTTCTGGTCGCAGCAGGCGACCAACATCGTCGTCTCGAAGTATTTCCGCGGCCAGATGGGCACGCCGGAGCGCGAGCGGTCGGTCAAGCAGCTGATCGGCCGTGTGGTGACGACCATCACCGAGTGGGCGCGCAAACAGCGCTACTTCCGCTCCGATGCGGACCTGCGCGCGTTCAGCGACGACCTGAAGCACCTGCTGGTATTCCAGAAGGGCTCGTTCAACAGCCCCGTCTGGTTCAACTGCGGGTTCGAGCGCGCCCCCCAGTGCTCCGCGTGCTTCATCAACTCGGTCAGCGACACGATGGACTCGATCCTCACGCTCGCCAAGACCGAGGGCATGCTGTTCAAGTTCGGGTCGGGCACCGGCACCAACCTCTCCGCGATCCGCTCTTCCAGGGAGCTGCTGGCGGGGGGCGGCACGGCGTCGGGTCCGGTGTCGTTCATGAAGGGCTACGACGCGTTCGCCGGGGTCATCAAGTCGGGCGGCAAGACGCGGCGGGCGGCGAAGATGGTCATCCTCAATGCCGACCACCCCGACGTGGTCGAGTTCATCAACTGCAAGGTGGAGGAGGAACGGAAGGCCTGGGCGCTGATCGATGCCGGCTACGACGGCTCGTTCACGGGCACCGCCTACTCCTCGGTCTTCTTCCAGAACTCGAACAACAGCGTGCGCGTGACCGACGAGTTCATGCGCGCCGTGCTCGACGATGGGGCCTGGCAGACGCGGGCGGTCACCTCGGGCGCCGTGATGGACAGCTACCAGGCGCGCGATCTGATGCGGCAGATCGCCGAGGGCACGCACGTCTGCGGCGATCCCGGGATGCAGTTCGACACGACGATCAACGAGTGGCACACGTGCCCGAACACGGCGCGCATCAACGCCAGCAACCCGTGCTCCGAGTACATGTTCCTGGACGACTCGGCGTGCAACCTGGCGTCGCTCAACCTGATGAAGTTCGTGCGCGAGGACGGCGAGCTGGACGTCGAGGCGTTCAGGGCGGCGGTGCGCGTGTTCATCACGGCGCAGGAGATCATCGTCGACAACGCGAGCTATCCGACCAAGCCCATCGAGCGGAACAGCCATGCCTACCGGCCGCTCGGGCTCGGCTACGCGAACCTCGGCGCGCTGCTGATGTCGCGCGGGCTGCCGTACGACAGCGACGCGGGCCGCGACATGGCCGCCGCCATCACGGCGCTGATGACCGGCGAGGCGTACGCGCAGTCGGCCCGCGTGGCGCGCGATCACGGCGGCCCGTTCACGGGCTTCGCCGCCAACCGCGAGCCGTTCCTCCGCGTGATGCGGAAGCACCGCGACTCCATGCGCGGCGTGAACGCCCGGCACGTGCCGGCGGACCTGTACGACGCGGCGAAGACGTCCTGGGACGAGGCCGTCGCGCTCGGATCGGAGCACGGGTACCGGAACGCGCAGTCGACCGTGCTGGCGCCGACCGGGACCATCGGCTTCATGATGGACTGCGACACGACCGGCGTGGAGCCGGACATCGCCCTCGTCAAGTACAAGAAGCTCGTCGGCGGCGGGCTGATGAAGATCGTCAACGGGACCGTCCCGATGGCGCTGCGGAAGCTCGGCTACGACGAGGCGCAGGTGAAGGCCATCGTCGATTACATCGACGAGCACGAGACGATCGAGGGCGCGCCGCACCTGTCCGGCGATCACCTCGCCGTGTTCGACTGCGCGTTCAAGGCGGCCAAGGGCGCGCGCTCGATCCACTACATGGGCCACATCCGGATGATGGGCGCCGTGCAGCCCTTCATCTCGGGGGCGATCTCGAAGACGGTGAACGTGCCGAAGGAAGCCACCGTCGAGGAGATCATGCAGGCGTACATGGAGTCCTGGCGCCTCGGCGCGAAGGCGATCTCGATCTACCGCGACGGGAGCAAGCGCACCCAGCCGCTCAACACCTCGAAGGGCGCGACCGCCGGGCCCAAGGAGCTGGTGAAGGAGATCGTCAAGGTGGTCGAGACGCCGAAGCGCCGGAAGCTGCCGGACGAGCGCCAGTCGATCACGCACAAGTTCGACATCGCGGGGCACGAGGGCTACGTGACCGTGGGCCTCTTCGAGGACGGGACGCCGGGCGAGATCTTCCTGGTGATGGCGAAGGAGGGATCGACGATCTCGGGCTTCGCCGACGCGTTCGCGCAGGCCATCTCGTACGCGCTGCAGTACGGCGTGCCGCTCCAAGTGCTCGTCGACAAGTTCTCGCATGCCCGCTTCGAGCCGAGCGGCATGACGAAGAACCCGGAGGTCCGCTTCGCGAAATCGATCGTCGACTACATCTTCCGGTGGATGGCGACCAAGTTCCTGTCCGCGGAGGCCCAGTTCGCGGCCGGCGTGAACATCGCCGCCCAGCCGGAGACCACAAGCGCCGCCGCTCCGGCGCCGCCGCCTCCGGCGCCGAAGACGGCGGCCTACGTCGGCGCGGCCATCCAGAGCCAGGAGGACGCGCCGCCCTGCTCGACGTGCGGGTCGATCATGATTCGCAGCGGCAGCTGCTACAAGTGCGCCAACTGCGGCACGACGAGCGGCTGCGCGTAGAGAAAAGCAGGCTGCAGGCTTCGGGCTGCAGGCTACGGACATGGCGGGTCCGCGCGAGACATGCACGCGGACCCGCCCCCTCACGGCGCGCTCGGCGAGTGCGCCCTACCGGTGGAGAGGCTCCGCCGGTACGTGGTAGGGCGGCCTCGCCGAGGCCGCCGCGACGTCCGCGACCGCTTCCTTCCTCAGCACGCTCGCTGAGAAGATCACGAACGCAATCCACACCGCATCCGCCAGCAGCAGGTGCACGAGCTGCATCCACACCGGCGCCAGCAGGACGACGTTGAGCAGCCCCACGCCGAGCTGAAGCGCGGCGAGCCCGGCCACGAGGAACGCCAGCCTTCGCTGGATCGCGGACCCTCCGCCGGCAAGCCGCGGCGCTCCGAACATCAGCAGGACGGCCGTCCCGACCGCGATGGCCGGGTGCAGCACGCGCAGCCGGATGAGCAGGTGCGAGGTGGCGGAGAGATCCGCCGCGAGCGCGGCGGACAGCGACGTGGCCGGGTAGAGTGTGTCGCCGAGCGCCGCGATCGCGCCGCTCGCGCCCGTCGCGAGCAGCCCCGCGGTTCCCGCCGAGAGCACCGCCACCGCCCGCACCCGCCCGGCCAGCCCAATCGCCGCTCCGCCGGAGAGCCAGTACGCGGTGAGCGCGAGGCACGCCAGCAGCACGAACGTGTTCATCAGGTGGGCCCCCATGAACAGCGCCCGCGCCATCGTCGCGTTGTCGGCGACGAGCTCGAACAGCACGAGCCCCGCGCCGATCGCCGCCTCGAACAGGATGAGGACGAGCGAGAGCACGGCGCCCATCCGGGCCGGATGGCCGGGTGGGCACGCGCGCCGCACCCAGACGAGCAGCGCCACGACCGCGAGAAGCGCGAGGCCGCTGGTGAGGCGGTGGGAGAACTCGATCAGCGTGGCGAGGCCCGGATCGCGCGGGATCACCTGGCCGTCGCAGAGCGGCCAGTGGTTGCCGCAGCCCGCACCCGATCCGGTCGCGCGGACGTAGGCGCCCCAGAGAATGACGGCGATGTTGTAGCCGAGCACGGCCCAGGCGTAGCGGGCGAGATGGGGCACGAAGGGATCATAACCGTGCGCGGCCCGAACCCCGCCGGCCGGTCACGCCGCAGCGGCACGGGTCGGCGGCACCTGTGATAGCCTCATCCGCGGCTTCGTGGCTCCCCCCGAGCCGGGACTCCCCCCCCCGGAGGCCGACATGCCGCGTGTTGCGATCTGCCTGCTGTTCGCGGTCTCCCTTCCCGCTCCCCTGGCTGCCCAGAATCTGCTCGTCAATCCCGGCTTCGAGACGGGCGACCTGTCCGGCTGGACCGTCCCGCTGAGTACCACCTTCGACGGCGCGGCCGGTACACCTCCGGGCTCGGCTCGCTGGGCGGAGACGCTGCCTGCGATTGGAATGCTGCCGGAGATCCGGATGGTGCGGCAATGTGTCGACGGCGTGATTGCCGGCGAGACGTACCAGTTCGGCGGCCGCCTGCTCCTGACCGAGGCGCCGGGCGGCGGCACGTCCAACGTCTTTCTCATCTGGCGGAGCGATCCGGGATGCGCGGGTTCCTCTCTGATCGTGGCCGCATCGCCCGTCTCGACGACCGGCAGCTTCATCCTGAGCTCGCACTCGGCCGTGGCGCCGCTCAGCGCGGAATCAGTCGAGCTCGCCGTGTTCTCGGGGTTCGCGGCGGTCGGGCCGGGACCGATCTTCGAATCCGACTTCATGGGCGTACCGGGCGACTACGAAGTTCATGCCGACAGTCTCTTCCTGATGGCCGGCGCCACGGTCCCCGTCCTCGATCCCGTCGTGATGACGACGCTCGCGCTCGTGCTCGCGGCGCTGGCGAGCCTCGCGCTCCGGCGTCGGCGACGAACCGCGGGGTAGGGTCTCCCTCCGCGCCGCCACGCGCCGGACGATCCGGCGCGCACGCCGCGCGCCCCGGCGGGCGCCTCGTCTCCACTTGACGCCCCAGTGCAGTCTGTGCCACCGTAGCGGCGTCTACTTGAATGTCCAGTGAACGTGCGGGCGATCGGGTCGAGCTGCTGCAGGGGACGCTGGATCTCATCGTCCTGCGCGCGCTCTCGACCATGGGTCCGCTGCACGCGTACGGGCTGGCCGCCCGGCTGGAACAGGTGGCGGACCATCCGTTCACGCTGAACCAGGGCACGCTGTATCCGGCGCTCGTCCGCCTCGACCAGCGCGGCTGGATCCGGGGCACCTGGCAGAAGACCGAGACGAACCGCGAGGCCAAGTACTACGCGATCACGAAGGCCGGCCTGCGCGCGCTCGGGCGGCAGACGGAGCGCTGGCGCCGGCTCTCCGCGCTCGTGGACAAGCTCCTGCTCCACCAAGGGTGACGTGTCGCAACTCAGACGCTTCTTCCGGCGGCTGGACAGCTTCCTCCGGCCGGCTCGGGCCGAAGATGAGCTCGCACGCGAGGTGGCCGCGCACCGCGCGCTGCTCGAGGACGAGTACCGCCTTCGCGGACTGGCGGCCGACGAGGCGCGGGTGGCGGCCGCACGCGCGTTCGGCGGCGTGGAGCTGTCGAAGGATCGTCAGAGGGATGCGCGGTCGTTCGTGTGGCTCGAGGATGCCCGGCGCGACGTGGGCTATGCCGCCCGCCTTCTCGGGCGCAGTCCGGCGTTCACCGCCGTGGCCCTGCTCACGCTCGCGGTCAGCATCGGTGCCAACACCGCGATCTTCACGATCGTCCGATCGGTGCTGCTGCGGCCACTGCCGTTCCCCGCCTCCGAACGTCTCGTCTTCTCGTACGACCGCTTTCCGGGCGGCGGCGTGGAGCGGGCGGGGACCTCCATTCCCAACTACATCGATCGTCTGACCGCCGTGTCGGCGTTCGAGTCCCAGGCGCTGTACCGCTACGCCGGGTTCCGGATCGGGGAAGGGGCCGCGGCCGAGGGCGTCACCGCGTTCGCGGTCACGCCGTCGTTCTTCCGGGTGCTGAGCGTCGCTCCGCAGCTCGGGCGGCCGTTCGCGGAGCAGGAAGGCAGAGAGGGGCACGCGCGCGTCGCAATTCTGTCGTTCGAGCTCTGGAAGCAGGCGTTCGGCGGCGACCGGGGCATTCTCGGCCGCGACGTCCGGCTGAGCGGCGAACCGTACACGGTCGTGGGCGTGATGCCCGAAGATTTCACGTTCCTGAATCCGGTGGTGCGGCTGTACGTGCCGCTCACGTTCTCGGCCGAGGACCTGCCCGAAGCGTCGCGCTTCAGCCAGAACCAGGAGCAGATTGCCCGGCTGGCGCCGGGCGCCTCGGTCGCGCAGGCGCAGCAGCAGGTCGATGCGCTCAACGCGCGAATCGTCGAGCGCATGGGCGAGTTGAAGCCTCTGCTGCTCAACACCGGTTACGGCACGCGCGTCGTCTCTCTCTCTGAAGACCTCGTGCGGAGGGTGCGCCCGACGCTGCAGCTGCTGTGGGGCGGCGTCCTGCTCGTGCTGCTGATCGCGTCGGCCAACATTACGAACCTCGTGCTGGTGCGGGCCGCCGCGCGCACCCGAGAGCTGGTCACGCGGCAGGCGCTCGGCGCGGGGGAGCGGCGCATCGCCCGGCAGCTGTTGGTCGAGACGTTGCTCCTGACGCTCGTCGGCGGCGCGATCGGGCTCGTCGCCGGCGCGGGGAGCCTCGGCTGGCTGACGTCGCTGGGCATCGCGGACCTCCCGCGGGGGCACGAAATCCGGCTCGACTGGGTGGTCGTCGCCTTCGTCCTCGCGCTCGCGATCGTGCAGGCGGTCGTGATCGGCCTCGCGCCGCTCGCGCAGCTCGCCGGACTGAACTTCAGCACGGCACTCCGCGAGGAAGGACGCACCAGCACGGCGGGGCGCGGCGCGGGGTTGATCCGCCGGGGGCTCGTGGCCGTGCAGGTGGCGCTCGCCTTCGTCCTCCTCATCTCGGCCGGCCTGCTCTTCACGAGCTTCCGTCAGCTGCTCGCCGTGGATCCCGGATTCAGCGCAGAGCACGTCCTGACCGGCAGCATCGGCCTTCCAGCGGGGCGCTACCAGACCGAGGCGGAACAGGCTGCGGTCGTCCACCGTGCGCTCGCGGAGATCCGCCGGCTGCCCGGGGTCATCTCGGCGGGCGGCACCACCTTTCTGCCCTTCGGGTACACCAACGCGAGCGGCGGCATCCTCGTCGAGGGTTATACGATGGCCCCGGACGAGTCGCTCCTGTCGCCCAACCAGCTTCGCGTGACGCCGGGCTTCTTCGAAGCGCTCGGCATTCCACTGCGCCGCGGGCGGTATTTCACGGAGCACGATACGGCAGGCTCGCCGCCCGTGGCCATCGTGGACGAACGCCTCGCGCGCAGGTTCTGGCCCGGACGCGATCCGATCGGCGGACGGATCTTCAAGCCCGAGAGCGCGGACGAGCTCAGCGCGCCCATTCCCGAAGAGCGCTGGATGAGAGTCGTGGGCGTCGTGGCGGAGGTGAAGCTGAGGGAGCTGGTGGCTGGCGAGGACACGCGGATCGGCGCGTACTATTTCCCGTACGCCCAGAGTCCGGAACACCACGTCAGCTTCGTCGTCAGGACGTCCGGCGATCCGATGGCGGCAGCCGGGGCCGTGCGGCAGGCGTTCACGCGGGTCGATCCCGAGCTGCTGTTCGAAGACGTCGCGGCCATGCCCGAGCGCATCGAGCGGACGCTGCACGGGCGGCGGCTGCCGATGCTGCTGTCGCTCGCGTTCGGCGCGATCGCGCTGCTGCTCGCCGCCATCGGCATCTACGGCGTCCTCGCCTACCAGGTGTCGCAGCGCACCCGCGAGATCGGGATCCGCATGGCCCTCGGCGGCGACGCGGCCGACGTGCTCCGGCTGATCCTTCGCGAGGGCGCGGTGCTCGTCGGCATCGGGCTCGCCGCCGGCATCGCCGGGGTCGTCGGCCTCAGGCAGGTCATCGCTTCGCAGCTCTACGGCATCGGAGCGCTCGATCCCGTCGTGCTCACCGCCGTCGGGGCCACGCTGATGCTGACGGCGCTCGCCGCCTGCGCCATCCCGGCGCGCCGCGCGTCGCGCGTGAATCCCGTCGAGGCGCTGAGCGCGCCTTAGTGTCCCGAGTCAGAGAATCTCTGACGCGGGACACCAGGCATCGGCGCTCGCGCGCGCCGCCGCTTCGCTTTTCTCCCCCGACCGCTGCGCTCAGTGCCCTTCGCTGCGCGGCTCCATGCGGCGGCCCGCACGGGATATACAATGGCACGCCGGAGGGCACGGATGCGGCACGCGGTCCTGGCGGGCGCCAGGCACCTGACCTATCTCGAAGCGGGAGCGAGCGACGGACCGGCGCTCGTGCTGCTGCACGCCTTTCCGCTGACAGCGGACATGTGGCACGAGCAGCTCGCGTCGCCGCCGCCGGGCTGGCGCGTCCTCGCGCCGGACTTCGCCGGCTTCGGCGGCAGCGACGATCACCAGCGCGGGGACGTGTCGCTCAACGACTACGCGTCCGACCTCGTCGCCTTGCTGGACCGCCTCGGCCTCGGCCAGGTCGCCGTCGTGGGCCTCTCCATGGGCGGCTATGTCGCGCTGGCGCTCGCGCGCCTCGCGCCGCAGCGCCTGAACGGGCTGGTCCTGGCGGACACGCGGTCAGCGTCCGACGGCCAGCAGGCCCGTGCCGGCCGCGAACGCATGCTGGAAGTCCTGAGCGAGCGCGGCCCCGATGGTGTGGCCGACGAGATGCTGCCGAAGCTGCTCGGCGCGACGACACACCGGTCGCGGCCGAAGCTGGTGAGCGAGGTGCGATCGCTGATCGTGCGCAATGCTCCGGAGGGCATCCGCCGCGCCATCGTCCGCCTGCGGGATCGCGACGATGCCACGCCCGTGCTGGGGCGCATCCGCGTGCCGGTGCTCGTTCTCGCCGGAGAGGAAGACGTGGTCACGCCGCCAGACGACGCCCGCGCGCTCGTGGAAGCCATTCCGTTGTCCAGGCTCGAGATCCTCGAGGGCGCCGGACACCTCAGCAACCTCGAAGCGCCAGCCGCGTTCAACGCTGCGCTCGAGCGATTCCTGACCACCCTATGAGCTCGGGACGGGCGCTGGTCGTCATCCTCTCGTTGGCGCTGGCGTGCTCGGCGACCTCGCGGCCTCAGGCCCAGGTGGCCGGCCTGCACCGGCCACTCGATCAGATCCTCGACACGTACGTCAGGGACGGCCTCGTCTACTACCGCGCGCTTCGCTCCGAGCGCCGTCCGCTCGACGCCTACCTGGCGACGCTCGCAGGCCTGCCGCGCGAGACCGTGGACGGCTGGCCGCGCGGGCAGCAGATGGCGCTCTGGCTGAACGCCTACAACGCGCTGGTTCTCAGGACGGTCATCGATCGCTACCCCATCGCGGGCAGGAGCGGCGAGTATCCGCGGAACAGCATCCGGCAGATCTCCGGCGCGTTCGAGCGCGCCGAGCACACCGTCGCCGGCCGCAGGCTGACGCTCGACCAGATCGAGCTGGAGCTGCTGGCGCCGTTCGGTGATGCGCGGACGGTGCTCGCCCTCGGCCGCGGATCGGTGGGGGGCGGACGTCTTCGCAGCGAGGCGTTCAGCGCCGATCGCCTCGAGACGCAGCTGCAGCAGGTGACCGCCGAGCTGCCGACGCGCCGCGAGCTGGTGCGCATCGAGCCGGACGACGGCGAGGTTTCGGTCACGCCGCTGTTCAGCTGGCGCGAGGCGCTGTTCACCGCTGCGTACGCGGACGGGGCCGATCCTCGATTCGCGGGGCGCAGTCCCCTCGAACGGGCGATCGTCACCCTGGTCCTGCCGCACCTGCTGCCCGGCGAACGCGCGTTCGTCACGGCCAATACGTTCCGCGTCAGCTTCCACGAGTACGACTGGCGGTTGAACGATCTCACTGGTGGAGGGGTGAGGTGAACCAGGTGGAAGAAGAAGAAGTGGAACAAGTGAAAGAAGTGGAAAAAGTGGAAGAAGTAGA
>Ga0299913_10005372_pt1 | contig 10927 bp, 7 predicted proteins | sample RVTome_9_FD_201360 | JGI IMG/M metagenome (GOLD analysis project Ga0299913, IMG submission 201360) | Soil microbial communities from uranium-contaminated site in the Upper Colorado River Basin, Wyoming, United States - RVT155D38 (version 2) ... | reverse complement strand
ATTGTCGTGCCGCGGGAAGTTCCCGCCGACCGGTATTTGTTTGTTTGTTTGTCAGCACCGGTCACAGTGTCGATGTGTCCAACTACTGTGTCTCCAAGCGATCGCTCTGGACCGGGATCCTTTCGCAACGTACGCCCTGGCCCCTGCCCAGTGTCATGAGGGAACACCCCCACTCGAGGCGGGGAATACGATGGGGACATCTAGCACCCGGGAGGCCTCGAGATCGCTCGATTTGCTCGAGATCGCTCGATTTGCTCGAGATCGCTCGATTTGCTCGAGATCGCTCGATTTGCTCGAGATCGCTCGATTTGCTCGAGATCGCTCGATTTGCAGGCTCATTGAGAGGTTCACTGGTAGAGAGACGGCGTGCCTCTGGGGTATTCGGGGGACTGGGGCCACTTGTGCGTATTGCCTGTTGTCGCGGATCTCGGCCGTGACCTTGAGCAGGAAAGGGCCGGAGCAGCGATCACCCGATGAGCACAACAAGTGGGGACAGACCCGCCAATTGCCTCACCACCTGACGAAACCCGACGTCGGAATACCTCAAACGAAGATCGAACATCTGTGCCTCCTCTGTATGAGGCCAGAATGTGAGTCGGTCCCATCCCTTTCCTCCGGGCGAATCCGACCGTATGTGGGGGGCTTTCCCTGGAAGCAGGGCGGTCGTCGAGCCCGAATGTCCGTTCCGTCTCATCTTGTCTGACTCCAACTCGTTCTTCGGATCAATCCGCTCAACACATTCCGCAGCCCAGCCACGGTGTTGATCAGGCGGCGGTTCAGCGGGGCGACAATCAGCCGTGGCGTCCCGTGGCGGCTGTCGTCAACTGCGCGAGACCTGCCAGCTGTTCCCGCCGCCTGACGGAGCTTTTCCTTCTGCAGGGCAACAGCCGATCTGTAATTCAGCATCGTGTGTCCTTTCCCATTCCATGACCGACGTGTCTCGGTCCTGGTGTGACGATCGCCCCGAGCCCTCCAGCTTTGGTCAAGAAGAGGTCCAGATTTGGTCAAGAACCCGTTGAAGTGCGGATCACCGACGCTCTGCGTGTGCCTGGTTGCGTTTCGGGCGAAAGGCGATGACGTTTGACATGGACGGGCAGCAGCCGGGTGGTGGCAGGCATCTACTGGTGCTTCGGTTTGGAGCGTTCTTGGAGCGGCAGGTTGTCATGTTTGTTGCGACGGTCGTCAGGCGCCGTGTTGCCTTGAACTGGCCGGGGCTCGGAGCAGGAGGCTCTGATGCTCGGAGAAGAGGGGTGAGATAACGAACTGCCGTGTGTTAGGACCGTCAGGGATGCCCTATTAGATGGCATCCCACGGACAGAAAAGGAGAGCAAATCATGACGATGAGACTGCGAATCTGGATTGCGCTGCTACCAGTGCTTGCGCTGTTGGTGGCTGTCGCAGTCGTACCGGACTCTGCCGGGGCGAGTCCACTTGGGATTCCACCCGGCACCTATACCAGCACGATCACCGATGCCGACTATCCACCTGGTTTTCCGGAGGAGGGGAAGGCCCCCGGAGTCTTCACAATGGAGTTCACTGCGGATGGGCGTGTTTTCGTTACCCATGAGGACTTCGATGGGGTGCTGGTGGAGGGACCGTACGTCTCGAACCCCGCACGCCTTGTGTTGGCCGACGAGTCGGGGCCGTTTTCGTGCACGAATTTCCAGAACAACGTAACGGCCGTGTATGAGTGGAGCTTCGACGGCAGTGAGCTGACCCTGACCGTGGTTCACGATGGCTGTTTCCCACGGGCGGTCATCCTCACCGCTCACCCATGGCAGCTGCAACCATAGCTGCCGCCGGTTCATGGGTTGAGTGCCATCGCAGGATCGACCAGTCGGTTTGGGGGCGACTGGTCGATTCCGAGCATTGCGAGGTATCGGAGAAATGACGGCCGGTGCCCGGCGCGGGAGTACGACGGTCGGGGGAGCGGCGTATGTTCAGGTCGTGGACATCCGGATCCTGGGTCCGGTCGAGGTCGTGGTTGATGGGGAGTCGGTGGCTCTGGGTGGGCCACGACAGCGAGCGCTCCTTGCCGTCCTCGTGGCGGCGGCGCCTCGTGTGGTTTCTGTTGAGAGGCTGATCGAAGGGATCTGGGGGGAGGAGCCTTCGGCTGGGGCCAGGTCGACATTGCAGACGTACGTCTCGAACCTGCGTCACAGTCTCGGCGACGTCCTGTTGTATGAAAAAGGCGGTTACCGACTCACGGTCGAGACCGATGTCATCGACTCCGTCCGATTCGTGTCTGTGCTGGACGAGTGCCGGACCCGGGTGGCCACGGATGAGGTCGAGACTGCGGCCCGGTTGCGGCAAGCTCTCGGTTCGTGGAGGGGAAGGCCCTACGCAGACCTGGTGGATGTGCCCGGTTTGGAGGAGGAGGTGCGGTGGCTCGAGGAGTTGCGGCTGGAGGCGGTTGAGTTACGTATCGACGCCGAGCTGGCGGCGGGACGTCACGGAGAGCTGGTGGCGGAGTTGGAGGCGCTGGCGGAGGAGTATCCCACCCGCGAGCGTTTCCGGGCCCAGCAGATGCTGGCATTGTATCGCTCGGGGCGTCAGGCCGAGGCGCTGCGCGCATTCCGGCGGACTGAGTCCTATCTGGTCGAGGAGTTGGGTGTTAACCCGTCCCGCGAGTTGCAGGACCTGGAACTGGCGATTCTCTCCCAGGAAGACTCCCTGCTGGAGGGTATGGGACGGGCCGTGACGCAACGTTTGGCGTTTTTGGTCACCGACATCGAGGGCTCGACGCGGCTTTGGGATCGGTTCCCTCAGGGGATGGCGGTGGCGTTGGCGGCACAGGACCGGATTTGGCGTGAGGCGGTAGAGACAACGGGAGGTCGGGTCTTCAAACACACCGGGGATGGCGTGCTGGCCGCTCTTCCCGACGCAGTAGCGGCGGCAACCGCGGCGGAGTCGGCGCTACGTGAGATGGCCGGAGCAGGTTGGGACGAGGTGGGTGAGCTGCGGGTGCGCGTAGGGATCGACTTGGGGGAGGCCGAGGCGCGGGGCGGCGATTTCTACGGTCCACCGGTGAACCGGGCGGCGCGCTTGTGCTCCTTGGCACATGGCGGTCAGGTGCTGATCTCGTCCTCGACCCAAACAGAGCTTGCAGCGTCGGCGTCGGCAGGGCTTCAGGTGCGTCAGTTGGGTGAGTATCGATTGCGGGGCGTGGCAACTCCGGAGCGAGTTTCACAAATGGTTTTCGTCGATCTGCCCGCCGACTTCCCCGATCTGCGGGTCGATGCGGACACCGCCCTAGACGAGCGGGCATCGATGGTGTCGTTGCCGGGGTATGAGGTGAGAGAACGCATCGGTCAAGGGGCGTTCGGCGTGGTGTGGCGGGCGTATCAGCCGTCGGTGGGCCGGGAGGTGGCGGTGAAGGTGATCCGTCCCGAGTTCTCCTCTGATCCGGCTTTCGTCCGTCGTTTCGCGGCGGAGGCACGGACCGTGGCCCGGCTGGCTCATCCGCACATCGTCCCTTTGATCGATTTTTGGCGTGATCCAGACATTGCCTATCTGGTGTTGGGGCTGATGCCGGGCGGTTCCCTCGACTCCGCGCTGGCGGCCGGGTCGGTTGACCAATCCATGGCCCGTCGCATCCTGGCTCAGGTGGGCGCGGCGTTGGATCATGCTCACTCCCAGGGCCTGTCTCATGGTGATGTGAAGCCGGCGAATGTGCTGCTGGATGGAGTCGGTAACGCCTACCTGTCCGATTTCGGGATAGCGGCGAGATTGTTGGACGCCCAGATCGTGGCTTCGGTGTCCTCGGCCCCTGAGTTTCGGGCGCCTGAGGAGCCGGTGACCGGTCCCACCTCGGCATCGGATCTCTTCTCGTTGGGAGCGATGACGGGCGTGCTATTGAAGGGATCCCCGGAGTTGGATGCTGTCATCTCCCGGGCCACCGCCCCCAATCCTGATGACCGCTATCACACGGCAGTCGAGCTTGTATCCGCTGTCGACGAAGTGTTGGGTGTCGAGCCCACCGAGACGGTCCCGCCGGTGATAACGCGTAACCCGTACAAGGGGTTGCGGGCATTCGACGTAGGTGATGCCGTCGACTACTACGGACGCACCGATCTGGTTGCAACATTGGTGGCCGCCGTCGAAGAGCACCGGTTCGTCACCGTGGTCGGTCCCTCCGGATCGGGCAAGTCGTCGGCGATCCGAGCCGGACTGTTGCCCGCACTCACCGATGGAGCCATCACGGGCTCTGACCCCTGGTACACCACGGTCCTCACTCCCGGACCCCACCCCCTCGACGCGCTCGCAGAAGCGCTCGAGCAAGTGTCCGACCAGCCTGTCGACGCCACCGACTTCGAACACATGCCGCTGCTTCCGGACATGTTGAGAGGTGATGAGGACTCCGCAGTGTTGTTGGTGGTCGACCAGCTCGAGGAATTGTTCATCCTGGTGGATGATCCTGCCGAGCGGGAGCGCTTCGTCGAGCTGTTGGTTTCCGCCGCGGAGGATCAGAGAAGCCGGGTGCGGGTGGTGGCGACCCTACGGGCCGACTTCTACGACAAGCCCCTGGAAGAGGAGCGACTTGGGCGACTGGTTCGTGACGGTCTGGTCACCGTTCTCCCACCCACCCGCGACGAACTCTTGGAGATGATCACCTCACCCGCCCAGGCGGTCGGCCTGAGTTGGGAGCCCGGGCTTCCCCATCGAATTATCGAGGATGTCGTGGATCAGCCGGGAGGTCTCCCCCTGCTCCAATACGCCCTGACCGAGCTGGTCGAGCACAGGACAGGGGATCTGATCACACGCGACGATTACGAACGGATCGGCGGTGTCCCCGGTGCTCTGGCCACCCGGGCCGAATCCACATTCGGCCGGCTCACTCCTGCCCAGCAGCGAGCCACCCGCCAAGTAATGCTTCGTCTTGTCACCGTTGACCAAGACAGCGACGACACCCGGCGAAGAGTCCGCCGCAGCGAGCTCGAATCGCTCGAGATTCCCCGACCCGATCTCGACGCCGTCCTCGACAGCTTCACGGCGCAAAGGCTTCTTCTCGCCGACCGCGATCCCCTCACCAGGGGACCCACAGTCGAGGTGGCCCACGAGGCCATCCTCCGGGAGTGGCCCCGTCTCCGGGGGTGGATCGACGATCAGCGTGAAGCTCTCATCTTGGGGCGACGCTTCCGGGCCGCTCTGAGCGAATGGGAGACCAACCAACGCCACGACGACTACCTGCTCACCGGCAATCGTCTCGCCCCGTTCACCGGGTGGTCCGAGACCACCCCTCTCACGTCCGACGAGACCACTTACTACCAGGCCTCGTTGAAACGGGACCAAGCCCAGCGGACTGCACGCCGTCGTCGCCGTCGCAGCCTCACCGGAATCCTCGCTGCCGCCGTCGTTGTCGCCACCACGCTGGGATCGATCGCAGCGGTGCAGGCGGAGCGCGCCACCTCCGAGGCTCGGACAGCCAATGCTCGGCGTCTCGCCGGCGATTCTACCGTGGCGCTGACTCAGGATCCTGAGCTGGCAGTCCTGCTCGCCCTGGAGTCGGCCTATGTCTCCCGCGATGCAGGTGAGCCGCTCCTACCGGAGACGATCGTGGCCCTGCACCAGTCGACCCTGACTTCGCGTCTCGAGTCCCGTCTCGACGGTGCCTTCCACAGAGTGGCGGTGAGTCCCAACGGCTCGCTGTTGGCCGCATCTGCCCGACCATCGGCCGTTGAGTCATCCCCCTCGGACGTCAGTGATGCTGTCGTGATCTTGAGTGCCGTCAATGGAGAGCCCTTACGAACATTGCCTGGCGTGATAGGCCATGTGGTGGCGGATGTCGCCTTCAGCCCTGATGGCAGTGTCCTGGCAGTGGCTTACTTTGAGGTAATCGAAGAGGGTATTCCCGGGGGACATGTCGCGCTCTTCGACCCGGTAACCGGGGCGGAGGTGGGTCGTATCGGGAACGGCGGAGTCGTCAGGGTGGCCTGGAGTCCTGATGGGAGATTACTGGCCACGCCAACCGCCCGGGTCGTGAACGCCGGCAGTGCTCGGGCGATCGAAGCCAGCGTGTGGGAGGCAGCCACAGGTGTGGAAGTGTTGAGGGTTGAAAACGCTGGGTTCGGTGTCGTCTTTGTTAACGAAGAGATTCTGGCGGTTACCGACCTCGACGGGAAAAGAGTGGTCCTCTATGACGTTGTTTCCGGCGAGGAGACCGGTGAGCTCATTGGGCAGCCAACTACTGGGGACCCAGAGGGTCTCAGTGTCGATCCGGCTCGGAACCTGCTCCTCGTCGGTTTCACCAATACCGATCTGGTGGAGCTGTGGAACCTGGAGACCCGAACGCTGGTGTGGTCAGTTTCCGTTCCCGTTTCTCCAGTTGTGCAGATCAGCCCGGAGACGGGGGCGATCGTGTCTGGTGGCGCCGAGGGGGTCAACTTTCATGATCCCGACGATGGGTCGGTGATGGCTACGCTCACCGGCCACACGAGCTCTTTGGTAGATCTCGTGTTCTATCGGGGTGGGGAACGTCTGGTGTCGGTCTCCGGTGATGGCGAGACACGGGTCTGGGACATCACCCCCTCTGGACCCATTGGTGTGTTTGCCACCGAACGCGGGGCCGAACTCGGGGCAACGGTAGGTGCCTTCGGGATGCAGTTCGCCCCCGATGGGGACGAAGCTGCGGTCGCCGTCACCAGAGCACTCGAGCGCTACGACCTCGAGACTGGGGAGATGATGGGGCGCTTCGAAGGCGACATCTCGTTTTTCCCGGGAGCGTACGTGAGTCCCGATTGGCGTTTGGTGGCATATGTCGATTCGGCCGGGGAGGCCTCGGTCCGTGACCTGACCACCGGTGACATCGTCACCCGACTTCCTGTTTGCACGGCGCCCAAGACGTTGAGTCATGATGGGTCAGCCCTGGTCCTCGATGGGGCGGGTCTGTGTAGAGACGATCCACCTGCGGGCGTCGAGATGTGGAGCCGGGTGGTCGATGTTGTCAGCGGTGACGAGCTCTTTGACCTCGGCCCACGTAATTTGGGAACTGGATGGCCAGGAGCGGCATTCAACCCCGGTGGTGTCTTCGAACAGGATCGCTTTCTCGCGCTGACGGTCCGTGGCTTGGAAGTGTACGACCTCACCAGCGACGAGCCGGCGGACCTGTTGGCCTCTTACTACGAGGACGCTGAGGATGTCCCGGAACTTACGACTTCTGCCACCAGTGTCGCTTTCGATCCCACGGGGCGCTATCTGGCTACGGTGACCGCTGAAGGGGGAGCCCTCGTCTTCGACCTGGTACAGGTGGCGAACGGGATACCAGCCAAGGACGCAGTGGTGTTCGCCCAGATTGTGGACGCCGGGCTGATGACATCGGTGGACCTCGACGCCAACGGGGTGCTCGCTACCGGGTCCCTAACCTCTCTTCGTCTCTGGGACATCCACACCGACGAGCACATTCTCGACGTGCCGATGGACGGGGCCAGGGCGGCGTTCAGTCCGGACGGGAACTACCTCTATTACGTCGACCAATCGGATTTTGGTGGCCTGGTCGTGCGTCGGTTCCCCCTCGACGCGGATGAGCTCATCAGGGTCGCCGAGAGCCGGGTGACCCGTGGTCTCACCGACGACGAGTGCCTCCGCTACCTGGACCCCACCCAATGCGAATAGGTCGCGGTGCCGAATTTGTACACCGCTGCACAGAGGTCAGGTACATCCAGTCCCATCCCACGTCTACCCAAACCTTGAAGGGCATGGCCCGGCGAAGCTGTAATGGCTGGAGACAAGTCTTCCGCTGGCGAAGGCTCGTGTCCACTATTTGTCCACTATCACACCAGAATCTGGACGTGACGTCCTGGGACAGGCTGGTACCACTGGGAGCAAACACCCTTGTCGCGCCGTTTGATTCCTGGACTGGAGATGACTGTCCGTGACTGGCTGGGACGGAGGCGTTTGGACTGGCAGTAAACCGCGCAGGAGCGACCGGTCACGTCTGCGATTGGCTGGCTCAGACCGGTGGGACGGTCCGAGCATGGGACGTCTCTTACCGTGATCCACTCGACGAGGACTGGGGCGACTCTCCCGGTCAGCAACTCGAAGGACTCTAGGCGTGACTTCGCTTCATCGGAGAGAGCCGGCGGAAGCGCCAGGCCGCTGAGACCCTGTTGGATGACGACGGCGGCCCATTCCGTCCCGCGCTCGTTCCATGGAACCTCCCGGTCGGCCCAATGCTCGAGACCGCGCAGGTTCATGAACTCGGATCGTGGCCTTTCACCGACATTGGCCGCAACCCAGGCGTGGGCGAGCTCGTGCTCGTAGACGGACTCGATGTCCGAGGAGCAAATTCGGATCTGCCACGACTCCGGGGTAGCTCGGAAAACGCCGTGATGCTCGTCGCAAGGCCTGCGGTCGGTGTGAAACCAGATGTCGAGGCTGGGGAGTTCGAGATCGGCCGTAGTAAAAGCCATGACGGCTTCGCCCAGCCTGCCGAGGTCTTCGGCTGTTGCATTGTGCACGGACAAGCGGGCCGGCTGTGGTGTGTTGTCGTCCCTCGCATTGGGTTCGGATTCAGCCTGTAGCGGCTCGGCGATGATGACGGGGAGATTCGATGGACCCACTGAGAGCCACAGGATCAACGCAATGGCCACCCAGATCGCTCCTACTAGCCACACGAGGGCCTTGCGGTTGATCACGTGGCCAAGGTCCGTCCTGGCGGCGAAGCCAGCGCTAATGGCTGTCAAGGCAGGGCAAACATCCGATTAATCGCTGATTAACCGCGGCCGCGTAGCCTCCAGCGCAGGAGGAAGGGACGATGGCTCGAAGGACGCTCGCCGAACACCGGACCGGGCGACCAGGTTCGGATCAGAGCGTTCAGATCGCTTTACTCGGCCCCCTGGTTATCACCCGTGATGGCCAATCCATCGAGGTGACCGGCCCCAAGAGACGTGCTCTGCTCACGTTCCTCGCCTTGCATCTGGACAGCCCCGTCGGAAGAGACGAGATCATCGAGGCGATCTGGCCAAAGAGACAAACCGGCCGGGAGGAGTCCACCTTGCGAGTGCATGTCTCCCATCTTCGGGATGAGCTCGAGTCTGACCGCGCGGACGAGCCCAAGATCCTCCTCACCCAGGGCCAGGCATATCTGCTCTCAGGCCACACCGTCGGGCTCGACACGAGAAATTTCGATGACCTCACCCGTGAGGCACGTTCCCATCTTGAGAGCGACCCTGATGTGGCTCTCGAGCTTCTGGATGAGGCTCTCGCCCTCTGGCGTGGCCGTCCCCTCCAGGATGTCGAGTATGAGGAGTTCTCGCAGGAGTCGATCAGAAGCCTGGAGCAGGCCCCGGGTTGACGCGATCGAGGATCGAGCCGAGGCGCTCATCGCGGTGGGTGAAGACATCGCTGCCGTCCAGGACCTCGAGCCGCTGGTCCGAGGCGATGCCACTCGGGAGCGGCCAACGTCATTGCTGATGCTTGCTTTCTATCGGCTGGGGCGTCAGTCCGACGCGCTTCGCACGGCCCGTCGTCACGCCCGTCACCTGTCCCAGCAGGGCCTCGAACCCTCTCCCAGGATCGGGTTTCTCGAAGAGCGGATACTCATCCATGACCCAACTCTTCTCCCCGAAGAGACTATCACCCCTGAGCAGATCCGGCCCGGTCGTTCGATCCGCGGCTACGAGCTGAGAGAGGAAGCGGGCCGGGGGTCGGTCGGCGTAGTCTATCGAGCGTACCAACCGGCGGTTGGCCGGGAAGTGGCGTTGAAGGTGATCGATCCCGGTGTGGCCGGGACTCCGGACTTCGTGAGACGCTTCGCCGAGGAAGCTCGGGTCATCGCAACATTGGAGCACCCACACATCGTCCCTCTGCATGACTTCTGGCGCGAGCCGAATGGCGCTTTCCTGGTGATGCGGTGGCTGGACGGCGGCAGCCTGGCAGACCGCTTCGGCAACTCCTGGGAACCGGAGGCAATGGCGCGGGTTTTCGATCAGATCGGCAGCGCACTGGGTTATGCCCACAGTCGTGGCGTGGTCCATCGTGACGTCAAGCCGGCCAATGTGCTCTTCGATGCAGGCGGGAACGCCTACCTATGCGACTTCGGACTGGCGGTGACCGGCATAGAACTGGCGCTTTCGGTGGGGGGTTGCACAGGACGAGCGAACCGCCCTATGCCTCCCCCGAGTTGACCAGAGGCGAAGGACCCACGGTGGCGTCGGACATCTTCGGTCTCGGAGTGCTCCTCGCCGAGGCCGCCTCTGGAAAGGGATTCCCGGATGCGATGACGGCTCTTCCCGACGCGCTCTGGGAGACGGTCAGCATCGCCACCGCCCCGAATCCGGCCGATCGATTCCCTGACATCGCCGCCTTCCGCCTCTCACTGGCAGAGGCAGTAGGCGGGCTTCCCGCCCCCGCGCCGAGGACAGTTCGACGCAATCCCTACAAGGGTCTGGAGCCCTTCGACGAAGTCGACACCGCCGACTTCTACGGGCGAGACGACGTCGTTGATTCTCTTCTCGGGGGAGTCGCTTCCAGGGGCCTGGTGGCCGTCGTTGGCGCCTCGGGATCTGGCAAGTCGTCGGTGGTCAGGGCAGGATTGATCTCGGCGCTCCGCGATGGAGCGATAGCCGGCTCGGAGGAATGGTTCATCGTCACGATGGTCCCCGGAACCGATCCGTTCGACGAGTTCCACATCGGGCTGCGTGACGCCGCTGTGGGGTCGACCGGAGTCCCCGAACACGAGGGCTCCCGGGAGCTGCGTGACGCCTTCGCCATTGCGCTTGACAGCCGCAACAGCCGGGCATTGTTGATCATTGACCAATTCGAAGAGCTCTTCTCGCCCAGTGTCAGTGTTGACACCCGCGAACGTTTCTTCGACAACGTCGTCGACCTGACCCGAGACCCATCGCATCGGGTCAGGGTCGTAGTCACGATGAGGGCAGACTTCTCGGATCGACCGTTGGCCCATCCCGGGTTCGGCGAGCTGTTCGCT
>Ga0299913_10005371_pt1 | contig 10927 bp, 12 predicted proteins | sample RVTome_9_FD_201360 | JGI IMG/M metagenome (GOLD analysis project Ga0299913, IMG submission 201360) | Soil microbial communities from uranium-contaminated site in the Upper Colorado River Basin, Wyoming, United States - RVT155D38 (version 2) ... | reverse complement strand
GGATTCGAATTCCGTATGCGGCTGGACGTAGACGTCGACCCCCTCGGTTCCCTCCTCCACCATCGACGTGAAAACCTCGTTCAAGCTGTCCGTGAAGATGAGGGTGCCGGCCACGAAGGTGACGCCGAGCATCACCGCAAGGGCCGTCAGAGCGAGACGAAGCCGGTGGGCGAAGGCGGACTTCAGGGAGGCCCTCAGCATGGGTCAGCCCCCCAGGTTCTTGAGCTGATCGATGACGCGGTCCGGCGTCGGTTCCTCCAGCTGAGCGACGGCCCTGCCGTCTTGAAGGAACATGACCCGGTCCGAATACCCCGCCGCCACGGCATCGTGGGTAACCATGAGGATGGTCTGCCCGAAGTCGCTCACGACCTTCTGCATCAACTCGAGCATCTGCCCGCCTGCATATGAGTCCAGATTGCCGGTCGGCTCGTCGGCGAAGATGATCTGGGGCCGCGAGGCCAAGGCTCTCGCGACGGCAACCCGCTGTTGCTGCCCGCCCGACATCTCAGAGGGCCGATGTCTCAGCCGATCTCCGAGCTCCAGCGCCCCGACGACTTGATCGAGCCATCCCCGATCGGGCTTCCGGCCCGCCAACGCGAGAGGAAGCGTGATGTTCTCCAACGCGCTGAGGGTGGGCAATAGGTTGAAGAACTGGAAGACGAATCCGACGCGCTCTCGACGAAGAAGCGTCAGCTTCTTCTCGTCGAGCGCCGACACCTCGATGTCCCCGAGGAACACCTGCCCCGAGGTCAGGCGATCGAGCCCGGCGAGACAATGCAAGAGGGTGGACTTTCCCGATCCCGATGGACCCATGACCGCAGTGAAGCGTTCTGCCTCGAAATCTACGGTGGCGCCGTCGAGCGCTCTGACCTCGGCTTGACCGGATCCGTAGATCTTGACCGCATCCACCGTGCGACCTGCGATCACACGCTGAGGCGCGTCTGAGTTCAAGAAGTCTCGACCTCCTCGAGGGCGCCGGTTCGCACGTCGTAGATGAATCCGCGTACGTCGTCTCGATGAGGAAGGAACGCGGCGTCTCTTATACGGCGGAGCGCGCGAACGGCTTCTCGTTCGAGATCCGAGAACGCCTGCAACGAGAATGGCAGCCGCCGGCCGGTTTCCCGTTCGATCTCTTCCTGAACGTCCTCCTCAGGCAAGCTCAGCATGCCGCAGTCGGTGTGATGGATGAGCACGATCGACGCGGTGCCCAGCAATCGCTGCGAGATCACGAGCGATCGGAGGGCATCATCGCTCGCTACCCCGCCGGCGTTGCGGATAACGTGAGCATCCCCTTCGTTCAGCCCCAGGATCTTGTGGATGTCGAGACGGGCGTCCATGCAGGCGAGGATCGCGACAGACCTGGCCGGAGTCGATGGGAGATCCCGCTTTTCAAACCCCCCGGCGTAGGCGCGATTGTTCTCGAGCAACTCATCGATGATCTCCATCGGGTTCAGGAAGGGATCGCGCAGCTGACGCCGGTGCCCTTGATGCCGCAATAGCCGTTGGGCACCTTGTGAAGGTATTGCTGGTGATATCCCTCGGCGTAGTAGTAGGGACCGGCCGAGGCGATCTCGGTCGTTATCGATGCGTAACCGCGCTCGCGCAGGGCCGCGTCGTAGCTCTCTAGGGCTCCCTCGGCCATCCTCTTCTGCTCGTCGTCGGTGTAGTAGATCGCCGATCGATACTGGGTGCCCACGTCGTTACCCTGACGCATGCCTTGCGTGGGGTCGTGCTCTTCGAAGAAGACCCGCAGGAGATCTCGGTAGGAGATCTTCTTCGGGTCGAAGACGACCTGCACGACCTCGGCGTGGCCCGTCATCCCACTGCATACCTCTTCGTAGGTGGGGTACCGAGTCGAACCACCCGCGTAGCCGACCGAAGTCGTGTAGACGCCGTCGAGACGCCAGAAGAGACGCTCGGCCCCCCAGAAACAACCGAGCCCGAAGATCGCAACCTCGGAGTTGTCGGGAAACGGTGGTTTCAGTCTCGTCCCCAGCACCGCGTGCTCGTCGGGCACGTCGAAAGCAGGCGCGTCGCGGCCGGGAAGAGAATCGGCCGGGTCCGGCAGCTGGGTCTTCTTGCGCTGCAAGAACATGTTCACCTCCGTGGTCCGTCCCTTAGAAGATAGCGGCTGCGGAGGCGATGAAAGAACTAGTCGAGGCTCTCGTCGCCCAGATCGGCTCTCTGCTCCCACGCCTCCACATAGCGCTGGGCGATCTCACGCAGCTTCACGTTCGCGGTTTGCGAGACCTTCACGAGCTTCTGGAAGGCCTCTTCGGACGTGAGCCCGTCCTGGGCCATCAACAGACCTGTCGCCTGGCCGATCATCGTTCTGGTCTTGAGCCCTTCCTCCAACTGCTCGAGTTGCATCCCTCGGGCCGCAAACTCCTTGGCGTTCGACAGCACGACCGCGGCCTGCGCCGCGAACACCGCGCCCTCCTCGCGTTGGCCTGATCGAAGGGCATCTCGGCGGCGCGAATAGAAATTGATCGCACCCAGGATCTCGTCGTTGGCCTTAAGTGGGAAAGACACGACGGAGTAGAACCCATGCTCGGCCGCCGTCTCCGCGAACTCGCTCCATCGCGACTGCGCTTCAGATGCATCGAAGTATTGGATCTCCCTGGTCTTGATCGCATCGACGCACGGGCCCTTGCCGTTGTCGTACTGCCTCTGATCAACCGGGGTGACCTCGTCATCGGTGCTCCCATAGGTCGCCACGCGGTCCTCCTCGACGAGGCTTGCCGCCGCTGCGTCCCAGCCCTCCAGAGCCTCGACACCGAGATTTCCGATGTGACCCATGAGGGAATCGAGCGATTCCACAGAGATCGAGATCTCCGCCAAGGAATTGATGGGGCGACCCACGCGACCCGATGCTCGTTCGCTCATGACAACTCCGACTCTATGAAGCGCGGGCCGAAGAGTCGGGCTCTGGCTGAACGAGTCCCCCCAGCAGACGCGATTACCGTCCGCGTTCACGCTAGCACCGCGGGCCGCCAAGGCCTAGTGCCTAGCTCCCCGATCTGGAGAAGTGCATCCAGTCCTTGGACGACGCCCAGGCCCCACCCCACCCCCACCCGATCCTCGCGAAAGCCCTAGTAACGACATCTCGGGCATGGATCATCCCCGGCCTTCGCCAGCCGCGGTTTCGATAGGCGATCGCCCTCTCGGGAAGGACCAGGTTCTCGCGCACGTAGGGGTTGTGGAACGGATTGACATCGATGGCCAGACCGTACGCGTGCTCGGACCAGGTCGTGGTCAACCGAGCCGGCCGGCAGGCGAACGCGGTGGTGTTGTTGCCGTCGCCCGTCGGCGGCGCGTTCAGTTCGGCCGCGCGGGTGACGCGCATCTCCTCGATCGGCCATCGGGCCCTATACAGCGTCTTGAACACCGACACGACATCGCGAGCCACGGACCTGTGCACCAAGAGCTCCCCGGTATGAGGGCGCCGGTCGAAGCCCCAGAAGGTGACCCGCACGTAAGCAAGCTCGTTCGCACGCACGGGACAAGAGGGACCCCAGGTGGATCGTCGAAGGACGGAACGAGAAGCGGGCCGGACCAACGACGCGAAGCGGTCTCCGACGGGCGGCGGCAACAGATCCACCGTGGCCAAACGCCGATCTCGCAGCAATGGAGGAGTTGCGCGGGCGATCCCAAGACCGTCCGGACGTTGCGGAAGGACCCGCTCGCCGAGCCAGGAAGGGGGCTCGATCACCCCCCGCGGAAGCGCGTCGGGCTCGGGAGATGGGGAGGCGGCGCTCTGTGTGGGGACTACCGAAGGCCTCGCATCCGGCGTCTCCGAAACGGCGGTCCGGCCCCCCTGCTTCGAGGAACACCCCACCGCGATGAGCAGCGCGGCCAAGAGGGCGGATCCCGCTCGAGAGAAAGTCATCGTCCGAACGCTACCGGCGCGGGACCTATAAAGAATCGTCGCCTTGCTCGCGGCGTTTCAGATCCTCTTCCCTGCGACGGAGATCGTCCTCCCACAGGCGCAGGCGCTCGACATCCTGGGCGGCGCGCAGCATGAACTCGGGTGAATCCTCGGGCCCGATCACGCGTCGAGCCGGACGTGTGCTGGTCTCACCGGGACGGATCCCGGCCCTCTCGGGACGACCCAGCGCCAACCACGCGATCGAGCCGACGGTGGGGACGAAGATCACGATAAGCAACCAGATCATCTTCGGCATGTTGCGCGCGAGCATCTCGTCGGTCGCGATCACATCGAGGATGCAGTAGACCCACAGGATCAGCAGCAGTACGCCTGCGAGGCCCCCGGCGAAGAACATGGACCAAGCCTATTTCTTCTTCTTCTTGCCTCCAGGTACGACGAAGGTCTTGTCGACCATCATGCTGTCTGCCGGAAGAGACGTCTGGCTCACGACCGCGGCAGGTGCCGCGTAGATCGTGCCTCCGAAGGTGGATACCCCCGGCCCGATCTTGACTCCGGGCTTGCCCTTGACCGCCTCGAGGGGCACAGGGATCGTGATGGTGCCCTCGGCGGGATCGAAGACGGCCTGAATCGTAGCCAGGACGAAGCAGTCCGCGCCGACGGTGCAGGGACCCTGACGGAGGAAGAACGGTTGCGTGCCGGGGTCGCTCGGCGGCGGGCAAGCCCCGGTGTGCAGCGGGTTGCAGACACCGCGCAGATACTCCGTCCACCCCCCCGTGAGCTGGAACGCGTCGCCGTTGATCGTGAAGTCCCAGTTGTACCGGGAGATCTCGGGCGTGCCCCCGTTCGGCGGCAGGCTGTTCACCTTGATGATGAAGTTGACGGTCTTGGCGTCGGCCATGCCGATGGACGCCTCGATCAGCTCTTGGCCCAGGGCGTCACCCAACGGACCGAGGTCGCCGGCACCGGCATTGGTGCCCCAGTCGATCTCGTCCGTGCCCACGACCTGCGGGCCACCCTTCTTCTTGGCCGCGGCCGTAGAAGCGGGCGCGAGCAGTCCGAGGAGCAATATCCCGGCAAGCAGCACCGATACCAGCGATCTTGTCTTCATCTCAGGTCCTCCTAGCGATGCACATCCCGTGTGCGCCTCAACTCAGAGGTTCGACGCCCGAACCCGGTCCCCTCCCGGCCGCCGCCGTGGTTCTATTTCGCGATGGAGGAGCCGCTGGCCGAGGTCAATTCGAGAGAGAAGCTCACGAAGCTGCTCGATGAGTTGGGCGAGCATCCCGAGAAGCTCGCCGAGGTCACCCAACAGATCGTGACGATCTTCCGTGAGGAGCGGACCGTGATGGTCATCGATATGAGCGGGTTCACGAGGATGACCCAGGAGGGCAACCTCATCTCCTACCTCTTGATGATCAATCAGATGAAGAGGCTGGCCCTCCCCTGCGTCGAGGCCGCGGGGGGCGTCTTGATCAAGGCCGAGCACGACAACCTCACCTGCCTGTTCGACGATGTGAAGACCGCGCTGGCGGCGAGCAGCGAGATCACCGCGCGTCTCCAGTCGGCGAACGTCGTGCTGCCCAAAGAGAGAGAGCTCTACGTCTCGATCGGGATCGGCCACGGGGAGATCCTCAACGTCGAGAACGCGGACATCTATGGCGACCAGGTGAACCTGGCCTCGAAGCTCGGCGAGGACATCGCCGAAAAGGGTGACGTTCTGCTCACCAAGCCGGCCCAAGAGCAGATAAAGGACGCCGGTCTCGATCTTCGCAAGGAGTCGATCAGCATCTCCGGCATCCGGTTCGACTACTACCGGGTAGGCGGATAGCCCCGGATCAGAGGAACGAGGGTGCGAAGACCAGCGCCACGATCGTCATCACCTTGATCAGGATGTTCATCGCCGGACCCGACGTGTCCTTGAAGGGATCGCCCACCGTGTCGCCGACCACCGCGGCGTGATGGGCATCCGACCCCTTGCCCCCGAGGTGACCCGACTCGATGTACTTCTTGGCGTTGTCCCAGGCGCCACCCGCGTTGGCCATGAAGATCGCCAGAAGGAACCCGGTCACCAGCGCGCCGGCGAGGAAACCGCCCAAGGCCTCGATCGAGATCGCACCCAACAGCAACGGGAGCACGATGGCGAGCCCGCCGGGGATGACCATCTCGCGCAGTGCCGCGGCGGTGGATATATCCACGCACTTCGCATACTCGGGCTTGACCCCCGGTTTGCCCTCGCGCAGACCCGGGATGTCGCGGAACTGACGGCGCACCTCCTCGATCATCTTGTGTGCCGCCCGGCCGACCGATTTCATCGTCAACGCCGCGAACACGAACGGCGTCATCGCGCCGAGGAACAATCCGACGGTCACCGAAACCCGCTCGATGTCGATGGCCTCCAGGCCGGTCGCAGCGGAAAAGGCCTTGAACAAGGCAAGGGCGGTAAGAGCGGCCGATCCCACCGCGAAACCCTTCGCGATAGCAGCCGTCGTGTTACCCAGAGAGTCCAGGGAGTCCGTTACCTCCCGGACCTCCGGCGGAAGCTCGGCCATCTCTGCGATTCCTCCCGCGTTGTCCGCGATCGGCCCGTAGGCATCGACCGCAACGACCGCGCCCGTCGTCGCCAGCATCCCGATCGCGGCCAAGGCAACGCCGTAAAGACCTGAGGTGCCCACGGCTGGCATCGCCTCCTGACCCAGCCAGTAAGCGGCACCGATCGCGGCCACGACCAGCAGCACGGCCGCGGCCGTCGAGAGCATGCCCTGCGCGATCCCGTCGATGATCACGGTGGCCGGACCCGTCTCGGCTTGCTGGGCGAGCTTCTTGACCGGCCTGTAGTCATCGGACGTGAAGTACTCGGACGTGAAGCCGATACCCATACCGGCCAGCAAGCCGGTCACGATCGTGAGGCCCATGTAGAGCTCGTTCTCGACCTCGGCTACATCACCGAACAGCCACATCGAGCCGAGTAGCGCGAGAACGATCGTCAGCCCTGCGGCTACGTTCGTGCCGCGATGGAGTTGCTTGGCGAAGTTCTCGGACTTCGGATTCCCGCGCACCGTCAATGCGCCGGCGATCGAGGCGAGCATGCCGAGCGCACCGATCAGGATCGGGAACACGAAGGTGCTCTCCTGCAACTTCTGGGACTCGTCGGCGAAGACGAGCGCTGCAAGCACGATCGGAGCAACAAGTGAACCGGCGTACGACTCGAATAGGTCCGCGCCCATGCCGGCGACGTCTCCGACGTTGTCCCCGACGTTGTCCGCGATCGTCGCCGGGTTGCGCGGATCGTCTTCGGGGATCCCGGCTTCAACCTTGCCGACCAGGTCCGCACCGACGTCCGCCGCCTTGGTATAGATGCCCCCGCCGATACGAGCGAAGAGGGCGATCGATGAAGCACCCAGCCCGAAGGTCGCAACCACCTGGAACGCGTCATCGACCTCGAGCCACACCGCGAACACGAGGTACGAGAGCGCGATTCCGAACAACCCCAGACCCGCCACGGTGAATCCCATGACACCCCCGCCGCGGAACGCGAGCGGAAGCGCTACCGCGGCCCCCGACCGAGCCGCCTGGGCGGTGCGGTGGTTGGCCGCAGTGGCGATGCGCATGCCGACGAACCCGGCGAGCGAAGAGAAGACCGCTCCGGAGAAGTAGGCGATCGCGCCCCACGGCCGCCCGTAATCGAGGATGACGAAGATAAGCACGCACATGATCGCCACGAAGCCGGCGACCCAGGTGTACTCACGGCGCAAGAACGCCATCGCGCCCTCGCGGATCGCCGCACCGAGCTCCTGCATCCTCTCGTTGCCGGGGTCGGCCTTGTGCACGATCTGCGAGAAATAAGCGGCCAGCCCCAGCCCCATGAGGGCGGCGACCAACGCCAGGTACGGTACGGATTCCATCTCTGCCCTTTCCTCATGTACGGCCCGCGGCTCGGTCATCTGGTGACCAAGAACATGGAGATCGCTGCTCCCGGCCGCGCTCCAACTTCGAGAACCTCCGGCCGGGACTCCAGAAATCCGGCGATACACCGGGATCTGGCACAGGGAAATTAGCAGCTAAAGCGTGGCGGACCAAGAACCCGGGCGATCGCTAGGCCTGCCAGGCGGCAACCACCCGGGCCAGCCCGGCCGAGAAACCAAGCGTATACAGCGCTAGGAACGGCGCCAGAAACCGCTCCCAGAACGGACGGAGCAAGCGGGCCAGCACCAACCCCCCCAGGGCGACGCAGGCGAACCGGCCGACCCGGGCGATCGCGCTCATGAGGACGTAGCCGGGCAGATCCAAACCCGCCGGGACCGCCTGCAGGGCGAAGGCCTTGTACGGGATGCCCGATAACGGCTGTGCCAACAGACCGGCCGGTCCCTGCTCCGTGAGCGTCCGCCACGCGCTCGCGACCATGGGATCCGTGACCAACGGAGCCGCCTCGAGGAGACCGGTCCCAAGCGGGCCGGAGCCCAGGAGATAGGCAACCAGGCCTCCGCTCAGAGACCCCGCCGCTGCGGCACCGAGGAACACCAGCGCGCGCGCCGGCGCCGCCAGGACGAGTGGAAGAAGCAAGAAGTCCGGAACGACGGGCCACACGAGCGCCTCGAGAAAGGCCCATCCCAGAGTGACCCAAACCGCGGTCCTCGACAGTGCGAAGGAACGGAACTTGGAAAAGAACGTCGGCGCCGCGTGCTCCGAGCAGGTTCGGGCGCCCGCGGCCAGCCGGGCCACCGTCGCCTGAAGCTTGTCGGTGCGTGCCCCTTGTTCGGGCTCGATCGGGTCGCCGAACGAGACCGACACCGGTGCTCGCCGCGGCCTGGCCGTTCCCTTCGGCAATACCTCGGAGCTTCCGTGAAGACCGATCGGCACGATCGTGGCACCCCGCTGAGCCAGGATCGCGGCCCCCCTCTGAAAATCAGCCACCCGGCCTCCGTTCGCACGCGTGCCTTCCGGAAACAGCAGCACGTTGCGGCCCCGGCGAAGGAGCCGCTCGGCGCGGGCGAGACCCTCACAGCCCGCGCGCGGGAAGGGGAAGGCGCCGGTCAGAAGAGATACGAACCCACCAAGGCTTGGGATGCGCCAGAAGTGGTCTTCGGCCGCAGCAACCACCGTCCTCCTGCGTATGCGTGCAGGCAGCGCCCGCAATACAACGGCGGTGTCCGCATGGCTACCGTGATTGGCGATGAACACGACGGGTCGGGCGGGGATCCGGTCGCGGCCGCGGATCAGCAGCGGATAACAGAACCAGGCCACGCAAGGCCACAACAGCATCCATTGCAGCGCGGAGCGAACCAACCAGGAACCTCGGGAGACGAAATGCATCGGAGTGGGCCGAGCGAGAGTCACCGGAGACGTCACGGCCACAGGACCAGCAGGGTGTACGAGAGTGGCAGCACGACCAGCAGTGAGTCGATCCGATCCAAGACCCCGCCGAATCCGGGTAGACAGGTTCCGGCGTCCTTGGCCCCGAACTGCCGCTTGATCAGGGATTCCACGAGGTCGCCCCAAACGCACCCGGCGGCGATCACCAATGGCAGCAGGAGGGTGGCGGTGGCGGGAAGCCACTGCGGCAGGGCAAAGCTCATGATCCCCATCCCGAGGTAGGCGCCGACGATGTTTCCCCCGACTCCCTCGACGGTCTTGCCGGGGCTGAGGCGCGGGGCGAGCCGGTGTCTCCCGAAGATGCTGCCGATGGCGAACGCCATGACGTCGCTAAGCGCGACCGCCATCCCGAGCGCGAGAAGTATCCCCGCGCCCCCGTCCACGTGTTCGCGGACGAGCAGCATGTAGGTGAGCAACCAGGGGATGTAGGCGAATCCGAGGCCGGTCAGAGCGAGCCGTTTCACGCCGTCTTCGACGTCCTGCATCAACAGGGGTGCCAGGGTCGCAAGGATGAGGAGGATCGGCGGCATGGCCCGCCACAGCGTGAGCGACATGATTGCGATCGGCGCGCTCCCGAGCGCCGCCGCATACAGCACCGAGCGGTACCTCCTCGGAAGCTCGACCAAAGCGGCGTATTCGCGCGCTCCTTGGAACGACAGCGCCATCACGAAGACCACAGCGAATGCGACCGGCCCCATCGCCGCGGCGCCGAACAGCGGAGCGCTCAATGCCCAGGTCCGCCAGCGAAGGAAAAGGGTTCGCCGTGTCAGGTCTCGAAGGTGTCTGCGTTCGACCAAGACGATCAAACCGAGTCCGCCGGCAAGGGAGGCGCTCAATCGGAGCGCGGCGGGGACGAACATCTCGTTACCGAACATCGTGGGATTTCCCTGTGACGCGGCGCAAGGAGCGCACGCGAGAGACAACCGTCGCCATCCCGCCCACAGTCACAATCGTCAGAGCGACGGCGAACGGCCCGACCGGGACGTTCGTGGCACCGGCGGCGAGCGCGGCTACGGCGAGGGTCGCGCTCCGGTCGGCCTTGCCCATCGGGCCTTGCGTGAGACGAGCGTGGCCCACGACATCACCCAGCAAGCCACACGTGCTCGTGATGGAAGTGACCACCAGAGCCACCAGCACGAACGAGAAGGGAACGAAGAGAGCGAGCGGTGCGATGAAGAAGACGTCCGACAGCCGGTCGGAGATCTCGTTAATGACCTTGCCGAACGGTCTCGCCATCCCGGTACGGCGCGCGACGGATCCATCAAGAGCGTTCAATGCCAGACGGACGAGGGCGAGAGGGGCCACGGCGAACCACCACGCCGGGTGGACCATGAAGCCGACCGCGAGCGCGCAGCCCGCGAGCGCGCTAACGGCAACGGCAGCGTAAGACAACGTGTCGGCGGAGACTCCTCCGGCGACGAGGCGGTCCTCGATCCTCTCCAGGCTCCGGACGAACCAGGGCTTGATCGCGTAGAGACCGCTCATCCGAACTGCCCGCCGCCGACACCAAACACGAAGATGAAGACCGCGATCATGAACAGGATCCACGCGAGGAAGGCGACGCCGGCGACAGCCGCCACCACCAGCAACGCTTTCTTGAGCCTGACGGTATCCATGACTCCTCCTTCGGGGACACGAGACGCGATGTCTTCATGGTCGGGAATCCAG
>Ga0299913_10005370_pt1 | contig 10928 bp, 7 predicted proteins | sample RVTome_9_FD_201360 | JGI IMG/M metagenome (GOLD analysis project Ga0299913, IMG submission 201360) | Soil microbial communities from uranium-contaminated site in the Upper Colorado River Basin, Wyoming, United States - RVT155D38 (version 2) ... | reverse complement strand
CTCCTCGCAACCGTCCCGCTCCGCCGAAGGCTGCGGCCGGACGACCCGCTGCTCATCGAGGCCTACGACGTGCTGCACGCGAACCTTACGCTCCACGCGCGGACGAAAACCCTGCGCTCCGTTGTCTTCGTCAGCCAGAATCCAGCGGTCGGCAAGACCTCGTCTGCGGAGGGGGTGGCGTGGGCAGCCGCGCGCGGCGGCAGTCGCGTCGTCGTCGTGGACGCCGATTTGCGCGCCGGAACACTGTCTAAGCGGTCCGGTCACGACACGAGCAGGGGGCTTGCCGACGCGGTGCTCAACGAAGTTCCGCTCGATGACGTGCTGATCGAAGTCACCCCGAACCTGTGGGAGCTTACGGCGGGGACGGGCGTGCCGAACCCGCCCAGCCTTCTCCACAATCCAAGGATGCAGGAGACCCTTTCCGAACTCTGTGACCGCTTCGACCTGGTTCTGATCGACTCGCCGCCCATTGCGCACCTCGCCGACGGCCTGGTGCTCGCCTCGCTCTCCGACGCGGCTCTCGTGGTCGCGCGCAGTGACGTGACGAGCAAGCGCGACCTCCGGACGGCGGTCACGGCCCTTCGTCCGACAGGCACATACGTCGCCGGCCTCGTGATGTTCGAGCCCGTGGACGTCGACGACTCCTACTACGGGGCCGGACTCGAGTCCCGCACCGTGGTTCTCGACGCAGCCGAATCTCGCTGACCGCCGCGCGCAGCAACCTCCTCTTCTACGCCGCGTCCGCCTGTGGGCTGCTGTGCCTGCCCCTCCTCTTGACACGCCCGGCAGCAGCGATCGGAGTCTCCATCGCACTCGTCGTCGCGCTGCTCGCCGCGCGGTCGCCGGCATACCCCGTCGCGCTGGCCGGGCTCCCCTCCGTAGTACTCGCGATCGCCGGAAGCGAGCCGCTGCCGCGCGGCATTACCGTCACGGCGGTCACCGCGGCGGTCATCATTGGGATCCTCGCGGCGATCCTGCTGCGCGGCGAAGCGCCCCCCCTTCGCTCGATCCTGTCGCTGCCGGGCCTTGCGACGGCACTCCTGGTTGTGCTCCTCATCGTCCGCCTCCCGGCCTCGGCGGAACTGGACATCGGGAGCGAGAAGGTGCAGCTGTTCATCGTCGGGAATGTCCTGTTCCTTCTGGCCGGCGTCTTCATCGGCTGGCGGCCGGCGCACGTCCGAACGCTGTTCGCGGTCATGGTGACCGTCGCCGTCGCGGCCGCGGCGGCCCTTGTGCTCCAGCTGCTGACGGGAACGGCGCGAACCGTGTTGCCAGACCGGTTCTCGATCGCTACGGAGGGCGGGACGATCGCGCTCGGGCGGACCAGCGCGACCGGCCTGGTCATCGCAGCCTATTTCGTCCTCAGCCGTAGCCACGGGATAATTCGGCTCCTCGCCGCGGGGTCGATTCCCGTTCTGGCGGTAGCCCTTTTCGGCAGCGGGTCACGCGGGCCCGTGGTCGCGCTCATCTTTGGGCTCACTGTCCTACTGATCCTGAGTGTCGCGGGCGGAGCCGCGCGCCAACCGTTGTTGCTGATAGCTGCCGCCGCTCTCGCCGCGGTGCTCGTGGTGCCCCAGCTCTTACCGGACTCATCCATCAGCCGCGCCTTCTCGTTTGCGACGACAGATGCAAGGACGGCATCCAACGGACGCATCACGGAATGGGACACCGCCTACGACGCGTTACAACGAGACCCCTGGAGCGGCGTTGGCACCGGCGAGTATGCGAGCCTGCGCGGCGATGAGCTCTACCCGCACAACATCTTTCTCGAGGCGGCCGCGGAACTCGGAATCCCAGGGCTCTTCCTCGTGCTGGTGGTCGTCATCGCGGCCACCTATCAGTTGGGCCGTGCCTGGCGCGTGACGGCTAGCGAAGAGCGGCTCCTCGCGAGCGCCCTGCTAGGGCTATTCGTGACCGCGCTCACGAACGCGATGTTCAGCGGCTCGCTTCCGAACAACCAGTCGCTGTGGCTCTGGGCGGGAATTGGGGCGGGCTTCGCGGCCCGGGTTGTCACGCCCACCGCGTCCTTGCGTCAGCGGGTTTCGGTATCCCCGCCCACACAGGCAGCGGCCGAAACCTGAACCGATGCCGTGAGGATCGCGTACGGCTGCTACTGGAACGCTTACGTCGACGACGGGGTCAGCGCAAAAATCACCCTGCAGGAACGCCACTGGCGCGAGCATGGCCATGAGACACGGATCTTTTGCCTCACCCCTCGATCGGAGGGCGACAAGCCACCCGTCGTGCGTGGAGAACTCTTCCCGTTCGAAGGCGGCCGCGAGCGAGTGGCCGAAACGCGTGCGCTGACGCGCGCCATCGCGAACTACGCCCCGGACCTCGTCTACCTCCGCTACGACATCTTCATCCCGCCGCCGGCGCGGCTGCTGCACGATTTCACGAGCGCGGTCGAAGTCAACACCGACGACCGCCGTGAATACCGGCTGCGCGGACATCACGTTCGGATATACAACGCCCTGAACCGCCGACTCGTACTCTCTGCGGTCGACGGGCTCGTCTGCGTGACGCGTGAGCTGGCGGACCGGGCAGCCTCGCTCGGCAAGTCGACCGCCGTGATCACGAACGGCGTCGACCGCGCCGCCACTGCACGCACCGCGCCGGTCAGGTCGACGCGGGTGCGGGCTGCGCTCCTGGTGGGGAGCCTCAACCAGTGGCACGGCTTGGACAAGGTCGTGCGACTGGCGCACTTGCTCCCGGAATGGGATTTCGTCCTGATCGGACTCGGCAGCGATGGTGCGCCCGCGCCGCTGCCGGCAAACGTCGAGGTCCATGGTTTGTTGACCCGCGCGGAGTACGCGCCGCTCTTAGCCGCGTGTGACGTCGGCATCGGGCCACTCGCCCTGCACCGAAAGGGCCTCGAGGAGGCCAGCGCTCTCAAGGTGCGGGAGTACCTCGCCCACGGCCTGCCGGTGATGATCGCGCACACAGACACCGACTTCGCCGACGCCTCTCCCTGGTTTCTCCTCCGACTGGAGAACAACGAGCAGAACATCGAGGCCGGTCGGGAAGCGATACGCCGTTTCGGTGAGCGCATGCGCGGACGACGCGTCGCGTGGCAGGAGGTTGCTCCGTCGATCAGCGCCGCTGCGAAGGAGGCTGCGCGTCTCGAGTTCTTCGAACGACTCCTCGAGCGCAGCCCGAAACGCCGTCATCCGAGCGCGATCTCACGGTAGAAGCGCCGTTCGCGACGAGAAAGCAGGCTGCTGTTGTGCCATAGCAGCGTGAAATCCCCTGCCATCGCCCGGCACTTCTCACGGAGTTCCCAGATCTTCTCGCGAGCCTGCTCGAGCGACGCGCCTTCGTAATCGAACAGCGAACCCTCCATGATTACTAACGGTCGCTCCCTCAGCGCAAGACGGGAGCGGGTGCGGAGGTTGAACGCGGCGTACTCCCGGCAGGCGCCGGCGCGGAACCCGACGCGGTCGGCGAACCCGACGGTGGAGTCGTAGTCAAGACCGGCATCGGCCCACGCCTGCCACGTCGTCGGGTTCTCCCAGCGCAGAAAGTGCTGTCGGCCTCCCCACCTCTCCTGCTCGATCTCGAGACGCTCACATTCGGCGCGGAGGCGGGTCACCTGCTCCACTATCTGCTCGGGCTCCCGGTAGGAGGTGTAGGTGGGATGGATCCCGACCTCGTGTCCACGCTCGTGGATGCGCCGCATGAGCCCGCCAAGCCAGGGATCGGACAAGTCGTAGTAAGCGTCCCGTAAGGGATCCGTGCCGAGTGGCTGGAAGTAGAACGCGCTTCGAGCTCCGGCCGCGTCGCTGACGTCCATCAGGAACTCGAACTGGTTGTGCAAATCGGCGTCTTCGTCGCCGTTCCGCGTTCGGCGCTCCGCCCGTAGCCGGTCGACTGCCAGGTGTGGGTCACGCCGCCGCAGGACGTCGCCCGCGAGCGTCCGCCCGAGCGCGCGGACGTTTCGGCGTGGCGAGCGTGGCCAATCGACGTCGTGTGACGGCAGAAATCGGAACTCCCGACGGCGGCGCACGACCCGCGGCCAGACATGCTTCATCGCCGTCCAGAGGACCTCCGCATACTCGTCCACAATCGGACGGTCGAGGAAGCCGCCGCGCGCCGCGACGGCGGCGGTTGCGGGGAAACGGTCATGGGCGTCACGCTCGGCCACGACAATCTCCTCGTAGCGCGTGAGCATGAAGAACGCGCTTCCGAAAACATCGAGCCCGAGCACGACGCTCCTTGGTCCGCAGCAGACCCATCTCGCATCCGTGTCGAGCGGGTGCCCGTAGAGCACCGGTAGCGAATCTCCCAGCACGCGCGGGGCGAGGCCGCACCCTTTGACATCCAAGGTCTCGAGGGGCAGGCGCGGCAGGCTCGGCCGCGCGAGCCAGTCACGCTCGGCCGCAGCAAGGAACACATCCGCGACGCGGACCTCGCCCGGGCTACCGTCGTCGAGAGTTATCCGAACGTCTTCACGGTCGTCCGGCCGCGCGACGTGATCGACGCCGACGAATTCGCTCAGGACGACGTCGAGCGCGTAGCCGCGCTCGGCTTCCCGGCCCGGCGGGTGTTCGATGAGCACCCGGGTCATGCCTTGCCCCGGCCCGACAGTCGCGCGCGCAGCAAGCTCAGATACTCGCGTAGTTCACCGCGGCTTGCGATCAAGATGCGTGATGGACGGACCTGGTCGAGGCGCCCCACGACTGCCAAGCTGAGCAGGCCAAACGTCCCGTAACCGATTGCCGACGCCACTGCGGCGCCCTCCAACCCCCATAGCGGGATCAATGCGAGATCGAGCCCGACGGTCGCGGCGGCTTGATAGCCAGCCAGCCACGACGCGGTACCCGGCCGGCCCCGAGCCGCGAGGACGAACGAAACGAGCTCTCCGCTCGCGAATCCCCAGATCCCTGGCAGCAGGATCAGAAGCGGGACGATTGCCGGGCGAAACGCGTCGCCATAGCCGAACCCCACGATCAGTGGGCCGACGGCGCCGATGCCCGCAGTCGCGATCAGGGTCAGCGTGCCATTGATCCTCAGGAGCCGCTGCGTGAGTTCGGGCGATGCCCCCCCGGCCGTGACGTAGGGGCTGAGGATCCATCCGATGGCCGCAGGTACGAGCAGGACGAGCTCCGCAACAACCTGGGCGACCGCGTAGAAGCCAACGACGGAACTCGAGGCGAAGAAGGTCAGCAACAACAGATCAAACCGCTGCGATGCCATCCGAAGCAGCTGGCCGAGCTGCGCGCGCGCCCCAAAGGAGAGACAGCGGTGAAGCACCTCCCGTGACAGCTGCACCCCACGCGCGAGCAGGACGGGCAGGCCACCAGCGACCTGTACCGCGGATATCGCGACCGCGGCGACGAGGGCCCCCTCGACGCCCTGATCGAGCGCTACGACCAGCACACCTGTCACCACGAGCCCGGCGATCCGGCCCGCCACCAGCAGGAGATTCGCGCGGCTGAACAGGCGTTCTCCGCGGAGGATGTTGAGGTGCGCATACTCCAGGTACATCGCCGGCACGAGGACGACCGCCAAGAGGTACAGGTCCTGCTCCCCGCTCACACCCTGCGAGTCGGCTATCGCCCCACCGGCCAGCGTCACCAGGGCGAAGGCGACAGCAGTCAGCAGCGTGGCGTGGAGGACTGTGAACCCCACGAGCGCGGGGCGCGTCCGCTCGCCGGAGAGGCTTGCGTAGTAGTACACGGCCGCAGGCGCGCCGACCGCGAGCACCGACATCAGGACGCTGGCATCAGTGCGCAGTGTGGCGAGGAGGCCCTGCCCCTCCGGGCCGAGGGCCCGGGCCGTCACAACCGATGTGATGAAGCCGATTGCGAGCGCGAGGGCCGACGCGCCGAACACCCCGACGGCACGCCCGCCGATCGCTCCAACTGTCTGAGTCTCGTCTCCGACGGGGTCCTCGAACGTCAAGGCGCAGCGGCAGGGTCGGCTTCGGCCAACTCTGCGAGGTAGAGACCCTCGAGTCGACGCATCATCACGTCCATGCTGAGCTGGGACCGCTGGCGCGAACCCGCCGCCGCGGCGAGTCGCAGTGCCAGGCCGCGATCCTCCAGCATCCGCCTGACGGCCGCCGCGAGCGCACCTGCACTTCCCGGCTCCACGAGCAGCGCCTCGACACCGTCGTCCACCAGCTCGGGAACGCCGCCGACGCGGCTCGCCACGATCGGCCGCTCCGCCGCCATGTACTCCATCAAGGCAACAGGCCGGCCCTCGTTGTGCGACGGGAGCACCGCTACGTCGAGGGCGGCCAGGACGTCAGCTACGTCGCTCCGGTGGCCGCCGAGCATGACCACCCCCTGCAGGCCATACCGGTCGATGAGGCCTCTCAGCGCGTCGCGCTCCGGCCCATCCCCGAAGATCGCAACTCGGGCGTCGGGCACATGTTCGACGAGTAGCTTCGCGGCCTCGATCAGTACCTCGAAGCCCTTCGGCTGGGAGAGGCGGCCCATCGCGCCCACCAGCGGCGCGTCGGCCTGGACTCCCAGCTCGGCGCGTACGTCCGTGCCGGCCGGCGAGGACATGTCGGGCATCCCCATCTCGAGCGTCACAACCTTCGACGCGGGAAGCCTCACGACTTCCAGAAGCCGCGTGTGGTCGTGCTCGGACACGCTGAGGAAGCGGGTGGTGAGCGGAGCTATCACCCTACGGTCGAGGAAACGGCGAAATCGCCGCCCCTCGAACGACCATGAGTGGTCGTGCGCGATCATGACCGACGCGCGGGCTAGGCGTGCCAAGACCGCGCTCGGAAGGTTCGCACGCAACAGGTGTGCGTGTACCACGTCTATCTTCTCGGTTCGTATCAGCTCGAACAGCCGCCACCAGGGCGTGACGTCGTGCCACGCCTGGCGGTTGAGGGGCAAGACCTCGACCCCGGCTTCGCGGAGCTCTTCGATGGTCGCACGCACATGCTCGGCGCGGTGCGGCGGTGGCGCATGGGTGATGCACACGAAGCTTCGAAAGCGATCGCGGTCAAGACGACGCGCTATCTCGAACGCAAGGACCTCCGCACCCCCAAAGCCGCGCCCGATGTCGTGAATTACGGTAACTACCCCGATGCGCTGCACAGCGCGGTTGTAGCGAAACTACGCCGCGCGGGCTGCGGCCTTCGGCCCCAGGATGAACTCCTCCGCGGGCATCTCAGGCGCAAATGCCGACCGTCCGACTACCGAGCGGAGGGTCTCCACGACGATGAGGATCTCGAAAAGCAGCGATCGATGCTTAAGGAAGTACAGGTCGTGACAGACCTTCCATGCGCTGCCGAGGTCGCTCCCTGCGTAGCCGCAACGGAGCTGCGCCCATCCCGTGATTCCCGGCTTCACCAACTGCCGCCGCTCGTAATACGGCACGCTGGTAGCGAGATCCTCGACGAAGCCGGGACGCTCTGGGCGCGGGCCGACCAGAGTCATATCTCCTCTCACGAGGTTCCAAACCTGCGGCAACTCGTCGAGATGTGTCCGCCGCAGGATGCTGCCGAGCCGCGTGATTCGCGGATCGTCGGCCGTCTGCCAGACCGGCACGTCGCCTGATTCGGCGTCGATGCGCATCGTGCGCAGCTTGAACATCTCGAATTCGCGACCGCGCTCACCGACTCGGCGCTGACGGTAGATCGCCGGTCCGCCATCCGCGAGCCGTATTACGGCGGCGAGAACGCCAACAACGAAGAGACACGGAATGAGCAACACGCCCGCAGCGGTGAGATCGACGATCCGCCGGACGATGGAGGAACGCTGTCGGTAACGGGGATGCATGAGGTAGTGGAACCACGTCGAGTTGATGCTCCCCAGCGGCACATGCCCGAGCACGTCCTCATAGAGGGCACTCGCCTCGATCACCCGGCAGCGCTCCGCCAGACAGGCTCGTGCAACGTTGTCGAAAACGTCAGGCCGGCGGCTGTGCCCATTCATAACGAGAAGGTCCAGGGCGTGCTCGGCGACGACCTCGCGTAGAGCATCTGCCCGGCCGAGGCGGCGCGGCGAGGAAAGATCAGCGGGAGGAGCGTCCTCCCGCTTCGGCAGCGACACGAAGCCGACGACGTCATAGCACTTGATCCCAGCCGCATCCAGCTCGCGCTTGAGCCGGGCCGCATGGTCGCTGGAGCCCAGGATGCCGACACGAATTGGCCTGGCAGCCTCGAAGGAGGAATCAAGCCACGCCGCCAAGAGAAGAATCAGCCATGCCGCGAAGAGCGCCGCGGCGAAATGGTCGGCATCGGCCGGGTTGTGGAGCAGGGCGAAGAGCGCCGCCGACGCCGTGAGACCGAGGACGGGAGCTACGGCACCCCCTATGACCCGTGCCAGGGGCATCAGATGCAACGGCTGGCGCCGGCCAAGCAGCGTTGCCTGCACTGCGAGCATCGTGGCGAAGACGACCACCGCTCCGCCAGCGTCCCCGGTGCGGCTGCCGACGACGCCAGCACCTGCTAGGGCCGGCGCGACGGCGAACAGCAAGAGCGCGAAACCGCGCTGCGCCGAGAGCGCACTCAGACGGGCAGTCATCGCTTCCGGTGAGCTACACGCTTGCGCCATCGTGAGTGAGCTTCCGCAGCGCGTACCCCACGAGCGCGAGCGCAAGGGCGATCACCACAAGCATTCCGATCTCGAGGCCGGTGAAGGGAAGCGCACCGCCTCCGCCACCCGTCTCGCCCACCGCTGATTCAACCTGCCCGCCCTGGCCGCCGTAGCCGGCGACATCGGACTGCGCGAAGGCCGGGGCGGCGGTCAACGCACAGGTGACAGGTACGGCCAGGAAAGTCATAAATCGGTTCATTACAGCCCTCATCTCGGTCGAGTCCTACCCATCGAGGTCACAATCACAGTAGGTCGACTACCGAGCCTGGTCAATAGGCACAGTGGGCCGTTAGGCGTTCAGGCGTCTGAACGATTTGTGGTGATGCCTGAAGACCTGGTCACTCGGTCCGAGCCCTTACGTATCGGAGCGCACGCTCACTGATCGCTGCCGGGGAGACGTGATTTCCGCGCCGGACCGAACGCAGAGTTGCTCGGACGAGCCGATCTCGTGGGCTCAGTTCTGCTGAGCGCTCGACGCGCCGAAGCGCCAGTGAACGGTCGCCACGCGCGGACGCGATGGCTCCCATCTGGAGCCACGCGTACGAATTCGCGGGCTCGCGCGCGAGCGCAGCGGCAAACTCGTCTTCAGCTTTGCTCAGGCGGCCGAGACGTATGGCGATCACGCCCCCCACCATTCGTGGCTCGCTCGCGAGCGGGTTCAAACTGGCTGCTCTGTCGATCCGGGCAAACGCGTCGTCGGGGTCCTGAGGCCAGCGTTCCGCGGCCCGGCGGATTTCGAGTTGCGAAACCCAGGGCAGAGCGAAGGCAGCGGCAAGCAGGACCGCCGGAGGCACGAGTGCAATTCCGCGGCGGCCCCTTCCGCTGCGCGCCGGCACGGCCCGTCGAGGCATTAGAGCGGCTGCGAGCCCGAGGCATGCCACCGCCGGGCCCGTTAGCCCGGGGAATTCCCAGAGCCAATCGATCGAGGCGTGAGCCAACCAGTACACAAAGATCGCGAGAGCGGCAGCGCCTACAGCGGTTTCGCCACGCCTCCTCAGGAGCCCGGCCGCGGCCGCGACCACCCCACCGCCTACCGCGCCCGCAAGCAACAACAGCGCACCGACGACTCCGGTCTGCGAGAGCACACCCAACTCGAAGCTGTGGGGATAGCGCGCCTGCTCGGTCGTTTCCCCGGCGCGCAGGTACTCCTGCAGAAAGTTGTCGGCCCCGATGCCGTGCAACGGGTGGCGCTCGAAAGCGTCCACTGCGACTCGCCATTGGTCGTACCGGTCGCTCCCGAGTCCCGTGGAGAAGCGCGAGCCGCTGGTTTGCGCCGATTCGCCGCCACGAAACTCCTGCCACGCATCGCTGATGGTGCCGACGGGGTCACCCATGACCATCCACGTCGCCGCTCCGATTGCCACAGCTCCGGCGAGCACCACGAGTGCGGCGCTATCAGCGGCCTGTGGGACACGAGCACGACGGTGCCAAGCCGCTAGAGCCGCACCCACGGCGAGGGCGAGTCCCGCGGTGATCAGGATCGCTCGCGTCGCATCGTCGATGAGCGTGTCCAGTTCCGCGGCGCTGGTGCCCTTCGCATAGACGCTCGCCGTCGGCTCCGCGATGATGGCCGTCGCGATGCCGAATAAGGCGAGCACTGTCAATACCGGAACACGTTCGCGGCTAAATACAAAAAGCGCCAGAGCGCCGAGAGGCGCTGTGAACAGCCACCCGCGGCTCCCAGCAAGCAGTGCGAGCCCCACCAATATGACCGCGCCCGAGAGAAACGCTGCTCGCAGCAATGTCGGCACCTCGGTCCGCGATGCGAGAAACACGGACGCGAGTGCTCCAAGCGTCCACAGCGCCGCGTTTGCATTCGCATAGCCGGTTGGCTCACTCAGGCGTCCGGTGTAGAAAAAGCCGCCGCCTCCCTCTGCGGCCGTCACGCGTAAGAGCTCGACAAGCCCAATCAGCACGATCCCCAGCGCCAGCGTCCCGATGATCAGAAGTGCCGCTGAGCCACGCGGACGCCAGAGTGCAAATAGCGCGAACACCACGCCGTACAGCGCGACCCGATTGGCGCCATCCCATGCGTCGCCTGCTTGTGCCGCCCAGATGATCGAGAGATACGCCCAGGCTGCATACGCCGCAAAGCAGCAGATGGCGATGAATACGCTCCGTGAAATCCGCTCCCGGGGCGGCGCCACCATGAGCGCGACCACGAGCAGGCCGATCAAGAAGATCCCGGCCGGATACCACGTCGTGGGTGGATAGCCCCCCTCGGAGGTGGAAACCAGCGTAAGTACCGCCATCCCGACCACCCCAGGCAGCGCCGCGTAGTTCCGTTTCGCCCAGCACCCGACCCGGGTGCGACGCCCGCCGGTCACGCCGAAACCGTACTTCGGTTTCGGCGCCGATAAAGTTGAT
>Ga0299913_10005369_pt1 | contig 10928 bp, 13 predicted proteins | sample RVTome_9_FD_201360 | JGI IMG/M metagenome (GOLD analysis project Ga0299913, IMG submission 201360) | Soil microbial communities from uranium-contaminated site in the Upper Colorado River Basin, Wyoming, United States - RVT155D38 (version 2) ... | reverse complement strand
GCCTCCGGTGAGGTCGTGCGCACCGAAGGCTGATCGGCGGGTCTCGTCCGGTTGCGGCGCCTAGTAGCCGCCGCCCCCGCCCCCGGGACAGGCGGCCAGGAGCAGGGCCAGTGCGACCATGGCGAGGAAGAGCCAGAAAAGCCGCGGTCCGCTGCCAGGATGTCTCATGCCCCTTCGTTCCCCCGCGACTCGCGGGCGGAAACCGAGAGCTGTTTCGTGTAGCCGAGCAGGACGAACCCGTCCGGGAACACGATGTCCGGGGTGCGCTCGTAGCCCAGTCGCTCGTACATCGCCTGCGCGGCCTTCATCCGATGCGTGGTGTTCAGGGTCATGAACGTCTTGCCGGCCGCGCGGGCCCGCGCCTCCGACTCCGCCATCAGTGCCCGAGCGACGCCGCGAGCCCGCGCGGCCGGATCGACGCCGAGCATCCGGATGTGGGCTTCCTCCGCTTCGAGCGGCCGCTGTTCGTCGTCCTCGTCGTCCCGCACCCGACCATCGATCTCGAGCGTCAACGAGCCCACGACGCGTCCGTCCTCGACCGCGACGAGGATGGTCGTCTGATCGGCGCGTGAGGCGACGTCCGCGATCCGGAGGAGGTATCGCTCCCAATCGTCGTCGCCTGGGCGCACGAACTCGCGATAGGCCTCGGCCGTCACCCGCCCGGCAGCGGCGTGCTCGTCCGCGATCGCTTCCCGAACCTCCACCCGCGGAAGGCTAGCGGAGCCGCTCCGGATGCTGACGGTCAGGTTCATTGACTTCTCATCACCGGCGGGCAGGATGGAGGGGTGACGGAACCGCAGCTCGGTCGTCTCCTGCTCGCCGCGCACCGTTGGTTCGCGGCCGACCTGGTCGTTGAGCTCGAGGAGCGGGGCTGGCCGGAGCTGCGCGCCTCCCAGGCCGCCCTCGTGCTCAACGTGGACCGCCGCTACGGGACGCGGCTGACCGAGCTCGCCCGACGAGCGGGCGTCACCAAGCAGGCCATGATGGTGGTGGTCGACGAGCTCGAGGTTCGAGGCCTCGTCCGGCGGACTCCCGATCCCGAGGACGGCCGGGCGAAGGTGGTTCGGCTGACGGCGCGCGGTCGCACGTTCGCGGCCGAGTGCCGCCGGGCGGTCGCCGCGGTCGAGGCGCGAGCCAGACGCGCCCTCGGTGGTCGGCGGTACGAGGGGCTCCGGGAAGCCCTCGAGATGCTCCTGGAAACCGTCGATGAGGGAGCCTGAGTCCCGGTCAGATGCGGATGCCGGGACGATCCATCCGGAACAGGTCGAGCGGGACGGGCGGTTGCTCCCCCGTTGCCAGGTCGGCGAGCACCTCTCCGATCAGCGGGGCGAACTTGAAGCCGTGGCCGCTGCAAGGTGATCCGATCACCAGCGGCCCGGTCCGGTCGATCACGAAGTCCTCGTCGGGCGTGGTCGTGTAGAGGCACGTCTCGGTTCGAAGGAGCGGCGGCCGTGACACGACGTGCTCGCCGACCCACATGACGGTGTGCGCTTCTCGGTCTGCGTCCGGCTCGAACGACCGAGCGTCCGGGTCGATGACGGGCCCGGACAGGTGCGCGCCGGCTTTGATCTCCCCGACCCTGAACGGGTTCGGGACCAGGTACGGAGGCTGCTGCGGAGAGGAGTCCCAATCGATGACCGTCGGGATCGCCGATGCCTCCTCGCCCGCGTCGAAGTGGGTCGACTGTTCCAGCGTCGGGCGTAGGGACAGGTGGATGCCCGCCCCCTCGAGCAACGGGGCTGCCCACGCACCGGCGGCCACGATCGCGACCGGCGCCCGGATCACCTCGCCGTCCGTGACGATCTCGACACCATCCCCCACGGGACGGAGGGCGTCGACCACCGTGCGCTCGCGGAGCTCCGCGCCCGTCTCACGGGCAAGTCGCACCTGCGCCCCGATCGCTTCGTCCGCCCGGAGGATCGCCCCCTCCGACTGGTAGACGAACACCGCCGCTCTGTCGAAGCGCAGGGCAGGCCAGCGCTCAGCGACCTCCGGCCCCGACGGTCGCTCGAAGGACTCCCCGGCAGCCTCGAGCGCGGCGGCCGACAGGTCGGTCGCCTCGCCGACGTCGAGCCCGCCGACGACCCGGAGGAGCTCGACGCCTGCCTCTGATTCGAGACGGCGCCACCGTGCGAGCGCCTCCCGTGCCATCCGGACGTAGACGGGATCGTGGTAAGTGAGCCGGAAGTTCCGGGTCGGCCCTCCCGAGCTGCCGCTGCCATGACCGAACGTGAACCGTTCGAGCAGAACCACCGCTCGCCCTCGCGAGGCGAGCGCTCGCGCGGCCGCCGTCCCCATCACCCCGCCGCCCAAGATCACCACGTCCGGTCGCTCCACGACGTCGCGGAGCGTACCGGGTGTTCGGGTGTTGGCATACGGTCCCGGGGCGGGCGAGACTCAGGCCGTGACGGAGACCGGCACCGCTCCTTCCGACGCGACACCTGCTCCCCCCGAGGAGCCGGGGATCGACGGCTGGCGGCGCCGGTGGCCACCCATGTCCTACTGGGTTCGGGTGTTGCTGACGATGGCCGCCGTGTCCGCGGCCCTGATCGCCCTGTGGTCGGTGATCAACATCGTGATCCTCGTGCTGATCGCCGCCGTGCTGGCGATCGGGCTGGATCCCGCCGTTCGTTTCATCGAACGGCGCGGGAGGAGCCGAGGCCGAGCGGTGGCGCTGATCTTCTTGGTGGCCCTCGCGATCGCGATCATGTTCGCCTGGCTGGTCATCCCGCCGCTCGTCACCCAGGTGGGTGAGCTCGCCGACGACATCCCCGGCTACGTCGAGCGCCTGTCCACACGCGATGACGCGTTGGGGCGCTACTTCCAGGAGAACGATGTCGCCGAGAAGCTCCGGACGTTCGTGAAGGACGTCCCGAAGAAGATCACGAACTCGTTCGGGACGATCGTCGGCGTCGCCGGCAAGGTCGGGGGCCAGATCTTCAACGTCCTCACGGTCGCGATCCTCACGATCTACTTCATGTCGTCGCTCCCGCGGATGCGCCGCACCGCCGCGCTCTGGTTCGCGCCCGGGATGCGTGACCGCGCCGAGGCCGTGATGGATCAGGCGATCTCGAGGATCGGCGCGTACGTCGCGGGGATCCTGACGACGGCGTCGATCGCCGGGACCTCCGCGCTCGTGTTCTTCTCGGTCCTCGGCTTGATCGGCCTCGGGATCCCGTTCGCCGTGCCGCTCGCCGTGTTCTCCGGGCTCCTCGGGCTCATCCCCGCGGTCGGTGCCTACATCGGCGCCGCCCCGGCGGTGATCGTCGGCTTCTTCCAGTCCCCCCTCACCGGCATCCTGATCCTCATCTACTTCATCGTGTACCAGCAGGTCGAGAACTACGTGATCCAGCCGCGGATCATGAAGAACGCGGTCAATCTGTCGCCGGTCGCGGTGGTCATCTCCACGTTGGTGTTCGGCTCCCTCGCCGGATTCGCCGGGGCAGTGCTGGCACTCCCCGCCGCGGCCACCATCAAGGTCATCCTCGTGGAGCTCTTCCTGCGCGACCGGGTCGCCGAAGGTGACCAGGCGGCGCAGGAGACGCTCGAGGAGCACGAACGCGCGGAAGCCGCGGCGCAGGCCGAGGCGCGCGCGAGGGTACACGCTCGCAAGCGGATGATCAGCCGCATCCAGGAGCGCCTGCGGCCGAAGCCACGCGGGTAGCATGCCCGCGTGCCCGACGAAGCCGCGCGGCCGACGACGAGGGAAGAGGCAACGGGCAAGACCGGGAAGCCCACCGAGACACGGAACAAGCCCGAGCGGCCACGGGATCGTCTCGGGCGTCCGCTCCCGTGGGGATCCGAGAGCGAGATCGTGCTCGAGGACTTCGACTCGTTGAGCCTGGACGAGAACCACGAACTCGGCAGGGCTCACGCGCGCGCAGGTCGGTGGTTCGCGGCCCACGAGGCGTGGGAGACGGCATGGAAGCAGGCTCGAGACACCGATGAGGCCGAGCTGTTCAAGGGGCTGTCTCAGATGGGTGCGGGCTACGTGCATCTACTGCGGGGCAATGCGCATGGGGTGGCGACGTTGCTCCGACGCGCCGCCATGCGGATCGAACCCTATGAGGACGGGAGTCGCGACGTCCCCACGAAGTCGCTCGCAGACCGTCTCGAGGCCGACGCGGCTGCGGTGGACCGAGGGGATCTGGTGCCGGGGGAGGCGGCGACGGTGGCACCTCTGGAGTTGTAGCCTTTCCGCGCATGAGTGAGGCGATCGAGCAGATCCGATGGACGGGGCGCACCGGCCCCTTCGAGTTCAGGGTGAATCCCGGCGTCTTCGCGCCGACCCACACGAGCAAGACGATCGCTGAGGCCCTGGAACTGAGGCCCGAGGACACCGTCATCGACGTGGGATGCGGTTCCGGCGTGCTGTCGTTCGTGGCGGCACGGCTCGGTGCCCACCGGGTGATCGGCTGCGACATCTCCGAGGAAGCCGTGGAGATCGCGCGCCTGAACGCCAAGCGGTTGGGGCTGGAAGGGACCTGCGAGTTCCGGGTCGGCAGCCTCCTCGACCCCGTCCGTGACCTTCGGGCCGACGTCCTGATCGGCGACGTCTCCGGGATCCCCGACGAGATCGCGCAGGTGGCCGGATGGTTCCCCGACGGAAGGGCCGGCGGTCCGACCGGTGCGGAGCTCCCGTCAGCGATGTTGGAGTCGATCGGCGACACCCTGAAACAAGGCGGACATCTCTACCTGCCCACCGGCACGATCCAGGACGAACGGACGATCCTCGCGAAGGCGCGAGAGATGTTCGGTGAACGGATGCAGGCGGTCATCGAACGGGACTTCCCGCTCCCCGACGTCGTGGGGAAGTCGCTCGCGGCCGCGCGCTTGATGAAGGAGGGGCTCCTGAACCTCCACAAGCGCGGCTCTCGGTGGCTGTGGCGGCTGCGCGTCTGGCGCTGCGAGCGCTGACCTCTAGCCTTCCGGTCTGAGCACTGCCACGGCCTCGACCGTGTACCCCGCCCCACGAAGATGGTCCGCGCCGCCGCGATCGATGGCCAGGACGATCGTGACGATCTCCGCCCCGGCGGCTTCCAGGACCTCCGCCGCCCGCCGCACCTGGTGCCCGGTCGTCGAGACGTCCTCGATCAAGGCGACGCGGGCGCCAGGCTCGACCGTCCCCTCGACCTGCGCCCTGGTGCCGTACTCCTTCGACCGCTTGCGGACGACGGTCAGCGGGAGGCCGGTCTCCAGCGACACGGCCGCGACCAGCAGCATCGCAGCGCCTTCGGGCGCCCCGAGGGTGGTGACGCTCGGCGGTAGCAGGGATGCGGTGGCCTTCGCCACGTCCCGAAGCAGGTCAGGGTCGGTCAGGAACCGGAACTTGTCGAAGTACACGGAGGATCGTTGCCCGCTCGAGAGCACGAAGTCCCCGTGGAGTTCCGACGCGGTCACCATCCGTCGCACGAGGTCGTCGTTCATGGGCGGCTAGCATACGGACGTGGCTCGTGCCGCCGGCCAAGGAGACCGCCAAGGAGACGGATGGTACGGGGCCGTCGGCCGCGCCGCGTTCTTCACGCTCCCTCCCGAAGCGTCGCATCGTATTGCGACCGCTGCGCTGTCACTACCGCTGCCGTGGGAGCGGATCGGGCGAGCCGTTCGCGATCCGTCGATCGAGGTCGACCTCTGCGGCGTGCGGCTTCCCAATCCGGTCGGACTGGCCGCGGGCTTCGATAAGACGTGTCGGCATCTCGACGCGCTGGGACGACTCGGCTTCGGGTTCGTGGTCGGTGGCACCATCACGCGCGCGCCGAGGGAAGGGAATCCCAAGCCGAGGATCGTCCGTTCCCCCCGGCGTGGTGCGATCGTGAACTCGATGGGCCTCCCCAATCCGGGGGCGGAGGCCGCCGCGGCGAACCTGGCGCGGGTCCGACGGACGGCGCCCCGGTTCGCGAGCGTCGCCGATGAGGACATCGACGCGGCGACGTTGACCGTGGAGCTCCTGGCTCCCCACGTCGATGCCTTCGAGCTGAACGCCAGCAGCCCGAACGCTCCCTGGCGCCACGATGCCGCGCACATGGGCACCCTGCTGACGGCCTTCCGCGGTCGCACGGAGCTGCCGGTGCTCTTGAAGCTGCCGCCGTTCACGAACGACGAGGAGCGTGCGGTCGTCCTGGACCTCGCGCGCGCCGCGATCGACGCGGGGGCCGATGGGCTCGTCTGCTCCAACACGATCCCGGTCCAAGACCCTCGTTTGACGGCCGGTCGCGGCGGCCTCTCCGGCGCGCCCCTCCGGGAGCTGACGCCGCAGATCGTCTCCGCCGTCGTCGCCGCGACCGGTCGCGCCGTCCCCGTCGTTGCCTGCGGAGGCATCTCCACGACCGCGGACGTCCGAGCCTGTCTCGACGCCGGCGCGGTCGCCGTCCAGCTCTACACCGGGCTCATCTACCGCGGGCCGGGGATCGTCGGCGACCTCACGCGTGGCCTCCTCGCCCATGTCGCTTCTGGGGACCCCTGACCCGGCGGTCGCCTGACCCGTTGCACGGTACGGACTTCGCCGTCAAGATTGCCGGGTTCACCACGCTGCGGGGTCGAGAGGGGGAGAGCGGCGAAGTGGCTGAAGCAGCCCGTACGAAGGCGCCACCCGAGGTGGACGACTCCTCAGCTGCCGTCGCGCTGGACGACGTCGTCAAGCGCTTCGGCGACGTCGTCGCCGTTGGCGGCGTCACCTTGGATATCCGGCCCGGCGAGTTCTTCTCCCTCCTCGGGCCCTCCGGCTCCGGCAAGACGACGTGCCTCCGGATGATCGCGGGTTTCGAGCTACCCACCTCGGGACAGATCCTGCTCGGCGGCCGGGACGTCTCCGACCTCCCGCCCTTCGAGCGCGACGTGAACACGGTCTTCCAGGACTACGCCCTTTTCCCGCACATGACCGTGGCGCAGAACGTGGGCTACGGGTTGATGGTGCGCAAGGTCTCGCGTGACGAGCGGACATGGCGGGTGGCGGACGCCCTCGAGATGGTTCGGCTCGGGCATCTCGGGGACCGCAAGCCCGGGCAGCTGTCCGGCGGGCAACGGCAACGGGTGGCGCTCGCCCGCTCGCTCGTGATGCGCCCGAAGGTGCTCCTGCTGGATGAGCCCCTGGGCGCCCTGGACCTCAAGCTCCGGCAGGCGATGCAGATCGAGCTGAAGGAGATCCAGCAGGAGGTGGGCCTGACCTTCCTGTACGTGACACATGACCAGGAAGAGGCGCTCACGATGAGCGACCGGCTCGCGGTCTTCAACCAGGGGAAAGTCGAGCAGGTCGGATCGCCGGCCGACGTGTACGAGCGACCCGGCACGGCGTTCGTGGCCGGTTTCATCGGCGTCTCGAACGTGCTGGAGGGTGAGGTGGCCGCACGGATCACGGGGAGCCCACACGCGTTCACCGTGCGACCGGAGAAGATCGCGTTCGTCACGGCGGAAGCCGAGGTGGACGGCTCGCATTGCACCGCAACCGGGCACGTGCGCGAAGTCGTATATCTGGGTGCGATCACGCGGTACATCGTCGAGCTCGATGAAGGGGGAGAGCTGGTCGTGATGGAGCAGAACCTCGCCACGAGCTCGATGGAGGCGCTGCAGGTGCGCGGGAAGCCCGTGCGCCTCCGGTGGGAGCGAAGCAACAACCGGCCCGTAGACACGACCGGGGGGAACGAGGGGTCCGCGACGGACCCGGAAGAGGGGGTCGTATGAAGAAGTTGAGCCGATGGCTCGTCGTCTTCTCCACGCTCGCGCTGATCGCGGCGGGGTGCGGAGGCGACGACGGAGGGAACGGGGACGGCACGGGCGTGCCGACGGATCCCGACGAGCCGAGGATCACCGAGGTGGGTGACGGCGAGGGGGAGGTCAGCATCATCTCCTGGGCCGGATACATAGAGCGGGGCGAGACCGACCCTGCCTACGACTGGGTCACCCAGTTCGAGTCGGACACCGGTTGCACTGTGACCAACAAGACGGCCAACACGTCGGACGAGATGGTCGCGCTGATGCAGGAGGGCGGCGGTCAGTACGACCTCGTAACGGCCTCGGGCGACGCGAGCCTCCGACTGATCGAGAGCGGCACCGTCCAGCCGGTCAACCTGGATCTGATCGAGAGCTTCGACACCGTCGACCCGAACCTCCAGGACGCGCCGTGGTACACGGTCGACACCGATGGGGACGGGACCACCGAGCACTACGGCGTGCCGTACCAGTGGGGATACAACGTCCTGATGTACAACGACGCGATCTTCCAGGGCGAGGCCCCCACGAGCTGGAGCGTCGTCTTCGAGGAGACGACGCTGCCGGACGGGAAGTCGAACAAGGGGCGTGTCCAGGCGTATGACGGGGCGATCTACATCGCCGACGCCGCCGTCTACCTGCGGGCCCACAACCCGGAGCTGGGGATCACGGATCCGTACGCGCTGAACCGCGACCAGTTCGATGCGGCGCTGAACCTGCTTCGGCAGCAGCGGGAGCTGGTAGGTCGGTACTGGCACGACGCGTTCGTCCAGATCGACGACTTCGGCAACGGAGAGGCGGTCGCCAGCTCGTCCTGGCCGTTCCAGAGGAACGTACTGGCGGCTGAGAACCCGGACTTCAAGAGCTCCACCCCGGAGGAGGGCGTCACCGGGTGGGCGGACACCACGATGATGCACACGGACGCCCCCCACCCGAACTGCGCGTACATGTGGATGGAGTGGTCGCTGAACGAGAAGCTTCAGGGCGACCTCGCCGCGTGGTTCGGGACGGTGCCGGCGAACCTCGCGGCCTGCGAGGGGAACGAGCTGCTGACCGACGAGGGGTGCGCGACGAACGGCCTGGGTGACTTCGACCAGATCGAGTTCTGGCGGACGCCGCAGGCCGACTGCTTCGATGACGACGAGGCGACCGAGTGCGTGCCCTACCTCGAATGGGTCACCCAGTACGTCGCCGTGATCGGCGGCCGTTGAGCCTCGTCCAAGGCGCAACGGACGACACAAGGATGGACGGGACGGGGCCCGCGGAACGCGGGCCCCGTCCGCCCACCCACGCATGCAGATGACGGCCCGCCGACGAGGACCCGCCGCTCGCATCAGCGGGGTCTTCCACCGGCATCCGTGGTCCAAGCTCACCCTCCTGCTTCTCCCAGGACTCCTGTGGCTCGGCGTGATCTATCTCGGGTCGCTCGTCTCGATGCTGATCTACGGGTTCTGGAGCCAGGAGGAGTTCACGGGTCTGATCGTGCGCGATTTCACGCTCGGGACCTACGGCAAGCTCCTGGAGCCCGCCCACCGCGACATCATCATCCGAACGTTCGTGATGGCCGCTGCGGTGAGCGTGGCGTGCGCGGTGCTCGCCTTCCCTCTCGCGTACTACATGGCTCGGTACGCGACATCACGCATGAAGACGATCCTGTACCTCGTGGTGCTCATGCCGCTCTGGTCCAGCTACCTCGTCCGGGCACTGGCGTGGAGGCAGATCCTCACCAACGAGGGGATCATGAACTGGGGACTGGAGCGGCTCGGCCTGGAGGGGGTCGTGCGTGCGATCCTGCAGACCCCGATCATCGGTGGCCCTTCGGTGATCCAGTCGTACTTCGCGCTCTTCATCGCGTTCGTCTACTTATGGCTTCCGTTCATGATCCTGCCGGTGGAGGCCGCGCTCGAGCGTGTGCCCCGTTCCTACCTCGAGGCCTCGAGTGACCTCGGCGCTCGCCCATGGTTCACGTTCCGCAGGATCGTGCTGCCCCTCGCGAAGCCCGGTCTGATCGCCGGCTCGATCTTCACGTTCTCTCTCACGTTGGGGGACTTCATCCTGCCATCGATCTTCGGGCAATCGCAGCTGTTCCTCGGTCAGGAGGTCTTCCAACAGGTCGGCGTGATCGGTAACACGCCGCTCGCCGCAGCGTTCACGTTTGTCGCGATGATCATCATGGTCGGCTACCTTCTGGTCTCGCGACGGACCGGCGCGTTCGAGACGCTCTGATGGCGCGGTGGACCGGCGATCGGGCGGGATTCGGGCTCCGGCTCGCCGCCTTCAGCGTGGTGGTGTTCCTCTACTTCCCCTTGGCGATCATCATCCTCTACGCGTTCAACACCCAGTCGGCGTTGTTCACGTTCCCACCGCCGGGTCTGACCACTCGATGGTTCGAGGTAGCCCTCTCCAATCCGAGCCTGTGGGCGGCGCTCCGTCTCTCCGTCACGGTCGCCGCGATCGCGACCGTGATCGCCCTCGTGATCGGCAGCCTCACCGCCGCAGCGGTCTATCGGACGCGGTTCTTCGGTCGAGAGGCGATCTCGTTCATGGTGCTGCTCCCGATCGCGCTGCCCGGCATCGTGACGGGGATCGCGCTGCGGTCCTCCTTCGCGATCGCGGGCGTGCCGTTCAGCACGTGGACGCTGGCCGTGGCGCACGCGACCTTCTGCATCGTGATCGTCTACAACAACGTGGTCGCCCGGTTCCGACGGATGTCGCCGAACATCACGGAGGCGTCCGCCGACCTCGGCGCGACGGGTTGGCAGACGTTCCGACACGTCGTGCTCCCGAACCTCGCCACGGCTCTGCTCGCCGGCGGGATCCTGGCCTTCGCGCTGAGCTTCGACGAGATCGTGGTCACGACGTTCACCGCAGGGAACCAACAGACGCTTCCGATCTGGATCTTCGATCGTCTCTTCCGGCCGAGGCAGCGGCCGGTGACGAACGTGGCCGCGATCCTCGTGATCGTGATGACGTTCATCCCCGTCCTGATAGCGCAGCTGCTCACGCGGGAGGAGCGACAGACCGGATCCTAGAGGTACTGCCCGCGCGGCGGGGCACCCTGTTGCTCGGGGTTCTGCTGTCCGGGGTTCTGCGCCATCAGACCGCGGCGCCGGATCTCCTCGAACTGCTGTCGCGCCGCCATCTGCTGCGCGAACATCGCCGCCTGGATCCCGTGGAACAGCCCCTCGAGCCATCCCACCAGCTGCGCCTGCGCGACACGCATC
>Ga0299913_10005367_pt1 | contig 10929 bp, 9 predicted proteins | sample RVTome_9_FD_201360 | JGI IMG/M metagenome (GOLD analysis project Ga0299913, IMG submission 201360) | Soil microbial communities from uranium-contaminated site in the Upper Colorado River Basin, Wyoming, United States - RVT155D38 (version 2) ... | reverse complement strand
ATTCATCGCATCGGCCGGAGCGGGAGCGAACAATTGAGCGATTCGCGAGACGTGATCCGCGGCTACGCGCAGGCGATACTGGCTATCGCCGAGACGGAAGGCCGTCTGGATCAGGTTTCGGAGGAACTCTTCCACTTCGCAAAGGGTCTCGAGCGCAGCCATGAGTTGCGTACGGCTCTGACCGACATATCCATCCCGGAAGAACGCAAGTCCGCCGTGATCGAAGAGCTGCTCGGTGATCGCGCCACCGAACTGACGAAGCACGTCATCGAGTTCGTGATCGCACAAGGCCATGCGCGCGAACTCGACGCGATCGTCGAGGATCTCGCGGGATTGGCGACGGAGCGTCGCTCGAAGGTGCTCGGAGAAGTAAGGAGCGCCGTCCCGCTGGACGAAGATCAGCTGAAGAGACTGAACGAGACGTTGTCCAAAGCCACGGGAAAGATCGTCGACGCGAAAGTCATCGTCGATCCTTCGGTAGTGGGCGGCATCTACGCGAAGGTCGGCGACCAGGTAATCGACGCGACCGTTCGCAAGCGACTGCAGGACCTGAAAGAAACCATCGAAGGATAGAGAGGCGCTGCCATGTCGGACCTGACCATCACGCCGGACGCCATCGCGGACGTCCTTCGCAAGCACATCGACACCTGGAAGCCCGACGACAAGGTCGAGGAGATCGGGCGTGTGCTCGAGACGGGCGACGGAATCGCACGTATCTCCGGGCTTCCCAGTTGCATGGCCAACGAGATCCTCGAGTTCCCCCACAACCTGCAGGGCCTTGCTTTCAACCTCGAAGAGTCGAGCGTGGGTTCGATCGTTCTCGGCGATGCGTCGAAGCTTCAGGAAGGAGATCCCGTCCGGCAAACCGGACGGATCCTGAATGTCGGAGTCGGCGACGGTCTCCTCGGCCGAGTGGTGAACGCCGTCGGCGAGCCGATCGACGACAAAGGGCCGATCGAGGCCGAGGCCCATCGTCCCCTCGAGGTGCAGGCGGCATCGGTCGTCGAGCGCCAGCCCGTGTCGGAACCTCTTCAGACCGGGATCAAAGCTATCGACGCGATGACAAACGTCGGCCGCGGTCAGCGCGAGCTGATCATCGGCGACCGCCAAACCGGCAAAACGGCGATCGGCATCGACACGATCATCAATCAGAAGGGCGAGTGGGGTACGCCGACTCAGGTCAAGTGCATCTACGTAGCCGTCGGGCAGAAGGCTTCTTCGGTTCGGGAGATCCAGGCGCGCCTGGAGGAGATGGGTGCGATGGAGTACACGGTGATCGTGGTCGCGGCGGCCTCGGATCCCGCGCCGTTCCGCTACCTGGCTCCTTATACAGGCGCCGCGATCGGGGCGCACTGGATGTACAAGGGAGAGCACGCGCTCATCGTTTACGACGACCTGTCCAAACAGGCCGACGCGTATCGCCAGCTGTCGCTGTTGCTCCGTCGTCCTCCGGGTCGCGAGGCGTACCCCGGCGACGTGTTCTATCTCCACTCACGACTGCTCGAGCGCGCGGCCAAGCTCTCCGACGAGCTCGGAGCGGGGTCGCTCACCGCGCTGCCGATCATCGAGACGAAGGGCGGCGACATCTCGGGATACATCCCGACGAACGTCATCTCGATCACCGACGGCCAGATATTCCTCGAGACCGACCTCTTCTACCAGGGCGTTCTCCCAGCCGTGAACGTTGGGACGTCGGTCAGTCGCGTCGGCGGCTCGGCCCAGGTGAAGGCGATGAAGAAGATCGCCGGACGTCTGCGCCTGGACCTCGCCGCCTTCCGTGAGCTCGAAGCGTTCGCACAGTTCGGTTCCGACCTCGACAAGTCGTCGCAAGATCTGCTGAACCGTGGCCGCCGGCTCGTCGAGATCTTGAAACAAGGTCAGTACGCTCCCGTCCCGGTCGAGGAGGAGATCGTTCAGATCTTCGCCGGCACGGGCCTTCCCGACGCCGATGTCGGCGGATTGATCGACGACATCTCCGTCGGAGACGTCCAACGCTTCATCTCCGAGCTGATGGAGCACATGCGCTCGAGACATAGCTCGATCCTCGACGCGCTGCGGTCGACCGGAGACCTGCCGGACGAGCTCGCCCGGGAACTGGCCAAGGCGATCGGAGACTTCAAGCAGACGTTCAAGAAGTCGGAGGAGTAAGCCCGAATGGCCGGACAACTTCGCGAACTTCGCAAGCGGATCCGATCCGTTCAGTCGACGCAGAAGATCACACGCTCCTTCGAGCTGATCGCGGCGTCGCGGATCGTCCGCGCTGAGCGTCGCGTGCAAGAGGCCCGGCCTTTCTCCGAACGACTCAATCAGGTGATCCGCGATCTCGCGGCCGCTGCGGGGCAGGTAGACCATCCGATATTGCAGCGCCACGAAGATCGTCCTGTGGCGTACGTGGTGATCGCGGCCGACCGTGGACTCGCCGGCGCTTACAACGCCAACGTTCTGCGGCTCTTCGAGCGGACACGTCGCGAGACGCCGGATGCGCTTACCTATGCGATCGGACGCAAAGCCTTGGCGGCTTTCCGCTTCCGGAAGATAGCCACGGAAGCGGAGTGGTCTGGGTTCTCGGACGCACCGACCTTCGAAGATGCGCGCGAGATCGGCGAGCGAATCGTTGCCGACTTTTCCGAAGGCAAGATCGGCAGTGTTCGCCTCGTTTACACCGAGTTCCGAACGATCATGACGCAGGTCGCGACTGTCGCCGAGCTGCTGCCTCTCGCTCCCGAAGAGGTAGAGGGCGGGAAAGATCTGTCCGCCACCTTTGAGTTCGAGCCCAGTCCGGAGGGGATCCTCGACGAGCTGCTACCGATGTACATCGAAGTGAAGATCTTTCAGGCCCTGCTCGAAGCAGCGGCAAGTGAGCACGCTGCACGGCGCCGCGCGATGTCATCGGCGACCGACAACGCCGACGAGCTCATCAAGAACCTGACGCGGGTGGCCAACCAGGCGCGTCAGTCCGAGATCACCAGTGAGATCGCCGACATCGTGGGCGGCGCGGAAGCGCTGCGCAAGATGGCCGCCGGAGTTGGATAGGAGCCGACATGACTCCTACACAAGCAGATGTTTGGACGATCGAGGATCAGGAAGGCGCGGAATGGGACGCGGTATCGGCCGCGGCGGAAGCGAATACTCAGCTCAAGGGCCGAGTGATATCGGTGATCGGCCCGGTAGTCGACGTTGAGTTCGCACCCGGAGCGCTGCCGGAGATCAATTTCGCTCTGAAGATCGACCGCGGCGAGCGCCAAGGACAGCGACGGATCGTGACGGCCGAGGTGGCGCAACACATCGGGCTGAGTCGGGTTCGGGCTATCTGCATGCAGCCCACCGACGGGCTCGTCCGCGGTGCCGTGGCCATCAACACGACGAAGTCGATAACTATGCCCGTCGGCAAGGAGATCCTCGGCCGCGTGGTCAACGTCATCGGCGAGATCATCGACAAGGGTCCGAAGGTCGAGATAAAGGAACGGTGGGAGATCCACCGCGACCCACCGCCGTACACCGACCTCGAGCCGAAGTCCGAGATCCTCGAAACAGGAATCAAGGTCATCGACCTGCTGGCGCCCTACGTCAAAGGTGGAAAGATCGGCATGTTCGGTGGCGCCGGCGTGGGCAAGACGATGGTGATCCAGGAGATGATCTCCCGCTTCGCCCAGCAGCACGGTGGTGTGTCGATGTTCGCCGGAGTCGGTGAACGCACGCGTGAAGGCAACGACATCTGGATCGAGATGCGCGAGGCCGGCGTCCTCGACAAGATGGCGCTCGTCTTCGGGCAGATGGATGAGCCGCCCGGGGTTCGTCTCCGTGTCGCTCTCTCCGCGCTCACCGTCGCCGAGTACTTCCGCGACTCCGAGCGGCAGGACGTGTTGCTGTTCGTCGACAACGTGTTCCGCTTCTCGCAGGCCGGTTCCGAGGTCTCGACGCTGCTCGGCCGTATGCCTTCGGCTGTGGGTTACCAGCCGACGCTGACCGAAGAGATGGGCGAGCTCCAAGAGCGCATCACCTCGACACGCGGACGCTCAATCACCTCGCTGCAGGCCGTATACGTCCCCGCCGACGACCTCACCGACCCCGCACCGCACGCGACGTTCGCTCACCTCGACGCCCGCACGGTTCTCACGCGCCAGCTGGTCGAGATCGGCATCTACCCGGCCGTCGACCCGCTGGACTCGACTTCGCGGATTCTCCAGGCGCAGTACGTCGGCGAGCGTCATTACTCGGTCGCACGCCGGACACAGGAGATCCTCCAGCGCTACAAGGACCTCCAGGACATCATCGCGATCCTCGGGATCGACGAGCTCTCCGAGGAGGACAAGGTCATCGTCGGACGGGCCCGCAAGATCCAGAGGTTCCTTTCGCAACCGTTCTACGTCGGCGAGAAGTTCACCGGGATCCCGGGCAATTACACACCGCTCGAGACGACGATCGACTCATTCGAGCGTTTGAACGCCGGCGAGTTCGACCACCTGCCCGAAGAAGCGTTCCGCTATGTAGGCGGGATCGAAGATGCCGCCGCCAAGGCGAAGTCGATGGGTGGTGACTAGGAAGCGATGCCCATGGATGTTGCGATCGTCGATCCGGAGAAAGAGCTCTGGTCGGGCGAGGCCGATTTCCTCGTCGCCCGATCGGAGGACGGCGAGGTAGGCATCCTTCCGGGGCATGCGCCGTTCCTCGGTGTTCTGAGGCACGCTCGACTGAAGGTCGAAGCCGGAAGTGACGTGATCATCTTCGCTGTGCACGGTGGCTTCATCGAAGTGAAGGACAACCGCGTCTCGGTGCTCGCCCGCTCGGCGGAGGTTGCCTCGGACATCGACGTCGCGCGTGCGCGCAATCAGGCCGAACGCGCGCGGGAAAAGCTGCAGCAGGAAGCAGAGGACGAGGAAGCGCGTCTCGCGTTGTGGCGGGCGGAAGCCCGCATGCAAGCGGCCGACGAGGCCGGCCTGCTCGCCGATTCATAGATAGCCGTCGGATCCGACCGTCGCCGGTAGCATCGGTCTCCTGGCATGCGTCGTGCGTTCCTAACGCTCCTCCTCTTGGTAGTCGCGCTCGCGCTTCCTAGTACGGGCGCGGTTGCGCAGACCATCGGAGCCGTAGCCGCTCCGGTGATATTTCGACCGGTGGATGGAACGACGTTGCGCGTCGAGGGGCGTGGACCCTTTCGCGGAACGGTAGAACTACGCCGCAGAGGCGGCGCTCTCGACGTCGTAAATGAGCTCGATCTCGACTCTTATGTCATGGGCGTTCGCGAAGTGCCGGGCCGATGGCCTATGGAAGCGCTCAAGGCGCAAGCGGTGGCCGCTCGTACCTACGCGCTGTGGGAAGCCAACAAGGGTTACTGGAACCAGTTCGGATTCGACGTTTGCGGCACTACGTCCTGTCAGGTCTATCAGGGTGCAGACGCCGAAGCCGACGAGCGCGGGGCTCGTTGGGTGCAAGCTGTGCGCGAAACGTCAGGGCAAGTCTTGCTCCACGAGGGTCAGCCTGCGCTGACGCGATATCACTCGACATCGGGCGGACGAACGCTGGCCAATGAGGTCGTGTACCCGTCCGACGGTCCGCGGCCCTATCTGAGAGCGATCGATGATCCGCCGGACAGCGTGTCACCGTTGCATCGATGGGAGCAGTCCTTCAAGCGCGAAGATCTCCAAAGGATCTTGCACGAAGCCATCGAGTTGAACGGCGAGCTAACCGAAATCGCGGTAGACGAGAACGCTCGCACCATGATCATCAAGACCAAGGGCGGCGAGCTCGAGATGAACACGGTTCGCTTCCGTCGTGTGATCAGCAACGCGGCGCCGAGCGTTTTCCCGGAGCTCTATCCGGGGAAGCGCTCGGACGGAGAACGAATGCCGTTCACGCTGCCGTCTTCTCGATTCGCGATCTCCAAGACGCCCGACGGATTCGTCGTCAACGGACGCGGTTACGGCCACGGCGTGGGCATGAGTCAGTACGGAGCGATGGGGCGCGCGGAACGAGGGGACTCCTATGAGGAAATTCTGGCGGCGTATTACGGAGGGTTGCGTCCGCAGCAGTGGACGGGTCGCAAGACCATCCGAGTCGGTGTGCAGCGCGGGGTAGGTGCGTCGCAGATCTCCGGAGACGGGGTCTTCTCGGTTTCTTCGGGTGCGCAGGTGCTGAAGGACTCGACGCTCGGTGGCTGGTCGGCGGTACCGACCGGAGCGAGTGCTCTGCAGGTGACGCCGCCGGAAGGTTATGCGCTCCCGCTGGCGCTGACGGGAGTCAACGTGGCTCGCGAGATCGTGATCGATCCGCCCACCCACGAAGACTCGGTCGATATCAACTTCGTCGTGCCGAAGGCGTCGCAAGTGACGGCCGTCCTGACGCTGCAGGGAGCCGAGGTGGCCCGCGAGAAGATCATCGTGGAAGCGGGGGAGCGTCAGCTCGGTGTGCCGCTCGATCCGGGCAAGCTCTCAAGGGGCCGTGCGACGTACGCGTTGCGCCTCGAAGCATTCGATGGCGCCGACCGCGTCGATCACTCCACAAACGTCGTTCTCGTTCGTCCGACCGGGCTCCCATGGGGGAAGATCGCCATCGGACTGCTGCTGGCGATCGGCGTTTACGTCCTGGTTGCGAGACGGCGTGCCGTCATTCGCCGAAGGCTGCGCCAGGTTCGCTAGTCGTTCTTGATCCCAGTACGCGGGCAACTGTCGCCCGTTCCGCAGGGATAAGCCGTTTGCACACCTACGACGTCCCCCAGGGCCAGGGTGCGCTTGCTCGTTTCGCCGTGGTCGGCCTGACCGAACATCGTCTGCTTGCCGTCGGCGGCGCCGTAGGTGTCGGCGAAGGACAGCCAGTGGCCGAGCTCATGAGTGACGATCGACCTGATGTCGAAGCTGTGCCGGCTGTCCGGCTCCCCGGACACGTCCTCCCAATGCTGAGTGACGTTCATCGCCAGATCGACATCGCGCACCACACGCCCCGAGTTGTCGGTGCATACCGCGACGGCGGCGATGACGCTGGGATCGAACCGGTGCCAGGTAACGACATTGATTCCGTCGTCGCAGCCGCCGTCCGGACCCTCGGCGGCGAACTTGGCCGTGGTCGTTCCCTGATGGACGAAGTTCAGGTTGGAGTTCCACCTCGTCCACTCCTGTGCGCTCGAGCGGAAAGCCGATTCGAGCAGCCCCGCCGGCGCGCGTAGCTTGCGGCGTCCCTCGTCGTTGAACTTGTAAGGGATGTCCACCCGGCCCGAGCTCGTGGACGGGAGCCGCGCGCGGCGAAGCTGGTAGCGGTCGCACGTCGTGGCTTTCGGGCAGGGACCGCCGGAGATGGATGCCGCCGGCTTAGCCGTGGTCGCACGCTCGGTGAACACCTCTACCTCGAGGGTCCCTTGGTTGTTCGAACCGGACGATTCCGGCGCGGGCCCGGAGCCGTTGACATCGAAATCCGCTTCACCGCCCTCAGCATTGGCGTGCTTCGAGGAGTTGGTGGCGTTGATCTTCAAGCTTCCCGTCGAGGCGGCAGGCGTACGCGGTGCGCCGGACGATCCCCCGCTCTGTCCGGTCTGTCCGGCCGGGGACGAAGAGGGTTCCGCCTGCGGCTGGACGACGCGCACGAGCACGTCGGTCGATGGGATCCCCGCAGGCTCTGAAGGGCCTCCGGACACGAGCTGCGGCACGATTGTGGCGATCGCGAGTATGCCGATCGCGGCGAAGAGGCCCAGCCGTCGGTTTGCCATTCCGGGTGAGATTACAGCCCACCGGTTTCTGCCGCAGGCATTCTCTCCCGGTAGCCTCTTAGCACCGATGAGCCACGCCTACGAGATCGACGGCGGGCATCCACTGAAAGGCGAAGTTGGCTGCCCGGGTGCGACCAAGAACAGCGGACTTAAGTGCATAGCAGCCTGTCTGCTTGCCCCGGGCACGTCCAGGATCAGCCGGATAACCGACATCGCCGACCTGCGTTGGTTCGCCGACGTTCTCAGACATCTTGGGACCGAGCTCGTCCTTCATGACGGAGTGGCCGAAGTCACCGTCCCCGAAGAGCTCGGCGTGGAAGCACCGTATGAGTTCGTGAGCCGCATGCGAGCGTCCACAGCGGTCATCGGTCCCCTTCTCGCCCGGAAGGGCCGGGCTCGCGTCGCCTTGCCCGGCGGCGACTTTCTTGGGCCTCGTCCTATCGACATCCATCTGCGCGGTCTCGAAGCGATGGGAGCTCAGATCGATGTCGTTCACGGGTTCGTCGAGGCGACGGCAAAAGAGCTACGAGGCGCTTACATAAATCTCGAGTACCCGAGTCACGGTGCCACCGAGAACCTTCTGATGGCTGCATCACTCGCCAAAGGAACCACAACGCTTGAGAACGCTGCGCGTGACCCTGAGATCAGTGATCTGGCTGCATTTCTCACCGCGATGGGAGCCAAGATCGACGGGCAGGGCACCCCCACCATCGTGGTTGAAGGCGTCGACGATTTGTCACCCGCGGACTTCGAGGTGATGCCCGACCGAATCGTCGCAGCGACATATCTATTCGCGGCGGCGACAGCGAGCGGTGAGGTCGTTGTTCGGGACATGATTCCCGAACACCTCGAGATGGTTCTCGAAGTTCTGGCTAAGGCGGGTATGACGATCAACGCTTCCGACGACCGCGTCCACATAGTGGCCGACAGACGACCGAAGGCTGTAGACGTATCGACGCTTCCTTACCCGGGGTTCCTGACCGATCTCCAGCCGATGGCGATGGCGATGGCAACGGTAGCCGACGGTATGTCGATCATCACCGAGAACATCTACGACGCTCGGTTCTTCCACGTCGACGAGCTTGCCCGGATGGGTGCGGACATCAGGGTCGAGAAGCACTACGCGGCCGTGCGCGGAGTCACCGAACTCACGGGAGCCGAGGTTCGAGCGGCGGACGTCAGCGCCGGTGCGGCGCTGGTTATTGCCGGTCTGGCGGCCAAGGGGCGGACGCGAGTCGAGGACATAATCCATATCGATCGGCGGTACGAAAGGCTCGAAAACGCGCTGACAACCTTGGGGGCACGTATAGAACGGGTCGAAGGTCGCGGGGAGGCCGTCGCGGCACCGCCGAGGCCCCCTGCGTAAGGTCAAGGACGTGTACAAGTTCGCCACCGATGAATGGCTCCAGGCATACAAGGACGCGATCAACTCGAGCTCCGAACTCGCCGAAGCCGCCCGCGATTGGCAACGGGATATAACCCTCGTCGTCGAAGCCGAGCCAAACAAGGGCGTGCCGATCGATCTCTGGGGATTGTTCGAAGTCGAGCACGGAAAGTGCAAGGCGGCCACGGCGGTCACACCCGACGTCGGCGACCGCGCCGAGTACGTCATCAGGGCTCCGTACTCGCGGTGGAGGGAGATCATCGAAGGGAAACTCGATCCCACTCGTGCGTTGCTCCAGGGCAAGCTCCAAGTGAAGGGTGATCTCAAAACGCTGACACAAGAAGTCGAAGCCACCCGGGCCCTTGTGAGGGCTGCCGCTTCCATCCCGACGAAGTTCCCCGACGATTGAGCTCCGTTACCGATCTGGTCTCGGGCTTGCGGTCCGGAGATCGCCGCGCCGTCGCCCGGCTCATCTCCCTTGTGGAGGACGGCGCCGCTGAAGCATCCGACGTCATCCGGGAGGTTTATCCGCTGACCGGACACGCTTCGACCGTCGGCATCACGGGTGCACCCGGTTCCGGGAAGTCGTCTCTGATCGACGGTCTCGTCCATCGCATGCGTTCTGCCGATCTCGCCGTAGGCGTCATCGCCGTCGATCCAACGTCGCCTTTCTCCGGAGGTGCGCTGCTCGGCGATCGCGTGCGTATGCAGGCCCACGCACTGGACGAGAAGGTCTTCATCAGATCCATGGCGACACGCGGACACCTCGGCGGTCTGTCGCTGGCCGCACCGGAAGCGATGCGTGTGCTCGAGGCAGCTGGATCCGACTTCGTCGTCGTCGAAACCGTCGGTGTCGGACAGTCGGAGGTCGAAGTGGCCAAGCAGGCAGACACGACGATCGTCGTCCTGGCTCCCGGGATGGGCGACGCGATACAAGCGGCCAAGGCCGGCATTCTCGAAGTCGCCGACATCTTCTGCGTCAACAAGTCGGACAAGCCAGGTGCCAGCGACACCGCTCGCGACCTTAGGTCGATGCTCGAGATGGGGGAGGGCCGGGACGCGGACTGGAGCATCCCGATAGTCATGACCTCGGCCACGGCCGAGGACGGGATCGACGAGCTATGGGAGGCGATCCGCGCCCACGAAGCGCACCTGCGCGAGGGAGGGCGCCTGGAAGCACGGCGGCGCGCACGATTCTCCGCCGAGATCCGGGAGATAGTCGGCGAACGTCTCAAGTCGGCTCTCGAGAAGGCCGCCGGCGCGGATGTTTTCGAGAAGTTGACCGACGACGTGCTCGAAAGAAAGCTCGACCCGTACTCCGCTGCGGACGAACTCATGAAGCGTTTGCGGCTCATAGAAAGGTGAGCATGAGGCTCAAGGACAAGGTCGCCATCGTTGTGGGCGCAGGTCAGACCCCCGGCGAAACGATCGGGAACGGGCGAGCGACGGCCATCTTGTTCGCGCGCGAGGGCGCCAGGGTGATGCTCGTCGACCGCATGGGTGACTCGGCTCAAGAGACCGAAAAGCTCATCCGGGACGAGGGCGGCGAAGCATTCTCATTCGAAGCCGACGTAACCAGCTCTGAGCAGTGCGAAGCGATAGCGAAAGGGTGCGCCGATCAGTTCGGACGCATCGACATCCTGCACAACAACGTGGGTATCGGTACGGCCGACGGAAGTGCCGTTCGTCTGTCGGAGAAGGCCTGGGACCTCATGGTCGACGTGAATCTGAAGTCGATGTTCCTGACGTGCAAGCACGTGCTTCCGGTAATGCGGGACCAGAAGTCGGGCGCCATCGTGAACATCTCGTCCGTGGCATCGATCGCGGCCGTCCCGATGTTGGCCTACAA
>Ga0299913_10005366_pt1 | contig 10930 bp, 11 predicted proteins | sample RVTome_9_FD_201360 | JGI IMG/M metagenome (GOLD analysis project Ga0299913, IMG submission 201360) | Soil microbial communities from uranium-contaminated site in the Upper Colorado River Basin, Wyoming, United States - RVT155D38 (version 2) ... | reverse complement strand
GCTCCCGCCTGTCCTCGAGCGGCTGCCGATCGAGGCGGTGCGCTGCTACTTCGAGCCGGACGGGACCTTCCCGAACCACGAGCCCAATCCGCTGCTGCCCGAGAACCGTGAGTTCATCGTGGCGAAGACCCTCGAGGCCGGCGCCGACCTCGGCGTCGCCTTCGACGGTGACGCCGACCGCTGCTTCTTCGTCGACGACACGGGCGAGTTCGTACCGGGCGACTTCGTGACGGCGCTCCTCGCGGAGTCGATCCTCGAGAAGGAGCCGGGCGCGAAGGTGATCTACGACGTCCGCGCCAGCTGGGCCGTCCCGGAGACGATCGAGCGTGCCGGCGGCGTCGCGCTCGTCAACCGCGTCGGACACGCCTTCATCAAGCAACGGATGCGCAAGGAGGACGCGGTCTTCGCAGGCGAGGTCTCGGGCCACTACTACTTCCGCGACTTCTCCCAGGCGGACTCGGGCGTGATCCCGTTCCTGCTCGTCCTCGAGCTGATCTCGAAGCGGGGGCGGAAGCTCTCGGAGATCCTCGCCCCTTACCGCGAGACCTACTTCATCACCGGCGAGCTGAACACGCCGGTCGCGGACGTGCCGCTGAAGCTCCAGGAGTTGAAGGAGCGCTACGCCGCCGCGGGGGAGGTCTCGCACCTCGACGGGATCTCGGTGACGGCCTCCGACTGGCACTTCAACGTGCGGCCGTCGAACACCGAGCCGCTGCTCAGGCTCAACCTCGAGGCGCGATCGCAGGAGCTGATGGAGCGAAAGCGCGACGAGGTGCTCGAGCTGATCAGGTCATGAAGGCCCCCGAGCTCGGGCGGCCGACCGACCGCAAGCCGCCGTTCAAGTACTCCGCGCTGGCTCGCGTCTGGTTCTCCGACACGGACGCGCAGGGGGTCGTCTACTACGGCCGCTACCTGCCGTACTTCGACCACGCGCGCGTCGAGTACCACCGCCACCTCGGCAGCACCTTCCGGGTCGGCGGCGCCGAGTTCGTGATGAGGGCGTCGACCGTCGAATACCACGCGCCGGCCCGCTTCGACGACCTGCTCGAGGTCTTCGTGCGGCTGGCGCGGATCGGCAGGACGAGCGCGACGTACGAGTGCGCGGCCTACCGGACGGAGGACGATGCGCTGATGGTGACGGCGAGCCAGACGCTCGTGCTCGTCGACCTGGCCGAGCGCAAGGCCGTCGAGATCCCGCAGGAGTTCCGGACGCAGATGCGCGAGTTCGAGGGCGATGACCTCAAGGCCTGAGCACAATGGAGCGCTCGAGGCCGTCGACCGGATCCTCAACCGCGGCGGCGACGCGGACGACGTCCTGCGCGAGGTCGTCGGGGTCCTCCACGACCGCTTCGACCGCTATGCGTGGGTGGGCATCTACCTCGTCGAGGACGGGGACCTCCTGCTCGGCCCCTGGCGGGGGCCGGAAGCGACCGAGCACGTCCGGATCCCGATCGGGCAGGGAATCTGCGGCGCCGCGGCGGCGAGCGGCCGCACCGAGGTCGTCGACGACGTGAATGCCGACCCGCGCTATCTCGCCTGCTTCCCGTCGACGCGATCGGAGATCGTCGTCCCGATCGCCTACGAAGGGACGGTCGTGGGAGAGATCGACGTCGACTCGGACGAGCCGGCCGCGTTCGACGACGCCGACCGCGCCTTCCTCGAGCGAGTCGCCCTGCTCGTGTCGCCCTACTGCCTGGTCGGCTGGGACACGGGAGGTGAGGGATGGACGCCGTGATCGCCGAGCTGCTCGACGGGCGCAACTTCGTCCACGTCGCGACCACGCTCCCGGACGGCGGCCCGCACAGCGTGCCGGTCTGGGTGCTGCGCGAGGGCGATCGGCTTGCGTTCTTCACCCAGACGGGCAGCCGCAAGGCGCGGAACCTCGAGCGGGACCCTCGCGTCGCGATCTCGGTCGTCGACTCGGCGAATCCGTACCGCAGCGCGCACCTGCGCGGTCGCGTCGCCGAGCGGCTCGAGGGCGACGAGGCGCTCGCAGTGATCGACCGGCTCGCCCAGAAGTACACCGGCGCGCCCTTCCCGATGCGCCGCGGCGTCGTCTACTGGGTCGAGGTCGAGCGGGCCCGCTTCACGGAGCTTCCGTTCCGGCACACGTAGGAGGAGAGGGGGGCCGCCGTCTCGCCGCATCAGACGACGGCCCCGTCTCCTAGGCCGGGCGCCCGCCCGTGTCCTCGTCGAGCGGGCGCCGCAGCTTCGGTGCCCCTCTCCCCCTGCCCCTCGTTGTAGTCGGATCGGGCGCCGCGGCCAATCCCTCGTTACGGGTACCCCCTCCTCGGCGGCCGAGATCACTCGAACGAGGGAATCGTCAAAGCCGGAAAAGCCTGCAAACGGGCCTGTGGGAAGATCGATCCCCCGAATGGGTGATACGGCGAATCCCCTGAACGGGGGATCCCTCTCTACGAGGGCGTGACGCGGTAAGCGTCGAAGACCGACTCGATCTGCCGGAGCGAGGAGAGCAATGCCCTCAGCGCCTTCACGTCGCCGACTTCGGCCGTGTACCAGTTCTTCGCCAGCTGATCCTCGACGACGCCGCCGTAGGAGACGATGTTCGCCCCGTGCTCGGCGAACGTCCGCGCGACGTCCTCGAGCAGGCGCGGCCGGTCCCAGGAGTCGACCGCGATCTGGACGCGGAAGCTCTGCGAGGCTCCGCCCTCCCAGCGAACCACGGTGAAGCGCTCGGGATTGCGCTTCAAAGCCTTCACGTTCGGGCAGTCCTCGCGATGGATCGTGATCCCCTTCCCGAGCGAGATGTAGCCGACGATCTCGTCCCCGGGCACGGGCGTGCAGCACTTGGCGAGTCGGACGAGCACGTCCTCGATCCCCTCGACCTCGATCCCGTAGTTGTCGCCGGCGATCGCCCGCCGCGCCTTGGGCGCCTTGAGCGGGATCGCCTCCTCGTGCGCGACCTCCTCCGTCTTGAGGCGCTGGAGCACTTTCTCGACGATCTTCGCCACCTGGAGCTTGCCCTCGCCGAGCCCCAGGTAGAAGTCCTCCGCCTTCTTGTAGCCGGACTCGCGGATCACCTGCGCGAGCACGGCCGAGCCGGCGAGCTTCCGGTACGGCAGCTTCTGGGCCTTGAGGGCGGCCTCGAGCATCTCCCGGCCCTTCTTCTCGCTCTCCTCGCGGTTCTCCCGCGAGAACCACTGGCGGATCTTGTTGCGGGCGCGCGACGAGGCGGCCAACGACATCCAGTCCCGCGACGGGCCCCGCCCGGCCTTCGACGTGAGCACCTCGACGAAGTCGCCGTTCTTGAGCCGATAGTGGAGCGGCACGATCCGGCCGTTCACCTTCGCGCCGACCGTGCGGTGGCCGACGTCTGTGTGGACGGCGTAGGCGAAGTCGATCGGGGTCGCGCCGGCCGGGAGCGTCTTCACCTCGCCCTTTGGGGTGAAGACGTAGACCTCGTCCGAGAAGAGGTCGGTGCGGAAGGAGCGCATGAACTCGCCCGCGTCGGCGGCCTCGTCCCCGGTCTCCATCAGCTGCTTCACCCAGCTGAGCCACTCTACCGCGGCCTTGTTCGCGCCCTTCTTGTACGTCCAGTGCGCGGCGACGCCGAGCTCGGCCTCCTGGTGCATCTCCCGCGTGCGGATCTGGATTTCGAGCGGCCGCCCCTCCGGACCGATCACCGTCGTGTGCAGCGACCGGTAGCGGTTCGGCTTCGGCATCGCCACGTAGTCCTTGAACCGCCCGGGCATCGGCTTCCAGAGCGAGTGGATGAGACCGAGGGCGCCGTAGCAGTCGCGCGTCCCCTCCTCACCCGAGCGCTCGGCGATTACGCGCATGGCCGTGAGGTCGTAGATCTCGTTGAACTCGCGGCCCTTCTTCGCCATCTTCTCGTAGATCGAGTAGAAGTGCTTCGCGCGGCCGATGATCTCGGCGGGGATGTCCACCTTCTCGAGCTCCCCGTTGAGGACGAGGCCGGCCTCGCGGACGTGCTCCTCGCGGTCGGCGCGGCGCTCGCTGACCATGCGCTTGATCTCTTCGTACTTGCGTGGATGGAGGGTCTCGAAGGCGAGGTCCTCGAGCTCCCACTTCAGCGCCTGGATGCCGAGCCGGTGCGCGAGCGGCGCGTAGACCTCGAGCGTCTCCTTGGCCTTCTGGATCTGCTTCTGCTTGCCGAGGTACTCGATCGTGCGCATGTTGTGGAGGCGGTCGGCGAGCTTGATCAGGATGACCCGCACGTCCTCGGCCATCGCGACGATCATCTTGCGGTAGTTCTCCGCTTCGGCCTGCTCGCGGCTCTGGAACTGGATTCGCGTCAGCTTCGTGACGCCCTCGACGAGCTGTGCCACCTCGTCGCCGAACTCGGAGCGAATCTCGCCGATGTCCGACTCGGTGTCCTCGACGACGTCGTGGAGGAGCGCGGCGGCGATCGTCGTGTCGTCCAGGCGTAACTGCGCGCAGATTCGCGCGACGCCGAAGGGATGGACGATGAAGTCCTCGCCGGAGCGGCGCTGCTGCCCCTCGTGGGCATTCACCGCATATCCAAAGGCGACTGCCAGGAGGTCGCGGTCGACCGTGGGGTTGTAGCCGGCGACCTCCGCGAGCAGCTCGTCGACGAGGTCCTGGTGTTTCTCGTTCAGCTCGACGACAGCCATACCAACAGTGTAGTCGGCGGTTTCGGGGCTCAATCCTCCCCGAATTGCGTATCTCGAACGCAGGAGTCCCCGTTCGGAGGAGGAACGTGAGACGTCTGATGCTGAAGCGCAGGAAGCACCGGAAGCAGCTCGCGGAGGTCGCCAGGCTGCTTGCCGCCGTCGACGCCTCGCGCCCGCGCCCGCGGCGTCGCGCGAGCCTTTCGCTGGGCCGCTAGGCCGCTTTCGGCAGCGCCTCCTGCTCGGCGAGGAGCGCCCTGAACGTCGGCGACTCGAGCGGGTGCCGGCGCGCCCCGCCTGTTGCGACGCCGAGCTCGGCGAAGACAACCTCCGCCTCGGGGGAGCGCGGCTCAGCCTTCCACTGCGCCCGTAGCCACGCGTAGAGCTCCTCGAAGCGGTCGTCGGCGTCGAAGATCCGCCGCACCTGCAGCTGCGGCGCGACCGTGCCGTTCCAGTGATTCTCCTGGAGGCGGAAAGCGACGTCGTAGCGACCCGGCCGCTGGTAGCGCTCGAGCTGTGCGCCGATGCCGAACGCGATCGCGCCCCCCGAATCGCGGCCGTCGACACGTACGCGGAAGCGCAGGTGCTTGCCCTCGCCGACCGTCGCCAGCTCCCCGAGCTCGCAGCCGGGCGCGAGCAGCGTCACCTCGGGATTGCCGAGGCCGAACGGAGCGAGCCTGCGCAGCTCGGAGGCCAGGTCGAGCGTCAGCCTCGTGCCGCGCGGGACGACGGCATCCACCTTCGTGACCGGCCGCAGGTCGTCGTCGGACAGCGCCGCGTCGGCCGCGAGGGCGAACGCCGCCGTGAAGGCCTCGACGTTCTCGGGCCGGATCGAGAGCCCGGCCGCGGCACGGTGACCGCCGAAGCGCTCCAGCTGTCCTGCGCAGGCGCCCAGCGCCCCGTGGAGGTCGAACGCCGCGATCGAGCGACCCGAGCCCTTCCACAGCCCGTCGCCTCCTGCGATCAGCACAACCGGCCGGCCGAACTTCTCGACGAGGCGCGAGGCGACGATCCCGATCACTCCCTCGTGCCAGTCGGCCCCCGCCACGACGTAGCCGCGCCGGGCCCGTTTGGCCTCCGGCCATTCCTCGACGGCGGCGACCGCCTCGCGGAGGATCCGGGTCTCCACCTGCTGCCGCTCGCGGTTCAGCTCCTCCAGCCGGTCCGCGAGCCGCCTCGCCTCCTCGGCGTCGTCGGTGAGGATCAGCTCCAGCGCCGCGGCCGGATGCCCGAGCCGCCCGGCGGCATTGATGCGAGGGGCGAGCCGGAAGCCGACCGCGCCGGTGTCGACCGTGGCCGGATCGACGCGTGCCGTGCGCATCAGTCCCTGGAGTCCCGGCTTGCTCGTCCGCGAGAGCGCGCGCAGGCCGGCGATCGCGAGCGAGCGGTTCTCGTCGAGCAGCGGCACCACGTCGGCGATCGTCGCGAGCGCGACGAGGTCGAGGTGCGGGGCGACGTCGACGCCGAGGGCCTCGGCGAGCTTCGCCACGACCCCGGTGCCGCAGAGCTCGGGAAACGGATAGTCCGACGGCCGCGTCGCCACGATCGGGCAGTCGGGCAGCGTGTCGCCGGGGCGGTGGTGGTCCGTGACGATCACGTCGAGCCCGAGCGCCTTCGCCTCGGCCACCTCCTGGACGGCGGTGATGCCGCAGTCGACGGTGAGGACGAGACCGCAGCCTTCCTCGGCGAGCCGCGCGATCGTCGCGGCCGCGACGCCGTACCCCTCGTCGAACCGGCTCGGCAGGTGCCAGTCGACGGCGGCGCCTAGTTCCCGCAGCGTCAGAACGGCCAGCGCGGTCGCGCAGATCCCGTCGACGTCGTAGTCCCCGTGGACGCAGATGCGCTCGCCGGCCGCGACCGCGGCGCGGATCCGCTCGACCGCGGCCCGCATGTCCCCGAGCAGAAAAGGGTCGTGCCCCGGCCGCTCGCCGGCGAGGAATGCGTTCGCGTCCTCGGGATCGCCGTAGCCGCGCCGGACGAGGACGGCGGCGGTCACCTCGCCGAGGCCGAGCTCCTCGACGAGACGCCGCGTGTTCGCGGGAGGGCAGGGCTCGATGCTCCAACTGGCCTGCTGCATGGGCGAGTCACGCTACGGGCGGGGTCGGACAGAACCGGCGTGCGTGAGATGATTTCCGCGTGCCGGAAGTGGGTCGAATCGCGCGCAGAACTCGCCGCGTGCGCGCCGAGGACATCGCTCTCTTTACCGAGCTGACGGGCGACCGGAACCCGCTGCACTACGACGAGGAAGCCGCCCGCGCGTCGCGGTTCGGCGGGATCATCGTCCAGGGCGGAGTCACCTCGGGCCTGCTGAACGCGGTCGTCGCGGAGGACCTCCCCGGTCCCGGCTCCGTCTTCCTCGAGGTCAACTGGCGCTTCACCGCGCCCGTGCGCCCCGGAGACGAGATCACGGCCGAGGTTGAGGTCCTGAGCGCCCGCGAGGACAAGCCGATCACGACGCTGCGGACGACGATCACGCGCGACGACGGCACCGTCGTGCTCGAGGGCACCGCGGTCGTGTGGCGCGAGCCCTTGCGTTGAGACCCGAGCGCCGGGCGCTCTCGCTGCTCTCGCTGGCGCTCGTCCTCGCGATGACGACGTGGTTCTCGGCCTCCGCGGTGCTGCCGCAGCTGCGGGACGAGTGGTCCCTTTCGGACTCGTCTGCAGCCTGGCTGACGATCGCCGTCCAGGTCGGCTTCGTCGCGGGCGCGCTGGGATCCAGCCTTGTCAATCTCGCCGACGTCGTCTCGTCCCGCACGGTCATCCTCGCGGGCGCGGGCGGTGCCGCAGCCGCCAACCTGGGACTGCTCGCGTCGGACGGTCCCGGCACGGCGATTGCCTTCCGGTTCGCGACGGGCTTCTTCCTCGCCGGCGTCTATCCGCCCGCACTGAAGCTGATGGCCACGTGGTTCCGCACCGGCCGGGGAACCGCGCTCGGGATCGTCGTCGGCGCGCTGACGGTCGGCTCGGCGGGGCCGCATCTCGTCAACGGGCTGGGCGGGCTCGACTGGCGGCTCGTCGTCGTCGTCACGTCGGCATTGACGCTGGCAGGGGGCCTCGTCGCCCGGTTCGGCGTGGCCGAGGGCCCCTATCCGTTTCCCGCGGCCACGTTCGATCCGCGGCAGGTCGGCAGGGCGCTGCGGAACCGCGGCGTCCGGCTCGCGTCGCTCGGCTACTTCGGTCACATGTGGGAGCTCTACGCGATGTGGGCCTGGTTCCTGATCTTCTTCCGCGAGGAGGTGAGCGGAGGGTCGGCGGCGGCGTACGCGACGTTCGCCGTGATCGGGATCGGCGGGCTCGGCTGCTGGGCGGGCGGCGTGCTCGGAGACCGCTGGGGGCGAGCCGAGACGACTGCGGGGATGATGGCCCTCTCGGGAGCCTGCGCACTCGCGATCGGGCTGGCGCCCGACCGCGCCGTCCTCGCGATCGGTCTCGTCTGGGGCTTTGCGATCGTCGCCGACTCGGCTCAGTTCTCGACGCTCGTGACCGAGTACGCCGCCCAGGCCTACGTCGGCACCGCGCTCGCGCTCCAGCTCGCGCTCGGCTTCCTCCTGACCGTGGTGACGATCTGGCTACTGCCGCTCGCCGAGGACACGCTCAGCTGGCGCTGGGCGTTCGCGATCCTCGTTCCGGGCCCCGCGCTCGGCATCGTCGCGATGCTCCGGCTGCGTGCGTCGGTTGCGCACTGACTCGACGACGACCTTCGTCCAGAGCACGACGAGGCCGACCGCCGCCCCCACGGAGAGGACGATGATCGGCGCGGCGAACGCCGCCCGCTCGAGCGGCATCTCGAAGAACCACGCCGTCAGCAGGACGAGCGCGGCCACCGCTCCGGCCCCGAGCACGAGCTTCATGGGAGCCAGCGTAGCCCGTCGTTATCCTCAGATCGTGGGCGAAGCGAACTACACCTCCGGCACCGACTTCGTCGTGGAGTTCCTGGGCTACCGCTTCGGCTTCAACGCCGAGGACTTCGAGGAGCGCGTGACCGCGGCGGCCGTCAGGCTCGGACTGCTCGAGGTGAACGAGCTCGACGACGACGAGACCGCCGACCTGGTCGAGCTGGCCGCCGACGGCGTCATCGACGAGCCTCGGAGCGGCCTCGGCCGCTATCTCGTCCGCCACTGGGAGCGCGTGTCGCTCGTCGGCGGCGAGTCGCTGGTCTACTGGCTCCGGAAGCTCGTATTCCGCGGCGCCTGGCTGGACCACCGCGTCAAGGAAGGGCTGCTCGAGGTGACGTGGGACGAGAACGCCGGCGACTTCGCCTACCGCGACCCGCGCGGCGGCCGCGCGCTGCTCGAGCTCGCCCCGGTGCCGTCCTGGCACGAGCTCCAGTTCCGCAAGTGAAGGGCTTCCTCGCGGTCGCCGTGTACCTCGCGGCACTGCTCTGGCTGGACCGGTACGTCGAGCTGCCCGGTCAGCTGCTGCTCGGCGCGGTCACCTGGGTGGCGCTCGTCTGCGCGCTGAAGGCGGCGTCCTGGGAGTTGCGGGCCCAGACGCTCGTCGTCGTCGTCGTGGCGACCTGCGGCGAGATCGTCGGCTCGATCGTCTGGGGGCTGTACACGTACCGGCTCGAGAACCTGCCCTCGTTCGTGCCGCCGGCGCACGGGCTCGTCTACCTCGGCGGCTTCGCGCTCGCGCGCTCCCTGGGGCCGCGGCTGGTTCCCATCGCGCTCGCGGCCGTGCTGGCCTGGGGCGCCGCCGGCATCACGGTGCTACCGCGCGACGACCTGGGGGGAGCACTCGGCGCGCTCGTGCTGGCGTTGTTCCTCCTGCGCGGCCGCGCGCCGGCCGTCTACGCCGGCGTCTTCATCGTCGTCGCCGGTCTGGAGCTCTACGGGACATGGCTCGGTACCTGGTACTGGGCCGAGGTGGCGCCGGGGACCGCGATCACCCAGGGGAACCCGCCGAGCGGGATCGCGAGCGGCTACGTCTTCTTCGACATCGCCGCGCTCGCGCTCGCGCCGCGCCTCCTCAGCCTGCTGCGGGGAGCGAGAAGCCGATTCGGGCTCGCTCCTCCACTGCCCGATCCAGCTCGATCCGCCTGATCGAGCCCACCGGGACGACGAGCTCTCCCGGCATGTCCTCCCGGTCCTGCGGATGAGGGCGAATCGTCACGAAGCCGAAGCCGGGCTCGGCCGAGAGCGCATAGAGCGCGAAGCGGGCGCCGTCGGCGAGCTCGACGTGGACGGCAGCCTGCTCGACGCCCTCGTCGGCGGCGAAGCGCCGGATCGATGCGTGCAGGCGCTGCACGAACTCGTCCTGCGGCCCCGCGGTCCCCGGCGTCCAGACGCTAGAAAAGGCTGTCCTCCGCCGTCGCCGCCGCCCCGACATGAGCGGTGCCGAGCTTCGTGAGCACCCTTCCACGCGGCGTCCGCTGGAGGAAGCCGAGCTGGAGCAGGTAGGGCTCGTAGACGTCCTCGATCGTGTCCGGCTCCTCGCCCAGCGCCACCGCCAGCGTCGAGAGCCCGACGGGGCCGCCGTCGAAGCGCTCGGCGATTGCCCGCAGCAGCTCGCGGTCGGTGCGCTCGAGCCCCTGCTCGTCGACCTCGAGCAGCAGCAGCGCCTCCCGCGCGACGGCGGTCGTGACGATCCCCTGGTGCCGCACCTCGGCGACGTCGCGAACGCGGCGGAGGATGCGGTTGGCGATCCGCGGCGTCCCGCGCGAGCGGCGCGCGATCTCGGTGGCCGCCTCCTCGTCGATCTCGACGCCGAGGATCCGGGCCGACCGCCTGACGATCGTCGCCAGCTCGTCCGGCGAGTAGTGCTCGAGCCGGAAGGTCATGCCGAAGCGGTCGCGCAACGGCGTCGTCAGCAAGCCCGTACGGGTCGTGGCCCCGACGAGCGTGAACCGCGGCAGGTCGAGCGTCAGCGTCCGGGCAGCGGGCCCCTGGCCGACGACGATGTCGAGCCGGAAGTCCTCGAGCGCCGGATAGAGGATCTCCTCGATCGCCCGGTTCAGCCGGTGGATCTCGTCCACGAAGAGGACGTCGCGGTCCTCGAGCCCGGTCAGGATCGCGGCCATGTCGCCCTTGCGCTCGAGCGCCGGGCCGGCGACGGTGCGGATGCCGGCGCCGAGCTCCTCGCGGACGATGAAGGCGAGGCTCGTCTTGCCGAGCCCTGGCGGCCCGACGAGCAGGACATGGTCGAGCGCCTCGCCGCGCGCCTTCGCCGCGTCGAGCGCGATCGCGAGCTGCTCCTTGACCCGGTTCTGCCCGACGAAGTCCTCGAGCCGCCGCGGCCGCAGCGAGCGCTCGAGCTCCTCCTCGTCCGCGACCACGGTGGCGTGCATGTCGAGGCTCATGCGGCCCGCCTCAGCGCCT
>Ga0299913_10005365_pt1 | contig 10931 bp, 10 predicted proteins | sample RVTome_9_FD_201360 | JGI IMG/M metagenome (GOLD analysis project Ga0299913, IMG submission 201360) | Soil microbial communities from uranium-contaminated site in the Upper Colorado River Basin, Wyoming, United States - RVT155D38 (version 2) ... | reverse complement strand
CTCGGGCGTCAGCTCCACGACCCCTTCGGCGTGCTCGGCCTCGGACCGTGAGCTCTCGTGCTCCTCTTCGGAGCGGCTGGCACGCGCCCCACCGTCGCAGCTCGCGCTCCAGGCTGCGAGTAGAAGGAGGCCGCCGAGTCGAAGGTGGCTGGGTGCAATCATGAGGTGGACTCCTCCGGTTGGCGCTGGGCTTTCGGTCTCGAGGCGGGAGGTCTCGAGGTGGGAGCGGCGTCGTTTTCGCGAAGTGCGGCAGCGGGCGGTGTCGGCGTGGCGCCGATGGCGAGATCGAGGGTGATGCGTGCGATCCAGCCATCGGTCAGGGTAGCGATCCACTCCCGCCGGGCCTCCACCAGCTCATGGCGGAAGGCGAGCAGGTCGGTGGCGTCGAGCTTGCCGGCCTCGAAGGCGCGCTCGAGCAGCCGCAGGTTCTCCTCGAGGCTGCCGACGACCTCGGTGCCGAGGTGCTGGACCGCCTCGCGGGCGGCCCGCAGCCCGGCCCACGCGGCGGTGACCTCACGCGCCACGGCCAGCTCCGCGGTGCGCAGATCGGCGCCCGTGCGGGTGAGCTCCGCCGCCGTCTCGGCCACCGCCCCCTGGTTTCGGTTGAACAACGGTAGGGCCAAGCCGACGCCGAAGCCGTGGATCGTCTCGGTGCGCTCCTCTTCCGCGCGGAACGTCCCGACCACCAGGTTGGGGAAGCGTTCGGCGCGCGCCAGTCGCAGCTCGCTCTGCACGGCCATGCGGGTGTGGCGGAACGCCTCGAGGTCGGCTCGGTTGCGCTGGGCGGCCGCCAGCAAACGGGGCAGCGGCGGCGGTGCTTCACGCGGCAGCAGCAGGTCGCCGAGCGGCCGTGGCTGTACCCCGGGTAGGGTCCCGACCACCTCGCCGAGCCGGCTGCGACGCAGCGTGTACTCGGCGCGGGCGAGCGCCACGCGCCGGCTCGCCCGTCCGGCGGTGGCGGTAGCCAGATTGAGATCGATTTGCGTCGCCGCCCCGGCCCGGAAGCGGCGCCGCGTGTAGCGCGCGAACTCCTCGGTCAGTCGGACGTCGGCCGCCTCCAGGGCGAGCAGCTCGCGCGCCGCCACGCCCTCGGCGAAGGAGAGCTCCACCTCGGCCGCCAGGAGCCTGCGAGCACGCACCCATCCCGCCTCGGCGGCCGCCAGTCCGGACCTCGCCGCCGCGATCCGCTTGCCTCGCTGGCCCGCGACCTCGAGCTCCAGGCTCAGAGCGAGCTCGCGGTCGGTGGACTCGCCCTCCGCGCCTTCGCGCCTCCCTTGCCCGATGCCGAGCTCGGGGTTGTACGGGTAGACGCGAGCGCTCGTCAGCCGCGCGCGCGCCGCAGCCACGTCGGCGCGCGCCGCGGCCAGCACCGGGCTGCGCTCGAAGGCGATCGCCAGCGCCGTAGCGAGGGTGAGCTCGGAGCCGGAGTCGAGAGTCTCTTCGGCGCCGGCCCCGGTGGCGGCGAGGAGGGAGAGCAGCAGGAGTGCCGGCCCCGGCTGAGCACGCCGGACCGGCGACGCGGTACGTCGCACGGGGAAGACCTCCTTCGCGTCGTTCGCGGATGCGGCCCGGCCGACTCAGTCAGGGCTGGAGAGCGCCCGCAGCAACCGGCTGCAGCCGGGTCGTGTCGATGGATTGTCCGGGGGGTCAGTGAGCGGCTGGGGGCCTCGGGACGTGGAGGATGTCCCGGGCGTGGGGGCTCGCAAGGACCGCTGCCGGGAGGCCGCCGAGGCTTCTGGCGTCGATGCCGGACTCGACACCGCACCGCTCTACGACGAGCTGTCGCAAATGCGAGCAGCAGAGGCAGAGCACGCAACCCGGCGCGCAGCAGGCGTCGCCTCCCTCATCCGGGCAGACGACCGCTGCCGCCATCGCCGGCGCCACGACCGCCCCCAGAACGACCGCGAGGACTGCCAACCGGGCCGCCCGTTTCATCGCCGCGTACTCTATAGCACGGGCCGAGGGGAAGGGCCGATCCGGCCTCAAGCGAAGGCCCGGAAGAGGCGGAACCACCAGCGCATGACGGTCTGGACGGCGGGGGTTAGCTTGCCGCGGCGCCAGGTATCGGCGGCCCGCTTGATCACCTCGGCGCGAGTCGGGTACGGGTGGATCACTCCGGAGAGGGTCGAGAGGCCCACGCCCACCGTCATGGCGAGGGTGATCTCGCTGATCATGTCGCCGGCGTTCTCGGCCACCAGAGTGGCGCCGAGGATCCGGTCCTTGCCCTTGGCCATGTGGAGGCGCAGGAAGCCCTCCTCTTCGCCGTCGAGTCGGGTGCGGTCGATCTCGGCGAGCGGGACGTCCAGGGTCTCGACCTCGAGCCTCTGCTCGCGGGCCTGCGCCTCGTAGAGACCGACGTGGGCGACCTCGGGGCTGGTGTAGGTGACCCAGGGGATCACGAGCGCGTCGTTCCGCTTGCGGCCGAGGAAGAGCGCGTTCTGGAGGACGATGCGAGCCTGGGCGTCCGCGGTATGGGTGAACTGGAACCGAGACGCCACGTCCCCGGCAGCGTAGACCCTGCGGTTCGACGTCCGCAGCCGCTCGTCCACCTCCACTCCGCGGCGTGAGGAACGGACCCCGGCGGCGTCGAGGTCGAGGCCGTCCACGTTGGGGGCCCGACCGACGGCCACCAGGATCTCGTCGACCGCTAGGACCTCGTCCCTTCCCCCGTGTCGGAGCTCGACCATGCGGCTTCCCTCCCAGCTCCACACCTCCCCGGATCTCCGCCCCGAGCCGCAGGTCGACGCCATCGCGTTCGAGGGCATCCTGGACCAGAGCGGCCGCGTCGGGATCCTCCCGGGGCAGCACGTGCGGCGCGAGATCGAGAAGAGCCACTTGGCTGCCGAAGCGGGGCCGAGCGCGGGCGGGCCGAGGTGTTCGTCTTCCAACATTCGGAGCGCCGCTTCGAGGACGCCGTGATGGCTTTCGGGATCGTGGGGTCGGCCCAGTGGATAGCCGTGCCGGAAGGGGACCGAGAGAGCCCGCGGTGGGCGAACCCGTTCCGCGACGACCCGCAGCAGGGTGATCGCCACCGTGGCGATGCCGCGCCTCTCGAGCTCCGCCGCCACCAGACCCACGGTCTGGTTGCACATCGGTCAGACGGGCACGAGGAGAGCAACGTCGACTTGATCGTCCTCGAACAAGGTCAGAGCCTGCGGCCAGGCGCGCCGTCGGATCGCGTGCGGCCAGGGAGGATCAGATGGCTGGAACCGGTCGGTCGACGTCGACTGCGAGGATCACCGCTCCGTCCTTGCGGTCACGCTTCCTGCAGCCCTGGTCGAGCTCCCGGCAGCGCCGGCGCCTGCTCGCGATCGCGGGGACCGTGGCGCATCCGACGCAGTACCAAACCAACCAGACAGTATTTGCGTACATGCTAAAGGATGTCCCACGACGGACGTGGGCCCGGAGAAGGAGACACTGCGATGGCACCACGCGACGGATCGGGCTGGCTCGGCGCCGGGGCGCTCGTGGCGGCGGCAGGCGCCTCCGTCTGTTGCGTCGTTCCCGTCGCGGTGGCTCTTGCCGGCGTGGGCTCCGCAGCCCTAGGAGCGCTGTTCGAGCCCTACCGGCCCTACCTGATCGCGGCGACGGTGGGGCTGCTGGGCCTCGCCTTCTACCGGGCCTACCGGCCGCGGCCGCGTGAGTGCGCTCCCGGCGAGAGCTGCGCCGTGCCGGAGTCCCGTCGGCGCCAGCGCATGCTGCTCTGGATCGTGGCCGCCGCGGCCGCGCTCCTCTTGACCTTCCCCTACACCATCGGCTGGTTTCTTTGAGCCGGCTCGACCACGGAGGATGGAGAGATGAAACCTCGACTCACGCTCGTCGCCTTCGCGACCGTCGCGCTCGGAGCGCTCGTCGCCTGGGCCGCTTCCGGTGGCGACGCTACCGGCCAGCAGGCTGACGAAGACAACCGGATCACCTCGACCTTCCACGTCGTCGGCATGACCTGCGGCGGCTGCGAGGTGGCGGTGCGGCGGGTCGTCGGGAGGCTCGAAGGGGTCGACGAGGTCGAGGCCTCCTACGAGGAGGGCACGGCCACCGTGACCTACCGGGCGGCCCGGGTGACTCCCGAGAGCATCATCGCCGCCATCGAGGAGCTGGGCTACAAGGCCACGCTCGCCGGCGACGAGGAAGGGCACTCGTGAGCGATGCCTGCTGCTCGATCCCTTCCGCGGAGGGCGGTGCGACGGCCCGCTGTCCGGGGAGCGGCACCGAGGGGACGGCGGTCGAGTGGACGACCGTCGCCGCCCTGATCCGGGGACCCGTTCCGCCGCGGCAGGACCTCCGCCTCTGCCGCGACCGGGACTGCGAGGTGGTCTACTACGGAACGGCCGGCGCCCGGATCACCGTCGACGAGCTCACGGTGCGTCCGGGCTTCAAGGCCGGCGGCGACGGGCTCCTCTGCTACTGCTTCCTCCACCGCGAGGCCGATGTCGCCCGCCAGCTCGAGGCCTCCGGCGAGACCGACGTCCTCGAGTCCATCCAGGCGGAGGTCCGGGACGGGCAGTGCGCCTGCGAGGTGCGCAACCCTTCGGGCAAGTGCTGCCTGGGCGAGGTGCAGCGGACGATCCGCCGCCTCGAGACGGAGTTGGGAGTCGAGCCATGAGGTGCGTCGGGCCGACGCTGGCGCACGAGGAGATCGTCGCCGTCCGCAAGAGCCTGGAGTTCGCTCCCGAGCTCGAGGAGGCGGCCGAGCTCTTCGCCGTCGCCGGCAGCTCGACCCGCCTCAAGATCCTCTTCCTCCTCGACCGCCTGCAGGAGCTCTGCGTCTGCGACCTCGCCGAGATGCTCGACGTCTCGGTCTCGGCGGTCTCCCAGCACCTGGCCAAGCTGCGCGCCTACGGCCTGGCGACGACCCGGCGCGAGGCCCAGACGATCTACTACCGCCTCACCGACCACCCCTTCCTCGCCAAGCTCCGGCCGGCCTTCCTCGAGAAGATCGACTGGGAAGGCACCGAGGTGAGGTAACACTCGTGTGCTCTAGATCACCCCGCCGGGTGGTCGGCGACCAGCCCGCAGGCGACGACCGCTTCCGGGCCGAACCCCCCGTTGATCGAGGTGTCGCGAATCGAGATCGTCCGGAACTTGGTCAGCGGCACGTACACCCTCTGGCCCGAGACCTCGTCAAAGACGTCGGTCTCGTTCAGAGTGCCCGTACCGGTGGCCTGAACGGTCCACGCGCCGACGAACATCGTGGGCAGAAGAAAGCCCGGGTCGGACGGATCGAAGATCGTCGGCTCGCACCCTGTCGGCCCGCCCGGGACCGATCCGTTGTCGTAGATGAGCGAGACGTAGACCGTACCGGGGTCCAGGCCGCTGGCGCCACCCAGGATCACGAGCGTGCTCCCGTTGTCGAGGAACGCGATCTCCCCGTGAACCCCCGACTGGTTCTGCGGGTGCAACGTGGCGTGTCCTATGGAGAGTGGAAGGTGTGCCGCGACCAGGATGGTCGGGGCGGCGAGAAGCGTCAGTGTGAACGCTAGCTTTTTCACGGCAGTAGTCTCCTTTCCCCGCGGTGGAGTGAGGGGAGGACGAGCCCTCCGGCGCTCTCTCTGTGAGTCCGGGACAGCGGCCACAGGTTCAAAGCCGCCTTTCTCCGGGCACAGCCCGCCGAAGCGGGGCCGCTCCCGGCGGTCTGGCCCTGGACGAGCCGTGGGCGAGCAGTGTCGCGCCGAGCAGCGTGTCGGCGATCCGCCTTCGGCCCAGTCGGTGTCGGTTCAGAAGGTCCTGGCCGTCTTCGTCACCTCTTCATGCTGCGCGAGCGCGACACCCTCTGGACGCTCGGGCGGAGCTGACGAAGGCCGGAGCCCGGCCGCGTTCGTATATACTTCCGCCTCTCGGTTTCGCGGGGGGCAGGACCATGACCAGGGCACAGGCCATCGTTGCGGCGATCCTCGCGACGCTGCTGGCGGTGCCCGCGGCGGCGGTGGTGTGCGCGGGTGGGGTCTGCGATCCCGAGGTGCCCTGCCGGAGCCCCATGCGGCCCGCCAGCCCGGATGACGCTCCGCAGCTGCGAGGGCCGAGCTGCTGCCTGAGCGTCTCGGCCTCGATCGCCGAGCCGAAGGTGGCGACCCAGGACGCCCGATCGAGCGTGATGCCCGCTGTCCCGACACCGCTCGCGAGATCCGTGTTGTCGGACGCTCGGCCGTCCCTGCCGGCCACCCGGGCCTCGATGTCCGCCCGCCAGGGTCGCGTCACCCTGACCCTCCAGAGCACTCTGCTGCTCTGAGCTCCGGCTCCGCGTGATCGCCGGATGCCGGGATGCGTTCCGGCGTCCATTCCGTCAACGCACAGAGCAGGAGCGCTCATGCCGCAACGTACCCTCTGCGGGCTGCTGGTGACGGCAGTCCTGACCCTACCGGCCTTCGGCCAGCCGCCGGGGGATTCTCCAGGCTCGGCCCACTCTCGGCAACCGGTCCTGACCGGCCCGGACGGCCGGACGCTCGACCGCCGGGCGCTGCTCGCCGCGGTGCGCGAGCGCAACCGCGACCTGGCCGCCGCCCGCGCTGCCTTGCAGGCCGCGCGGGCCCGCATCGACGAGGCGCGCGGCCTACCCGACCCGATGGCCTCGTACAGCGTCGCCCCGCTCTCCCCGTTCGATGACGAGGCCTCCTTCGGACAGGTCGTCGAGGTGGGCCAGGAGCTACCCTGGCCGGGAACGCTCGCCCGGCGCGGCGAGCGCGCGGCCGACCTGGCGGATGTTGCCGGTGCGGACCTCGAAACCCTGGAGCAGGAGCTGACCCTGGCCGCCTCTCAGCTCTACGACGACTACCAGTATCTGGGGCGGGCGCTGGTCATCACCGCGGAGCACCTGGAGCTCCTGCGCGACTTCAAGGAGGTGGCCACGGCGCGCTACGCCGCCGGCGTGGTGCCGCAGCAGGCACCGCTTGCCGCCGAGGTGGAGACGGCGCACGTCGAGCACCGCCAGGTCGTGCTGACGGCAGATCGTCAGACCGTCGTCGCCCGGTTGAATGCCCTGCTCCATCGCCCGGCGACCGCCGAGCTGCCGCCGGCACCCGCAGAGACGGGGACAGCGGCGGGCGCGCAACCCATGGCAGTGGATTCCACATCTGACGCCGAGGTCCTGATCCAGATGGCGCTCGAGGAACGGCCCGAGATGGCCGCCGCGCGCTCGCTGGTGGCGGCCGAGCAGACCGGTGTCGAGCTGGCGCGTCTCGCCGGCCGTCCCGACCTCCGGCCGATGGCCTCGTACAACTCGATGTGGAACATGGGGGCCCATCGCTGGATGGTGGGGCTCGGTCTGTCGCTGCCCGTCTGGCGCGAGCGCGTGCGGGCAGGTGTCGCGGCCGCGGAGGCCGAGCTCGACGCCACCGACCAGCGGCTCGTCGCTCTCGAAGACCGCATCGGCGCCGAGGTCAAGACCGCCGTCGGCCGCTTCGAAGAGAGCCGGCACGTGGTCGCCCTGTTCACCGACCGCCTCCTGCCCGCGGCCCGAGATCAGATCGCCGCGGCGCGGAGCGGCTTCGAGACCGGGCAGGTGGACTTCCTGGCGGTGATCGACGCCGAACGCAACCTGCGCGATATCGAGCTCGGCCTCGCACTGGCTCGAGCCCGGTACCAACAGCGCCTCGCTCAGCTCCGGCGCACCGTCGGGCTTCCCCCGGGGACCCCGTGGCCCACCACGGCCTCCCATCGATCCCCCACTCCGCGCGCCGGCGGCTCTGCGCCGGCTTCCAACCTTCCGGGCGCAGGCCGCCCGGGGAGGATGCCATGAGCAAGAAGACGATTGCCCAGATCTCGATCCCTGGATCTCGAAGTGCCGGAAACCCCGGTCGCTGGGCGGCGCTCGGTGCAGCCCTTGCCGCCGTTGTGCTCGCCGTCGCCTGCGCGAGTGAGCCCGGCGAGCCGGTCGAAGCCCAGGCCGGGCCGTACGCTCTGACCGCCAGCCTGAACCCCGACCCCCCGAAGCAGAAGGGAACGAAGCTGCGCCTTCTCGTACGCGATTCCGCGGGCAACCCGCTCGACGGAGCCGACGTCGAGGTCGGCTACTTCATGCCGGCGATGGGGACGATGGCCGAGATGAAGGGGCGGCTCGACGTCGAGGAGAGGGAGGGGGGCGTCTATCTCGCCACCTTCGACCTGCCGATGGAAGGGAGTTGGCGGATCGACGTCGCGGTCGAGTCCGGCAGCGGTGCGGCCTCGGCCACCTATCGGCTGACCACCGGCAGCCGCGGGCTGCGCCTCGAGGACAGCTCCCCCTCCCGGCCAGCCGCCACCAGGTCCCCGGCGGCGCCCATGGAGATCCCGGAGCAGGAGTTTCCCGCGCCGGTTCTCGAGTCCTTGCGCACGGCGTTCTCCGCCTACGAGGAGGTCCGCCGGGCCCTCGCCGCCGATCGACTCGACGACGCGACGTCTCGCGCCGGTCGCATCGAGGCGAGCCTCGCCGCCGCCGTCTCGGGGCTGGCCGTCTCGGGGCTGGCGGAGGGCCCCGAGAGCCCCAGTCAGGCGGTTCTCGAAGAGGCCCGCAAGACGGCCGAGAGCCTGCAGGGAGCGGGCGACCTGGACGCCGCGCGCGGCGCCTTCGGCGAGCTGACGCGGATGCTCATGGCGACCGCCAATGCCGACCCGCGCTTGCAGGAGGGACGCACGGTCTGGATCTGCCCGATGACCGAGACGTTCGACAAGTGGATCCAGGTCGAGGGGCCGAAGGAGAACCCGTACATGGGCCGGGCGATGCCCGGCTGCGGCGAGGTCTCGGATTGGGCGGTGAGCGCACCCGAGGAGTCGGCCGAGGTCCTGGCCCACGCCGAGGCCGCCCACCGGCAGGAGGGCGAGGACGGTGTCGCCTACTACACCTGCTCCATGCATCCGTCGGTCAAGAGCCAGGATCCGGGGACGTGCCCGATCTGCTCGATGGACCTGGTGCCGGTGACGGTGGAGGAGGTCGAGACCGGCACAATTCGCATCGATACCGCGCGGCGCCAGGAGATCGGTGTGCGCACCGAGGTGGTGGCGCTGCGGCGGCTCTCCACCACGGTGCGTGCCGTCGGTCAGGTGGTCTACGACGAGACGCGCCTCACCGACGTGAGCTTGAAGATCGGCGGCTGGATCGGTCGCCTCGAGGTCGACGAGCCGGGCCAGTCCGTGGCCCGCGGGCAGACGCTGTTCACCCTCTACAGCCCCGAGCTCTACGCCGCTCAGCAGGAGCTCCTCACCACGCTCTCGAGCCAGCGTGCCGCCGCTTCCACCGCCGCCCCCGGGCGCGCCGACTACCTGGTCGCGGCGGCGCGCCGGCGCCTGCAGCTCTGGGACCTCTCGGAGGAGCAGATCGACTCGCTGGCCGAGACGGGAAAACCCCTCGAGTATCTGCCCATCCTCTCCCCCGTCTCCGGCTACGTGGTGGAGAAGAACGTCGTCGACGGCGCCGCGGTCGAGCCCGGAGAGCGGCTCTTCCGCATCGCCGGGCTCGACCGGGTATGGGTCGAAGCGGAGGTCTACGAGTCCGAGCTTGCGCTCATCGAGCGCGGCCAGAGCGCGGAGGTCAGCTTGCCGTACGTGCCCGGTCGACGCTTCGAGGGTGAGGTCGTCTTCCTCTACCCGTACCTGGAAGGCAAGACCCGCACCGGCCGCGTGCGCATCGAGCTGCCCAATCCGGATCTCGAGCTCAAGCCCGAGATGTACGCCAACGTGACGATCGAGCGCGACCTGGGCGAGCAGTTGAGCGTGCTCGACGAGGCCGTGCTCTACGCCGGCGAGCGCTCGTTCGTCTTCCTCGACCTGGGGGACGGCCGGTTGCAACCCCGCCGGGTCGAGACCGGCGTCACCAGCGGCGAGCGCATCGCGATCCTCTCAGGGCTCGAACCCGGGGATCGGGTCGTCACCTCGGGCAACTTCCTGGTAGCGGCGGAGGCGCGCTTGAAGCTCGCCCTGGAGCAGTGGCAATGAGCGCTGCCCCGACCGGCACCGGACCCGAGCGCGGCTGGCTCGCCCGCCTCATCGCCACCTCGGCCACCAATCCGTGGCTCACCCTCTTTTTCGTGGCCGCGCTGGGCGTGTGGGGCTGGTACGCCATGGTGCGCTCGCCGCTCGACGCCATCCCCGACCTCTCCGACGTCCAGGTCATCGTCTTCACCGAGTGGCCGGGGCAGAGCCCCGACATCATCGAAGACCAGATCACCTATCCGATCTCCACCGCCCTGCTGGCGGCGCCGAAGGTGAAGTACGTGCGCGGCCAGTCGATGTTCGGGCTCTCCTTCGTCAACGTCATCTTCGCGGACGGTACCGACATGTACTGGGCGCGCTCGCGGGTGCTCGAGTACATGAACGAGGTCGTGGCGCAGCTTCCCGCGGGAGTCACTCCCACCCTGGGACCCGATGCCACCGGCGTGGGTTGGGTCTTCCAGTACGCGCTGGTGGACGAGAGCGGCCGCCACGACCTGCAGGAGCTGCGCAGCCTGCAGGACTGGAACGTGCGCTATGCGCTGGAGGGTGTGCCCGGGGTGGCCGAGGTGGCCTCGGTGGGCGGATTCGTCAAGCAGTACGACATCCTGATCGACCCGAACGCGCTGCGCGGATACGGCATCCCGCTGTCCGAGGTCGTGCGCGCGGTGCGCGCCTCGAACCGCGACGTGGGCGGCCAGACCCTGGAAGTCTCCGAGCACGAGTTCATGGTGCGCGGGCGGGGGTACGTGAGGTCGACGACGGACCTCGAGCGCGTGCCGGTCGGACTCGGGTCCGGCGGCGTCCCGGTGACGGTGGGAGACCTCGCCACCGTGCGGCTGGGCCCGGCGCCACGGCGCGGGTTCGCGGATCTCGCGGGCCGCGGCGAGGTGGCCGGCGGCATCGTGGTGATGCGCTACGGGGAGAACGCACTCCAGGTCATCGAGCGCGTCAAGCAACGGCTGGAGGAAGTCGACGCGGGCCTGCCGGAGGGCGTGGCGATCGTCCCGGTCTACGATCGGTCGATTTTCATC
>Ga0299913_10005364_pt1 | contig 10931 bp, 8 predicted proteins | sample RVTome_9_FD_201360 | JGI IMG/M metagenome (GOLD analysis project Ga0299913, IMG submission 201360) | Soil microbial communities from uranium-contaminated site in the Upper Colorado River Basin, Wyoming, United States - RVT155D38 (version 2) ... | reverse complement strand
TCCGCCGATCCACGCGAAGTACGTGTCGTTCAGATGCGCGGCGACCTCGGACATGCGAACGCGCGCATGGTCGTCCCGCATGTTGCCGACGTAGAGTCCGATCAGGTCCAGCAGGCCCTTGCGCTGTGACTCGGTGAACGTCGACGCCTGGACGCCGGCGTACTCGACGATGACGTTGTCGCTGAAGGCCTGCGCCAGGATGTTGTTGCCGGTCTTCCTGACCTCGAGGACGGCGCTCTTCCGCTGTGACTCGTCGAGCGACCGGACCAGCGCGAGCGCTCGAGCCTGCTCGTCGGCCATGATCGCGGTGCCGGCGAACTTGCCCGACTTCGCCACCGCCGGCTCGGATCCCCAGAACGCCGGCGTCATCACGACCTGATCGCCCAGCACGAAATAGTTGACGTTCAGGTGGTGGCCGTCGAGCTGCCAGCCCCAGGGCTCCTTCTCCGACGGTTCTCCCATCATCGTGATCCAGAACTTCCACTCGCCGTACTCGACGAAGTTGTCACCGTTCAGCTCGCCCAGCGTCTGGTCCAGCCGCATGATGTCGCGTGTGAGCTTCAGCCCCTTCGCGCTGAGCGACGCGCCCAGCATCGCCAGCGCCGCATCGCGCTGCGCCGGCGTCATGGACTCGAACGACACCCCCTGCCGGAAGTAGATGTGCTGGTTCGCCCAGCGCCGCCACTCCTGGTCCTGCACCGGGAACATCGTGGCCTTTCGCTGCCCGGGCGTCAGCGCCTTCAGGAAGGCGGCCGCGGCTTCGCGGATGGGCCCCGTCGACACACCCGTCGAACGGATGGGGAACAGTCCGGGCACGATGGTGCCGTTGGTCGTGATTCCCCTGAACGGCTCGGCCAGCCCCCTGGCTTCCATGTCGCGCGTCCAGGCGAGCGACCGCTCCCGGTACTCCTCTGGAGTGGGCGGTCCGGGCTGCTGCGCCACGGCCACGGCGACCAGCAGCGAACCGGCGATCAGGGACAACGTGCCGAACCGCTTCATTCGAGTGCTCCTTGGTGGTGAACTGGTATCAGCCTACTTCGGATTGCGGCTGCCGGCACCGCGTGTCGAGGGATTTCGCCACTAGCACCCGAACTGGCGCAGATGGTGGTCGGCATGCCGGTAGGCCCATCGAAGCCAGGCGCTCTCGCTCAGCCTTCCGAAGATGGGATGCGGCGGCCAGTGGAACCGCCGGTCGGGAGCGGCGAGACGTTCGATGAGCGCCGTGAGCTCCGCCAGATCCGCCGTGAACTCTCCCGGGCACGTGCCGCCCGAGTGCTGGTCGATCTCGGGTGTGGTCTGGATGCCCGCCGGCCATGGCAGCGGCAGGTACAAGGCTATCCACTTCCACAGCGTCCGCTGCAGGGGACCGCTGGCCGGCGTCACGGCCGTTTCACCCATCGCCATCCGGCAGGCGTCGCTCTGATGGCAGATCATCTGGTGAACGGACATCCGTCCCCACCGGGCGGTGCAGTCCGGCCGGAGGCGCCGCAGGCGTTCGAGAATCTCCGCCGTATCGGGGGCTCTCGCCAGTGTTTTCATGTCGCGTGGCGCATGGACTGCACTGGTGAGCAGGTTGCGACCCGATTGTCGTCACATCCCCACGAGCCGCTCGCCGCCAGCCGCACGGAACGCGGCCAGCGCCGCCTCGCGCCCGGATTCCGCGTCGGCGAGCAACGCCCGGAAGGCGGGAGTGTCGCGCAGCGCGTCGAACTGCGGGCTCTGCGCCAGCGTCGCCGCCGCGCAGTAGCCTCGGGCGACCGCGCGCTGGAGGTAGCCGAGCCCGGCTTCGTGCTCGCCGACGTCGCAGAGCATCCATCCCTCCTGGAAGATCGCCTCCGGGTCGTCCTGGATCTTCAGCGAGCCGAGAACCCAGGGCACCTCCAGCATCGTCTGCCGCCGGCGATCGAGCCAGGCGCCGAGATGGTCCGCCCAGATCCGGAATGCGGGAATCCGTGCGAACTGCTGCATGGCCGCCAGACGCGCGCGCGCGTCATCGATGCGACCCGCCAGTCCGAGCGCGACGACGCGGATGGCCGCGTCGGCGCTGCCGGGCTCCACCGGATCCGCGGCCAGCAGGCGGTCGATGTCGCCGGCGAGCAGCAGCGTCTGCTCGTACCCGGTGGGAATATGCGGATCGAGCCGGCGCGCTTCCGCATGGGCGGCAATCGACTGCTCGAACAGCCCGCAGTAGCGGCACGCGTGGACCAGCCCCGCGAAGAGCTCGGGGTCGTTGCCGTGGCGCGTGGCCTCGCCGAGCAGCCGCACCATCGCGCGCGAGGCCTGACCCATGTCGGCTTCGAGGTTGGCGTAGAACTTGTGCGCGATCGTGAGGCGCGGGTTCAGCGCGAGCGCGCGGCGGAAGGCGTCCTCGGCCCGCGCCTCGGTGTCGGTCGAGCCGTCGATGAACTTGCCGATCACCCGGACGCACCGGCCGACCCGCGCCCACGCCGGCGCGAAGCGCGTGTCGAGCTCCAGCGCCTGCTCGTACAGGTCCCGGGCCCCCGCCAGCCCCGCGTAGGTGCGGGCCAGCTCGTTCGCGCGGAGATACAGCTCGTACGCACGGGCGTCGTGCGGCGCGTCGGGCACGGGAGACGGCGCGCCGCCGACGAGCGACGGCGCGAGCGCCCCCACGATGCGCCGGGCGAGGTCGTCCTGCAGGCCGAAGAGATCTCCCATCGACGACTGCACGGCGTGGGAGGTCAGCAGCGTTCCTCCTGGCGCCTCGACGAGCTGAACCGTCACGCGGAGCTGATCCGCCGATCGCAGGAGCGTGCCCAGGACGACGCGATCGACGTCGGCTTCGGCCGCCAGCGCCCTGAGGTCCGGCGCCTCGCCGGCGAAGCGGCCGGCCACCGCGTGCGACCGCAGTACCAGCGAGGGCACCGCCGAGAGCGACGTGGCGATCGCATCCGGCAGGCTGAACGCCAGGAAGTCGGTTTCGGGGTCGGGACGCAGCACGCGAAACGGCAGCACGACGAGCCGCGTGAGCACGCTCGCGAGCGCCGGCGTCTCATCGCTCGCCGTGCCGGCTGCACGGCGCAGCTGCTCCGCCATCGCGTCGGCGGACGCCGGGCGCTCCGAGGGCCGCTTCGCCAGCGCGCGCCGGATCACGCGGTCCAGCGCAGCCACCGCCGGCGATCCGGTCAGGGCCGGCGGGTGCTCGTAGCGGGTCGCATGCAGCACGTCGACGGCGGAGCGGCCGGCAAAGGCGGGACGGCCCGCGAGCATCTCGAACAGAATCGCCCCCGCCGCGAACAGATCGGTCCGCGCGTCGACGCCCTCGTCCGTGGTCTGCTCGGGCGCCATGTACCCCGGCGTCCCGACGATGGCGCCGGCGCGCGTCACGCCCGACATCGTGTCGAGCTCCCCGGGCGCCGGGCGTGCGAGGCCGAAGTCGAGCAGCCTGGCGCCGTGCGCCGTCAGGTAGACGTTCGACGGCTTCAGATCGCGATGGACGATGCCGCGCGCGTGAAGGGCGGAGAGAGCGGCGAGGATCCCGAGCCCGATCTGGACCGCTTCCTGCACACCGAGCGGGCCGTGCCGGCGGAGGTGGTCGGACAGGGCCACGCCTTCCAGCAGCTCCATCGCGATGAACAGCTGGCCGCCGTCCTCGCCGATTTCGTAGATCTGGCAGATGTTCGGGTGGCTGACGCTCGCGGCGGCGCGCGCCTCGCGCCAGAAGCGGCGGCGAGCGGTGTCGTCCCCGGACAGCGAGGCAATGGTCTTCAAGGCCACCGCGCGCCCGAGGCGCTCGTCGCGCGCGGCGTATACGACACCCATGCCCCCCTGCCCGAGCTTCGCGGTCACGGTATAGTGGCCGATCCGCGCGGGCGTGGACTCGGACGTTCCAGCGTGCGGATCGCTCGCCGGATCCGGTGACGACGCGCCGGTGAACCAGTCGTAGAGTGAGCGCAGTGCCCCGCGCGTCCGGTCAGCCTCGTGCTCGTTCACGCCGCTGCTGATCATATCCGCTGGATCGGGTCCGCCGATTGCCGGCTCGGCCGCGCGACCTACGGGGGTGCCACGGCCGAGGAGGCGCTGTGGCGCGCGCACCTGCTACGGTGAACGTCGAGGCGCGGAGGTCCCGCTAAGGTACCCGGAGGCCTCGGCGAGTCATCGCGTCAAATCGGCCAGCCAGAGCTCGTGCTGGCCGGGACGCAGGCGTTGCAGAACGATCTCGCCGGATGCGCCGATATCGAACGACGGCAGGTAGGGACTCTCCGTGACGAAGGTGTGGCGGAGCCTCAGATCCGTTCCGTCGATTCCAACCGACCACAACTGGCACGTACGGTAATCCGTCAGCGGGCGCTGAAAGTACACGGTCGAGCCGTCGGCCGACGCCTTGGCATACGTGGCGGCCGGCGCCAGCTGACGGCACGGCCCCGGGTCGCTCGGGCAGACGAGGAGAGGACCCGACCTTGCGATAGCGGGCCAGCCGTCCATCCCGAGAATTCCGCTTCCATCCGGCAGGAATGAGGGGTATCGGAGGAGGTGGTGAAACTCGCGATCAATCCCTGTCTCGAGATCGAGAATCCGCGTGACACGGGCCAGGTCGCGTTCGAACCACGTGTAGACGGCCCTCCGGCCCGAGGCATCGAATCGGATCATTAACTGCGGCGGGGCGGTCCAGCCGCGCTGAACCTCGCCGCTCGCGCCGCCAGACGCAGGCACGCGCCGCCACGATCGATCCCGTCCCGCTACGCGATAGAAGAACAGCTCGCGTCCGTCAGCCGACCAGACGGGATGCATGCTGTCGCCCGGTTCATCGCTGTTCGTGACCTGCACGACGTTCTGCCCGTCCGAATCCATCGTGTAGACGTGCATCCGTCCGTCACGTCCCCAGCCGAAGAACGCGATACGGCGGCCGTCTCCCGACAAAGACGGCGTCAGAATGTGCGCACGCGAGTCGCGCAGCGTTCGCTCCCGGCCGGTTGCGGGGTCGAGCAGGCCGATGGAGTAGTTGTTGCGAGTCGCGGTGAACAGCAGGAATCTCCCGTCACTCGAGATTGCAGGTTCGGTATCGTCGCCTTCTCCGTGCGACAGCGGCCGTGGCCGCTGCGGACCCTCATCGAGCGCCTTTCGAGCGTCGATCTGCCACAACATCACCTGCCCGCTCAGCCGCGACGAGAACACGATCGCCCGGCCGTCCGGTGTCCACACCGGACGGCCGACGACCGCCGCGCCGCTTGTCAACGGCCGGGCGGCTCCGCCTTCCGCCGGGACAAGCCAGAGGTCGCCCCACGGCCGATCCTCCGCGTGCACGAATGCGATGTACCGCTCGTCCGGCGAGAACGCCGGCAGCCGCTCGCTGGTGCGCATCTCGCGTTCCGGAACGCCGCTCACCTTGCGCACGTTGCTGCCGTCGGGATCGCCGACCCAGATCTCCTCGGTGCGTTCGAAGACCAGTCGTCCCGACCGGGGCGCGACCGACGCGTTCCAGCCTTGCGTCACCGTGCCGGCAGCCGTGCCGTCGGCCGACACGCTCAGAATGGTTCCCCAAGCCGTGTAGAGGATCCGCCGGCCGTCCGGTGTCCAGGTCGGGCGACCGACGAGCACGCTCGAGTCGGTCACTCGTCTCGCCGACCCGCCGGCGAGGTCCAGGATCCACACCTGGGGACTTCCGCTCTCATCGCTGATATACGCGACACGGCTGCCGTCCGGCGAGAACGCTGCCTGCTGGACGGCGCTGCGCGAGCTCGCAATCGAGCGCAGACTGCTGATGCGCAGGGGCCGTTGGGACAAGCGGCCGAGCCATTCAAACGGGTCGACCGCCCACGCCAGAAGCCCGGCCAGCGCGACGGCGAGGGCCGTGACTCCGACCGTGAGCCACCACGCTCGTGCAGGCTTCCGGGGCACGCGTGTCCCGCCCTCGACGGCATCTCTGGTTCCCAGCGCGTGCTGCAGGGCCTGCCCCATTGCGCCGGCCGAGGGGAACCGCTGCGCCGGGTCATCGCCGAGCGCGCGCTCGACCACGCGGCCGAGGGCGACCGGAACGTCGGGCCGCAGATCGGCCAGCGACCCGGACGTCTCGCGAGGATTCGATCCCGTGAGCAGCCGGAACAGGAGCGCGCCAAGCGAATAGAGGTCGGCTGCCGGGGTCGGCAGCGAGCCCCGGAGTACTTCTGGAGCGGCGATCGCGCGCGTGACGCAGATCGGATCGGATCTGCCGCCGTCCACAATACGACCGGCGCCGAGATCCATCAGGACGATTCGACCCCCGTGTTCCCGCATCACGTTCGACGCCTTGACGTCACCATGAACGATTCCCGCCGCGTGCAGAGCGGAGAGCGCGAGGCAGAGATCGGTGCCCATCGCGACGACCTCGGCAGCGCCGAAAGGCCCACGTTCCGCCAGCAGCCGATCGAGCGTCTGTCCCTCGATGAAGTCGCTCCAGAGGCCCGCCACTCCGTCGTGCACGGCGGCGCCGTGCACCGTCAGCACGTTGGGGTGACGCACGCGCGCCAGCCGCCGCGCTTCGTCGAGCGCGAAGCGCCCGACAGGAGAGGAGGCCGCCGCACCCGGTCGATGAAGCTTCAGCGCCACCCTGCGGTCCAGCGCCGGATCCCACGCAAGGTAGACCTCCCCGAACCCGCCCTTTCCGAGCGAGCGGAGCACCTGGAGTTCTCCCCACGCGAATAGAGGCGTCGGTCTCTCCCCGCGCGCGGCGACCGTCTCATCTGCCGCGGTGGCTGACTGGTGAAAGGCGTCACTCAGCTCCTCGAGGATTCGGAGCCGCCGCAGCAGATCGCTGGTGCCGTCTTCGGCCTCCTCGGCGGTACCGGGCCGCCAATCGATCGGCCGAGCGTCGGCCAGCGCCGCTGCTACCTCCAGCAGTCTGGGATCGTCGGCTTGTAGGCGCGCGTCAGACGACATCGCGCATCCCCCGGGCAAGCTGGACGAGCGCCCGTGTCACGGTCATCCGTGCCGCATTCGCGCTGGGGCTGCCGATGGCCGCCGCAATCTCGTCGTGCGAGTACCCGAACTCGATCCGCAGGATGACGGCCTCGCGCTCGCGCGGGCGGAGATCCGCCAGCGCCGCCTCGTAGCTCTCGAGGACCTCGCGTCCGACCCGTCGTTCGATGTGCGGAATCGATGAGTCGAGCGGAGCACGCAAGGGCCTGATTTTCGCGCGCCGTATCTCTTCTCGGACGGCGTTGAGCAGCGATTTGCGGAGGTAGGCGAGGAACGCGCCCTCGTGCTGCGGCATGAAGTGCCCCAGACGATGGAGCACGCGAATGAGCGTGACCTGAACCAGGTCATCCGTATCCGCGTCGCCGCGCGCGTATCCGGGTAGCCGGCCGTGCGCCCAGCGGCGCAGGCGCGGAAGGTACCGGGCGAGCAGCTGCTCCCGCGCGCCGGCTTCGCCGGCGCGCGCGCGCGCCAGGAGTTCTGTCGTGCAATCTGAGCCGGAGTAGCCCTGCTTCACGGCGACCCCCGCGTTGCGGCGAGATGCGTCTTACGGTCGGGCCTTCACTCGTCGATTCACCCTTGTGCGGTTTCGCCCGGGGCCCTCATTGATCCATCGAGGAGGTCGAAACATGCAAACGAACCTGCTTCTTCCGCTGGCGGCTGCGGTACTGGGCGTCGGCTGCACAATGACACCTTCGCAAGGCGAATCGCAAGCCGCCACAGGGCCAGCGGCGATTGGACCCTCGGCCGTCCAGGGCGGATCGCCGGCGGACCTGAGCGGCTCCTGGACCTGGAGCCGCGTCGAGCGTCTGACGATGCCGCCGTTCGTGGCGGAGCAAGTGGCAGGCGTGATGCCTGAAGGTCCCGTGACCCATGCACGCTGCGAGGGATCAGGCACGATGACGCTAGTGCAGTCTGATGCCACGTTCACCGGAACGGCGACACAGGACACACACATCTGTGAGACCGCCGGCGGACAGCTTTTCCAGGACCCCGCCGCATCAGCGCCCATCGTGGTCGCCGACGGCGTCATCACCGGCACGAGCATCCGGTTTCTGTTCAACGGACCGATTCCCGCACCGTGCCCGCACCACGCCGTCATCTCGTCCGTCGAGAACGGCATCGCTGTGGCGCTGACCGGTAAAGGACGATGCTACGTCCCTGGACATCCGCACGCGGAAGGACCCCTTGTGCTCGATCCGCCGCCTGCCGGGACGAGCATGACGACCGAGTGGATGGCAACGCGACCGTAGCTGCTGTGGCGATTCCGGCGGTCACCCTCATGCAGCAGCCGAACGAGCCGGCGGCGAGATTCGTTCAAGGAGACTGAGACGCGAAGGCGCTCGCGGCGCTCTATGTCAAAGATGCCATTGAGATCAGCCCGCAGGGTACGATGCGGATCGGGCAGGCGTCCATTGAGCAGGGATTCATGAGGGCGTTTGGCGGGACCGCGAAAGGAGTCAGGCTCGCACTGAAGCCGGGCCGCACGATCGAGGTCTCCTCGGACGTGAGGATCTCCGAGGGCACGTATCACACGACCGGCGGCACCGCTCCTGGCCACGGCCGCTATGTGAATACGCTCGTGCGCCAGGGCGGCCAGTGGCGCCTGGCCAGCGTTGTGGCGGTGCCGGATTCGGATGCCATGGGCAAGCCTCCTGACGGTCGTGGCAAGCGCCAGCCGAACAGGTAGTCTCGGGCTGAACACTGGTGGACCCTGGCTGGGGCGCCGTCGGCCGGGCAATCGGGAACGCATGAAGAACATCGCGTGCCGACTCGAGCATTCAGTCGAGGCCGAGGTCGGTCTGTCGTTCGCCTGGAACTGGCGGACGGACATCAAGACCTGGGACGACCCGCCCGCCCGATTTCAGCTCGATGGCCCATTCGCCAGTGGCTCCTGGGGCACAACCCTGCTTCCAGGGCAGGAACCGTTACGCTGGCAGATTCGTGATGTTCGGCCGGGCGCGGCCTTCATCATTGAAGTACCGCTCGACAAGGCCGCCATGTGCTTCGAGTGGTCGTTCGAAGCTCTGTCCGACCGTCGAACTCGAATCACGCAGCGCATTGTCCTCTGGGGCGCCAATGCCAATGCATATGTGAACCAGGTCCAAGCCGGTTTCGGCTCGAGCCTGGCCGACGGAATGAAAAGGATCGCCGACGCATTGGAGCGGGCCGAGCGCTCGACGCGGCAATCGTGAGTGACGAGGCGACCTGAGCCCCGGCCGCCGTTTTCCTGCCCTGCGTCGTGACCGGGAGGGGCGCCACCCGCCGGGAGCATGCCTGCGCCTGCCGCGGTCCGGCTGACGGCGGAATCCGCCACCTCCGGGGCGAACCGTCCGCGGGAACAAGATGTAGACGGTCTACGTCCAAGGACGTAGACTGTCTACCACCATGGCCAAGACGCGCGACGACCAGCGCCTGGAGCTGCTCCAGGGCACGCTCGACATGCTCATCCTGCGGACGCTGCAGTGGGGCCCCCGGCACGGCCACGGCATTGGCCAGGCGATTCGCACCCAGTCCGACGAGCTGCTGAAGGTGGAGACCGGGTCGCTCTATCCCGCCCTCCATCGCCTCGAGAAGCGCGGCTGGCTCAAGTCCGAATGGCGGGTGAGCGAGGCGAACCAGCGGGCGAAGTACTACCGGCTGACCGCTCCAGGCAAGGCCCAGCTGCTGCGCGAGCAGGATCGCTGGACGCAGCTCGTGCACGCGATCGGGCGGATCATGAACCCCGCGCCCGCGACGGAGGAGTAACCCATGCGGCCCGATGAACGCGAACTCGACGAGGAGATCCGCGGCCACCTGGCTCTCGCCATCAAGGAGCGGATCGACCGCGGCGAGGATCCCGAAGCCGCCCGGCTGGCCGCGCTGCGGGAGTTCGGCTACATCCCCGCCGCGCGCGACGAGATGCGTCGCGTCTGGTACACCCGCTGGTTCGACGCCGCCGCGGACTTCGGGCGCGAGCTGCGCCTCGGCCTGCGATCCCTCCTGCGCGCCAGGGGCATGGCCGCCACCGTCGTGGTGACCCTGGCCCTCGGCATCGGCGCCAACGCCGCCATCTTCAGCGTCGTCCGCGGCGTGCTCCTCCGTCCGCTGGTCAATCGCGGAGAGGATCGCCTCGTTCACATCGCCCATACCGCGCTCGGCCTGAACGCCGCCAACATGACCTTCTCGGTTCCGGAGATCGAGGACCTGAAGTCCCGTGTCACCACCATCGGTGCCTTCGGCGACTTCTCGACCATCGACTTCACGATGATTGGCCTGGGCGAGCCCCGCGTCGTGCAGGCGGGCGTCGTCGGCGGCTCGTACTTCGAGGTGATGGGGCTGCGTCCGGTCCTGGGCCGCCTGATCGGTCCGGCCGACGATGGTCCGCAAGCCGAGGGGGCCGTGGTCCTGACGCACCGCTTCTGGACCACGGCGCTCGACAGCGATCCTTCGGTCATCGGGAGGACCGTCCAGCTCGGCGCCCGCAGCGCGACGATCGTCGGCGTGCTCGAGCGCTCCGTCCCGTACCCGGCGGATACCGAGATCATCGCGAACGTGGTCACCAGCCCGCATCACCTCGGTGCGACGATGGTGACCGAGCGGACGCATCGCATGACGGAGCTCTTCGGGCGCCTGGCGCCGGATGCCTCGGTCGAGGCGGCCCGCGCCGAGCTGATCGCGGCGTATGGCGCGATCAAGCGCGAGCACCCGGAGGCGTACCCGGCGAGCGCCAACCTGCAGCTCGACGTGGCGCCGCTGCGGGATCGGATCACGGCGCCGGCGCGCACGGTTCTGCTCGTCCTGCTCGCCGCGGCCGCCATCGTCTTCGTCATCGCGTGCTCGAACGTCGCCAACCTCATTCTGGCGCGCTCGGTGCGGCGTGAAGGCGAGCTGGCCGTCCGTGCCGCGCTCGGCGCCAGCCGGGCGGCACTGCGGCGGACGCTGCTCGCCGAAAGCGTCGTGCTGTGCGCCGCGGGCGCCGTTCTGGGCGTGCTGCTGGCGCGGCCGTTCCTGGCGATGGTGTCAGGGTTCGCGTCGCGCTT
>Ga0299913_10005363_pt1 | contig 10931 bp, 7 predicted proteins | sample RVTome_9_FD_201360 | JGI IMG/M metagenome (GOLD analysis project Ga0299913, IMG submission 201360) | Soil microbial communities from uranium-contaminated site in the Upper Colorado River Basin, Wyoming, United States - RVT155D38 (version 2) ... | reverse complement strand
AGTCGTAGCCGCCCTTCTCGGCGGCGGAGAGGTCCCAGTCGACGTGGTAGGGCCTTGCCTCGGCGGGCTTGCCGTGGAAGTCGGTGACCTCGACCGCGTCGCGGGTGATCGTGACCACCTGGTCCTGACCGAGCTCGAGCGCTTCGCGGGTGTGCTCGATGAAGGCGGCGACGTCGGAGGCGAGGAAGTTCTCCCCCGCGCCGACTCCGACCACGAGGGGGGAGTTGCGGCGGGCCGCCACGACACGGTCGGGGTCGTGCGCGTCCACCGCGACCAGCGTGAACGCACCGTCGAGCGTGCGGCACACGGTCTGCATGGCCTGCGTGAGGTCCGCGCCGCCGGCGACCTCCCGCTCCAACAGGTGCGCCGCGACCTCGGTGTCGGTCTCGGAACGCAGATCGTGGCCGGACGCCTCCAGCTGGGAGCGCAGCTGGGCGAAGTTCTCGATGATCCCGTTGTGCACCAGCGCGAGCCGGCCCCCTTCCCCGAGGTGCGGGTGGGCGTTGCGGTCGTTGGGGGCGCCGTGGGTGGCCCACCGGGTGTGCCCGATGCCGGTCGTGGACGCGGGCAGGGGTGTGTCGGAGATGGCCTTCTCGAGGTTGGCGAGCTTGCCCGACCGCTTCTGGGACGCGATCTGGTCCCCGTCTACCAGCGCGATCCCGGCTGAGTCGTACCCGCGGTACTCGAGTCGTCTCAGCCCCTCGATCACGACGCCCTGCGCCTGCTGGGGGCCTACGTATCCCACGATTCCGCACATGCGCCACAGCCTACCGGCGCGGCCTGCTCCCCCCTCGCCCCCGCACGTGGGGAACAATGCCGGGCATGGGTTCCACGCACGGGCACGGTGCGTCGGGCGGGGTCGACCGTGAGGCCTCGCCCTACGTCGAGCTCGAGCGCGCCGCCTGGGCGGTGCTCGGCGAGGCCACCGAGCAACCGCTGACGGCCGAGGAGGTCGCCCGGGTCCGGGGGCTCGGCGACGAGCTCGACCTGGACGAGGTGGAGCAGGTCTACCTGCCGCTCTCCCGGCTGCTCAGCCTCTACGTCAAGAGCGCCGGCGAGCTGCACCGGGCGCAGGAGGAGTTCCTCGACCAGCCGCATCCGCCGCGCACGCCGTTCGTGATCGGCCTCGCGGGCTCCGTCGCGGTGGGGAAGTCGACCACGGCGCGCGTGCTCCAGCAGATGCTCGCCCACTGGCCCGAGCACCCCTCGGTGTCGCTGGTCACCACCGACGGGTTCCTCTACCCCAACGCGGAGCTCGAGCGACGCGGCATCCTCGCGCGCAAGGGCTTCCCGGAGTCCTACGACCGCAAGGCGCTGCTGCGCTTCGTCATGGACATCAAGTCCGGGCGCGACGAGGTGCTGGCTCCGACGTACTCCCACCTGGTCTACGACGTCGTCCCCCACGAGAGGGTCGCGATCAAGCGGCCCGACATCGTCATCATCGAGGGCCTCAACGTGCTGCAACCCGCGCGCGTGCGCCCCGACGGCCGGACCGGGCTGGCGATCAGCGACTTCTTCGACTTCTCCGTGTACGTCGACGCGGCCACCGGCGACGTCCGGCGGTGGTACACCGACCGTTTCCTGCGGCTACGGGAGACCGCCTTCCGCGACCCCGCGTCGTACTTCGCCAAGTACGCCGAGATGAGCGAGGACGAGGCGGTCGCGGAGGCCCACCGGCTCTGGGACACCATCAACGGCCCCAACCTGAAGCAGAACGTGCAACCGACGAGGAGCCGCGCCACGTTGGTGCTGCGCAAGGACGCCGACCACTCGGTGCGCTACGTCCGCCTCCGCAAGCTCTGACGGTCCGGCGCCACCGCCCCGAGGGGTCGCCCCCCGGTCGGTAATCGACGTGCGCATGGAGGGCGCGCAGCCTAGTCTCCGAGCCATGGACGTCCGGCTGATCGACCCCTTCGACGATGCCCTGCTCCGCCGGTGGCACCAGGTCACCGAGGTGGCGATGCAGCACGAGCGCCCCTGGGTGTCCGTGCCCAGCCTCGAGAGTGACCGATCACGGTTCCGCGAGGAGATCCCGTTCGACCGGGCCGAGGCGGTCGCGGCCTTCGAGGGCGACGACATGGTCGGTGCCGGCTACGTGATCATCAACCGGCTCGGCAACGTGGACAAGGCATGGGGGAGCGTCGCCGTCGAGCCACACCTGCGCCGCCGGGGGATCGGGTCCGCCGTGCTCGCCCTGCTGGTCGACCGCGCTCGTGCCGCGGACGCCGACTACCTGTTCCTGCAGACCTCGTACCCCTTCGAGGAGCGCGAGAGCCACCCCTATCGCAGGTTCGCCGAGGCCAACGGGTTCGCGCTCGACCTCGACGAGATCCACCGCGTCCTCCCCCTGCCCGTGTCCGAGGAGTTGCTCGAGCACCTCGCGTCGGAGGCTCGCGTGCGTCACGAGGGCTACCGCATCGAGACCTGGTTGTACGACGTCCCCGAGCGCTACCTCGACTCGTGGCTGGAGGTGCACAACCTGCTCGCGGTCGACGCACCGGCCGGGGTCATCCCCTGGGACGAGGACCGGATGGACCGTCCGACGTACGAGAAGGAGCGCGACCTGCTGCGTGGGCTCGGCCGGGCGTTCTACACGACGGTGGCGATCTCCCCGGACGAGCAGGTGGTGGCGTTCAGCGACCTGGTCCTGCAGGACGGCGGGAGCACGCGGGTGAGCCAGTGGGGCACGTTGGTACGCCGGGACCATCGGGGGCACCGGCTGGGGACCGCGGTCAAGGTCGCGAACCTCGCCGAGGTGCAACGCCGTCACCCCGAGCGGACCGAGGTGCACACGACGAACGCCGAGACGAACGCGGCGATGGTCGGGATCAACGAGACGTTGGGGTTTCGCGCCGTCGCGGTGCACCCGGGGTTCTACCGGAAGCTCTAGCGGCCGAGCCGGCTCCGGACGACCTCGGCGAGACGGTCCGCGACCTCGCGCGCCTGCTCCGCGGTCTGTGCCTCCACCATCACCCGCACGAGCGGCTCGGTGCCGGAGGGCCGGAGGAGCACCCGACCGGACTCCCCGAGCTCGGCCTCCGCCTCGGCGACCGCAGCCGCGAGCAGAGCATCCTCGTCGGTCCTCGACTTGTCCACGTCCGGGACGTTGACCAGGACCTGCGGGAGCCGGGTCATCACGTCGGCCAGGCTTGCGAACGAGGCCTGTTTCTCGGTCATCCGCGCGAGCACGTGGAGCGCGGTCAGGATCCCGTCGCCGGTGGTGGCGTGATCACTCATGATGACGTGTCCGGACTGCTCCCCGCCCAGGGAGTACCGACCGGCCTTCATCGCCTCGAGCACGTAGCGGTCGCCGACCTTGGTCTGCCGGACACCGACTCCCTCGCGACGCATGGCCTGGACGAACCCCAGGTTGCTCATCACCGTCGCGACGACGGTGTCCGCGTGCAGGGTGCCGGCGTCGCGCAGGGCGAGCGCGAGGATGGCCAGGATCTGGTCCCCGTCGACGACGTTCCCCTCGTGGTCCACCGCGAGGCAGCGGTCGGCATCCCCGTCGAGGGCGAACCCGACGTCGGCGCCGCGCTCGACGACCGCCTTCTGCAGGACGTCGAGGTGGGTGGAGCCGCAGCCGTCGTTGATGTTGAGCCCGTCGGGCTCGGCGCAGATCGCAAGGACCTCCGCGCCGGCAGCCTCGAGGGCCCGCGGACCGGCCGCGGAGGCTGCACCATGGGCGCAGTCGAGGACCACGCGGATGCCGTCCAGGCGCCTCGGCAGGGTCGAGACGAGGTGCGTCGCGTAGCGCTCGACGGCGTCGGCGTAGGTCGACACGCGACCCACGTCCCCGCCGGTGGGTCGGTCCCACGGCTCGCGGAGCCGCTTCTCGATCGCTGTCTCGATCGTGTCGTCGAGCTTGACGCCGCCCTTGGCCAGGAACTTGATCCCGTTGTCGGGCATCGGGTTGTGGCTGGCCGAGAGCATCACGCCGAGATCGGCGTCCAGCGCGTCGGTGAGGTAGGCGACGCCGGGGGTGGGCAGGACACCGAGAAGGAGCACGTCCACCCCGGCGGAGGCCAGGCCTGCGACGACAGCGGCCTCGAGGAACTGGCCCGAGATCCGGGTGTCGCGACCCACGACGGCGACGGGCCGGCCCCTTCGTCCGACACTGTCGTTGAAGACACCGGCCTCGCCGAGGACGTGCGCCGCGGCGACCGACAGGTCGACCGCGAGCTCTGCGGTCAGCAGGTCGTTCGCGAGCCCGCGGACACCGTCGGTCCCGAAGAGACGCGTCACTGCTACCGCAGCGCGATCAGCGCTTGCTGAACTGGGGAGCCTTGCGGGCCTTCTTGAGACCGGCCTTCTTGCGCTCGATGACGCGGGCGTCACGCGTGAGCAGCCCGGCCTTCTTCAGCGACGGGCGGTTCGCGTCGGTGTCGATCGCGTTGAGCGCACGAGCGACGCCGAGACGCAGCGCACCGGCCTGGCCGGTGATACCCCCACCGTGGATGCGGGCGATCACGTCGAAGCGGTCCACGAGGTCGGTGTTGACGAACGGCTCGTTGACGACCTGCTGGTGCAGCTTGTTCGGGAAGTAGCTGTCGAGCGTGCGGCCGTTCACGGTCCACTGACCGGTGCCGGGCACGATGCGCACGCGTGCCACGGCCTCCTTGCGACGACCGGTGGCCGCCGCGGGGGCGATCGTGGCGGGACGCGCGGGGGCGTCCTCGGACGGCGCGCTCTCGGAGCTGTACGCGACGCCCTGCTCGTTGGCCTCGAAGGTCTCCTCGACCTCGGTGCCCTCGGTGGTGGTGGTCTCAGCCACGGGTGTTCCTCACTTAACGACTGACTTGTGCTCGACGGAAGAGTTGATGGTGACCGCTACTGGGAGATCTGGGTGATCTCGAAGGGCTGGGCCTTCTGCGCCTTGTGCGGGTGCTCCGGGCCGGCGTACACCTTCAGCTTCTTCAGCATCTGGCGGCCGAGCCGGTTCTTGGGGAGCATGCCCCACACAGCCCTCTCGATGGCCTTGCGGGGGTCCTTCTCGAGGAGCTCACCGATGGGGGTCGAGGAGAGGCCGCCCGGGTAGCCCGAGTGGCGGAAGGCCATCTTGGTGGTGGCCTTGCTGCCGGACAGGGCGACCTTGCCGGCGTTGACGATGATGACGAAGTCGCCACCGTCCACGTGGGGGGCAAACGTGGGCTTGTGCTTCCCGCGAAGCAGCGTCGCGGTCTGGACGGCGAGGCGTCCGAGCACCACGTCGGTGGCGTCGATGACGTGCCACTCACGCTGGATGTCAGCGGGCTTCGGGCTGTACGTACGCACGGTTGTTTGCCTATCCATCGAGATCGGTTGTGGTGTCGGCTCCGGTTAACGAGCCTGGCGGCGACCTGCGGGTCCGGACAGGACCCTGGGCAGGACATGCCGCGACCGCCAAGACTACCGGCGGGCCGTCCCCGGGGTCAAAACGGCCCCGGGTTTCCCTCGCAGGTGGCTTCGGGCATAAGTTAGGTCGAACTACCTGTGACCTCAAACAGTACGACGTCCCCCGACGCGCACTTCCACACGAGGCGCGCCACTCGGGCCCAGGACGGCCCCGACACAGCGAGGAGCCGACGTGACCGACAGCACGGCCACCGAACAGAGCACCGCCTCCAAGCACGAGACCCTCACCGTGCGCGACAACCGCACCGGCCAGGAGTACGACGTCCCGATCCTCGACGGTGCGATCAAGGCCGCCGACCTCGGCAAGATCCGGGTCGACGAGGAGACACCTGGCCTCGCGGTCTACGACCCCGGGTTCGTCAACACCGCCTCCTGTCGCAGCTCGGTCACCTTCATCGACGGCGACCAGGGGATCCTGGAGTACCGCGGCTACCCCATCGAGCAGCTCGCGGAGAAGTCGACGTACCTCGAGGTCGCCTACCTGCTGATCCACGGTGACCTGCCGACCAAGGACCAGTACGACTCCTGGGCGCACGAGATCACCTACCACACGTTCGTGCACGAGAACGTCCGTCGGTTCATGGAGGGTTTCCGCTACGACGCCCACCCGATGGGCATGCTGCTCGCCTCCGTCGGTGCGCTCTCCACGTTCTATCCCGAGTCGCGCAACATCTCCGACGGCGACAACCGGCACATGCAGGTCGTCCGGCTGATCGCCAAGATGCCGACGCTGGGCGCGTGGGCGTTCCGGCACGCGCAGGGCAAGCCCTACATCTACCCCGACAACGACCTCGGCTACGCCGCGAACTTCCTCGCGATGCTGTTCAAGATGAGCGAGCAGAAGTTCAACGCCGACGAGCGCCTCGTGCGGGCGTTGGAGATCCTGTTCATCCTGCACGCCGATCACGAGCAGAACTGCTCCACGAACGCAGTGCGCTCGGTCGGCTCGAGCCAGGTCGACCCCTACTCCGCGATCACCGCCGGCATCGGGGCGCTCTACGGGCCGCTGCACGGGGGAGCCAACGAAGCCGTCCTGCGGATGCTGCGGCGCATCGGCTCGGTGGACAAGGTCCCCGAGTTCATCGAGGGCGTGAAGAACGGCAAGGAGCGCCTGATGGGCTTCGGCCACCGGGTGTACAAGAACCACGACCCGCGCGCCACGATCATCAAGAAGGCCTGCGACGACGTCTTCGAGGTGACCGGGGTCAACCCGCTGCTCAAGATCGCCGTCGAGCTCGAGAAGATCGCGCTCGAGGACGAGTACTTCGTCCAGCGCAAGCTCTACCCCAACGTGGACTTCTACAGCGGCCTGATCTACGAGGCGCTGCAGTTCCCGCCGGAGATGTTCACCGTGCTCTTCGCGATCCCGCGCACCTCGGGCTGGCTGGCCCAGTGGCTCGAGCTCGTGCAGGACCCGGAGCAGAAGATCGCCCGTCCGAAGCAGATCTACACCGGAGAGCGGAAGCTCGACTTCGTCCCCGCCTCCGAACGCTGGAAGTGACCGCGCTCCGCTGACCCGCTTTCCCAGGGGACCTTGAGACAACAGCACTCCCCTCGCGACATGTGTCGAGGGGAGTACTGCTCTACCAGGGGACCCTGGGAAACCAGACCGCCGTGCGAGGAGTGAGCTCAGCGGGCTCGCTGCACGCGGCCCTCGTCCCACACGGGCTCGGGTGCCTCGTAGACCGAGCCGTCGGCGCCGTACACCAGGAACCGGTCGAACCCTCGGGCGAACCAGCGGTCATGGGTGACCGCGAGAACCGTTCCCTCGAAGGAGGCCAACCCATCCTCGAGCGCCTCCGCGGACTCGACGTCGAGGTTGTCGGTCGGTTCGTCGAGAAGCAGCAAGGTGGCCCCGGAGAGCTCGAGCAGCAGGATCTGGAACCGCGCCTGCTGTCCCCCGGAGAGCGACTCGAACCGTTGCTCGGCCGCGTGTGCGAGCTCGTACCGGTCCAGCGCCCTGGCCGCCGGTTCCCGCGGCAGCCCGTCGCGGTGCTCATCTCCTCGGTGCAGGATCTCCAGCAACGTGCGCCCCGCCAGCTCCGGGTGCTCGTGGGTCTGCACGAACCACCCCGGCCGCACGCGGGCGCCCAGGCGTGCCTTGCCGGCGTGCTCGACCGGCGTGACCGGGACCTCCCCCACCGGCCGGTGCTCGACGTCGGGGTCGGACCCACCGGCGGCGAGGAGTCGCAGGAAGTGTGACTTGCCGGAGCCGTTGGAGCCCAGCACGGCCACGCGCTCGCCGTACCAGACCTCGAGGTCGAACGGCTTCATCAGCCCCGTGAGCTCGAGGTCCTCGCAGACCACCGCGCGCTTGCCGGTCCGCCCGCCCCGGAGCCGCATCGTCACCTGTTGCTCGCGCGGCTGCGCGGTCGGCGGACCGGCCTCCTCGAACCGGCGCAGCCGGGTCTGGGCGGCCTGGTATCGCGAGGCCATGTCGGAGTTGTACGCCGCCTTCTGCTTGTACATCAGCATCTGCGTGCGCAGCTTCGCGTGCTCCTCGTCCCACCGCCGGCGGAGCTCCTCGAACCGCGCGAACCGGGCGCGGCGGGCGTCGTGGTACGTCCCGAACCCGCCGGGGTGCACCCAGACCGTGTTGCCGGCGGCGCCCAGCTCGACGGTGACGACGCGGGTGGCGGTGTTCGCGAGCAGCTCGCGGTCGTGGCTGATGAACAGGATCGTCTTCGGCGACTCGTTGATGCGCTGCTCCAGCCACGTCTTCCCCGGTACGTCGAGGAAGTTGTCCGGCTCGTCGAGCAGGAGCACCTCGTCGGGTCCACGGAGCAGGAACTCCAGCACGAGCCGCTTCTGCTCACCTCCGGAGAGGGTCGTCAGCTCGCGGTACTTCGCCCTGTCGTAGGGGACGCCGAGGGCAGACGTGCAGCACACGTCCCAGGTCACCTCGGTGTCGTAGCCCCCGGCGTCGGACCACTCGGCGAGCGCTCCGGCGTACCGCATCTGCGTCGTCTCGTGGTCGCTCTCCATCATCTCCAGCTCGCAGGCCTCGACGGCGGCAGCGGCGGCGCGGACGCGCGGGGGTGACACGGAGAGCAGAAGGTCGTGGACGGTGCGACCCTCGTTGCCGTGGGTGACCATCTGGCGCATCACGCCGAGGCCGCCCGAGCGCGTCACCGCTCCCCCGTGCGGGGTCAGGTCGCCGGTGATGATGCGCAGCAGCGTGGTCTTGCCTGCGCCGTTGGCCCCGACCAGGGCGACCTTGGCGCCCTCACCGACCCGGAACGAGACGTCCTCGAGGAGCACCCGGCCGTCCGGGAGCTCGTACCTGACACCTGCGACGTCGACGTGGCCCACGACGGACCATCCTCCCAGGCCCGAGGGGTTCGGCGCACCGGCTTATCGCTGGCGGTACGACGTTCAGGCGGAGTCGCTCTGCTCCGAGGTCGACGAGCGTCCAGCCTCGAGCCGCGCCACGGGGACCCGGAACGGCGAGCACGACACGTAGTCGAGGCCCACCTCGTCGAAGAAGTGGATAGAGTCCGGGTCTCCGCCGTGCTCCCCACAGACGCCGAGGTGCAGGTCGGGGCGGCTGGCCCGACCCTTCGCGACCGCCTGCCTGACCAGCTCGCCCACGCCCTCGCGGTCGAGACTCTCGAACGGGGAGACGGCGAACACCCCCTTCTCCAGGTAGGTGCCGAAAAAGGACGCCTCCACGTCGTCACGGGAGAACCCCCAGGTCATCTGGGTGAGGTCGTTGGTGCCGAAGGAGAAGAACTCGGCCTCCTGCGCGATCTCACCGGCGGCCATCACCGCTCGAGGAAGCTCGATCATCGTCCCGACCTTGAAGTCGAGCTCCACCCCGGTCTCCTTCTCGACCTGTGCGGCGACCGAGACGATGTCGGCCTTGACCAGCTCGAGCTCCTGGACGGTCGCCACCAGCGGGATCATGATCTCGGGGCACGGCCTGCCCCCTGCCCTGGTCCGCTGGGCGGCGGCCTCGAGGATCGCCCTGGCCTGCATGGCGAACAGTCCAGGGATCACGATGCCCAGCCGGACCCCGCGCAGGCCCAGCATCGGGTTCTGCTCGTGCAGCCGGGTCACCGCGTCGAGCAGCTTGTGATGCTTGCTGCTTCGCTCGTCCCGGTCGTCCTCGCGTGCCACCTGCACCGAGAGCTCGGTGTAGTCCGGCAGGAACTCGTGCAGTGGCGGGTCGATGAGCCGGATCGTCACCGGCAGTCCGTCCATCGCCTCCAGGATCTCGATGAAGTCCTGCCGCTGCATGGGCAGCAGCGCCGACAACGCCGCCTCCTGCTCCTCGACGGACTCGGCGATGATGAGGTGCTCCACCAGCTCACGGCGCTGCCCGAGGAACATGTGCTCGGTCCGGCACAGCCCGATGCCCTGGGCACCGAAGCGGCGGGCGCGTGCCGCATCCTCGGGGGTGTCCGCGTTGGCCCGGACGCCGAGCCGGCGTTTCTCGTCCGCGTGGCGCATCACACGGTCGACCGCGGCCACCAGCTCGTCACCGTCCACGGTGGTGTGCCCCTCGAAGTAGCGGACGACCAGGCTGTCGCGGACCGGCACCGCTCCGGCGAACACCTCGCCGGTCGTGCCGTCGATCGAGATCACGTCCCCTTCCTTGACGATGGTGCCGTCGGCGGCGGTGAACCTCTTGGCCTTGACGTCCACGTCGAGGGAATCGGCACCGCAGACACAGGTCCTGCCCATGCCGCGTGCCACGACAGCAGCGTGCGAGGTCTTCCCGCCACGGCTGGTGAGGATGCCCCGGGCGCAGACCATCCCCTTCAGGTCGTCGGGGTTCGTCTCTCGACGGACCAGGATGACGTCCTCGCCCCGGTCGCTCCACTCGACCGCGGTGGTGGAGTCGAAGACCGCCTGGCCCACCGCAGCGCCGGGTGAGGCGTTCATGCCCCGGGCCACCAGCTGCCGGTCGCCGCTGTGGTCGAAGCGCGGGAACATCAGCTGGGCGAGCTGGGCGCCGGTGACGCGGCGGACCGCCTCGTCCATGTCGATCAGCCCCTGGTCGACGAGCTGCGTCGCGATCCGGAACGCCGCCTCGGCCGTCCGTTTGCCCACCCGCGTCTGCAGCATCCACAGCTTGCCGTGCTCGACGGTGAACTCGATGTCGCACAGGTCGCGGTAGTGCTCCTCGAGCGTCTGCATGATGCGCATGAGGTCGTCGTAGGACTTCTTGTCCAGCCGCTCGAGGTCGGCCAGCGGCACGGTGTTGCGCACACCTGCCACGACGTCCTCGCCCTGGGCGTTCTGCAGGTAGTCGCCGTAGACACCCTGCGCACCCGACGCCGGGTCGCGCGTGAAGGCGACCCCCGTACCGGAGTCCATCCCGACGTTGCCGAAGACCATGGCCATCACGTTGACCGCGGTGCCGAGATCGGCGGGGATCCGCTCCTGGCGGCGGTAGAGCACGGCACGCTCGGTGTTCCAGGAGTCGAAGACAGCCCGCACCGCCATGTCGAGCTGCTCGCGCGGGTCCTGGGGGAAGTCGGTCCCGGTGTGCTCCCTGATCAGGCGCTGGTACGTCGCGACGAGCTCGC
>Ga0299913_10005362_pt1 | contig 10932 bp, 9 predicted proteins | sample RVTome_9_FD_201360 | JGI IMG/M metagenome (GOLD analysis project Ga0299913, IMG submission 201360) | Soil microbial communities from uranium-contaminated site in the Upper Colorado River Basin, Wyoming, United States - RVT155D38 (version 2) ... | reverse complement strand
GTCGATGAAGGCGCTGAACGACGAACTGCAGATGCGCTCCGACTGGACGATCCCGATCTGCGCCGGCGCCGAGCGGGTCAAGGAAGCGGGCGGCGCCAAGGCGCACCCGACCCAGAAGCCCGAGGCCCTGCTCTACCGCGTGCTGCTCGCCTGCACCAATCCCGGCGATGTCGTGCTCGACCCCTTCTTCGGCACCGGCACGACCGGCGCCGTGGCGCGGCGGCTGGGGCGGCGCTGGATCGGCATCGAGCGCGAGGCCCGCTATGTGCGGGTGGCGCACGAGCGGATCGCGGCCGCGCTGCCGCTCGACGAGAGCGCGATGCGGACGATGGCCTCGGCGCGGGCCGCGCCCAAGGTGCCGTTCGGCAACCTGGTGGAGACCGGCCTGATCGCGCCCGGCGCCGCCCTCACCGACGCCCGCCGGCGCTGGTCGGCGCGGGTGCTCGCCGACGCCTCGATCGAGTGGGACGGCCAGTGCGGCTCGATCCACCGGATCGGCGCGGCGGTGCAGGGCGCGCCGTCGTGCAACGGCTGGACCTTCTGGCACGTCGAGGAGGCCGGCGCGCTGCTCCCGCTCGACGCGCTGCGCCAGCGCTACCTCGCCGCCGCCGGCTGAGCGCGGAACTCCGCCGCGACGAACCCCGGCGGCGTCCCCGCCGTTCGTCTCAGGCGGGCGGCGCCGGGTCCTTCAGGCGGGAGGCGAAGCTCTTGCGGAGCTTCTTGAGCTTGGGCGGAATGACGGCGAGGCAATAGGGGCTGCGCTGGCCCTCGCCCTGCCAGTAATCCTGATGGTGATCCTCCGCCGGCCACCAGTCGCCGAGCGGCTCGATGCGGGTGACGACCGGCTGGTCCCCGTCCGCCTGGGCGCGCTGGATGGCGCGCCGCGCCGCCTCCTCCTGCTCCGGCGAATGGGGAAAGATGGCGGATCGGTATTGGGTGCCGACGTCGTTGCCCTGGCGGTTGAGCTGGGTCGGGTCGTGGGTGGCGAAAAAGATGTCGAGCAGGCTGTCATAGCTGACCGCTTCGTCGTCATAGCTGATCCGGATCGCCTCGGCGTGGCCGGTGTCGCCGCCACACACCTGACGATAGGTCGGATCGGCGACGTGGCCGCCGACATAGCCGCTCTGGACGTCCTCGACCCCGATCACGTCCTGGAAGACGGCCTCGGTGCACCAGAAGCATCCGCCAGCCAGCGTCGCCTGCCGTGTCGCCATCATCGCCTCCCGTCCCGTTCAGCCCGCTCGCTCGCGCGGCGCGGCGCGTGGCAGCGTGAACCGGATCAACGCGCCGCCTTCGGCGCGGTTCTCCGCCTGGATCGTCCCGCCATGGGCCTCGACGATGGTGCGGCAGATCGGCAGGCCGAGCCCCATGCCGCCGCTCTTGGTGGTCATGAACTGCGAGAAAAGCTCGTCGAGATGCTCGGGCGGGATGCCGGGGCCGGTGTCGGCGACCGCGATCTCCACCATCTCGCCGTCGGCCGGCCGGGCCGAGATCGCGATCTCGCGGCGGCCGCCGTCCAGCGCCATCGCCTCGATCGCGTTGCGAATGAGGTTGATCAGCACCTGCTGGATCTGGATGCGGTCGGCCCTGACCCAGTCCGCGCCGCGCTCGATCTCGACCCGGTGGCTGACCCCGAGCGGCTGTTCGTCGACGAAGCCGAGCACGCTGGCTTCGTCGATCAGCCGCGAGAGATTCTGCGGTTCGACCGTCACCGTGCCGCGCGCGACCAGCTCGCGAAGCCGGCGGACGATCTCGCTGGCCCGTCGCGCGCCGTCGCCCGCCGCCTCGAGCGCCGCGACGATGCCGGCGCGCGGGACGTCGTGGGCGGTGGCGAGCCGCTTGGCGCCGCTGATGAAGTTGCTCAGCGCCGCGAGCGGCTGGTTGAGCTCGTGCGCCAGCGTCGAGGCCATCGTCCCCATCGCGCTGAAGCGGGAGACGTGGATCAGCTCGGCCTGCATCCGCCGGATCTCGGCCTCGGCGCGGTGGCGCTCGGTGAGGTCCGCCATCGCGCCGACCGCGCGCAAGGCTCTGCCGTCGGCGTCGCGGATGATGAAGCCGCGGTCGAGCATGTCGGCATAGCTGCCGTCGTCGCGGCGGAAGCGGTAGCTTTCGGACCAGCGGGAGACCTGCGCCTCGATCGCCGCTCGCAGGCTGGCCTCGATCCGCACCCGATCGTCGGGATGGATGCGCTCCTCCCACCAGCCGATCGGCGTGCGCCCGAGCGGGTCCGACGCGCCGAAAATGCCGGCGCTGTTGTCGCTCCAGTCGACGACGCCGTTGACGATGTCATAGTCCCAGACCGCGTCGTTGGTGGCCTGGACGGCGAGTCGATAGCGTTCCTCGAGGTCGCGCCGCCCCTGATCGGCGAGCCGCTCCTCGTGAATGTCCTCGCTGGTGCCGTACCAGCGCAAGACGTCGCCGCGGGCGTCGCGCAGCGGCGCGGCCCGGACGCGGAACCAGCGCCAGCCGCCGTCGCGGGTCTTGAGCCGGCATTCCGAGCTGTAGGGGCGATTGGACTGCAGGCTCGCGGCCCACCCCTCGAGGACGCGGGCGCGGTCGTCCGGATGGATCGAGAGGCTCGGCTCGTCGGCCAGCCCCATGCCGGTGACTTCGTAATAGCGGTCGCTGAGCGTGAGCCCGGTGCCGTCCGGCTCGACCGACCAGACGATCTGCCGGGTCAGCTCGAGCGTGAAGCGGTGCAGCTCCTCGCTCTCGCGCAGCCGGGCCTCCGCTTCCTCGCGCCCCCGTTCCGATGCCCGCTCCTCCTCGATGTCCTCGGACGATCCGTACCAGCGCCGGATGCGGCCGTCGGAATCGCGCGACGGCATCGCCTTCGACTGCACCAACCGGGTCGAGCCGTCGGGCAGCAGGCCGCGGAACTCGGCGGTGAAGGCTTCGCCGGTACGCAGGCTGTGCGTCCACCGCTCGAGCACGCGCGGCCGGTCGTCGGGATGGACCCAGTCGATCCATGTCCGCTTCAGCCTCTCCTCGTCGACGATGCCGGTCAGCTGCTGGAAGATGCGGCTGATCGCGACGACATTGCCTTCGGCATCGGTGCTCCATACCAGCCGGCGGCCGATTTCGGCCGAGAAGCGGTACATCTTCTCGCTTTCGCGCAGCCGGTCGCATTCGGCCCGAAGCGCCTCCAGCTCGGCGCCAAGCGCGGCGACGTCGTCGGCGGCTGCGACGTGGCGCGGCGGCGGCGCCGGGCTCGTCACGAGTCGAGCGGCGGGGCCGGCTTGAGGCCGGCTGCGATCGCCAGCGTCAGCGCCTCGGCGAGGCTCGCCACTTCGAGCCGGTCCATCATGTTGGCGCGGTGCATCTCGACCGTCCGCAGACTGATGCCGAGCCGCGAGGCGAGCCGCTTGTTCGCTTCGCCGGCGAGCAGCCCCGCCAGCACTTCTCTCTCGCGCGCCGTGAGCTGCGCCACGCGCTCCACCGCCACGCGGCGGCGGCTGCCCTCCGCCTCGCGCTCGTTGAGCAGGGCGAACGCGTTGCGGAAGCAGGTGAGCAGGATTTCCTCGGTGAACGGTTTCTCGATGAAATCGACGGCGCCGAGCTTCATCGCGCGGACCGCGGACGGCACTTCGCCGTGGCCGGTCATCACCACCACCGGCCAGTCGACGCCGCGCCGCGCAAGCTCGGTCATCACCTGGAAGCCGTCCACTTGCGGCATCCTGAGGTCGAGCAGGACGCAGCCCGGCGCGAGCGCCGGCAGCGCATCGAGAAAGTCCTCGCCGGAGCCGAACGGATGGGAATGAAGATCGGAGGCGCCGAGCATGAAGCTCAGCGAACGACGGACGTCGCGATCGTCATCGACGACATAGACGAAATGAAGGTCCAGAAGTCATTCCTCGTGCAGGCGGGCCGTGCCGCCCAAGATGGTCGCCGTCCGCACAAAGCGCAAGCCGGGCCTCGCCGCCCGTCGTCGGAGCGTGCAGAGTGACGGCCTAGGCTGGCGCCGGCGGAAGGCGCTGGCCGAGGCCGTCGATCCGCGCCCACGGGTCCGTCGCCTGGCCCGCCAGCCGTGCCGGCACGGTGCCGACGGTGAAGGCGGCCGGATCGAGCCCGTCGTCGAGCTCCTCCCAGCCGAGCGGCGTCGCTACCGGCGCGCCGGGCCGGGCCCGGGTCGAATAGGGGCCGACCGCCGTCGAGGTCGGATCGTTGCGCAGATAGTCGATGAAGATCCGCCCCACCCGCTCGGCGATGGCGATGCGGGTAAGATATCGATCGGGCGCGGCGGCCGCCATCGCCTCGGCGAGCGCCTTCGCCCAGCCCTTGACCGCGGGCCAGTCATGCCCGGGCGCGATCGGCGCCACCACGTGCAGGCCCTTGCCGCCGGTCGTCTTGACGAAGCTTTCGAGGCCGCGGGCGGCGAGCCGCTCGCGCACGTCGAGCGCGGCCGCGACGACGGCGGCGAAGCCGGTGCCCTCGCCGGGATCGAGGTCGAAGATCATCCGGTCCGGCCGGTCCGGCCGGTCGACGGTGACGCCCCAGGGATGGATTTCGAGCACCCCCATCTGGACCAGCGCGATCAGGCCGGAAAGATCGCGGATGAAGAGATAGGGATCGTCGAAGCCCGGCACCCTCACCTGCTCGAGCTGCTCGGGCACGCCCGACCCGGCATGACGCTGGTAGAAGCACTTCTTCTGCCGCCCGGTCGGGCAGCGCACCATCGTGATCGGCCGCATCGCCACGTGCGGCAGCATCCGCTCGGCGACGGCGACGTAATAATCGGCGAGGTCGCTCTTGGTGATGCCCTGCTCGGGATAGAGAACCTTGTCCGGGCTGCTGAGCCGGACGCCGGCGACGAAGCGCTCGCTCACGACCCGCCCGCCAGCGCCAGCCCGGCCGGCTCGGCCTCCGGCGCGAGCTGGTCCATCCGGCATTGGCCGGGCGCCTTGTCGGGCCGCCAGCGGAGGAATTTCGTGCCGTGCCGGAAGCGGTCGCCGGTGACGTGGTCGTAGCGCACCTCCGCGACCAGCTCGGGCCGCAGCGGCTGCCAGTCGCCCGAGCGCTCGGTGCTCCAGCGGCTGGGGCCGCCGGGCGCGCGGCCGGTGAAGCCGGGCGGCTCGACCAGCGCCTCGAGCCGCCTGGTCAGCGCCGCTTTCTCGGCGGCGGGAATGGCCGAGGTGAAGCCGACATGGTCGAGCTTGCCGGCGTCGTCGTAGAGGCCGAGCAGCAGCGAGCCGACCTCGCCGCCGCGCGCGCCGTAGCGAAAGCCACCCACCACGCAGTCGGCCGTGCGCATCTGCTTGACCTTCAGCATCGCCCGCTCGCCCGCTTCGTAGGCGCCGTCGCGGCGCTTGGCGACGACGCCGTCCAGCGCCGCGCCGACGGTGGCGAGCCACGATTCCGCGGTCGCGCGCCGGGCGGTGCAGGGGGAAAGCTGCACGTCGTCGCGGTCGATGCGGGCGTGGAAGCGCTCCAGCGCAACCCGCCGCCTCGTCAGCGGCGCCCCGGCCAGCGTCTCGCCGTCCAGCTCCAAGCAGTCGAACAGCATCAGCTGCGCCGGCGTCGCGGCGGCGAGCCTGCGCACCCGGCTCGCGGCCGGGTGGAGCCGCAACTGCAGCGCGTCGAACGACAGCACGCCTTCGACCGGGATGATCAGCTCGCCGTCGAGCACGAAGCGGTCGGCGGGCAGGGCACCGACCGCCGCGGCGACCTCCGGGAAGTAGCGCGCGAGCGGCCTGCCGGCCTTCGACTGGAGTTCGACCTCCGCGCCGTCGCGAAAGACGAGGCAGCGGAAGCCGTCCCATTTGGGCTCGTACTGCCAGTCGCCGCCCGCCGGCAGCGAATCGACCAGTCTCGCCTCCATCGGCGGCAGCGGCGGACGGACGGCCAGTCGGCTGAACGCGGTCACGGACCCTCCTTCGGCTCCGGCGGAGAGACGCCCGGGCTTCGGCGCGGTTCCGGCACGGCTCGTCGAGCGGCGAAAAAGCCCGTTAACTTTGGTTCCCCGATGATGCGGCGAGTCGCGGCGCCGCTGCGATGAACGGCCCCGCACAAGCCGGGCACGTCGTTGAGGTGCCTCGGGAAAGCCCCTAGCTTTCTCGCGGGCACCGGGAGGGAGAATTCATGACATTGTCGCGTCGGCAGATGATCGAGGCCGGAGCCGCCACCGGCGCGCTCGCCGTGCTCGCCAGCTCGCCGCTGCTCGCCCAGGTGGTCGCTGCCAGCGAGCCGGCGCCGCAGCCGCCGGTGCCGGCGCGGCCGCGGGTGATGGTCGATCCGGTCGTCGATCCGCGCATCGTGGTCCGCGCCCGCGCCTCGTTCGACCGCCACCGGTCGCGGATCGCCGATGGCGACATCGTCGGCATCGCCGATTTCACCCGCGCATCGGCCGATCCCCGCTTCTACCTGCTCGACACCCATAGCGGGCGGGTGACCCGGCACCTGGTTTCGCACGGCCGCGGCTCGGACCCCGCCCATACCGGCTTCCTGCACCGTTTCTCCAACGCCTTCGGATCGAACGCCAGCTCCGACGGCGGCTATCTCACCGGCGAATATTATCACGGCCGCTACGGCCGCTCGATGCGGCTGCGCGGGCTCGATCCGTCGAACAGCAACGCCTACGAGCGCGCGATCGTCGTCCACACCGCCTGGTACGCCGAGCCCGACGTGGTTGCCCAGAACGGGCGGCTCGGCCGCAGCGAGGGCTGCTTCGCGTTGCCCCACGCCAGCCTCCAGGAAGTGCTCGCCCGCCTCGGCCCCGGCCGCTTCCTCTACGCCGACAGGGTCGCCTGATCCTTCGCTAGCCCCTCGGTTTCCACCGCCTCTAGCGCCTTGACCGCGGGGCCGTGGACGACGGTGCCGTCGAGCGCGAAGCGCGAGCCGTGGCAGGGGCAGTCCCAGCTGCGGTCGGTCTCGTTCCAGCCGACGACGCAGCCCATATGGGTGCAGGCGGCCGAGACGGCGTGGAGCCGGCCGCCCTCGTCGCGATATCCGGCGACGTTGCGGCCGTCGACCTTGAGGATCGCCGCCTCGCCCGGCTTCAGCTCGTCGAAGCCGCGCGGCTTGGGCGACAGCCACCCGCCGACGAGGTGCGAGGCGACCTCGGCATTGCCCTTGACGAACTCCTTCGCGCCGGCGAGCGGCTTCACCCGCAGCGCGTCGTACAGGTCGAGCCAGGGATTGTCGCGCTCGCCGATCATGTCGGCGAGCAGCATCGCCGCGGCGGTGCCGTTGCTGATGCCCCAGGCGTTGAAGCCGGTGGCGACCAGCACGCCGCCGGGGGCGGATGACGACCAGCCGACGAACGGGGCGTGGTCCATCGGCTTGTAATCCTCGTTGGTCCAGCGATAGTCCGGCCGGACGCCGAAATGCCCGGCGGCGAAGCGCTCGATCTCCGCGAAGGCCTCGCGCTCCTCGTCGACATGGCCGTGCCGGAAGGTGGGCCCGGTGAGGATCAGCCAGCTTTGCCCGGTTTCGTCGCGGTGGCCGCGGAGCGAATGGTGCGGCGTCTCGGCGCTGATGTACATGCCGTCGGGGACGCGGCGCGGCTCGGCCCGGCCCATGATGACGGCGTGCATGTGCGGGTAGTTCTGGGCGTAGAACAGGCCGGTCTGGCCGAGCGGCAGGTGGGTCGCCATGACGACGTGGCGGGCGCGCACCTCGGCGGCGTCGGTGGCGACGCGGTCGCCGGCCCAGTCGACGACGCGCGAGCCCTCGAAGACGTGGACGCCGTCGCCGGGCAGCGTCGCGGCAAGGCCCTTCACATATTTGACCGGATGGAACTGGGCCTGGTCGTCCCAGCGCATCGCCGCGAGCACGTCGAAGGGGAGGCCGGTGTCGCGGGTCAGCGAGGCGGGCAGGCCGAGGATGCGGGCGAGCTCCGCCTCCTGCTCGATCCGGGAGACCTGCCGCTCATCGCGCGTGTAGGTGAAGGCGGCCTTGCGCTCGAGGTCGCAGTCGATGCCGTGGCGACCGGCCAGCTCGACGATGGTGCGCAGCCCGGCCTCATTGGCTTCGGCATAGCATTGCGCGCCTTCCTCGCCGAACTTCCGCTCGATCGTGGTGTAGGCGATATTGTGCTGCGAGGTGATCTTCGCGGTCGACTTGCCGGTCACCTCCTCGCCGACCCGCCGCGCCTCGATCAGTGCGCAGCTGACGCCGCGGTCCTTGAGCAGCCGCGCCGTCGTCACGCCGACGATGCCGCCGCCGACGATCGCGACGTCGACCGTCAGGTCGCGCTCCAGCCGGGGGAAATCGCTCCCCGGCGCGGTGGCGTTCCAGTAGGATTGGTGACGAACCTCGTTCGCCATGGTGCACCTCCTTGCCTTGCCTGGCCCAGAACCAAGCGCGCGCGGCCCTGTTCCGGGACGGTCGCGATCGCCTGGCGCCGACCGGGGCCGACGGGCGGCGGAGGGTCAGTCGAACATCCTGCCGAAGGCGCGCCTGGCGCGCTCGCGCCAGTGGCCGCGGTGGAACGCGTCCGACGCCAGCAGCGGCAGCACGCTGGTCGCCTCGGCATAGACCATCTGCTCGAGCGCGGTCGAAACCTTGCCCCAGCTCGCCGCCTCCTGCAGCGTCGAGGAGGAGCAGGCGCCGTCGCGGACGTCGGCGACGGTGATCTGGACCGCATATTTATGCACCTCGACGTCCTTGTGGCCGAGGATCTCGGCGCACACGACGGTGTCCTGCGCGAAATTCTTCGGCACGCCGCCGCCGATCATCAGCAGCCCCGTCGTGCCGGCCGCGATCTTGATGTCGGTGAGCTCGCGGAAGTCCGCGACCGAGTCGATGGTCAGATAGGGTTTGCCTTCCTTCATCCGGTCGACCTGGTGCTTGACCAGCCCGAAGCCGGCCGAGCAGTCGGAGAAGGCCGGGACGAAGACCGGCACGTCATGCTCGAAGGCGAGCTTGACGAGGCTGTTCTCCTTCTTGCCGTGCTCGGTCAGCCAGCGGCCCATCTCGCGGATGAAGGCGCGCGAGGAATGGGGCTTCGGCTCGAGCCGGTTGGCGATCTCGAGCACCGTGAAGTCGGTGTCCTGGAGCGCCTGCTCGTCGATATAGGTGTCGTAGATGCGGTCGATGTAGAGCGAGCGCAACGTGTCGTCGTCGGGCACTTCGAGCGCCTGATAATGCTTGTGGCCGAGGGCCTCGAAGAAGTCCATGTCGACGATGGCGGCGCCGGTGGCGACGATCGCGTCGACCATGTTGTGGCGGACGAGGTCGGCATAGAGGTCCATGCAGCCGCCGGCCGAGGTCGAGCCGGCGACGACCAGGATGATCGAGCATTCCGGGTCGGCGAGCATCGTGTTGTAGATCTCCGCCGCCCGCCCGAGGTCGCGCGAGGTGAAGCTCATCTTCTTCATCGCGTCGACGATCGGGCGCGCGTCGAAGCTCTTGATGTCGATATGCTCGACCTCGTTGCTCAGCAGCTCGCCCTTGCGGGTGTCGTTGATACGGCGCTCGTCGTTCATTGTCGCAGTCTCCACGTCCGCGTCACCCCAGCGAAGGCTGGGGTCCAAGCGGGCTCGGCATGGATGCCAGCCTTCGCTGGCATGACGGTGAGGGCCTACAGCGTGACGACGTTCGACGCCGCCGGCCGTTCCTGCGCGTCCGCATAGAGCGTCGCCATCGGCTCGTCCTCGGCGATCGCCTTGAGGTCCGATCCGAAGCCGTTGAAGCCGGTGCGCATCGCGCAGCCATAGGCGCCGAGCATGCCGATCTCGACATAGTCGCCCGCCCGGGCGTCGGCGGGCAGCAGGAACGGCCCGGCCATGTGGTCGAGATCGTCGCAGGTCGGCCCGTAGAAGCTGAACGGCATGTCGCGCGCGTCCGACCCGCCCTCGCGCACCAGCGCGACCGGGAAGCGCCAGCCGATATGGGCGGCGTCGAACAGCGCGCCGTAGGCGCCGTCGTTGATGTAGAGCTGGTCGCCGCGGCGCTTCTCGACGCGCACCAGCACGCTCGCATATTCCGCGCACAGCGCCCGGCCCGGCTCGCACCACAGCTCCGCCGAGTAGGAGATGGGCAGGTCCTCGAAGGCGCGGTGGATGACCTCGAAATAGGCTTCGAGCGGGGGCGGCTCCATGCCCGGATAGATCGAGGGGAAGCCGCCGCCGACATCGACGATGTCGACCGTGACCGCCGCCTCGACGATCGCCGCGCGGACCCGCTCCATCGCGTCCGCATAGGCGGCCGGAGTCATCGCCTGGCTGCCGACGTGGAAGCAGATGCCGAGCGCGTCCGACGCCTGGCGGGCGGCGAACAGCAAGGCCTTCACTTCTTCGGGCTCGGCGCCGAACTTGGAGGCGAGGCTGAGCCTGGCATGCTCCGAAGAGACCCGCAGCCGGACCAGCAGGTTGAGGTCGGTTGCGCCGCCGGTGGCGCGGACGATCTTGTCCAGCTCCTCGAGCGTGTCGAGCGAGAAGGTGCGCACGCCGAGCCCATAGGCTTCGGCGATCGCCTCCTCGGCCTTGACCGGGTGCATGAAGCACGAGACCGCCTGCGGCAGCGTCGCCGCGACCAGCCGCACCTCGGCGATCGAGGCGACGTCGTAATGCGTGACCCCGGCATCCCACAGCAGCTGCAGCAGGTCCGGCGACGGGTTGGCCTTGACGGCATAGAGCGACCGGCCCGGAAACCTCTCGACGAAGAAGCGGGCGGCCCGCCGGGCGGCGTGCGGACGAAGGAGCGTGACCGGCTGAACCGGCCGCAGGGCGGTCGCTAGCCCCAGCGCGCTATGATGCTTGTGCAACTCAAGGGACCTCCAACAGAGCAGTTGACGTGCGTGCAGCCTTGCGGTTGGAAGTCCCCATGGGGCTGCGGCGCGCGATATATGGGCGCGGGACCCCCATGTAAAGACCCGGGAATCGCCCCGATTTTCCAGAGGTTTCGATGGACGGACGACGACCGACGACGAGCGGTGTCAGGCGCGCGGCGGAGCGCATCGCCGGCCAGGTGACGGCGACGCCCCTGCTGCCG
>Ga0299913_10005361_pt1 | contig 10933 bp, 10 predicted proteins | sample RVTome_9_FD_201360 | JGI IMG/M metagenome (GOLD analysis project Ga0299913, IMG submission 201360) | Soil microbial communities from uranium-contaminated site in the Upper Colorado River Basin, Wyoming, United States - RVT155D38 (version 2) ... | reverse complement strand
TGCCCATGCGACCCGGCGAGCTGAACACGTACAGGTCGGCAGGCGGAAGCTCCTGGGCGTTCACGTCGTCGACGTGATGGACGTCGACGACGAAGTCCTCGGCCGCCATCCGGCGCCGGAACTCGTCCGCGACCTGCGCACCGTTGCCGAACCTCGACGCGTGGACGTACTCGATGTGCATGTCGAGCCTCCTTTCCGAGGTCGGCGACCCGCGTCGCCACCTCCAGCGTCGCCGGCGACGGTCCCGGGGACCCGGGCCGTCCGGCCCACATCGGCGTCGCCGGGCGGCCGCGTCCGGCCTCCGCGGGTCGAGGCGTTCGGCCCGTCCGCGATCGCGCCGAACGCGGACACTGGACCCAGGGCTGGCTCCAACGATCCCCGGAAGGGAGGGATAGGCGATGCGGTCAACCATCGAGCCGCACGTGCGCGAAGCGATGCCCTCCACGCCGCCATGGCTGAACGGGTTGATGCGCGGCGTGCTCCGATCGCCGTTCAGCGGTCTCGTCGATCGTGGCATCGCGCTGTTGACCGTGACCGGGACCGTAGCGGACGTCGGTACACGTTCCCGGTGCAGTACGTACGGGAGGACGACACGCTCTGGGTGATGTCGGGGCACGCGTCGCAGAAGCGCTGGTGGCGGAACCTCCGTTCGCCGGCGCCCGTCGCCGTGCTGCTCCGTCGGAGGACGCACACCGGCTCCGCGCAGGCGTTCCACGCCGGGACCGACCCGGAGCTGGTCGACGAAGGGATCCGCCGGTACCTCGCTCGGTTCCCGAAGATGGCCGCGAGGGTCGGCCTTCCACCGGACGACCCGTCGGCGTTCGCCCGCACCGCGGCGGACACGGTCATCGTGCGGGTGGAGCTCGACGGGTGAGCTGGAGCCTCGGCGCGACGCCGTAGGCACGACGCCCTCCGTCGAGAGACCAGCCGTCCGCTGGGGGAGGTGATGGGCCGGTCGGCCGACGCTGCATCGGGTCGGAAGTTTCGGCCGACACGCCGACTGTTCGGTGCCGCGCATCGGAGTAGCACTGCAGGGTGCCTTCCCCCGCCCCGCGACCGAGGTTCTTGATCGACACCGACGAGGGTGAGCTCACGATCTTCGTCGACGATGCACAACCACCCCTCGGATGGGAGCAGGTGCTCTTCGAGCTCGAGCGATACGTCTCGCTCGTCGACATCGTGATCCTCGACGGGACGGCATGGGACACCGAAGCCGGTCGGCGCGTCGAGCTGCTGCTGCGCGAAGGTCTGCCGGCGCAGGGTCTGCCCGTCGTGCACGTCGACGACCCACTCTTGGCGAGGTGGCGTGCAGGGTCGCCGCGCCCGCGACGCGGCCCCGGGCGCCGGCGTGGGTCGCCGTCGCCGTGGTGATCGTGCTCAGGCGTCGACGTCGGCTTCGCGTTGCGTGTGGTCGTAGTACTCGTAGGCCGACATCACCTTGCCGGTCGTCGAGCGCCACCGGCGCTCCTGATCGGGAAGCTTGCCGAGGACCTTCGCCATCGCGCGCACATGCTCGGCCACGGAACCGCAGCACGAGCCGATGTATCGCACACCGGCTTCCCGTGCCTGCACGGCGAACGCCGCGAGCTCGCCCCGCGGCAACGTCACGGAGGTCAACGAGTACGGGAAGTGATCCGTCGACGTGAAATCCGGCGCAACGTCGGTCGTCGCGTAGGCCACCGGCTGCGCCGCCACCGGAACCGCGCCACCCACGCCGCGCACCATCTCCCTCGCGATCGGAAGCTGCTGGACCGGCCCGTTGAGGCAGTTCACGCCGATGATGTCGGCGCCGGCCTCGGCCAGGCGCGCCGCGCACGTCGCGGGGTCGTCGCCTTCGTACGCGGCGAACGGCACCTTCTCGAACGACAGCGTCACCATCACCGGGAGATCGGTTCGCTTCGCGCGCTCGACGAAGAGCAGAGCTTCGCCGAGGTACGAGAACGTCTCGCCGATCCAGAAGTCCGGCGGCCCCGCGTCGAGCTGGTCCCGGAGCTGCCGGTCGAGGAGCTCGCGAACGTGATCCGCGCTCGCAGGATCGGCAGGATCGTAGGCCCAGGTGAGCGAAAGGTTGCCCGCCACGAGCGCGTCGCCTTCGGACGCGACCTCGCGCGCGATCGCGACGGCGGTCCGATTGATCTCGTCGACGCTGCCTTCGAGGCCGACGGTGGCCAGCTTGTCGTCGCTCGCGTAGAACGTCATCGTCTGCAGCACCTCGGCGCCCGCGCGCAGGAACTCTCGGTGCAGCTGGCGGAGGGCCTCGGGGTGTTCGATCACGACCTCGGGCGTGAACGGTCCTGCTTGGACGTAGCCGCGCTTCTCGAGCTCGAGCAGATAGCCGCCGTCACCGAGCACGGGGCCGTCGGCGAGCCGCTCGAGGATGCCTCTGCTCATCACGGGCCTCCCCTCTCGGAACCCCCGAGTGTAGGCACGCTGCGCCGCCCGCGGATGACCGACGGCTACCGACGGACGTGGCGGCGCGAGGCGCCCGCCCGATCGTCGGTCTCCTGATCTTCGTGACGCCGGCCCGGATCGTCATCGTTGCGAGCGCCCGCGTTGCCTTGGCCCTGACCTTGGCCCTGACCGCCGCCTTGGCCCTGACCGCCGCCTTGGCCTTGGCCTTGGCCGCCGCCGTTTCCGTTGCCCTGGCCGCCGCCTTGGCCTTGGCCGCCGCCGTTTCCGTTGCCCTGGCCGCCGCCGTTTCCGTTCCCCTGGCCGCCACCGTTTCCGTTGCCCTGGCCGCCGCCGTTGCCTTGCCCTTGGCCGCCGCCGTTGCCTTGCCCTTGGCCGCCGCCGTTGCCTTGCCCTTGGCCCTGGCCGCCGCCGTCGCCCTGGCCGCCGCCGTTGCCGCGATCGCCGTCGTCGTTCCCGCGGTCGCCGGGGCCCGTCGGCCGTTCACGCTCCGGCGTCCGCGTGGCGGGCTCGGGCCCATCCCGTACGTCGTCGCTCGGTTCCGCGGTGGTCGGGATGCTGTCGGCGTCGAGTTCCGGCGCGACCGACGCTCCGCGCGACGTTCGCGCGTCCCGCCCCTCCCGCCGCTCGAAGTTCCCTCCGGTGATCGCCACCGCGATCGTCGAGAGCGCCATCGCGTAGATCGCGAGCATCGCGACGGCGGCGAGCACGGTCCTGCGCCGCTTGCCACGAACCGCCGCGGAAGGGCGCGTCGGGAACGGCACCTCCGGCGCCGGCTCGACCTCCGGCATCGGACCCACCGACGCACCCTCGTGGGCGTTCACGCGTTCAGCGGCCTCGGCCTGCCGCAGCGCGATCCTCCGCACCACGTGGCCGAGATCTTCCGTCACGCGATGCGGCATCACGTGCTCCTCGGCGAACGACGCGATCGCGTCGACGGGCCAGACGACCACGACCGGCGTGCGGTGCGACGCATCGATCGCCGCCTGCGCAGAGATTCCGGCATCGAGGACGACGACGGCCGCCTCGGTGTGCGCGAGCACCAGAGCCAGCTCCTCGTCGGTCGACGCGCGACCGACGATGTGCACGCCCTCACCCTCCAGGATGAACTGGAGGATGGAGAACGAGGCCTCGGCCTCGCCCAGGACGACCCGGATGATGGGCTCGCGACCCACGGTGGCTCCCTCGGGGACGGGCACCCATCGTACGCGTCGTCCTCACAGCGCACACGCACCGCGCCTACGCGTTCATGCGTACGACAGTCGACGGAGCCGTGAGCGGCATCAGTCCGTGACGAGCGACGACGGCAGGCGCTGGTGGATCGACGACAGCTCGTGCCACGCGCGCGGTCCGGGTCCGTCGAGGAGTCGGGGCACCGCCTCGACCGTGAACTCCCACGGCTCGACCTCTGGGAGGTCACGACGACCCACCGGGAACGACACCGGTGCTCCGGGCCGGGCGCGCGTCGAGTAGGGCGCGACGAACGTGGCGCCGGGCATGTTCCGAGACGGATCGATCATGACCCGGCCATCCCGATCCGCCTTCCTGAACGCAGAGGTGACGGCACCGGGCATCCGTTCGGCGACCAGCTCGGTCAGTCGCGATGCCGCGGACCGCAGCTCCTGGCCCGACAGGCGGCGCTCGACCGGCACCACGACGTGCAGGCCCTTGCCTCCGGTCGTCTTCACCCCGGCGGCGAGCTCCAGCTCGTCGAGGATCTCGAGCGTGACGAGCGCGACATCCACCGCCGCCCGGAACCCACCGTCGGGTGGATCGATGTCCAGCAGCAAGAGATCGGGCCGCTCGAGGCGGTCAACCCGCACCGGCGCCGGATGCAGTTCGAGCGCGGCCTGGTTCCCGAGCCAGGCGAGCGTCGCAGCGTCGTCGCACACGACGTAGTCGACGTCTCGCTTCGCGCTCGGCGCCGGCACACGCACCCTCCGGATCCAGTCCGGGGCGTACGACGAGACGGCCTTCTGGAAGTAGCGCTCACCATCGACGCCGTCGGGGGCGCGCACCAGGGTGAGCGGTCGGCGACGGAGCCACGGGAGCATCCGGTGGGCGACCGACGCGAGGTACTCGACGTAGGTCCGCTTCGTAACGGCGTCGTCCGGCCACAGCAGCTTGTCCGGCCGGGTGACCTCGACCTCTCGCGGGGCCCGCATCCCGTCACCGTACCGGGGCACACGCGTCCGGCCGAGGGGGCCGTCCTCGATTCGCCCGAGACGAGCGGTATCGCTAGGGTGGCGGCTCATCCCGGGGCAACCTCGTCGGGATCCCGACGCGTATGTATCCACGGACGTCGAGCCGCGCATGGAGGGCGTCTGGAGAGGGGGAGCCGTGAAGAGGAAGGGACGCGTAGCCGCGGCGTTCGCGGTGATGGCACTCGTGCTCGCCGCGTGTAGCAGCGATGAGCCGGGCGACACCGACGGCACCGACACGGGAACCGCCGAGCCGGCCGACGTGACGATCATCCACGGCACCACGGACTCGATCGTCTCGCTGGACCCGGCGGGGCAGTACGACTTCGGCTCGAACCAGATCAGCCAGCAGGTCTACTCGACCCTGTTGGAGGTGCCGGCGGGCGGTTCGCTGCCCGAACCGGCGCTCGCAGAATCGTGCGAGACCGAGGACTCGACCGTCTACACCTGCACCCTGCAGGACGGACTCACCTTCTCCGACGGCTCGCCGCTGACGTCCGAGGACGTTGCGTTCTCGTTCCAGCGGAACATCGAGATCGACGACCCGCAGGGCGCGTGCAGCCTGCTGGCCTCGCTCGCGGCGTGCGGGAAGTGGAAAGACAGCGCGATCGAGACGCCCGACGACACCACGGTCGTCTTCAACCTGCAAGCGCCGAACGCGGTGTGGCCGTCGGTGCTGACGACGAGCGCGGCGTTCATCGTGCCATCCGAGGTCTACCCGGCCGACGCGCTGCAGCCCGACGACCAGGTGGTCGGCTCGGGCCGGTACACGCTCGCGGAGTATCGACCCGGCGAGCAGGTGGTCCTCGAAGCGAACCCGTCGTTCTACGGCGACGCGCCGCTCAACACCCGCGTGTTCGTGCAGTACTTCAAGCAGTCGTCGGCGCTGAAGCTCGCGCTCGAGCAGGGAGAGGTCGACATCGGCTGGCGGACGTTCACGCCGACCGACGTGTCGTCGCTCGAAGGCGCCGAAGGCTTGAGCGTCGTCGAGGGTCCCGGCGGAGAGATCCGGTACTTCGCCTTCAACCTGAACCTGGAGCCGGGCGACGAACCTGCGGTGCGCCAAGCCGCGGCGATGCTGATCGATCGTCAGGCGATCGCGGACAACGTGTACGAGGGCACGGTCGACCCGCTGTATTCGATGCTCCCCGCCGGCTTCGCGGGGCACACCGAGGCCTTCGCCGAGCGTTACGGCGAGGGACCCGATCCCGACGGCGCCGCGCAGGTGCTCGACGACGCCAGCGTGCAGACGCCGGTCGAGCTCGAGCTGTGGTGGACGCCGACGCACTACGGCGACGCGTCGGCCGACGAGTACGCCGAGATCAAGCGTCAGCTCGAGGAGGGCGGGCTGTTCTCGGTCACGCTCGAGTCGACCGAGTGGGATCAGTACACGGAGGACGCGTTCACGGACGGCTATCCCGCCTACCAGCTGGGATGGTTCCCCGACTACGTCGACGGCGACAACTACATCGCGTCGTTCTACTCGTCGGCGTCGTTCCTGAACATCCACTACGAGAACCAGGAGGTGGACGATCTGATCGCGGTCGAGCAAGGCTCGACCGACGACGCCGAGCGCGAGGGATCGTTCCAGCGGATCCAGGAGATCACGGCCGAGGAGGCGCCGATCATCCCGATCTGGCAGGGCACGCAGCTCGCGATCGTGCGCGACGGGGTGACGGGCGTCGAAGACACGCTCGACCCGACGTACATCTTCCGCTACTGGCTGATCAGCAAGTCCGAGTAACCGCCGTGAGGATCCTGACCGGGGTGGGCGCACGCGCCTGCCCCGGTCGGTCCTCGGCGCCGGACGACTGACGTGGCGGGACGCTCGCACTCCCTGCGCAGGTACCTCCTGACGCGGATCGCGCTCGCGATCCCGATGCTCCTGATCCTGCTCACGCTCGTCTTCCTGCTGATGCGCGTGGCGCCGGGCGACCCGATCAGCGCCGCGCTCGGCGGCCGCCTACCGCAGGAGGAGCTCGATCGGCGGCGCGCCGAGGCCGGCTACGACCGACCGCTGATCGGGCAGTACCTCGAGTACCTCGGAGACGTCGCCACCTTCGACTTCGGAACGACGATCGTCGACAACCGGCCGGTCACGGACGTGATCGTGCAGAACGGCGCCGCGACGCTCGAGCTGACGATGGTGGCGATGGTGATCGCGGTGGTCACCGGCGTCGGGATCGGCACGCTCGCCGGTCGGTACCGCGACACCGGGCTCGACGTCGGCGGTCGGCTGTTCGGGATCGTGATCTACGCCGCCCCGGTCTTCTACCTCGGCTTCCTCGCGCAGCTCGTGTTCGGCAAATGGCTCGGATGGCTCCCCACCTCCGGTCGCGCGAGCCCCGTCGTGACGTTCGAGCTCGACACGAAGACGAACCTGTTCCTCGTCGACTCGGTGATCACGGGCAACTGGGAAGCGTTCGTCGACGTCGTCGAGCATCTCGTGATGCCGGCGACCGTGCTGGGGCTCGTGATCGGCGGGGTCTTCATCCGGCTCGTACGGGTGAACCTGATCCAGACGCTGAAGGGCGATTACGTCGAGGCCGCACGCGCGCGGGGTGTCGGTGAGCGCGCGGTGGTGTTCCGACACGCGTTCAAGAACGCTCTCGTGCCCATCGTGACCGTCGTCGGGCTGCAGTTCGCCCTGTTGCTGTCGGGGGCAGTGCTGACGGAGCAGACGTTCAACTGGCCGGGGATCGGCTCCGAGCTCGTCCGCTACCTGGACAACCGCGATTACATCGCGGTCCAGGGGATCATCACGTTCGCCGGGCTGGTGGTCGTGTTCGTCAGCGTCCTGATCGACTTCGTGAACGCGTGGATCGATCCGAGGGTGCGGTTCTGATGTCGATGCCGGCACTCGAACCGGTCGCCCCGGGCGCGTCGCTGGGACGCCAACGTGGGGTGCGGCGGCTGGTCGCGCCGTTCCGGGACGCGAACGGGGTCTCGAAGGCCGTCGTGTGGGTCGGCGCGTTCATCACCACGGCCTTCGTCGTGCTGGCGATCTTCGCGCCTGTGTTCGCGCCGTACGAGTTCGACTCGTTCCGGACCGACGACGGCGTGCGGTTCGCGAAGCAGGAGGCGCCATCGGCACAGCACCCGTTCGGGACGAACGTGATGCAGACCGACGTGCTGAGCCGCGTGATCTTCGGCAGCCGGACGGCGATCCAAGTCGTGGCGCTCGCCCTGGTTGTCTCGCTCGTGGTCGGGCTTCCCCTCGGGTTGATCTCGGGTTACCGCGGCGGCCCAGTCGATCGCGGCCTGGTGCTCGTGATGGATGCCCTGATCGCGTTCCCATCGCTCCTGTTCGCGATCGTGATCGCGTTCCTGCTCTCGGATACGTTCGGCCGCGGCGTCGTCACCGCGGCGCTCGCGATCTCGATCGTCTACATCCCGCAGTACTTCCGCGTCGTACGGAACCACGTCATCAGCGTGCGCGAAGAGCCGTTCGTCGAGGCGGCACGGGCGATCGGCGCACCGCCGCGCACCGTGATACGCCGGTACGTCTTCCAGAACGTCGTCCAGAACGTGCCGGTGATCGCGACGCTGAACGCCGCCGACGCGATCCTGACGCTCGCGGCGCTCGGCTTCCTCGGCTACGGGATCCAGCCGACGGAGGCCGCCGAGTGGGGATACGACATCAAGCGGGCGATCAGCGACGCGGGGGCCGGCATCTGGTGGACCGGCCTGTACCCCGGACTCGCGATCGTCCTGCTCGTCACCGGCCTGACGCTGCTCGGCGAGGGGTTGAACGACGTGCTGAACCCTGTCATCCGTCGGCGGAAGACCGTCCCCGTGGCGTTCCCGCGTCGCCCGGAGATCGGCGAGGGGAACGAGGGCGCGCCATGAACGGGCCCGTCCTATCGGTCCGCGACCTCCGCGTGTGGTTCGGAACACCCGGGGCTCCGGTGCGCGCGGTCGACGGTGTCACGTTCGATCTCGTCGCCGGCGAGACGCTCGGCCTCGTCGGTGAGTCGGGGTGCGGCAAGTCGACCCTCGGGCGCTCGCTGATGGGGCTGCTGCCCGAAGGAGCGGCCTGCGACGGCGAGATCCTCTACGACGGCGCGAACGTCGTGGATCTCGCGACGAGGGAGCTGCGTTCGATCCGCGGCCCCGACGTCGCGATGATCTTCCAGGAACCGATGACGCGACTCGACCCGCTGATGACGATCGAGGATCACTTCCTGGAGACGTTGCGGACGCACGAGTCGGACCTCTCGAAGGCGGAGATGCGCCGCCGTTCCCTCGACGCGCTCGGCGGCATGGGTATCCCGCCCACGCGGTTCGGCCAGTACCCGCACGAGTTCTCCGGTGGGATGCGACAACGGATCATGATCGCGCTCGCCCTGGTGTTGCGGCCTCGCATCGTGATCGCCGACGAGCCGACCACCGCGCTCGACGTGCTCGTCGAGGCGCAGATCCTCTCGATCCTGTCGGACCTGCGTCGGAACTTCGACACGGCCCTGCTGCTGATCACGCACAACCTCGGGATCGTGGCGGAAGCGTGCGACCGCGTCGCCGTGATGTACGCGGGCGAGATCGTCGAATCGGGCCCGTCAGCGGACGTGTTCCGCTCTCCGGCTCATCCGTACACCCGCGAGCTTCTGGCGTCGATCATCTCGCTGCGAACCGAGTCCCTGCGATCGATCCCGGGCGCCCCACCGGACCTCCGCGAGCCGCCGCCCGGATGCCGGTTCCACCCGAGGTGCCCAGCCGCGATGCAGGTATGCCCATCGCTCTCGCCCGTGCCGGTCCAGGTCGGAACCGGAACGGTCCGATGCTGGCTGCACGGGCCCGAGGCGATGATCCCGGCGGGCGGAACCGCGCCGCTCGAGCACCGCACGCTCGAGGTCGCCGATGAAGCGTGAGTCCGAAGCGATCGCGACGGCGGCCCCTCCCCTTCTCGACGTCCACGACCTGCGTACGCACTTCGCACTCCGGGGCTCGTTCGCGGGCCGGCTGCTCGGGCGCGATGCGGGGTCCGTGAAGGCCGTCGACGGCGTGTCGTTCGCGCTTCGGACAGGCGAGGTGCTCGGACTCGTCGGGGAATCCGGCAGTGGCAAGACGACCCTGGCGCGGACGGTGCTCGGGCTCGTCGAGGCGACCGGCGGCTCGATCCGCTTCGATGGCGAGGAGCTCGTCGGGATGTCCGAACGCGACCTCCGGCGGCACCGACGTCGCGCCCAGATCGTGTTCCAGGATCCGCACGCGTCACTGAACCCGGCCATGGATCTGCTCACGGCGATCGGGCACCCGCTCAAGATCCACGGCGTCGCGACGGAAGAGGGCGCGCTCCGGCGGGCCGTGAGCGATGCGCTCGAGCATGTCGGGCTGACGCCCGTCGAGCGCTTCCTGCACTCGTTCCCGGCAGACCTCTCGGGCGGCCAGAAGCAGCGAGCAGCGATCGCGCGGGCCATCATCCTCGGGCCCGACCTGTTGATCGCCGACGAGCCCGTGTCGATGCTCGACATGAGCGTGCGCGCGAAGATCCTCGAGTTGATGCTCACGCTCAAGGACGAGTTCGACCTCACCTACATGTACATCACCCACGACCTCGCGACCGCGAAGTTCTTCTGCGACCGGATCGCGATCATGTACCTGGGGCGGATCGTCGAGCTGGGACCGGCGGAACAGATCTACGACGACCCCAAGCATCCCTACACGGCCTCGCTGCTGCGCGCGATCCCCGAGCCCGATCCGTCGCGCAGCGTTCCCCGCGACGTCCCACGCGGCGAGATTCCCGACGCCGTGGCGCCGCCGCTGGGCTGCCGCTTCCATCCCCGCTGCCCGCGCGCGTTCGAGGTCTGCGGCTGGGAGAGCCGCGACCTCAGGACTCTGTTGGAGACCCGCTGGACGCGCTTGAGCGAGGACGACTACGAGGCCGAGCGGCGCGTGATCGGAGACCTCGATGCGCTCGACGAGCCGGCGCTCGACTGCGTGCTGCCAGCGGCGGACGGCCACTTCCCCGACGACGCGATGTCGGTGTTCGAGGCGCTTCGCTCCGATGAGCCCGAGGATCCGTTCTTCAAGGGCGTCGCCGAGGTCGGCACCGACCCGCGGGGCGTGCGCGTGCGCTTCAACGACGCGATGGATCCGCGCGACCTCGACCTCGACGGCACACGCGTGCAGTGCCATCTCCACGATCGGGAGGCGCTCGAAGCCGCTCGTCGAGCCGGTTGAGGTCCGCGCTGTCGCGCCATCTCACGCCCGAGCTGCTCGCGTTCCTCGAGCGCTGGCTACCGCCGCCGCCGGCGCGACTGCTCGAGGCCGGGTGCGGGGACGGCGGCCTCACACGACGGCTGGCGAGCCAGGGATATGACGCC
>Ga0299913_10005360_pt1 | contig 10933 bp, 10 predicted proteins | sample RVTome_9_FD_201360 | JGI IMG/M metagenome (GOLD analysis project Ga0299913, IMG submission 201360) | Soil microbial communities from uranium-contaminated site in the Upper Colorado River Basin, Wyoming, United States - RVT155D38 (version 2) ... | reverse complement strand
CCGAGCTCTGAGGAGTGAGCCGGAGGCACGCCGAGGTCTGAGGAGTGAGCCGGAGGCACGCCGAGGTCTGAGGAGTGAGCCGGAGGCTGACTTGCCGGGTCGCCGGGGCCACTCACCCGGGAAACTGCGGGGAGCCGACATCCAAAGTCCGATTTGCGCGTCGTCTTCCGACACTTTCCACGTGGCGCCAGGCCGGTCACGCCGAGCGGCTAGCCTGCCGCAGGTGGAGGCCGAGGAGACCGCACGTCGCGCCGCGGAGGCGATGTGGGCCGGCGACCGGGCCAGCCAGGCGCTCGGGATGGAGCTGGTCGTGGTGGCGCCGGGGGCGGCCACGCTGCGGATGACGGTCCGCGAGGACATGGTGAACGGCCACGCGATCGGCCACGGCGGGCTGACGTTCGCGCTGGCCGACTCGGCGTTCGCGTTCGCCTGCAACTCCTACAACCGGATCACGGTCGCCGCGGGCGCCGACGTACGCTTCCGGGCGCCGACCCGGCTGGGCGACGTACTCCTCGCGACCGCGACCGAGCGCAGCCGCGAGGGCCGCGACGGCGTGTACGACGTGCTGGTCACCCGTGAACGCGACGGGACCGTGGTCGCCGAGTTCGTCGGCCGGAGCCGGGAGATCGGCGGCACCCTCTTCTGAAAGGTTCAGCCGGTGACCGACCTGGGCAGCCCGGAAGGGGTGCACAGGCCGTCGCCGATGCCGGCCGTGTCGTCCTCGATGATCCGGTTGAACATCTGGCGGGACCGCTCCTCGTCCCAGTTCACCGCCAGGTCGCGGATCGGGACCCCGCAGGTGAGGCCGTTCTCCCCGTCCACCCGCGTCATCGCCCACGCGAACCGGGCCAGGTCGATGGGTCCGGTGCCCTCACTGACCCGGACGGTCTCGGCGCCGGCCATGTTCACCCGCCAGTAGCGCACGGGGTTCACCACCGTCCACGGCGAGGTCGCCTCCCGGCCGATCGCGGAGACCACCTCGCGTTGGTGACGGGCCCGGGTGATGTCGCCGAGCTGCGGATCGGTCTTGCGGGAGCGGGCGTACCCGAGCGCGGTGACGCCGTTGGCCTCCTGGCAGCCGGCCTCGATGTTGAGGTTCGCCTGGGGGTCGTTCATCGCGTTCTCGGGGCAGATCTCGATGCCGCCGACCGCATCGACCAGGTCCACGAAGCCGCCGAACCCGATCTCGACGAAGTTGTCGATCCGGATCCCGGTGTTCTGCTCCACGGTGCGCACGAGCAGCCTCGGGCCGCCGAACGCGTAGGCCGCGTTGATCTTCGTGGTCCCGTGGTCGGGGATCTCGACGATCGAGTCGCGGGGGAGCGACAGCAGCAGGTTCGGTCCCGAGCCGACGTGCAGCAGCATGATCGTGTCGGTACGCCGCCCGCTCGCGCCGCCGGTGCCCAGCTCCCGGCGCTCCTCCTCGGTGAGGTCCTCGCGCGAGTCCGACCCGACGACGAGGTACGTCGTCCCGTCCTGCTCCTCGGGGCGCTCGCCGGCCGGTTCGGCGTTCACGGTCGTCACCCGGCTGAACGCGTAGAACGGGACCGCGATCAGGAACACCAGCCAGAGCAGCAGCAGCCACCGGAGCGCCCTGAAGGGCCCGAACCGCGGCCGTCGTCCGAAGCGGCGCGGCGGCGTTCCACCGCCTCCACCGTGCGGTGCGGGGGTGGGTGTGGCGGGCCGCGACGCCGCGGGCTGGGCCGGCATCACCTTGGTGGCGTCGTCGGCCGGGCGGCCGCCGGCGTCCGGCCGGACCATGCGGGTGGCGTCGTCGGGGGCGCCGCGCTGCTTGCCGTACAGCCACTCGTACTCGGGGGTGCCCGGCTCGGGCGGCTGGGAGCGGTTGGCCATGCGCAGACGCTACCGTGCTGCCGTGAGTGACCGAGTCGAGCGAGGCACGGGCGAGCGAGAGAGCGAGTCTCCGGAGGCCCTGCCGCCGTCGCACGCTCGCGTCTCGCTGGGGATCCTCATGCACCAGACCGAGGCGAACCTGCTCGGCAACGTCCACGGCGGCGAGATCATGAAGCTCGCCGACTCCACGGCAGGCGCCGTGGCGCAGCGGCACAGCGGGGGACCGGCGGTGACGGCGGGAGTGGACGAGATGGTCTTCCTCGCGCCCGTGCACGTCGGTGACATCGTCCGCACCACCGCCCAGGTGAACTGGGCAGGCCGCTCGTCGCTGGAGATCGGGGTGCGGGTCGAGGCCGAGCCGTGGACCGACGCGTCCAGGACGCCGCTGCACGTCGCCTCGGCCTACTTCGTGTTCGTCGCGATCGACGCCGAGGGGCGTCCTCGTCCGGTGCCGCCGCTGCTGCCCGAGACTCCTGACGAGGTACGCCGGCTGCGGGAGGCCGAGATCCGGCGCGCCCACCGGCTCGCCCGCAAGCAGGAGATCGAGACCGGGCGCCTGGCCCCCTGAACCCCTCTTCGGCGTGCCGTGCGGCCTGTGACGGGTGTGACTGGTGATACTGAGCGCGGACAACCTGCCTTCCCCTGAGAGGTTCGTCGATGGCGATCGCACCCGACCGCGCGGCCAAGATCCGGTTCCGGCGCGCGGTCGCCCTCATGGTGATGACCCTGCTGCTGCCCGGGTCCGCCCAGCTGGTCGCCGGTCGCCGCGAGGTCGGACGGATCGCGCTCCGGGTCTGGGCCGGGCTGGTCTCCGTCGGGTTGCTCACGCTGCTGCTGGCGTGGCTGTGGCACGGGCTGCTGTTCTCGCTGGCCTCGAGCCCGCTCATGCTGGGGATGATCCGGATCGTGCTCATGGCGGTCGCGGTCGGCTGGGCGGCGCTGTTCGTCGACGCGTGGCGGATCGGTCAGCCTCTGACGCTGATGCGCAACCAGCGCCTCGCCGTGGTGGGCATCAACGGAGTGCTGTGCTTCTCGGTCGCCGGGACCCTGCTCTTCGGCGCCCACCTGGTCGGCGTACAGCGGGACTTCATGGTGGCGATGTTCGGTGACGGGACGGTCAAGGGGGCAAGCGACGGCCGCTACAACGTGCTGCTGATGGGCGGTGACTCCGGCGCGGGCCGGTGGGGCCTGCGGCCGGACTCGCTGACCGTGGCCAGCATCGACGCCCGCACCGGCCGGACCGTGCTGGTCGGCCTGCCGCGCAACCTCCAGGACTTCCGGTTCGCTGAGGGGTCGGTGATGGACGAGCAGTTCCCCGACGGCTTCGACTGCGACGACTGCTATCTCAACGGCGTCGCCACCTGGGCGCAGGACAACACCGAGCTGTTCGGGAAGTCCAGGACCCCCGGCGTGGACGCGACGATCCAGGCCGTGGAGGGGATCACCGGCCTGGAGATCAGCTATTGGGCGATGGTCAACCTGCGGGGCTTCCGTGACCTCGTGGACGCGGTGGGCGGCGTGACCCTCACCGTGCGGGACCGGATCCCGGTCGGACTGCCCCATGACCCCTTCTACAGCCACATCGAGCCGGGCACCCGCAAGCTCAACGGCTTCCACACGCTCTGGTTCGCCCGCGCCCGAGACGGTTCGGACGACTACTCGCGGATGGCCCGCCAGAAGTGCGTGATGAACGCGATGCTCACGCAGCTGAGTCCCCAGACCGTGCTGCGGAACTTCCGCAAGATCGCCCGCGCCGGCGAGGCGATGCTCGAGACCGATCTGCCGACGAGCGAGGTCGACCGCTTCATGGACCTCGCGCTGAAGGCCCGCAGCCAGAAGATCGCGACCGTCTCGCTGGTGCCACCGAGGATCAACACCGCGGCCCCTGACCTCGACCTGATCCGCGACGACGTGGAGAAGGCGATCGACAAGGCCGAGGGGGAGGGTGGTGCGCCCGCCCGGGCCAAGAAGAAGGAGTCGGGCACCACCACCGGTGGCTCGCTCGGGACCCGGGACAGCGGGTACGCCGCGAACGAGGCCGACGACCTGGCAGCCGCCTGCTGAGCGGGCGGCGATCGGTCCTAGGGTGGACGCCGTGTCCCCCGCCCCGTCTGCCCCGCCGCGCATCGTCGCGGTGGTGGTCACCTTCAACCGGCTGGCACTGCTGCAGCGCCTGGTGACCGCCCTCCGGGAGACGCCGGCGCTCGCCGAGGTCGTGGTGGTCGACAACGCATCGACCGACGGCACGGGACAGTGGCTGGTGGCGCAGACCGCCGAGGCGGGCGACGAGGGCGGAGTCCCTCTCCACGCGGTGCTCATGGACGAGAACCGGGGCGGAGCGGGCGGCTTCGCGGCCGGCATGCGGGTGGGGCTGGAGCGTGGCGCGGACCTGCTCTGGCTGATGGACGACGACGGGCTGCCCGATCCGGACTGCCTGCGGCTGCTCCTGGAGCGCGCGCGCGACTTCGACTTCTGGGGGCCCGCGGTGCTCGCCGAGCAGGACCCGGCCCGGCTCTGCTTCCCGATCCGGTTGCCCGGCGGCACCGCCGTCGTGCACCGGATGTCCGACGTCGAGGCGGCCGCCCGCGACGGGGTGATCGTCGACGTCGTGATCCCCTTCAACGGCGTGCTGCTCACCCGCGAGCTCGTCGAGCGGATCGGGCTGGTCCGCGAGGAGTTCTTCATCTGGGGTGACGACGTCGAGTACCTCTGGCGCGCGCGGGCGGCGGGGGCACGCGTGGGCACGGTGGTGACCGCCCGGTTCGCCCACCCCGCGACCGACGAGCTTGGCACCCCACTGATGTTCGGACGCACGACGTACAACCACAGCCCGAGCGACCTCAAGCACTACTGCATGGCCCGCAACAACACGGTGAACCTGCGCGACCACCGCGGGTGGCCGCACGTGCTCGCCTTCCTGCTCAAGACCCTGTGGTTCTACCTGTTCACCCGGCCCGACCTCGCCCGGCTGCGGCTCAGCGCCGAGGCCGTGCGTGCCGGGCTGCGGGGCGACTTCACCGGGCACCTGAGGTTCCTGCCATGAACGCGTCCACCGAGCGGGTCGCCGTCGTGGTGGTCACCTACAACCGGGCCGACCTGCTCCCCGCGATGCTGGACGGGCTGGCGGCCCAGACCAGGCCGGTCGACGCGGTCTTCGTGATCGACAACGCCAGCGAGGACCACACCCGCGAGGTGCTCGCCGCCCGCGACGACCTGCCGCTGCGGGTCACGCACGGCACCGAGAACCTCGGCGGCGCCGGCGGGTTCCACGAGGGGGTGCGCCAGGCGTACGCGGCGGGGTTCGACCGGATCTGGCTCATGGACGACGACGTGGTGCCGGCGCCCGACTGCCTGGCGACGCTGCTCGCCCTTGACGGCTCGTGCCTCATGGCGGTGCGGGAGGACTCCTCCGGCACGCTGGTGGAGAAGTCCGCGGTCCGGTTCGACCTGCGCAACCCCCTGGCGATCCGGCCGAAGACCGCGAGCATCGACTCGACGTACGCCTCGCGGGCGGAGATGCCGCCCACGGTGCCGATCGAGAACGTCGCCTTCGAGGGGTTCCTGGTGCACCGCCGGGTGATCGACGCGATCGGGCTGCCGGACCCGGCGTACTTCATCTTCTACGACGACGTGGACTTCGCGCTGCGCGCGCGGCGGGCGGGGTTCCCGATCCTGGCGGTGCGCGACGCCGTGCTGGTGCGGCAGCTGGACTTCGACCAGCAGCACGCCCTGGACACGTGGAAGGGGTTCTACATGTACCGCAACCTCTTCGTGGTCCACCTGCGGTACGCCGAGAACCCGCTCGTCCGGCTCAAGCCCTGGCTGATCACGCTCGCGGTGGTGCTGCTCAGCCCGCTGCGCGGGGGCCGGGCGGAGGCAGCCAACGTGATCAAGGCCATGTCCGCAGCCCGCCGCCTGCGCAGCGCACCGCCGCTTCCGGAAGCGGAGGATCGGGACACCGCTCGCTAGACTGACCGCCGCGTCGATACCTGAGGAGTTACCCCTGTTGTCTGCCCCAGACCTGGTCGTGGTCGGTTCCGGCTTCTTCGGACTGACGATCGCCGAACGTTGTGCCGAGGAGCTCGGCCTGCGCGTGCTCGTGCTGGAGCGCCGCCACCACCTCGGCGGGAACGCCTACAGCGAGGCCGAGCCGGAGACCGGCATCGAGGTGCACGTCTACGGTGCCCACCTCTTCCACACCTCCAACGAGAAGGTCTGGGAGTACGTCAACCGGTTCACCACCTTCACGAACTACCAGCACCGCGTGTTCGCGAAGTACCAGGGGCAGGTCTACTCGTTCCCGATGAACCTCGGGCTCATCAACCAGTTCTTCGGGAAGTCCCACACCCCCGACGAGGCGCGGGCGCTGATCGCGGAGCAGGCCTCGGAGATCGCCACCGAGGACGCCACTAACCTCGAGGAGAAGGCGATCAGCCTCATCGGGCGCCCGCTCTACGAGGCGTTCGTCAAGGGCTACACCGCCAAGCAGTGGCAGACCGACCCGACCGAGCTGAGCGCGGACATCATCACGCGCCTCCCCGTGCGCTACACCTTCAACAACCGCTACTTCAACGACAAGTACGAGGGCCTGCCCACCGACGGCTACACCGCGTGGCTCGAGCGGATGGCCGACCACCCCAACATCGAGGTGAAGCTCGACACGGACTTCCTCGGCAGTGACCCGAACTGGGTCGAGGAGTTCAAGGGGAAGGTCCCGATCGTCTACACCGGGCCGGTCGACGAGTACTTCGGCCACTCGGAGGGCCGCCTCTCCTGGCGGACCGTCGACCTCGAGCCCGAGGTGAAGGAGGTCGACGACTTCCAGGGGACGTCGGTGATGAACTACAACGACATCGACGTGCCGTTCACCCGGATCCACGAGTTCAAGCACTTCCACCCCGAGCGCGAGTACGCCCAGGCCAAGGGCAAGACCGTGATCGTGCACGAGTACTCCCGCTTCGCCGAGAAGGACGACGAGCCCTACTACCCGATCAACACCGCGGAGGACCGCGCGAAGCTGCTGAGGTACCGCGAGCTCGCGCGCCAGGAGCCGATGGTGCTGTTCGGGGGCCGGCTCGGCACCTACAAGTACCTCGACATGCACATGGCGATCGGCTCCGCCCTGTCGATGTTCGAGAACAAGCTCCGGCCCCACTTCGCCGACGGCGTGGAGCTGACGAGCGGAGGAGTCGACGAATGAGCGAGACGACCGCCACCACCACCCGCCTGCTGCAGCGCCAGATCCTGCCCGCGGACCGCGATCTCGACGTGCTCCCGCTGTACGCCGACGCGCTGCCGGCGTACATGCCGGACGAGAAGGACGAGACCTCTCGCTCCGCCACCCCGCTGGCCGGTTCCGCGGGGACGGCGATCCACCCGGACCAGATGCTGGACCGCACCACGTTCCGGCTCCCGCTGGGTGGCCGGATCTCGTTCGGGACCTACTTCAACGCCTTCCCCGCCGGCTACTGGCGGCGCTGGACGATCGTGCAGGAGGTCCAGCTCACCGTGTCCCTGCGCGGCAGGGGCGCCACCGTCATCGTCTACAAGTCGATGGCCAACGGACGCTCCCAGCGGGTCGCGGCAGGTGTCACCGAGGACGACGCCGCCACCGAGTTCACCTTCGACCTCACCCTCAAGCCGTTCGCCGACGGCGGCTGGTACTGGTACGACGTGGTCGCGGGCGACACGGACGTCGAGGTCTCCGCCCGCTGGGAGGCGGAGGTCCCCGAGGACCGCGCCCAGCACGGCACCGTGGACATCGCGATCACGACCATGAACCGCCCGGAGTTCTGCGCCAAGCTGCTGGTCCAGCTCGGTGACGACGAGGCCCTGCGCCCGTTCCTCGACGAGGTGCTGGTCATGGAGCAGGGCACCAAGCTCGTCAACGAGCACGAGGACTTCCCGGCGGCGGAGAAGGTGCTCGGCGACACGCTGCGCGTGATCGTGCAGGACAACATGGGAGGGTCCGGCGGTTATGCCCGCGGGCAGCTCGAGTCGCTGCGCAAGGGCACGGCGACGTACCTCATGTGCATGGACGACGACGTCGTGTGCGAGCCCGAGGGGATCATCCGGGCGGTCACCTTCGGTGACCTGGCCCGCCGCCCGACGATCGTCGGCGGCCACATGTTCAGCCTCTACGCCCGGTCCCGCCTGCACAGCTTCGGCGAGGTCGTCCAGCCCTGGCGGTTCTGGTGGCAGTCCGCGCCGGGCGTCCGCAACGACTGGGACTTCAGCATCCGCAACCTGCGCTCGTCGCGGTGGCTGCATCGCCGGATCGACGTGGACTACAACGGCTGGTTCATGTGCCTGATCCCGCAGACGGTGCTGGCCGACATCGGCCTGTCGCTCCCGGTCTTCATCAAGTGGGACGACTCGGAGTACGGCCTGCGTGCCAAGGAGGCGGGATACCCCACGGTCACGCTGCCCGGCGCGGCGGTCTGGCACGTTCCCTGGACCGACAAGAACGACGCCCTCGACTGGCAGGCCTACTTCCACCAGCGCAACCGGTTCATCGCGGCGCTCCTGCACTCGCCGTACGCCCGGGGCGGGCGCATGGTCCAGGAGAGCTTCAACCACCAGGTCAAGCACCTCGTGGCGATGCAGTACTCCACCGTCGAGCTGCGCCACCAGGCCCTCGAGGACCTGCTGGCCGGACCCGAGGCGCTGCACGGCCAGCTGAGCACCCGGCTGCCGGAGATCCGGGCGTTCGCCAAGGAGTTCACCGACGCCCGGCTCGAGGCGGACCGCGACGCGTTCCCGGCGGTACGCCGCAAGAAGCCGCCGCGCAAGGGCCGGGAGGGGCTCACCGATCCCGGCAAGCTCCGGATCCTGCTGGCGGCCGGCATGGCGCCGCTGCGCCACCTCAAGCCGGTCCGTGAACTCGCCCGGGAGTACCCCGAGGCGGAGATCGCGGCCATGGACTCCGACTGGTACCGCATCGCGCGCTACGACTCGGCCGTGGTATCGATGCCCGACGGCACCTCCGCCGCGCTCTACCAGCGCGACCCGGAGCGGTTCCGCGACCTGATGCGCCGCACGGTGCTGATGCACCAACGGCTCCGGCGGGAGTGGCCGGACCTGGCCAAGCGCTACCGCGCTGCGCTCGGTGACATCACCTCGCCGGCGGCCTGGGAGGAGACGTTCGGGATCGACGAGGACGCCAGTGGCTGACACCGGCACCGCTCGCGGCGGTCGACGGCGCGGCCGGCACGTCGCGGGGCAGAGGGACGGGGAGGCGGGGCCCGGGCTCGTGGCGCCCTCGGCGACCAGCGGGCTGTTCGAGGTGTTCCGCCGCCGCTACCTCCTGCGGCTGCTGGTGCGACGGGAGATCTCGGCGCGCTACCAGGGGTCGTTCCTCGGGCTCTTCTGGTCCTACCTGCAGCCCGCGTTCCGGCTCGCGATCTACTACTTCGTGATCGCAGAGATCCTGGATCGTGGGACCGAGAACTTCGCGATCCACCTGTTCGCGGGCATGGTGATGGTGCACTTCTTCACCGAGTCCTTCGGTGCCGGGACACGCTCGATCGTGCGCAACAAGTCGCTGGTGCAGAAGATGGCGATCCCGAGGGAGATGTTCCCGGTCGCCTCGATGCTGGTCTCGGCGTACCACGTCGTCCCGGGAATGGTGATGCTGGGCGGCTTCTGCGTGGCGCTGGGCTGGCGCCCCGACCTCATCGGGCTGGCCGCGGGGCTGCTCGCGTTCGCCCTCGTGGCGGTGCTGGGGACCGCACTCGCCCTGCTGTTCAGCGCCGCCAACGTGTTCTTCCGCGACTTCAGCAACGTGGTCCAGACGCTGACCCAGTTCACGACGTTCAGCGTGCCGATGATCTACCCGTACAGCCTCGTCGAGCAGCGGTTCGGGGACTTCGCGCAGTACTACCTCCTCAACCCGATGGCCGAGGCGGTGCTGCTCTTCCAGCGGGCCTTCTGGACCGGGACCACCGACGACCCGGTCGCGACCGAGGCCGAGCACCTGCCCGACCATCTCTTCGCACTCGGGTTCGCGCACCTCGGCGTCGCCCTGGTCGTGCTGGCGCTCGGCCAGCTGGTGTTCAACCGGCTCGAGAACAAGATCCCGGAGCGGCTGTGAGCGCCCGGGAGTCGATCGTGGTGGACAACGTCACCAAGCGCTTCACGATCCGCTACCACCGCACGATCAAGCAGATGTCGGTGGCGGCGGTACGCCGGGAGCAGCTCAGCGACACCTTCAATGCGCTCGACAGCGTCAGCTTCCGCGTCGAGCAGGGCGAGTCCATCGGCATCATGGGGCTCAACGGGTCGGGCAAGAGCACCCTGCTCAAGCTCATCAACGGCATCATGCGGCCCGACGAGGGACGGGTGCTGACCCGCGGGCGGATCTCCGGGCTGATCGCCACCGGAGCCGGCTTCCATCCGCAGCTGACCGGCCGGGAGAACATCTACCTCAACGCCGCGGTGCTGGGCATGACCGAGGCCGAGACCCGGCGCAAGTTCGACGACATCGTCGCGTTCGCCGACGTCGGTCGGCACCTGGACAGCCCGGTCGGCCACTACAGCTCGGGCATGTTCGCGCGGCTCGGCTTCGCCGTCGCGATCCACGTCGACTCCGACATCTTCCTCGCCGACGAGGTGCTCGCGGTGGGGGACAAGCCGTTCAAGAAGAAGTGCATGGAGCGCATGCAGGAGATCCGCAACAGCGGCCGGACCCTCTTCTACGTCAGCCACGCGCCCGGGTCGGTGAAGAAGATGTGCGACCGGGTGCTGGTCCTCGAGAAGGGTCGGCTCGGGTACGACGGCGAGGTCCAGGCGGGCATCCGCTACCTGAAGTACGACGAGCCGGGCGGCACCGAAGAGGAGCACGCCGACGACGAGCTCGGCGCAGACATCTGACGACGGCCCTCCTCGGCTGAGGCGCCGGCGGTGATTTCCGGCAGAATTCGGACACATCGGCGTGTCGACTGGAAATTACAAGTTTGTAGTTACTCAGAAACGCTTGCGGACCCCCGTGTGACTGGTGTGAAACTTGGTACTCGTGTGAATCTTCCCCCACACCGGAGTTGCCACCATGCGTCCCAGTCAAGCCCGCTTCGTGACCGCC
>Ga0299913_10005359_pt1 | contig 10934 bp, 10 predicted proteins | sample RVTome_9_FD_201360 | JGI IMG/M metagenome (GOLD analysis project Ga0299913, IMG submission 201360) | Soil microbial communities from uranium-contaminated site in the Upper Colorado River Basin, Wyoming, United States - RVT155D38 (version 2) ... | reverse complement strand
AGACGTTTATCGCAAACACAAGCCCAAGGCGTTCACCGCCGACAGGCGTCCTTCCTCGTTCGAGGTGTGGTCCTGGTTCTTCATGCGGATCAGCGGGATCATCCTGCTGTTCCTTGTGCTGATCCACCTCTACATCATGCATCTGATCGACGAGGGCGTTGAGCGTGTGGACTTCGAGTTCGTGGCGTCCCGCTGGGCGCACGTGGGGTGGAAGACCTTCGACTGGACCATGCTGTTCCTCGCCCTGCTCCACGGCGCGAACGGCCTGCGCGTCATCATCGACGACTACGTGAGGTCGCCGGGCCGCAAGACGGCCATCAAGGCCACCCTCTACACCGCCACCGGCGTCCTCCTCATCATGGGAACGGCGGTCCTCGTCACCTTCAACCCGGAGGCGACTTGATCCGCACCCACGAATACGACGCCGTGATCGTGGGGGCCGGGGGGGCCGGCCTGCGCGCCGCTCTAGAGGCCGGCAAGCGCTGCAAGACGGCGGTCGTATCGAAGCTCTATCCGACGAGGTCTCACACGGGGGCGGCCCAAGGCGGGATGTGCGCGGCGCTCGCCAACGTCGAGGAGGACTCCTGGGAATGGCATGCCTTCGACACCGTCAAGGGCGGCGACTTCCTCGCCGACCAGGACGCGGTCGACGTGATGTGCAAGGAGGCGGTCGAGTCCGTCCTAGAGCTCGAGCGCATGGGATTGCCATTCAACCGCACCGACGACGGCCGGATCGATCAGCGGCGATTCGGTGGACACACTCGCAATCACGGCGAGGCCCCGGTCAGACGTGCCTGCTACGCCGCCGACCGGACCGGCCACATGATCCTGCAGACGCTCTACCAGCAGTGCAACAAGGAGGGCGTCGAGTTCTTCTCCGAGTTCTTCGTGCTGGATCTGATCCTTAACGACGGCGTGTGCGGCGGGATCATCGCTTACGAGATCGCGACCGGTGACCTTCACGTCTTCCGGGCTAAGTCGGTTCTGTTCGCGACCGGCGGCTACGGGAAGATGTTCAAGATCACCTCGAACGCCCATACCTTGACCGGAGACGGTCCGGGCGTCGTCTACCGGCGCGGTCTCCCACTGGAGGACATGGAGTTCTTCCAGTTCCATCCCACGGGTCTCTACGGATTGGGCATCCTGCTGTCGGAAGCCGCCCGCGGCGAGGGCGGGATCCTGCGCAACGCCGACGGCGAGCAGTTCATGGAGCGCTACGCCCCTACGATCAAGGACCTTGCGCCGCGCGACATGGTGTCCCGCGCCGAGTTCTTCGAGATCAAGGAGGGCCGCGGAGCCGGGCCCCACAAGGATTACGTCTTGCTGGACCTGACCCACCTCGATCCCAGCGTGATCGAGGCGAAACTTCCGGACATCACCGAGTTCGCCCGCACCTACCTCGACGTCGACCCCTTGAAGGAAGGCGTCCCGACCGTTCCAACCGCTCACTACGCGATGGGTGGCATCCCCACCAACATCAACGCCGAGGTCCTGGCCGACCACACCGGCGCGACGGTCCCGGGTTTCTACGCCGCCGGGGAATGCGCCTGCGTCTCCGTCCACGGCGCGAACAGACTCGGCACCAACTCGTTGCTCGACATCGTGGTGTTCGGACGCCGGGGGGGCCTGGCGATGGCCGAGTACGCCAACGCGAACAGTCTGCCCGATATCCCCGATGAGCCGGCGCGCCACGTCGAGGGATGGATCGCAGGACTCTTCGAGGGCGGCGGACCCGAGTTCGCGGCCGACGTCCGGACCCGTCTGCAGACCGTGATGATGGATAAGGCGTCCGTGGTTCGCACCGACGAGTCCCTGGGCGAGGCTCTGGAAGAGGTCCAGGCGCTGCGCAAGCGATACGACGAGTGCCGCGTGCGCGACCGCAGCAAGGTCTACAACACCGAGGTCACGGAACACATCGAGCTCGGCTACCTGATCGACATGGCCGAAGCCCTGGTGGTTGCAGCGAAAGCGCGCACGGAGAGCCGCGGCGGCCACTACCGCGAGGACCATCAGTTGAGAGAAGACGAGCACTGGCTGAAGCACAGCTTCATCACCAAGACGGCCGACGGCGAGGCCAAGCTCCACTACAAAGACGTGACTATGGGGAGGTACGTCCCCGTGGAGCGCAAATACTGATGGGCATGGACGGCAAGGAGATGGAGGCGGCGGGGCGCGAGATCGACGTGACCCTCCGGTTGCTGCGCTTCAATCCGGAGCGCGACACCGAAGGGCACTTCGAGGAGTACACGGTCAAGGCCGATCCCATGGAGCGCCTTCTCGACCTCCTTCACAAGGTCAAGTGGTACCAGGACTCTTCTCTGGCGCTGCGCCGCTCCTGCGCGCACGGGATCTGCGGCTCCGACGCGATGGTCATCAACGGCGAGAACGCCCTCGCCTGCAAGGTGCTCGTGAAGGACCTGAAGCAGCCGGTCACGGTGGAGCCGATCCGCGGCCTCCCGGTGATGAAAGACCTGATCGTCGACATGGACCCGTTCTTCCAGGGGTACCTGGCGGTCAAACCGTGGCTCATCACCGACGACCAGGAACGGGAGCCCGACCGCGAGCGCCTGCAGTCTCCCGAAGATCGCGAGCGCTACGACGACACCACCAAGTGCATCCTCTGCGCCGCCTGCACCACCTCGTGTCCGATCTTCTGGGCCGACGAGGAGTACGTGGGCCCCGCCGCGATCGTGAACGCCCACCGCTTCATCTTCGACTCGCGGGACCGAGGGGGCCGGGAGCGGTTGGAGATCCTCAGCCAGAAGGACGGCGCCTTCAAGTGCCGCACGGTCTTCAACTGCACCAGTGCATGCCCCCGCGGGATAAAGGTCACGAAGGCCATCCAAGAGGTCAAGCAAGCCGCCCTCTACAAGAGCTTCTAGCCGGACCCCCCCAGGCACTAGCCTCCTAGGGTGAGGCTGATCCTGAAGCTGGTCGTACTTCTGCTCGTGGCCGTGCTGGCCTATCCCGCATGGCTTGCGTTTCGTGTGTGGGATCAATCCCACGACGACGAGGTGCATTCGGCGGACGCGATCGTCGTTCTGGGGGCAGCTCAGTACGACGGGATCCCTTCGCCCGTATTCAAGGCCCGACTGGACCAAGCGCGCTACCTCTTCGACGAAGACCTGTCCGACACCGTGATCGTCACCGGCGGAAAGAGGAAGGGCGACCGCTTCACCGAGGCCCGGACGGCTCACATCTACCTCGAGTCCGAGGGCATCCCGGCCGAGAGGATCCTCGAGGAAGAGGAAGGCAGCACCACCTACCAGAGCTTGCAGCAGGTGGCCGAGCTCGCGGAGGCCTACGACATCCACACGGTGCTCCTGGTGTCGGATCCGTTGCACTCGGAACGGATCAAGAGGATGGCGATCGACCTGGGATTCGAGGAGGCCTACACGAGCCCGGCCTCCTACGTCTCGTTGAACCGCAGCCGCGAGACCAAGTTGAGAGAGATAGTCCGTGAGGTGGGCTCGTTGATCGTCTACGAGGTACTCAAACGCTGACGCAGAACGTATCGTTCAATCCGTCTTCACCGGATAGACCGCCACCTTCGTGCTGAGTCCCCTGATCTTCACCGACCGCCGACGGCCGAACTCGGTCTTGCGCAGGCGTTTCTCGGCGAGCTCCTTGGCTGCTTCCGAAACGAGCACGTGGTCCGGCTTGCAGTGATCCAAGAGACGCGCGGTGAGGTTCACGTCGTGGCCGAGCAGATCGTCCTGTTCGATCAACGGCTCGCCGGCATGCACGGCGATCCGCAAATTGATCTCGAAATCGGGATCGGAAGCGCGGTGTCTCCGGACCGTCTCGTTCAGTGCTACCGCTCCCCTGACCGCCTGGGATGCCGAAGGGAAAGCGAGGAGGAAACCGTCCCCGAGATGCTTGACGCACTCGCCGTGGAACTCCCGGACGCATCGATCGATCAGCTTCTCCAACCTGCTCAGAAGCCGGATCGCGGCCTCGTCCCCGACCCGGGCGGTATAGGCGGTGAAATCCGCGACGTCGACGAACACGATCCCAACGCTGGAGCCCCGGGCGATGCGGGCGAGTCTCTTGTTGGACCTGCCGTCCTGGACCGCGAGTCCGCCCAGAAGATGGGCGCTCTTCAGCCCGAGCTTGCCCAGACGGGACGGTCGCTTGCGAACCGCATCGGCGATCACCGGTTCCAGAGCTTCCGCCGCCTGCACCATGGTGGCAACGGTTCCGTCTTTCTCGTCGATCCGCTCGCGCAGTGCGCGTCGAACCTTGGGTACGAGGTCGGGTTCTCCACGCAACGCGGCGAAGATCGTCTGCCGCACGTTCATGATCGTCGAGTCTAAGAGCCGGGGCGCTCCGGAACGAGGACTCGTACCTTCGTGAAGATCTCGAACACGGCGGGGGTCTCGAGTCCTACCAGCTCGCCGTCCACATTGATCTCGATCTTGGGATCCGCCCGGATCTCGATCCGCGGCCCCCGGGTGGTCGCCACCCCCGGCAGGTCGGCGTGATCCCCGAGCTTGAGCTTCGCGCCCAGCTTCACGAGGTCTGTGGGACCGGCGGCCCCCAGCGCGCATCCATCCAGCACGCCGTCAGTCGGCAGGGCGTCGGGCCATATCTCGATACCTCCGCCCGCCGTCTTCCCGTTACCGACCCCGGCCGCCAGGCAATCGGGTATCTCGAGGTCTTGCAGCCCGACGTGCGATCGGTCTAGATCGCTCAGAGCTTTGACGCCACCCCAGATGAAAGCCGCGGCGCCCAGACGCTCCTTGGTTCCGTCGTCCAGTGCCTCATCCACCTGGACGGGGAAGCCGCCCATGCACGCGTTGACGAAGAGTCGCTCGGCTCCCGGACCGGTTGCGATGCCGACGTCCAGATCGATCTCGGTTCCTCCACGCAGACAGCGGGCCACGTCCAGCGGGTCGTCGGTCAGCCTCAGGGTTCGGGCCAGGTCGTTGCCGGTTCCCATGGGCAGTAGGGCGAGAGAGACGTCCGCGAGAACCTCGCGCAGCGCGTTCACCGTGCAGTTCATGGTCCCGTCGCCGCCCGCGCTGACGACGAGGTCGCGGCCCCTGGCGGCGGCCAGAACCTCGGACGGGAAGTCCTCCAGAGACGAGGGCTCAACGGCGTCGACGCTGCCGAGAGCCCCGAGCTGCGTCAGCAGCTTGTCCTTGTCGTGTCCGGCTGCGCTACCGGAAGACGGGTTCGTCACGAGCAGAACCCTCACGAACGAAGGCGACGGAAGTGATCGACGATGTGGGGGACGACATCAACCGTCGAGGGATGCAGAGGCGGCTCGTCGAGCGTGGACAGGAACGGGATCATCGAATCCTGCACGTGCAACGAGGCGTGATCTCCTCCGCCGCGATGGTCTCCCCCGGCCAGGTCCTTGGTCTCCCAGGTGAGGTCGTTCGTGAAGATGACGTCGCCGATCCGGTCGAGATCCAGAGCGCACTTGATCCGCCAGAAAGCAAGTGGATACTCCGGCGTGCGGATCTCGTTGGCTTCAACCACCCCGCTCACGGCGCCGAGATCCCCCTCGTAGAGCCACTTGTTGTCGCGCTCGTCGACGACCGAGCCGTCCCCGTTCCCCGCCCAGAAGGTCACTGTTCCCCGACTGCTCGCGACCACGTACCGGTCTCTCTCTCGCCACATGACCTGATCGATGCCGCGGGTAGACGACAGCGTCTCCACCACCCGGGGTCTCAACGAGTCCTTGCGCGACTCGTTCAGATACACGAAACCGATGCGCCCGTTGCCGGCGGCGGCCAGATCGTTGTTCTTGAATTGCTCCTTGCCGCGCTGCGGCGACACGCGCTTGAAATCCGACAGCACCTCGTCCAGATCCAGGATGTGGTCCTTGTCGTCCGAGATGGGGCTCTGCGCGTGGTCGGCCGTGACGACGAACCCGACCTGCTCGACGGCTTGCTCCCACGAATCGAAAGCTTCGAGCACGTATTGCAGGTGTCCATCCGCCTCGACGAGGTTGTCGACCTGCGAACCGGGCCCATCTTGGTGCGAGCTGTGATCGTTCTCGTGCATGTAGAAGAGGATCATGTCGGTCTCGCCACGCTCGAGGAGGTCGCGAGTCACACAGGCGGCCCACGCGTCCGTGGCGCGGATCCGTTTGTCGATCGATCGGGAGGAGAGCAGTTTCGTGCAGGCCTCGGACGGCCCCGTTATCGCATCCGCGAAGTAATGCTCCTTGGGTCCGGGCGCCTGCTGGGGCAACTTCTTCCTGAAGAGCGTCCTCGTGAACAGGTTCGGATCGACGTCGTGCATGTAGGGGCCGCGGAACAGCATGAAGTTGATCGACGCCGTGGTGAGACCCAGCTGGTCGAGCTGTTCATGGATCGTCGCAACGTTGGGATCCAGGTGCTTCGAGTTCAGATTGAGCATCACGTCCCGTACGACCTGGGAGAGCCCCTCGACGATGGCCGCACGGGGGCTCTGGCCGTAGTTCACGAACCGCTGGGCCTCGCGGTCGTACCAGCACATGCCCGGGATGCCATGGGCGTCGGGAGTGGCTCCGGTGATGAGAGAGGCCGTCGCCGCCGGAGTGATGGTCGGAAAAACCGCGACCGAGTCCCGCACGTAATGACCGTTGGCCTTCAGGAAGGCGAACGCCGGCGCGCGCCCCGAGGACGTGACCTGTTCGAAAGCCTCGGTCGCCATCCCGTCCACGATGATGTAGACGACGCGCTTCCTGGAGTCCATGGGGTCCATCTTCCCACTACGCCTCGTTGCTAATCGGCTGCGCTAGGTACTCACGGTCTGCGACGGGCTACGCTCAACCCCGTGGAGGAACTGCGCGCCAAGAGGATCCGTCCCTTCGCCGTCGTCGCGGCCGTTCTGCTGATCGTCTGCATCGCCATGGCAAGGCTGCCCGAATCCCTGGTCGAGCTGCTCGATCGCAACAGCCCCTTCACCTCGACCCAGAAGGGTTGGGCTTACCGGCTGCTGGCATTCGCGGCGATAGGTCAGGCCTTGTACGGGGGATTCATGCTTCTACGCCCGGACCGGGTCGAACGCGCCCTCCAGAAGGATCAGAAGCTGGCGCGCATGTCCAGGGCCAAGGTGACGAGCACGATCGCTCGCACGGCCGCCACCATGTTGATCTTCACACTCGCCTACGGCATCGCCGCGTTCGTGGTCACCGGCCAGCGCGGAGGTTTCTGGCTCTTTCCGGTCGTCGCGATCGGTCAGGGTCTCTGGTACTACCGAGAGGTTGGTCAGATCGCTCGCTGGATGGGATTCCGAAACGAGCCCGAACATCTCGACGCGACACGCGGGCTCTGGACACGGGAACCGGCCGATTACTGCCCTCCGATCGCCAGGGGCCTGAAGCCGGTCGACGAGGGGACACCGGTACCCGAGTCGTGAGCGGCATCGGCGCCCACGCACGGGCCGCCCCGGACTCCACAGCGATCGTCTCTATGGGCGGCTCACTGACGTTCGGGGAGCTCGATGATCGACAGAGCCGATTGGTCGGTTCCCTCCTCGATGCCGGCGTCGGCGAGGGTGACCGCGTCGCCGTACTGTCTCGCAACTCGGTCGCGTCGCTCGAGGTCACGATCGCCTGCCTGCGCGCCGCGATCATCCCGGTGCCGGTCAACGCTCTCCTCACCGAGCGAGAGGTCGAGTACGTGTTGGAGGATTCCGGCGCCCGCTGGCTCTTCACCGATCGAGCGGTCGATCCTCTACCCGGCCTCGAACAGATCGTCACGTTCGGAGACGCCTACGAACGTGAGCTACAGCAAGCCGACGCGGCGGAGCTCTGCGACCACGCGCGCGGTCGTCCCATGCATTACACGTCGGGTACGACCGGCTCGCCCAAGGGTGTCTGGGTGCGGCCGTACAAACACCGCAAGGCCGCGCAGGCGGCGGACGACTTCATCGACTACTGGGGTCTCTCCGCCTCGGACATCCACCTCGTGTGCTCGCCTCTCGCGCACTCCGCTCCCCACAGATACGCGCTGCGGACCCTGGAGGCGGGAGGAACCGTGGCTCTGCAGAGCCACTTCGATCCGGCGGAAACGCTTGCGGCCATCGATCTCTTCAACGTGACCACCACTTTCATGGTGCCGACCCACCTGGAACGGATCCTGCGATTGGGACCTGCCGCGCTCCGCCGCCATGACCTCTCATCGATGAGGTTATTGATCCATGCAGGCGCTCCCATCAAACAAGAAACCAAACGCGAGACGATCGAGGCCTTCCCGGAGGGAGCCGTCTGGGAGTTCTACGGGTCGACCGAGGGACAGGTCACGCGCATCTCTGCCGCCGAGTGGTTGCGCAAGCCCGGCACCGTGGGCTTGCCGCGCGCAGGCACGGAGATCTTGATCCGGGACTCTGACGGAGAGACCTTGGCCCCCGGCGAGACCGGACGGGTGTGGGTGAAGGACCCCACCGCCGACCGGTTCCAGTACTGGGGGGATCGCAGGAAGACGCGCGCCGCGTGGCGCGCCGGCGCCTACTCGGTGGGAGATCTCGGTTATCTGGATGAAGACGGCTACCTCTTTTTGACCGGCCGGGCCGACGACACGATCATCACCGGTGGCGTGAACGTCTACCCGCAAGAGGTCGAGGCGGTCCTGTCGCAGCACCCGTCGGTGGCGGAGGTGATCGTTTACGGGGTGCCGAGCGAGGAATGGGGACAAGAGGTGCACGCCGCCGTCGTCGCGAGGGACGCGATCGATGAAGACGCTCTGATCACCTGGTGTCGCGAGCGCTTGGCGGGTTTCAAGAGGCCGCGCTCTATCACGTTCGTGGACGACCTGCCCAGAACCACGACCGGCAAGCTCAAGCGGGAGCCACCAGAGGTGGAGACGACGGCCCCGTAGTCTCGGACACATGGAGCTGGCCTTCGTCGGTCCCGAGACCTTGAGCAGGGTCTTGAGCATGGCGGACGCCATAGAGGCTCTCGAGGATTCTCTTTCAGGGTCCGATATCCACGCCCCCGATCGATCGCATCTGGACACTGGCACCGGCGACCTGCTGCTGATGCCTGCTTGGGCCGACGACGTTGCGGGGGTCAAGCTCGTGACGGTCGCACCCGGCAATCCGGAACGCAAGCTTCCCCTCGTCCAAGGGGTCTACGTGCTGTTCGAGCAGCCCACCCTCACCCCGGTTGCTCTCTTCGATGCGACCGCGCTAACGGCGCTGCGCACGGGTGCGGTCTCGGGGGTCGCGACGAAGCACCTGGCCCGAGAGGACGCTTCCTACTTGGTCATCTTCGGAGCGGGTGTTCAAGCGCACGCCCACCTGGACGCGATGGTCGCCGCGCGCGAGATCGACAAGGTTCGCGTGGTTTCGAGATCACCGGACGGAGCCCGTGCACTCGTAGAGACGGCGACCGAGATGGGTCTGGATGCCGATGTCCGCGCGGCCGACGTGGTTCAGCGGGCCGCCATCGTGTGCACGTGCACGACCAGCCCGGTGCCGGTCTTCGACGGGAAGCTACTCAGCCCGGGGGTCCACATCAACGCGATCGGCTCCTACACACCCTCGGCTCGGGAACTTGACGACTTCGTCATCGACCACGCGACCGTGGTCGTCGATACCTTGACCGCCCTGAGCGAGTCCGGCGATCTGGTCGCTCCCATGGAGGCCGGCCGTCTCTCGGCCGAGAACGTGCGCGACCTGGCGACGGTCGTGAAGGAGGGGCCCGGCCGCACATCGGACGCGGAGATCACCGTATTCAAATCCGTGGGGGCCGCGTTCGAAGACTTAATCGTCGCCAGGGCCGCTGCGCGACGCCTCTAGGAGCCACTGCCGCGAGTGATTACGCGGGTGGAGGCACGACGGGTGGCGCATCAGACGGCGCGGCGGGCGCCGGAGGAGGAGCCGAGCTGCTCCCCCCCTTCCAGACGCTGTATCCGGCCCACGCGAGTCCCAGACCGAAGACGGGAACGCCGAGGTAGAACCCCCACTCCGTTGTGGTCCCGTCGTCTTCGAAGAAGGCTCCGGTGGCCATGTCGATGGCGAGCCCGGCAACTAGACCCACGAGCATGAGCACTCCTGCAGCTTGCGGCAGCACCTTGGCCCTGATCGTTCCGATCGCGAACAGGATCACGCCGATCGCGAACGAGAAGAAACCGATCATCCAGAGCACATCGACCACGGCGGGACCCTCGTCGGGCGGATCGCCGAACGCCTCCCAGACGAGGTAGACGATCCCGAGCAAGAGCACCACCGCTCCGCCGTAACGGATCAGCATCGCTCCCCATTTGCCCGGCGCCCCATCATGCGGAGCCTGATAGTCATGGATCCCCGGGAGCCCGTAAACCATCCCGAGGAAACCGACCAGCATCGCGACCCCCATCCACTCCGTGACCGCGCTGCCCGCAGATCCGATCATGATGCCGATCCCCGCGATCAGGACCACGAGGCCCGCCTTCTCGTTGCCGGCTCGAGTCGCGCCCGTAGTTGCGACCGGTGTATCCATGCCGCCCACCCCCTTGCGATCATGGTCCTTGTGAGACTCACGATACGCAGGCCAAGAGCGGGAAGCCAGGATCTAGAGGATCTCTACGAACGGCGCTCGTGTAGCTCCGCGCACTTGGAACGGATCGCTTCGGCGGCTTCGTGGAGCTGCGCGGTCTCGTCCGGGTTCAGCTCGAGTTCAACGATCTCGGTCACGCCGCCGCGCCCAAGCTTCGCCGGCACGCCGAGGTAGACGTCTTTTACGCCGTATTGCCCGGTCGTCCATGCGCAAGTGGGATGCACCTCGCCGTCGTCGGCCAGGATCGACCGGACCATCGCGGCGGATGAGGCAGCGGGTGCATAGAAGGCGCTCCCCTTCTTCAGGTAGCCGACGATCTCGGCCCCCGCATCGCGCGTCCGCTGGAAGAGCTGGGCCAGATCGTCTTCACCGACCAACTCCGGAAGAGGTTTGCCCTGCACCGTGGCGTGGCGTGGCAGAGCGACCATCTGGTCTCCGTGGGACCCCAGGGTCATAG
>Ga0299913_10005358_pt1 | contig 10935 bp, 9 predicted proteins | sample RVTome_9_FD_201360 | JGI IMG/M metagenome (GOLD analysis project Ga0299913, IMG submission 201360) | Soil microbial communities from uranium-contaminated site in the Upper Colorado River Basin, Wyoming, United States - RVT155D38 (version 2) ... | reverse complement strand
TGGACGCGTCACCTCGAGAACCGGCCCGGCGAACGGTTCGACTATCCGTCGATCATCCAGGCCCGCGACGGCACGCTGCACGCGACCTACAGTTACAACCTGACCACTATCAAGCACGTGCACTTCGACGAGGCCTGGGTTCAGCAGGGGGATCAGGATCAATGATCAGTCGTACTCTTTCGACGGTTGCCGTTGGCGGCACGATGGCAGCGGCGCTGGCCGCGGCCCCCGTGCCACGACAGCAGGCGCAGGCGCCAGCGGTTGAGCATGTCGTCGTGTTCCAGGAGCCGGGGCGCTACGGGGGATGGCCGGCGAACCACGGCATCTGGGCGTGGGGCGATGAGATCCTCGTCGGGTTCTCCGCCGGCCACATGGACCTGAACGCTCCGAAGGAAGCCAAGAGCGGTGCACCGGCCCGTCATCCCGTGGATCGGACGAAGCCCGAGCAGCACCTGCTGGCCCGGAGCCTCGACGGCGGACGCACATGGAAGATCGAACACAATCCGGGGCTGATCCCGCCGCCGCGCACAGGGCATATGGCGGGCGTGCCGACCGAGGGTGGGGGAGCCGCAGCCAAGGCGTACCCCGGGGGCGTGGATTTCACGAGCAAGGACTTCCTGCTGACGCTCAGAATGGGCGACATCCACAAGGGACCGTCCTGGTTTTTCACCTCCACCGACCGCGGCCACTCGTGGAACGGGCCGTTCGAGTTCCCGGACCTCGGGCTGAAGGGCATCGCCGCACGCACCGATTACCTCGTAAGGGACAGCGACACGATGCTGGTGTTCCTCACCGGCGCCAAGGAGAATGGTCGGGAGGGCCGTCCCTTCATGGCGCGCACCGACGACGGCGGCCGCTCCTTCGAGTTCGTGTCCTGGATCGGTCCCGAACCGCCCGAAGGCTTCGTCATCATGCCGTCGTCGGTCCGGCTGGACGACGGGACGATCGTCGTGGCGACGCGCCGGCAGGTGCCGGACGGCAGGGGCATCGATATCTACTCGTCGTCTGACGAAGGACGCACGTGGGCGATGGTGACGACTGCCGTCCAGGATACCGGCCGCGGCAATCCGCCAAGCATGATCAAGCTCACGGACGGGCGACTGGCGCTCACGTATGGCGTCCGCGCCGAGCCGTACGGAATCCGTGCGAAGCTCAGTGGGGATGGTGGCCGCACGTGGGGACCCGAGCTCGTGCTTCGCGCTGATGCAGCCGACTGGGATCTCGGGTATACACGGACCGTCCAGCGGCCGGATGGCAAGCTCCTGACGGTTTACTACTACAACGACCGTAGCATCCCGGAACGCTACATTGCCGGCACCATCTGGGATCCCGGACCGGCGGATAAGTGACGCAGGCGGACGGCCGCCGCCTGGTGCCCTCCGTCGCCTTTGTGGAAAGGAAGGACGAACCGCGTGTCAGCAGCTCCCCGCCACACCGCTGAGGAAATCGAGGCTCTACGGCTCATCGACAGCCCGACGTTATCGAACGCCGTGGAGGCGTTCGGCACGCGTCCGCGGTGCGCCGGTTACGCGGGCCGCCAGCTGCGCTGCGCGTTTCCCGAACTCGGGACGCTTGTCGGTTATGCGGTGACGTGCACGGCCGACAGCACGACAGAAGGGCGAAGCGGCGGGAGAGGCCTGCTGCAGCTCTGGGAGGCGCTCGAGGCTGCTCCGAAGCCCGCCGTGCTGGTCATCAAGGACATCGGTCCCGAACCGTTCCGATCGTGCCACATGGGCGAGGTGATGGCGACAACGGCGCACGTGCTCGGCGCGGTCGGCTGCGTGACAGACGGCGGCCTGCGTGATGTGCTCGAGGTGAAGGCGCTTGCCGCGTTCCACTACTTCTGTCCAGGGTTTGTCGTGTCGCACGGCAATCCGCTGATCGTCGACATCGGCGTCGAGGTGAACATCTTCGGCATGGCGGTGGCGCCCGGGGACCTGTTGCACGGCGACATCAACGGCCTGCTCACGGTGCCGGAGATCCCGATCGTCGATCTCCTACACCAGGTGCAGCGGGTGCGCGACACCGAGCGCGAACTGATCGACTTCGTGCGCCGTCCGGGGTTCACCGTGGCGCATCTGGCGGAGCGGCAACGGCAATTCGCTCACTGACAGCGCCGGAGCGAACGTCACTCTGTGGGGCAACCCCTTTCGGGATCATGCCGGCGTCCGGCCGGCGCAGGACATCATGACATCACCATCCAGTCGACGGGCCGTTCCGATGCTGCTGATTGCCGTCCTCCTGCTGCCCGAGGTGACGGGCGGTGTCACGTACGCACAGGACCTGAACGTCGCGCGGGTATTCGGCCCGGAAGTGAAGACTGGGCCTTACAAGCACCCGGCCTGCATGACCGAACTGACGAACGGGGATCTGTACCTCGTGTACTACGGCGGGGAGGGAGAGTACGCGACCGACACGGCCGTGTACGGCTCGCGGTTGAAAAGGGGGCGCACGACCTGGAGCGCCCCGGAGCCGATCGCCCGGGATCCGTTTCGCTCCCTGGGCAACGGTGTCGTGTGGCAGGCGCCGGACGGCCTGGTGTGGCTCTTCTACGTCGTCCGATACGGCGAGACCTGGTCCACGTCGCGGATTCAGGCGAAGGTCTCACGCGACGGCGCGGCGACCTGGTCTGACGCGTTCATGCTGCACGACAGCGCGGGCATGATGGTGCGCAACCAGCCGATCGTGCTGCACGACGGCAGCTACCTGCTGCCGATCTATCACGAAACGGGACACGACACGGAGGCGGTCGGCCCTGACAGTACTTCCCGGTTCCTGCGGTACGACGCCAAGACCCACGTGTGGAAGGAGCTGGGTGCCATCCGCTCGCCGACGGGCAACATCCAGCCGGCGGTCGTGGAACTGGCGCCGGACCACCTCATCGCGTACTGTCGCCGCGGCGGCGACTACAAGCCCACGAAGGAGGGATGGATGATCCGCGCCGAGTCGCGCGACGGGGGCGTCACCTGGACAGAGGGGCAGACCTCGCGCTTCCCGAACCCGAACTCCGCCGTCGATTTCATCAGGCTCGCCAATGGACACCTGCTGCTCGCCTACAACGACAGCATGAGCGGCCGCACGCCGCTCACAATCGCGATCTCCGCAGACGGAGACCGCACCTATCCACATCGCCGCAACATCGCCGAGGGGCCTGGAGACTTCGCCTACCCGATCGCCTTCCAGGCACGCGACGGCCGCATTCACGTCGTCTTCACGTCCGACCGCCGGCGCGTCATCAATCACGCCACCTTCGACGAGAGCTGGGTGACGGGCCAATAGGGCACGCCCGCCGGACGTGCCCACCTGCGACGTGCTGACGGGCACGTGCTCGTGTATCGGCGCCCACCGCAGGCGTACGGGGGTCCGGGGGACGAAGGCCCCCGGACTAGTCAGACCGCCGCCGCAGCAGCGGCCACAGGAGCGAAATCGCGGTAATGACCAGCAGGACGAGCGCGATTGGCTGCCTCACGAGGATCGTCGCGTCCCCCTGTGAGATGACGAGCGCCCGTCGCAGGTTCGACTCGGCCATGGGGCCGAGGATGAGCGCAAGCACGAGGGGCCCCATCGGAAAGCGCGCCTGGCGCAGCACGAAGCCGAGCACGCCTGAGGCCAGCATCACCCACACGTCGACGGGGGCCTGGTTGAGCGCGTACGCGCCCAGGACGCAGATGACCAGGATGAGCGCCCACAGAATCTCGTCCTTCACGCGCAGCACCCACGCGAGCGGCCTCGCGCCGAGCAGCCCGACGACGAGCGTCAGAACCGCCGCCATCATCAGCAGCATGACGAGCTCCGCGGCCAGCTCCGGCCGGTCCCTGAACAGCATGGGTCCGGGCTGCAGTCCGTGAATGAGCAGCGCCCCGATGAGCACGGCCGAGGCCGAATCCCCGGGGATGCCGAGCGTGAGCATCGTCGTGATCGCGCCACCGATGGCGGCGTTCGCGGCGGTGCTCGACGCGACCAGCCCTTCGAGTGATCCTCGGCCAAAGGTGTCCGGCCTGGCGGACATGCGGCGTGCCTGTCCCCACGCGATCATCGAGCCGATATCTCCCCCCGCCCCCGGGATGATGCCGACCCCCGTGCCGAGTAGGGAGCTGACGAGCGCATGTGGCGCCATCGTCCGCAGCTCGGAGGCATGCGGCATGATGCGCTCGATGCGGCCGAAGCCGCGCACCTCGTGCGGCACGCGCGCGTAGATCTGCATGAGCACCTCGGCCACCCCGAAGAGCCCAACCATCACGGGGATGAACGAGATGCCCTCGATGAGCGCCGGCGACCCGAACGTCAAACGGGGATACGCCATGATCGGGTCGAGCCCGACCATGGACACCGCGAGTCCCGACGCCCCCATCAGCAGCCCCTTGATCAGCGACTCGCTCGAGATACTGACCATCATGCTGATCCCGAAGACGGCCAGGGCAAAGTACTCGGCCGGGCCGAAGCGCAGCGCGAAGGCCGCAAGCGGATAGCCCGCCACTGCCAGCACGAGGATGCTGATCATCTGACCGGTGAACGCGCCCAGCGCATTCACCCCCAGTGCGAGTCCCGCCTGTCCCTGTTGCGCCAGCGGGTACCCATCCCAGGTTGTGGCAATCGACGCTGGCGTGCCGGGCGTGTTGATCAGAATCGCCGGAATGCCGCCGCTGAAGATCGCCGCGCAGAGCAGCCCGAACAGCATCGCGAGCGCCTGGTCAGTCGGCAGCCAGAAGGTCAGCGGCGTCAGGATCGCCAGTCCCATGGTGGCCGTGAACCCGGGAAGGGCGCCGAACACCACGCCGAGGACCACGCCGCCGGTGAGATAGAGCCAGGTGACGGGATCGAAGATCGGCACGTTAGAGCCGCACGCGGAGGAGCGTGTCGAACACGCCGCCGAGAAGTGCTGTCGCCACGAGGGAGATGAGGATGCTCCGCATCCAGGGTTCGCCAACCGTGCGATAGATGCCCAGGAGGAGGACCGGCGTGCGCCAGAGGAACGGGACGGCGTTCCAGAGCGCCGCGTACATCCCCAGCAAGGTGAGAATGACGACAATCTGGCGCATGCCCGTGGTGCGCCAGCCCTCCCGCCAGTAACTCGCGTCCCCCCGCCCGGCCGATGCCGCGAGGCCCAGACCGAGCACGATCAGGCCGAGGCCGATGAGGATCGGGAAAAAGCCGGGCCCCGGCACACCGGCGAGCCCTTCTGGCAGCCCCCATCCGGCCAGCGCCAGCGCACCGCCGAGTGCCGCGAAGCCGATGCCCAGGGCCGTATCCCAGCGGCGCGCGCTCATCGGGCTGCGCCCTCGTTCTGGAGACCGAGGCCCGCGCGCTTCACCAGCGCGCCGAACAGCTCCGCTTCCCGCCGCACGAACGTCTCGAACGCGTCGCCCGTGATGACCTCCACCTCCAGGCCGCGCTCACGAGCGAATCTCGCAAAGTCATCGCTCCTGAGCACGTCCACGAGGGCGTTGGTGATCTGCTGCCGGCGATCGGCCGGTATCCCGCGCGGGGCGAGGAAGCCTCCCCAGGCATCGATCGTGAGATCCGCATAGCCCAGCGACGGAAACGTCGGCACCTCCGGCAGCAGCGGCGAGGGCTCGTCGGCCATCACCCCGAGGACGCGGACGGCACCAGCGCGCACATGGGCGTCCACCTCGAAAGGCGCCGCGATGATGGCGTCCACATGTCCGCCGAGGAGGGCGGTGACGGCCTGGCCCGACCCCGCAAACGGCACGGAGGTGAGGGACACGCCTGCGGCGCGGCCGAACGCCAGGCTGGCCAGGTGCCAGATGCTGCCACTGCCCGATGTGCCCATCGTGAAACGCCGGGTTCCGCCGGATTCCACGAATTCCTTTACCGTGCTCCACGGCGAGTCAGTCCGGACAGCCAGCGCGGCGGGTGCCCGCGTGTGCAGCGCGAGGTAGTCGAAGTCATCCAACGACGTGCGGCTGTACCCAAGGTGCGGGATGATCGTCATGTCCACTGGCGCATAGCCGAACGTGTAACCATCCGCCGCGCTGCGCGCGACGAACGATAGGGCAAGCGATCCGGCTGCGCCCACGCGGTTCTCTGCCACGACCGGGACGCCGAGCCGTTCCTGCAGGCCCCGCGAGACGTGACGCGACACCGCATCGGAGATCCCGCCGGGCGATGCGTGGACGACGAGCCGGATCTCGCGGCTCGGGAACGGTCCCTCGGGACCGCATGCAAGCGCAGGGAGGAACGCGGCAAGGAGGAGCGTCAGCCGCACGACGGCGCGGCCGTGAGCCGCTGGAGCAGACCTCATCACGTTAATAGAGCCGCGTGTCTGCCGGTCCTGGTTGCGGCCGCTTCAGCGAGCCAAAAAACTCCCGCGCGCCGGCCTCGAGGAATCCGAGCTCCGAGGCAGTCTGGAAGAGCCTGAAGCCGCGGTCGATGAACTCGCGCGCCTCTTCGGCATTGCGCGCCGGCCGTCCCACGGCCTTGCCGTGTCGCTCCGCTGCCTGCCTGATCTCTTCGATTGCCGCGTCGAGGAGCGCTTCGTTCTGCCGCCCGCGGCAGCCGAGCGAAAACGACAGATCGCTCGTGCCGACGAACAGCGCGTCCAGCCCGGGCGTCGACGCGATCGCATCGAGGTGGCTCAGCGCAGCCGCCTCCTCGATGATCGCGACGACGAGCACGTTGCAGTCGGCGGACTCGTAGTAGTCGGTCGTGTCGGGCCACGTGGAGGTGGCCAGCCCGGCCCCGGAGCCACGGCAGCCCAGCGGTGGGTAGCGGCAGGACGCGACCGCCTGCCGCGCGAGCGCGGGGGTGCTGGTAAACGGAAAGAGGACTCCGCAGACGCCGGCATCCAGCACGCGCTTGGCCGCCCATACCTCGTTCACCGGGACACGCGCGAACGGCACCGCCGGCAGCCCGCGCGTCGCCAGGACGATATGTCGCAGGGTTTCGAGGGTAATTGGCGAGTGCTCCATCTCGACCCAGAGGAAGTCGAAGCCGAGCGTGGCAGCACGGGCGGCTACGTCAAGCGACGACGTGGTCAGCGTGATGCCAAAGACAGGACCGCCCGCCAGTAACCGGCGACGCACCGGATTCTGCCAGGAGCCCGGCGTCGCCGGCCACTCAGTCACGGGACGTCTCGGCGGCGTCGGTCTCCGGGTCCAGTCTCACGAGCCAGACCTCGGCGACCTGATTGCCGCGTCCCGCGCCGCCCGCACCTGGCTGCTGCCGCCAGGTCAAGGTCAGGCTCCCGTCCCGCGTGGCTTCGACGGGCACGTCGAACTCCTGCGGCGCCGGGTCGGGGCTCTTCGGACGCCACGGATGCACCTCGTGGCTCTCGTCGGCCACGAGACGAAGCGTTGTCTTCGTGCTGTACACGTCCCCCGCGTAGACAACGCGCACACGGTAGCGTGCGGACGGATCCAGCCCCTGGTACTGCATCTGCAGCGGTGCATCGTAAAACGATTCCGCATGGTGTATCCACGACAGGCGCCAGCCGGGCCGGTAGCCGAAGCCGACCGAGGCTGAATGGAAGAACTGGGGATCCCGGTCGTAGGCGTCGGCAAGGACGAGGTGCGGCTGCTGCGTCGTGTCGCCGAGATCGTCGTAGAAGCCGCCCGGGCCCGGGTCGGTCCACCGAGCAATCCGGGCGATTGCCTCGAGCCGTGTCCGCTCCTCGGAGAGCGACCGGATCTCGGAGAACCGCTCCGTCAGCCACACTCGATCGTTGAGCGGCATGTCGACGGTGTCCAACGTGGCACCGCGGCCGACCGCGATCGCGCGGTACCGCTCGACGTCGAGCTGCATCCGGATGCTCTGGAACAACGCCTCCGCCAGTTCCCCAATCCGCCGCCTCAGGTCGGTCGCGACCGGCTCGCGCGCCGATCGATTGAGCACCGCCTCAGCGGCGTCGAGCGCGACGCCGGCTCCGACGACCGGCGCCTCCTGCAGGCGGGCCATGGCCTCCTGTTCGAGCGCACGCTCGTGAATGAGGCGGCGGCGCTGGTAGGCGTCGTAATAGGCGCGATAGAGCGCCTGCTGGAACCGCCAGTTCAGCAGGTCCTGGGGGGATGCGTCCCGCTCCATCGCCTGGAATTGCTGCAGCGTGGTATCGACCGAGGCGTTCGAGACGAGCGGGCCGCGCCAGTTGCGTTCGAGCGCGAGCAGTCCGTGTGCGAACGAGTTCGTGTAGCGCTCGCCGAGGAAGTACCGGCTGTACTGGCGCAGCGTCTCGAGGGGCTCCGTGCTGCTGTCCCAGCCGAGGACGCTCCACACCATCTTGTTCACGTCGTCGTTGCACCCTTCCGAATAGGTGATGAAGCCGGCGGCGTGCTCGTCGAAGGCCCGGTAAATGGCAGTCTGGTCGACGGGGCGCGGGTTGATCGGCTCGCGGGCCGACGTCAGCGCGTGCGCGATGTCCCAGAAGGGCACCGCATACTGGGCACGCATGCTGTGGGTGATGTCCGGGTAGCGACGGATCGGATATTTCGCCGGGATCTTCTCGCGAAGCAGGGGCAGCGGGTCGCGGACCTGCGGACCGAACACGATACCCGAGAGCCAGGCCGGCTCCTTCTGGATCAAGGCGTAGAACTGGTCCATCCACTCCGTCGTGAAACCCTGCGGCGACATCCACATCTGCGCGCGCGGATGGAAGCGCCGGAGGCTCGCCGTCTGCTTCTCGAGCAGCGCGAACATGTGGCGCGGCTCGGTGTGGCCCGGGTCGCCGCCCGGCACCAGCACTGCGTCGACGCGCGGCAGCTTCTCGAAGACAGCGGCCCACTCCGCGAGCGCGAAATCGACCGTGGCCGCATCCCCGTAGTCCTTGTCGAGGGCCGGATACCAGATCCACACGTCGAGGCCGTACTCGTCGGCGAGCCGCGACATCTCGATCATCATGTCCATCTGCGGCATCGGGAAATGCGGGCTGTCGGGCGCATCATCAGACCGCGGCGGGATGAGCTCGATGGCGTTGTTGCCGAAGACGGCGAGATCGCGGATGTACTGGTCCCACATCGGGACGGTCCAGCCGTCGTAGGAGTTGGTCTTGGGACGGAATCCGAGCTGATGGCCTCGGATCGTCTGTGTGGGCGCTTCGGAGATGGCGAGGGCTGTCGGCGCCCGGACGACGCCGCGCGACATGCGGAGCTCGCGGAGGAGCCGACCCGTGCCAAAGAGTACCCCGCGCTCGTCGGTGCCCTGCACCCAGACGGTCGGAGGACCGCCCCCGCGGCGGTGAACCGCGACCTGATAGCCCTCGCGCCCGGGCCGGGGGAGCTCGAGTGCGTCGGACCGTTCTCCGGACCCGCCCGAGCCGAACGACCCGATCCGGCCTATGGCGATGGTCGGTCGGCCGCCGGCCGGCCACTCGGCACCATGCGGCAGGCGCACGCCGGTGCGCTTCTGCACCTCCTCCACGAGGATCTGAACGGCCTTCCGTTCCCGAGCGGTCGCGCCGGATGGGAAGACTACGGACGCGTTCGTCAGGTCGATCATCTCTTCCGCGTCGGCGGCGCCCGGCTTCGACGACGCCGTCGAGCTCGAACTCCTCTGGGCCGCGGCCGCCGAGGGCACCCACAGCGCGGCTGACAGAAGGGACGCGATGATGATCTGCTGAATCACTGGCACCTCCATTTCAAATGCCCGATGCGCATTCCATCTGTACTATCCCGTTTCATTCTGTTTCGCAACGTGAACGGGCACGCAGGCCGAACCGGGATCCGGCATCAGGCGCTTGACTGACCGGGAGGTCACGCGATGGGCTGATCGAGTGCCTCGCGGAGGTCCACTGGGGAAGGGCTCTCCAGATCCTCCGAGATTGCCGCAGCGGCGCGGAGCACGTACGTGACGAGCCGGTGCCGGTGGTCGTCGTCTCGGAGACGCATCTTGGGCATGGAAAGGCTGATGGCGGATCGCACGCGTCCTGCGGTCTGAATCGGGGCCCCGAAGCAGCACCCCTCGAGCACGCTCTCCTCGACATCCGTGCTGAAGCCGCGCGCGCGGATCGCCTCGAACTCCCGCCGGAGCTCGCGCTCGTCGATCACGGTGTGCGCGGTGAATCGGTGCAGGCCATAGCTCCGGATGAGCGTTTCCCGCAGCTCGTCCGGCTGGAACGCTGTGATGGCCTTGCCCAGAGAGCTGGCGTGGGGCGGCAGGATCCGTCCGACGGTATTCCCCATCCGGATGAGCTGCGGGCTCTCGACGGCCGCGATCACCTCGATGTGGTTGTCGAACCGCATCGCCACGCTAACCGTCTCTCCGACCTCGCGGCTCAACTCCCGCATGTGCGGGAGGGCCGTCCCTACCAGAACCTGCGAATGGCTCGGAGCCACCGACGCAAACGTCTGCGGCGTCCGATAGCGCCCCTGGGCGTCACGCTCCAGGTATCTGGCGGCCTCCAGCGTATGGAGGATCCGGAACAGCGAACTCTTCGCCATTCCGATACGACCGGTCAGCTCGTGGAGCGACAGCGGTTCCGGGGAGGAGCGCACTGCATCGAGCGCATCGAGCGCCTTACCAATGGTCTTTGAGAAGTATTTCCGCGCCGGCACGGCTCGTGCGCCGCTCGTTCGAGCGGGACGCGAGTCGCGCCGTCCTTTCCGGTCTGCTGCGGTCGCTCTGAACATGGATTTGCTGGTGCGGCCGCAAAGGATGGTACCCGACGGCCGGGATCGAGGGCAAGGTGCGCGCTGGTGCGACCGCCGGCTCCTGCCGCCGCCTCATGCCTCGAGGTCAGCACCACCAGGAGGCTGTTGACGACCTCGGCATGCTGCATTCGGTCCACCTCGGGATCATCCCCCGGCTGAGGCATCCGGCAGGGTGGGGGTGCTGCCATGCCGTCCGCCGGGGGAGAGGTCGAGCCATGCGGGGCTGTCGGGGAAACCGACCAGTCGCGCCCCGCTCGGAACGGAGTCATCCGCGGACACGGGGTGCCTCTGCCAGGCTGCTGCGCAGTGTCCGGTGCTACCGTTTCAATTCATCGAG
>Ga0299913_10005356_pt1 | contig 10936 bp, 7 predicted proteins | sample RVTome_9_FD_201360 | JGI IMG/M metagenome (GOLD analysis project Ga0299913, IMG submission 201360) | Soil microbial communities from uranium-contaminated site in the Upper Colorado River Basin, Wyoming, United States - RVT155D38 (version 2) ... | reverse complement strand
CCGCGAGTCCGAGCTGGCCGCCGGGGACACCGTGCGGGCCGCCGGCGGCGGGCTGGGATAGGAGCACGCGGTGGGGATCGAACTGCCGGCCGACCTGGCCGATGTCGCCTCCGCAGCCGGCGTGCGCTGGCCCGCCGCCGACGAGACCGCGATGGCCGAATCCGCGGCCGCGTGGCGCCAGGCCGGCACCGAGCTCGGCACCCTGGCCAGCGACGCGGACGCCGACGCGCGGTCGGCGCTCGCGGCCGTGCACGGCCGCGCCGGCGACGCCGCCCGGCGGCATTGGGACACCTACGTGCGCGAGGACGGCCGGCTGCCGACCGCGATCCGCGAGTGCAACGCCGCGGCCGACCGGCTGGAACACGGCGCGGAGCAGATCGCCGCGGCCAAGGTCGAGCTCCTGCGCCAACTCGTCGCGCTCAAGCAGCACCAGGACGCCGCGCAGCAGGCCCAGGCCGCCGGCTTTCTGAGCCCGGTCGCCGCGCTGACCACGCTCGTCGCCGGCACCGCATCGAGCGTCGCGCACGTGACCGACCAGCTCATCCAGGCCGTCCGCCTCGCGCCGCAGGTCGCCGTGGCCGTCGACGGCACCGTCGACACGGCGACCGGCGCAACCCAGCCCCTGCTCCCCGACGCCTCGGTGCTGGACGCGGTCCCGCCGGATGCCTCGGCGCCGGTGCTGGACGTGGCCGCGCCGGCGTCCGGTGATCTCACGCAGCGGCCGGACCTTGCCGTGCAGGTGCCGGAGGTTGCTGCGCCCGTGTCGGACGGCGCGGCGCAGGTGCCGAACGCGCAGGTGGAGCCGCCGCGGGGCATTGCGCGGGTGCCGGAGGTGTCGGCGCCGGGCGCGCCGGCGCAGGTGCAACAGGCGTTCGCCACCCCGCCATCCGACCCCGTTCCCGGCGCGCCCGCGCCACTCCGGCCCGGCGAGGCTGCTCCCGGCGCAGGCGCAGGCGTCCCACCAGCAGGCGCCCCACCAGCAGGCGCCCCACCTGCCGGCGCTCCGCCCGCCAGCGGCCAGACAACTGCGGGCGGCCAGACGACCGCCGGCAGAACCTCACTGGCGGCTCCGGTCCCTATCGGGCCGACAGCGGGCCGCACCGCCGGTGGTGGCGGTACCGGCGGCGGCAATGCCGGCACCAGCACTGGCACCGGCGGCAGTGGCACCGCCGGCCGACCTGCTAGTAGCGGTGCCGGCACCAGCACTGGCAGCGGGGCTGGCGGTACCAGCGGTGGCGGGACCGGCGGTCGAAGTGCCGTCGGCGGTGTCCCGCCTGCCCTCGGGGGATCGACCTCGGGCGGGGGCCAGACCATCCTCCCCGGCGGAGGCGCCCCTGGGTCCGGGAGCGGCGGAGCCAGCCTGCCGGGCGCAGGTGCGCAGCCGGGCGCCGGGCAGCTTGGCGCAGGTCCGGGTCCGGGTCAGCCGGGCGTCAGTCAGGGGATCACGGGCCAGTCCCCGAACCCGATGGCGGGCACCGGGCAGGCGTCGGCTCCGACGTCTCCGGCCGTCCCGGATGGCGATGACAGCCGTACGGCCGCCGACTCACGCCGCTTGCGCGATGGCCGCGCGGTCGAGGATCCGGTGTCGACGTTCCTGCTTTTCCTTTTCCTGAGCGAAGTGTCGCCGGACGGCGCGCGGAGGCCGAGTGCGCGGCCGGTCAGGCAGGTTCCGGCGCCGGCACACGGGCCGCCGGTCGGGCTGCGGTTCCCACCGGGCGACCACCCGCGGAGTGACCTCGTCGACGACGCCCGTGCGCTGGGGCGCGAGGAGCCGCTGGCCATGGCGCCGGGGCTGCCGGCCGACGCCGCGCCCGTGCGGGATCTGACGGCCGGCCACGATCCGCTCGGTGGTCAGCACGAGCGGGACTGGGATCACCGGTTCCTGGTCCGCGAGGCGCAGCCCGACCGGGGTGCGGAGTACGCCTGGCCGCCGCCCGAGGAGTTCCCGGAAGGCGGCTGCGCCCCGGATGCCGTCGAGGCTCTCGTGCTCCAGCCGGGTGCCGTGCTGGACCGCTTCGGCGATCCGGCCGGTCGGGTGCTCGCCGAGGGCGGCACGCCGTTCGCCGGCCGCTCGCTGCCGCCCGAGTACGCCGCGCACGGCTACCACTGCTACCGGGTCGAACGGCCGCTGCCGGTGTGGCGCACCGTGTCCGCCGCGTGGTTCGGACAGCCCGGCGGTGGGGTGCGCTACCGCGCCACCCATCCCGTCGTCGAACTACTCGCGATGGGCTACCTGACCGCAGAGGAGACCGCACCGTGAACGCCGACACCGTGGCCCGGTGGATCGATGCGATCGGCGTGCCGGCCGGGGTCGTCTCGATCGGCGCCGAGACCGACAACGCCTGGTGCCTCCTGCGCTGCGAGCCCGAGCACACCACCAGCCCCGAAGGCGCCAACACCCCTGACGGCCCCACCGCCGAGTGGGAGGTCTTCTGGCGCGAGCAGGGCAACCGCTACGACTGGGCGCGCTTCACCAACGAGCGCGTCGCCTGCTTCTACCTCTTCGGACGGCTCGCCTGGACCCAGACCGCCAGCGGCGCGCTGCGTCCCGCCCAGCCCGCGGTCACATCCCAGGATGCTGCACGGTGAGCCCAGATCACGGGGTGAAGAAGCCGGTGGCGGTGTACTGGCCACGGTGCCGGCGGCGCGCATCTGGCGCTCCTACCGCACCTGGGACGGCCGCGTAGGACCCACATCACTTGGGCGTCCTACCAACTCGACACGTACGCTTCTGACCCGTGAGCCAGACACTTGACGGCAAGATCGAGTCGGACAGCGCGGACCGCCCCGTCGACCACTTCGCCGAGGTCCACGAGCGCTCGCTGGCCGGCGGCGCCGCCAAGTACCACGAGGCCAACGCGCGGCGCGGCAAGCTGTTCGCCCGCGAGCGCATCGCCCGGCTGGTCGACAGCCGAGAGGACGGCAGCAGCAGTTTCGTCGAGGACGGCCAGTACGCCAACGCGCTCGCCGACGGACTGCCGGCCGACGGCGTGATCACCGGAACGGCGACGATCGGCGGCCGGCCGGTCGCCGTGATGGCCAACGACTCGACCGTCAAGGCCGGCTCCTGGGGCGCGCGGACCGTCGAGAAGATCATCCGCATCATCGAGAAGGCGTACGCGACGAGCGTGCCGATGATCTACCTGGTGGACTCGGCCGGCGCCCGGATCACCGACCAGGTGCAGCTCTTCCCCGGCCGCCGCGGCGCCGGCAAGATCTTCTACAACCAGGTGCGGGCCTCCGGCTCGATCCCGCAGGTGTGCGCGCTGTTCGGACCGTCGGCGGCCGGCGGGGCCTACATTCCGGCGTTCTGCGACGTCGTCGCGATGGTCGACGGCAACGCGTCGATGTACCTCGGGTCCGACCGCATGGTCGAGATGGTGACGGGGGAGAAGACCACGCTGGAGGAGATGGGCGGCGCGAAGGTGCACTGCACCCAGTCCGGCGTCGGCCACTTCCTGTGCAAGACCGAGGACGAGGCGCTGCAGGTCGTCACGCGATACCTGTCCTACCTCCCGTCCAACTGGCAGGGCGACCCGCCGGCCGTCGAGGCGGCGCCCCCCGGCAAGGGCGACCTGAAGGTGCCGGAGAACGAGCGGATGGCCTTCGACATGCGCCGCTTCGTCCGCGCGCTCGTCGACCAGGACAGCTTCTTCGAGATCCACGCGTTGTGGGCGCGCGAGGTGCTGGTCGGCTTCGCCAGGCTGGACGGCCAGGTGGTGGGCGTGGTCGCGAACAACTCGATGTTCAAGGGCGGCGTGCTGTTCGTCGACTCGGCCGACAAGGCGACCCGGTTCGTGCAGCTGTGCGACGCGTTCAACGTGCCGCTGCTGTTCCTGTCCGACGTGCCAGGCTTCATGGTCGGCTCGGCCGTCGAGAAGCAGGGCATCATCCGGCACGGCGCCAAGATGATCAGCGCGATCTCCGAGGCGACCGTGCCGAAGATCTGCGTCGTGGTCCGCAAGGCGTATGGCGCCGGGCTCTACGCGATGGCCGGACCCGGCTTCGAGCCCGACGCCACGATCGCGCTGCCCACCGCGAAGATCGCCGTCATGGGCGCGGAGGCGGCCGTCAACGCCGTCTACGCCAACAAGATCGCGGCCATCGCCGACGAGGCCGAGCGCGCCGAGTTCGTGGCGAGGAAGCGCGCCGAGTACGAGGTGGACATCGACATCGTGCACCTGGCGGCCGAGCTCGTGGTGGACGCCATCGTCGGCCCCGGGGAGCTGCGCGACCAGCTGGTCCAGCGCTTCGCGGCGGCCCGCACCAAGGACCGGCAGTTCTCCCGCCGACGGCACGGGGTGACGCCCGTCTAGGGCCGCCGTCACCGACGCAGGAGCGCCAGTGCCGGGTCGTGCAGCAGGCCGTTGGAGGACAGCGCGCTGCCGGTGTCGTAGCGGCGCGCACCGGAGAGGTCGCTGAACCGCCCGCCGGCCTCCTCGACGATCACCTGGATCGCGGCCACGTCCCACGGGTTCACGATCGCCTCCGCGGCCAGGTCGATCGCGCCCTCGGCCACCAGGCAGTGCTGCCAGAAGTCGCCGAACGCGCGGCTCTCCCAGCACGCGTCGACCAGCGCGAGGTACGCCTGCCTGGAGTGGTGCTCCACCCACGAGCCGAGGTGCGTGGTGGAGACGTAGGCGTCGGCGAGCGCACCGACCGCGGAGACCGCGATCCGCCGCGGCGCGTTGTCGCCGCAGCCCGGGGACGCGTCGTCGCCGGCGCCCGCGGACACCCAGGCGCCGGCGCCACGGGCCGCCCACCACCGCCGCCGCAGCGCCGGCGCGCTGACCACCCCGAGCACCGGCTCGCCGCCGTCCACCAGCCCGATCAGGGTGGCCCACGCCGGGATGCCGCGCAGGAAGTTCTTGGTGCCGTCGATCGGGTCCAGCAGCCACGCCCGGCCGTCCGCCGCCGAGGCAGCCGCACCGCCGCGCTCCTCGCCGATCACCGCGTCCGTCGGCCGCTCCCGCGACAGCACCTCGCGCGCCGCGTCCTCCACCGCGAGGTCCGCGTCGGTCACGGGTGAGCGGTCCGGCTTGCGGTCCACCCGTAGGTCGAGCGCGCCGTACCGGGCGATGGTCATCGCGTCGGCCGCGTCGGCCAGCCGCAGCGCGAGCTCCAGGTCGTCCACGCGCGGCATGCTCCCACGGTTGCCGGCTGTCGATCGGCCCCCAGGGGTTGTAGCGTGCGTCCAGCCCGGCGTAGCGCACTTCAGTTGCGGAGCACGAAGCGGCGCCGGCCTCGGCCCCGAGACGACAAGGCGGGTGAGCCCATTGAGAACCCCGAGCCGCAGCACGGTCCTGATCGGCTGCGTTGCGCTGGCGCTGGCGATACCGGCGATGCCGGCGAGCGCGGCGCCGACGGACGTCAAGGTCAGCGACCGCGACTACGTCCGTTACGACGGCGGCACCGACGCCACCATCGCCGACTGCTCGACGAACAACCGCCAGCAGAACGAGCCGACCGCGGCCGTCGCGCCGCACAACCAGAGTCTGATCACCTCGGGGGCCAACGACTACTGCCCGGTGGGCACCACGGGCGACAGCTGGGCCGGCTTCTACTACTCCGCCGACGCCGGTGCATCGTGGACCAACAGCCTGCTGCCGGGCTATCCGGGCGACAACTCGCCGGCCGGCCAGGCGTCCCCGCTGCGCCCGCTCGGCGTGACGGCCGCCGGTGACCCCGTGCAGGCGTGGGACAACGACGGGCACCTCTACTACGGCGGCATCGCGTTCAGCAGGTCGCGGCCGGCGACCGGCTCGATCTGGGTCGCGCGCTACACCTGGAACGGCGGCCCGGCGCCCACCTACGACTACACCACGGTTGCGGCCAGGGGCACCCCCAGCCCGATCTTCCTCGGCCTGTTCCACGACAAGGTGCAGATCGAGGTCGACCGTGGCGCCAACAGCCCGAACGCCGGCAACGTCTACGTGTGCTGGGCGCGGTTCACCGCGAGCGGGCCGAACAACGGCGTGTTCTTCGTCCGCTCCACCGACGGCGGGCGCACCTTCTCGAACCCGACGAAGGTGTCCGACGGCGTGCACGGCAGCCAGTTCTGCGACATCGCGGTGACGCGCAACGGCGACGTCTACGTAGCGTGGCGGCAGTTCGAGACGGACAACGCGCAGCAGGGCAACGCGGCGGTGTTCGTCAAGTCCACCGACGGCGGCCGCAAGTTCGGCAAGCCGGCCATGGTCGCGCCGTTCATCGGGTGGGACCCCACCGACCGGACGGTCAACGCCGCCGCGTACGGCCAGGCCAAGTACGACGCCTGCCTGGCCGCCGACTCGACCCCTGGCACCTGCTCCTCGCCGGAACCACGGGCGACTGCGCGCGACTGCGGCGACGGCCCGCTGGCCTGCCAGAGCGGGTACGTGTTCTTCCGGGCGAACTCGGAGGTGCGGATCACGGCCGACCCGACCGCGAGCGGCAACGCGTCGCAGGTGTTCGTCACGTTCGACTCGACCGTGCCAGGCACCGAGACGCCCACCGGCAGCACCTACGGCACGGTGGCCTCCGGGGTCGGCAGCCAGGCGGCGGTCTACCTGGTGAGCACGTCCAACGGCGGCTCCTCGTGGTCGGCTCCGTCCAGGATCGATCCGCAGGCCAAGGGCCATCAGTTCTTCCCGGACATCTCGGCGGACTCCGGCCGGCTGCACGCGGTGTGGCAGGACAGCAGGGACGACGGCGCGACTGGCCCGGACGGCCGCGACTGGCGGACCGTGCCGATCAGCAACGTGGCGGTCGCGGCCAACCCGCCGGGTGCGGTCTCGGCCGGGCCTGGCGTGCACAGCTACTACGCGAGCTCGGTCGACGGGGGCGCGAGCTGGGCAGTGCAGCGCGCATCCTCGGCGGCGCAGATGCCGCAGTACGAGAACTTCGGCAACCGCGACTCGGTGTTCTTCGGCGACTACAACTACATCTCCGCCGCCGGCTCCACCGTGTTCATGACATGGACGGACACCCGGGACATCGTGCCCGGTGACGACCCGCGCTACACCAACGGGGACGGCACGGACGGGTTCGACGTCCACCAGTGCCGCGCACCACTGCCCACCGGCGGTTTCGGCCCGGACACCTGTCCGACGGCCGGCGGCCTGGACCAGAACATCTACGGCCGGGTGCTGTCCTAACCCACCCCACAAGGGCGACTCGCATCCGTATCGACGTTTTGCGGCCTCGAAAACGTCGATACGGATGCGAGTCGCCTTCTCGGCGAGGGTGAGGGTCAGGGGTGGCCGAGTGCCTCGGCGTCGTCGTTGCCGTCGTCCACGGCGACCGGCGGGCCGACGGCCATTGCGGGCAGCTGGCGGCGCACGTCGGCGTCCGGGAAGACGTAGCGGCGGAAGGCCCACCAGCGGAAGAGCATGGCGAGCAGGGTGCCGATGATCTGCGCGCTGGTGAAGTCGGCGACCTCCATGGTCAGCCGGCTGACCATGGGCACCTGCAGGTCGAAGACGTACCGCGACACCCACAGCGGCGCCGCGTTGATGGCCATCCCGACGCCGCTGATCGCGAAGTAGAGCGCCGCCTCGTGGTGCCGCTCCCGGCCACCCCTTGTCCGGAACGACCATTCCCGGTTGAGGATGTAGCCGACGATCGTCGCCACCAGCACCGCGATGATCTTCGCGGTGACCGGCTTCGGGGCGAGCACGGTGGTCTTCAGCAGGACGAACACCATGGTGTCGACCACGAAGGTGGTGCCGCCGACGAGTCCGAACTTCACCAGCTCGCGGTGCTTGATGGCCACCGCACGGTACGGCTGTGGGATGCGGGCCAGCACGGCTTCGACGACGGACACCAGGGCAGTCTATGAAGATGGGTTGCAGCTCACTGTTGGTGGGGATGGCGTAGCGGCTGGCCGGGTGTGAGACTGGATGGCAAATTGTAGGACGACCTACTAAATCCCGGACGGTGTCACGATGGTCGACTTTCGGCTCAGCGAGGAGCAGGAAGCGCTGCGCAAGACGGTCGAGGACTTCGCCCGCAAGGTGGTGGCGCCGCGCGCCGAGTACCACGACGAGACGGGCGAGTTCCCGTACGAGGTGATCGCCCAGATGGGCCAGATGGGCCTGTTCGGGCTGCCGTTCCCCGAGGAGTACGGCGGCATGGGCGGCGACTACTTCGCGCTGTGCCTGGCGATCGAGGAGCTGGCCAGAGCCGACTCGTCGGTGGCCATCACGCTGGAGGCCGGGGTGTCGCTCGGCGCCATGCCGCTCTACCGCTTCGGCACCGACGAGCAGCGCGAACGCTGGCTGCCGGACCTGACGGCCGGCCGCCGGCTCGCCGCGTTCGGCCTCACCGAGTCCGGCAGCGGATCGGATGCCGCCGGCGCCAACCGCACCACCGCCCGGCTGGACGGCGACCAGTGGGTGATCAACGGCTCCAAGAGCTTCATCACGAACTCGGGGACGGACATCACCTCGTTCGTCACGGTCACCGCCGTCACGGGCCAGCAGGCCGACGGCGGCAAGGCGATCTCCACGATCATCGTGCCGTCCGGCACCCCCGGCTTCACCGTCGCACCCAAGTACTCCAAGGTCGGCTGGCGCGCCTCGGACACCCACGAGCTGTCCTTCGACGACGTCCGGGTGCCGGCCGCCAACCTGCTCGGCGAGTCCGGTCGCGGCTTCGCGCAGTTCCTCGCGACGCTGGACGAGGGCAGGGTGGCGATCGCCGCGCTGTCCGTCGGGCTGGCCCAGGGCTGCGTCGACGAGTGCGTCCGCTACGCGGCCGAGCGCTCCGCCTTCGGCCACAACATCGGGCACTACCAGGCGATCCAGTTCAAGATCGCGGACATGGAGGTGCGTACCCAGACCGCGCGGCTGGCCTATTACGACGCGGCCGCCCGCATGGTGGCCGGGCTGCCGTTCAAGAAGCAGGCCGCGGTGGCGAAGCTGCACGCCTCGACCATCGCGGTGGACAACGCGCGCGACGCGACCCAGATCTTCGGCGGCTACGGCTTCATGAACGAGTACCCGGTGGCCAGGCACTGGCGCGACGCGAAGATCCTCGAGATCGGCGAGGGCACGTCCGAGGTGCAGCGCATGGTCATCGCGCGCGAGCTCGGGGTGCGCTGACGCCCAGGGCACTAGCCGGGGCCGCTAGCCGGGTAGCTGGCCGGGCAGGCACAGCCCGGGCAGGACTCCAGGCGGCAGCAGGCACGACGGCGCGCCGCCGAGCTCCAGCCACACCGTGACGCTGTGCTGCGCGCTGCCGAGCACGGCGCTGACCGTGGCGTTGGCTCGCACCTCCCTGAGCGCGAACAGCCACACCTGCCAGCTGGCCTGCTCGCCGGGCTGTAGCCGGGCCGTGCACGTCACGGTGCCGGTGCGCTGGCTGCAGCCGGCCCAGAAGGTGCTGGCCACCACGTGGTCCGGCAGCGTGACCGTCATGGTGACCAGCCCCGACGTGCGCCCGGTGTTGCGCGCCGTGACCTCCATCTTGGCGTGCGAGAACGAGGTGTGCTGCACCCGGGCCTGCACGAGCACGCCGTCCACCGCGCGGACCACAACCCGGATCGGCGCCAGCCGGATGTCGATGCTGACGCCGGCGCTGACCGTGCCGGTCACCTGCCCGCCGGTCGCGTCGGGCGCCGCGCGCAGCGTGAAGACGAACACGACCTGCTCGCCGGGGGTCAGGCCGCGCGGGGTGGCGCATCGGATCGTGGTGCTGCCGCCCGTGCACGAGACCGCCGACGACGGCTGCGCGAGCGTGCTGGCGGCGGACTGCGGCCGGGTGACGGTCGGTCCCGGCTGCTGCATGGTCCCCGAGCCGGTCGCGGTGACCCCCGGCGGCAGGTTGAGCTGGGCGATCACCGGCTCCGACGTGCTGCCGCCGGTATTGCGGACGGTGATCGGCAGCGACACCGGCTCGCCGCCCGCGATCAGTTCGAGCGCGGTGGTCGGCACGGTGGCGTCCAGCGCCGCTGGCGCCAGCGCTGGTGGGGCCGGCCGGGCCGGTTGGAGCGCCGGTGGGACCGCCGGGGGCTGAGGTAGTGGCGCTGGCGGCGGTAGCTGCGGTGGCGGCTGCTGCCCCGGTGGTGCTGGCGGCTGCGGGCCCGGCTTGGCTGGCGCCAGAATCGGCGGCACGGGGGCCGCGCTCGGCACGGCCGGGTCACCGGGTCCGGCGAGCAGCCCGACCACGATCGCCGCGGCAAGCGCCACCGTCGAGCCGCCGACGGTGAGGAACTGCCGGACCCCGGCCTCGGCCGCCCCGCCGGCGCCCCCGGCCGAACCCGCGCCAGCCGCTCCCGCGCCGGCACCCGCTCCGCCGGCACCGACTCCGGCGCTCGCACTCGCTCCGCCGGCACCAACCCCGGCGCTCAAGCCTGCCCCTGCGCTGCCCACACCGGCTCCGGCGGCTGCTCCAGCGGCGCCGGCTCCAGCTCCGGCGGCCCCAGCCCCTGCGCTCGCTCCCGCGGCGCCAGCCGTACCCGCTGCGCCCGCGCCAGCCGCGCCCGCGGTGGCCGCACCTGCGCCGGCTGCGCCTGCGCCCGTGCCGACGGCACCGGCTGTGCCGGCCGCGCCCGCGGTGGCCGTGCCGACGGCGCCTGTCCCGGCGCCGATGACGCCCGTGCCGCCGGTGGCCGTGCCGATCGCGCCCGCTCCGGCCGCGCCGGCCAGCGTGGCGGCCGCGACCCTCGCGCCGGCGGCGGCCAGGTATCCGGCGGTCGCCGTGCCGAGCACCAGCGGGGCGACGAAGATGCGCAGCCCGCCGTTGACGTCGGCCAGCTCGGCGGCCAGCGCGCGGCACCGGTCGCACTCGTCCAGGTGCAGCTCGACCTGCGCGGTCTCCCGCTTGGACAGGCCGTCGCGGGTCCATGCACCGAGCTTTTCCACCGCGGCCTGGCAACGTTGCAGCCCGCCGCCGGCCGCTGCCGTGTCGGCGAGGTGCACCTGCAGGTAAGCCTGGCGTAGCCCCTCGCGCGCCC
>Ga0299913_10005355_pt1 | contig 10936 bp, 11 predicted proteins | sample RVTome_9_FD_201360 | JGI IMG/M metagenome (GOLD analysis project Ga0299913, IMG submission 201360) | Soil microbial communities from uranium-contaminated site in the Upper Colorado River Basin, Wyoming, United States - RVT155D38 (version 2) ... | reverse complement strand
TTGCCGCCCTCTGCGGCGGCGTTGCCATGATGAACACGGCCATGATCAACGCGAGCGCCCTGGCCACGCTCGTCGCGGCCGACGCCCTGGGGGCCACCTGGAGCGGCGCGCCCAACACCGCCGGTGTACTGGGGACCGCCGTCGGAACGTTGACCCTGGCGGGGGTCATGGCCCGTCGGGGACGCCGCGCCGGCCTGGCGTTGGGATACGGCATCGCGATACTCGGGGCCCTGTTTGCGACGGCCGCCGTTATGCGTGGCAGCCTGATTTTGTTGGTGATCGCGCTGCTGCTACTGGGGCTCGGTAACGGCGGCGCACAGTTAGCGCGCTATGCGGCGGCCGAGCTCTACCCGCCCGAGCGGCGCGGATTCGGACTCAGCTCTGTTGTGTGGGCGGGAACCATCGGGGCCGTTCTCGGACCCGCCGTCATCACCCCCGCGGCCGCGGCCGGAATTGCTCTCGGCCTTCCTCCCTATGCCGGGGTGTTCGCCTTCGTAACTCTGGTCGCAATCGGAGCGACGATCGCCACGGCGCTGATGCCTGCCTCCCGGACCCGGAACTCAGAACCGCATCCCGGGATCCGGGGGTTGTCGCAGACATTCCGATCGCTCCGTCTGCCACAGGTGAAGATCGCGCTCGCAGCGATGGTCGTTGCGCAGCTCATCATGGTTGCGGTGATGACGATGGCACCACTTCATCTGCACATGCACAACGAGAGTCTTCGCCGAGTCGGCTTCGTTCTTAGCGTCCACACCCTGGGGATGTTTTTCCTGTCCCCACTCTCGGGTTGTCTCGCGGATCGATTCGGAGGGACGCGGGTGATCTGGGGCTCTCTCGCAACCCTGGCGATCGCGACTCTGCTCGTCGTTGTCGCACCCGACCCATCCGGACACGTTTTGACTGTGGCGCTGTTCCTGCTCGGGTACGGATGGAACCTGGCGATAGTCGGGGGAAGCTCCTTGCTGAGCATGGACCTCCACGGAGGCGACGGAACTCGGCTGCAGGGGCTCATCGATAGCCTGGTGTGGTCCTCTTCGGCGATCGCGACTCTGGCATCGGGCGCTATCTTTGCGTCCGGAGGCTACCTGCTGCTCGCTTCCGTGTCAGGAACGCTCGTCCTGATTCCGGCAGCCCTGCTGCTGCGTTTCCGGGCTGCCCCTCTGTCTCTCTAGGCTCACGCATCCTCGCCGTGCTATGGATGGAGCAATGGTGACGATCGACGACGTGCGCTCCATTGCCCTCGACCTCCCGCGGAGCTACGAGGCGCTCGTTAGGGACCGGGTGAAGTTCCGGGTCGGACGGTTCGTCTACCTGGCATTCGCCCGTGACGAGACCCTTATGGGCTTCGCGTTCCCGAAGGACGAGCGCGAGGCGCTGGTCGCATCCGACCCGGAGAAATTCCTCATGCCGAAGCCTGCAGACCTCCGATACAACTGGGTAGTGGTCCGCCTAGCGGCCATCGACGAGGAGGAAATGCGGGAGCTCGTCGTGGACGCGTGGCGAATGGTTGTGCCGAAGAGCGTGGCCGCGGCTTATTTGGACGGCTGACGAACTAGCCCTCCTTCAGCGGCCACACGACTTCAGTCTGGTACTTCGCAGGGTCAATCTCGGAGGTCGGGTCGGTGATGTAGCGCTCGTACGGCAGCCCGGTCATCTCGTGCCCGTTGTCTGTGAACCACTTTTCCATCGCCCTGTTCGCGAGACCGAGCTCCTCGTAGGGACCCTCGTGAATGAGGGATGCGCATCGGCCTCCTGGAACCTCCAGAGAATGAACCTCTTCATGCGGTGTGACCTCGCCATCGACGACGAAGCCGGCTTCGATCACCCAGTTGTTCGGCTCCCACCCGCGGTATACGCACACGGGGACGTCCTGCGGTGCCAGTGAGCTTGTTTTCAGGTATTCGGCCAGCTCGGCCCAGGCATCTACCAGGTCCTTGCCGATCGTGTCCGGAGTCGTGTCCCTCCTGATGGCAGCCAGCTGAAGACGCGGCCTCTCATTGACAGTCACCTCGTAGTTCATGATTCCTCCTTTGATGAGTCGCTCGACGTGATCGAGCAGCTTGCTCTCACGTTCGACTCGCTCCTCGAGACGCAGCCGGTGCCTCTTGAGAACGTCGGCTCCCCCGGAGGGCAGTTCGTTCAAGACCTCGGCTACCTCGCTCAGAGGCATGTCGACAGAACGGAGGAGTGCGATGACAAGAGCATCAGCGATTTGCTCCTGCGCGTAACGGCGATAGCCAGATGACTCATCGACCTCAGCCGGCTTGAGGAGACCGAGCTCGTCGTAGTTCCTGAGGCTCTTCACACTCAGCCTGCAGACCTTGGAGAGCTCGCCGATCGTCATCAGGCGACCCATCGTTCCTCCCTTCTAGGACTCATCGTGAACCCTCCCACAAGGGGAGGGTCAAGCGGAAGTTGAAGATTCGGCGAGGGGCGGCTTCAAGCGGGTGTTTCGGGATTCGAGCAGGAGCATGGAGACTAGGATGACCACGAGTGCAGCCAACTGCATCGCCGCGTCGGCGTAGCGACCCACCGGGATGGACGCGAGGGCAAGCAGAACACCGGCGATACGAAACACGCGTGGCCCGATGTTCAACACGCGACGGAATAAGAGGTCACCCAGCAAGTACAGCGCCACCCCGCCTCCTAGCGCAAAAGCGAACGGCATCGAGAGATGATGGGCGGCATCGGCGATGGCTTCCTCGAGCGCCGCGGCCAAGAACACGATTCCAAGAAGCATCGGTATGAACGAATAGAAGAACGCGTTGATCGCTATTCGGAATCTCTCCCCCGCGGCCGCAGCCGTCATCGCAGAGACAGCCGCTTCCTCCTCCCCGACGAAGTACGCCCACCACAGAGCCGAGCTCAACGCCAACCCCAACAACAGTGCCATGACGACCGTGACGTCCAGGGCTAAGTGCGAAGCTCCAATTCCAACCGCGACAATGGACTCACCCAGAGCAACGATCATGATCAGGCCGTGGCGCTCAACGAAGTGGTCGGATCGAATGTCGAAGCCCGGCGCAACGCGCGCCGCTATAAACGGCGTTATGAACTGGATCACGATCGCAACGATCCAAGCCGCATAGACGGCGGAGCCCTCCAGCGGGACGGCCGCAAGAACGAAGCCGGCCGAGACCAAGTTGAAGGGGGCGAAACGAACCAGCACGCGCCAGCCAACCTCTTCTCCATAGAGGGCGGTGTGCACGATGATGACGAAAAGGTAGCCCAGGCCAAAAGCCAAACCGTTATCTTCGAAAGCCTCGGGGGCAGCCAGAGCGCATATGAAGAATCCGGCCATCCCGCCAATGAGAAGCAGGCGGCGCAGGGTCAGATGGGGGGTCACGCGGTTCGTAAGCCACACGTATCCGCCGTACATCCAATAGAGAACGGTGAACACGAGAACGGTGCGGGCGGCGCCCTCGAACGTCGGATCATGCCGCAGCTGGCTCGCTAACTGCGTGAGTGTGAAGACGAATACCAGATCGAAGAAGAGTTCGAGAGTCGAGACCTTTTGCTGCTGATTCTCATGCAAGGCGCTCTACCTCTTGTGCGTCGGTCTCCCAGCGGCACGCTCGCATCGCCAGCTTCCGTGTGACGTGGCCCGTTTGCCGGAGCTCTGGGCTTCGGTGAAGCTTCGCTGCACCTCGCCGAGGAAAGGCTCGGAGTCCCGCCCTTCGGGCGGCGAGACACTGCGCTCAGAATTTACTAGAGGCTTGCCCAGAGATACTGCACCGCGTACGAACGCCAGGGGCGCCAGCGTTCGGCGAGCGTCCTCGCCGACTTGGGATCGCCTGATTGACCAATCCGCTCGAGAGCCCGCCTCACTCCCAAATCGGTGGCAAGAAATACGTCGGGATCACCCAACGCCCGCATCGCGACGTACGCAGCAGTCCACGGACCGATGCCGTGCAAGGCCTGCAATCTCGCCTCAGTTTCCGGTCGATCAGCCCCGCTATCGAGCACGAGGAAGCCGCCCGCGACCGCTTTCGCTAGCGTTCGCAGAGTTTCCTGCCGGCTCCCTGGAATCCCAAGGGCTGCGAGATCCGCATCGACAAGCGCAGCGGGCTCTGGGAAAACGTGCGTCAAGTCACCGTCCGGCGCCGTCAGCGGCTTGCCGAAGCGACGAACGAGTCGACCGGCAACCGTCCGGGCGCCCGCCACCGAAACCTGTTGGCCGAGGATCGCGCGCACGGCAAGCTCGAAGCCGTCGACGCTCCCCGGCAACCGTCTCCCCGGGTTGGCGCGCACGACGGAACCAAGGATGCGGTCGTTGGAAAAGGAACCGTCGACGGCGATTGGGTCGGCGTCGAGGTCGAGCAGTTGCCTGCACCTCCGCACTGCCGGACCGAGATCGCGTATATCGCCCAAACGCAGCACGCACCGAACATTGCCTTCGCCGGCCGAGAGCTCGACCGTCCCTTCCGATGTCGGCAATCTCAGAGCCCTCCGGTACACAGTGCCGTCAAACGACTCGACCCCTGAAACTCCGCGCGCTCCAAGAAACGACAGCAGCCCGCTTGCGTCGAAGGGGGCGCGATAGGGAAGCCGGATCGACATCGTCCCTGGGGTGGACGATTGGCTGCGGGAATTCTTGGTTCGGAGTTCGGAAGGCGTTGATGCAAAGACCTTCCTGATCGTGTCGTTGAACTGACGAACGCTTGAGAACCCGGCCCCGAACGCAACCTCTGTGAAAGATAGCGAGGTCGTTTCAATCAGAACCCTAGCCGTTTGGGCTCGTTGGGCCCGCGCGAGCGCCTGTGGGGCCGCTCCGACCTCGGCAACGAGTTGGCGTTGCAGGTGGCGCGCACTGACATGAAGACGCCGGGCGAGCCCGTCGACTCCCTCTCGGTCGACGATTCCATCCGCTATCAGTCGCATCGCTCGACCGACGAGATCGGCTCTCACATCCCACTCAGGCGAGCCCGGAGAGGCATCCGGACGACATCGCTTACACGCGCGGAACCCCGCGGCCTGAGCAGCCGCGGCAGTCGGGAAGAACCTGACATTCGCGCGCTTGACCGACCGAGCCGGACAGCTTGGCCTGCAATAAATCCCGGTTGACGTAACCGCGGCGAAAAAGCTGCCATCGAAGCGCTCGTCGCGGCTCTTGAGCGCCCGGAAGCAGTGGTCAAAGTCGAGGTGCATCGCCCCATCCTTGCAGCGGGAGCGGCCGGCGACTAGCGGTTATCAGACAACGCAGTGACGGGTGGTCACGGCGGGGGGTACAGCCTTCGACGGTTCCTTGGCTAGCCGGACCACGATCTGAGGGTGGGGGTGACGGCTTTCTCCTCGTAGTCGAGGTGCTCCAGCAAATGCTCCGACAAGTCGTCCAGCGCGGCGGCCAGCCGTCGTCGAGAGCTCGCGGTTTCGTCCCACTGCAGCTCGCCGATACTCTCTGCGATCTCGTCGAGGTGGACTGCGATCGCCCGGTGATCCGACTCCAGTTTCTCGATCACGGGCGCGAGTCCGGGATTAGACTCCCGAAGCGCCGGAAACAGCGCTCGATCCTCGAGTGAATGATGACCGTGCACGAACCGGCAGTAATGCATGCAGTTCATGCGCAACTTCCACAGCGGGCCCTTGGTTTGCAGCGATTCGATCTCTGCACTCAGATCCTCCGGCGGTGCTCCATCCAACGCATCGGCCGCGAGACGCCGAACCGCGCTGAGGTCGCGACGGATCATGTCGTGGACCCAAAGCAGTTCTTGAACGAATGACTCCCCCGGTTGTTGCCTGCCTTCCGGACTCGTCAAAGTTGCTCCTCCCTTTGCTCACATTCTGCCTCCTGCGAGCAAGCACGTCCTCATGGAGACCAAGCAAAAACGGCCACATTTGGGTGATTAGCGAGAAAGGCAGCAATGCCTGACTCGGCAGGAGCAAGAGGGCACGAAGGAAACTTAGGGCCTCCTGGGGACCGCATAAAGAGGGGACGGCCGGTGGCCGTCCTCTCGAAGCGTGCTACAGGCGCCGTGAGAACTACTTGTTGAAACTCTTTGTTTTGGACCGCGTCCTCAGGCAGTCGGTCGTGTTGATGCCCTCCTGCACGACCTGCCTTCGAGCAACGGCGTAGTACCGACCTGCTCCACCTTGGTTGTGCCGGAGGTCGTACTTTCCGTTGTTGTTGGTGGTCGTGTTGCCGACATTGACAGAGCTTCCATTGTTGCGCCGCTTGAAAATCGAAACGCCTCGCTGCGCGACGCAAGCGTCCTCGGACGATTTCACGCAACCCTTGAAACGGTGAGGCTTGCCAGTGTGCTTGATGTTGATCCTGGACTCGCCGACCACGTTCTGCCCGATGCTCTGCATCTGGGTCTGTGGGTTCAGGAAGTCAAACTCGACCATATTGGCGCGTGGATCGTTGAGGCCGAAGACGTTGAGGCCCCTCGTGATCTCGGTTTCGTAAAGGAAACGGTTGTACCAGTAGGTCGACCATGCGCCACCCAACGTGAGAGCCGCCGGGTTGATGGGAGGCATATCTGCAAAAGCGAGTACCGATGGGTTGGCCGGGTCGGTCCAGTCGGTCACCCACGTGCCGGCTTGGTAGTTGCCCGATACCAACAAGTCGCTTCCGTCAGTCGTCGGGATGAAGTTGATGTTGTGCAGCGTGCAGTTCTCGACTGCACTCTGTGCGTTCGGCATGAACCACTCGCCGATCTGCTCACCCGACGCGGTGTCGTACATGAAGAACATCCGGTTGCGGTCCGGGTCCTGCTCCTCGCACTGCGCCTGCGTTCCACCACCGGGCTCGTGGCCGAAGACGAAGCGCGAGCCGTCCCACGTGAACGTCGCGGTGTGACCGACCGTCACGTCGGGGATTGCTCCGGAGTTGTGCATCGTGTGTGGGTTGGTGATGGAACCCTGTCCCTGAGCGTTCGGGTCCATCCGGAAGCTGGTCCACCCGTTTCCGCCGGCGCACACGCCGCGCTTGATCCCTCCGAGGAACACAGCGATGTCGTGGCACGATCGTCCGAAGTTCTCGAAGCGCAGGAAGTCCGACGCGGTGATGTCGTCGGGGAAGACCTCGATGATCTCGGTTCCGGACAGTTTCCGTTCGAGGCGCCGTTGTAGATGTACAGGTTGCCGGTGTCCTCGTCGGGCACGAGCGTCGCAGTGTGCGAGCCGCAACCGTTGCGACCGAAATCGAGCTCCATGCGGGCATCGCTGAGGTCTATGGAGTGGACCAGCTCGATATTGTTCGGGTCGCTGACGTCGAAGATATGGAACCCTTCAAAGCCCTGCGGTACGTCTTCTCCTCCACAAGTCGCGAGGGGCTCTATCTCCGGCGTGGTGGGGTTGTCGCCTGGAGCTGGGGCATCCCACGATCGAATGAGCAGGCCGTCCCAAATCATGACGTCGCCCTGGCCACCGTGACAGTCGTCGTAGCGGATGCCGGCGCTCGGGTTGCCGGGGTCGCTGATGTCGATGATCCTGAACCCGTTGAAGTTGCCCTGATACGCGTTCGTCCCCCAGAAGGCGAGGTCCGAGTTGCTGTTGTCGAAGGTCCCGGCCCGCTGGCGAAGGGACTGTGACCCAGAGCGGTGATGGGTCCGAAAAACTATAGACCTCAGCGAACTCGAGCTGGTCTCGATAGAACGCCAGTGTCGCGTCGATGTTTGACACGGAAAGAATTGGAAATGCCTCCTGGAACATAGCTGCCTCCGCGAGTCGGACATCTTGCGATTAAGACGAACAGAGAATCACGATTCGACCGTTCCCCGCATTTGGTCGGGGGATGATGCAGGGGTCATGGCAGGGCATCATCAGGGGTCGGCGATCAACGCCGATGCCAAGAGGCGCCGTCGAGTCATCGAGATCTGTCGCTCGCTTCCTGAGGTCGTTGTCGAGGAACAGCAACACGTCGCCTTTCGCGTGCGAGGAAAAACGTTCGCCTACTACCTCGATGATCACCACGGCGACGGACGAGTTGCCCTCAACTGCAAAGCGGCACCAAGCGAGAACCGGGAGCTCGTTGCCTCCGAACCCAACCGGTTCTTCATCCCGCCTTACCTGGGGCCACGGGGCTGGGTGGGGTTATACCTCGATCTTCCGGAGATCGATTGGGATGAGGTTCGGGAATTGGTTCGCGACAGCTATCTTTTGATTGCACCCAAGCGGCTTGGGGGGATCGTCGGTGATCTGTAGTCTTACTCCCACCGTCTAAGGAGACAGACATGAATCGCGCCGATGCTCTGGAGTTCGTAGGCAACAACCACAGAGCTGTACTGGTGACTCGAAGGGCCGACGGGGGCGTGCAGACTTCACCCATCACCGTTGGCGCGGACGTGGACGGCTTTGCGGTCATCAGCAGTCGCGAGACCGCCTACAAGGTCCGGAACCTGAGACGGGACCCGACAGCCACACTCTGTGTCTTCTCCGATGCTTTCTTTGGCGATTGGATACAGATCGACGGCGCGGCCGATCTGATCTCTATGCCGGACGCGATGGAAAGGCTGGTGGACTACTACCGTCGGATATCGGGCGAGCATCCCGACTGGGACGAGTACCGGGCCGCCATGAAGGAGCAGCAGCGACTGATCATCAGGATCTCGATCGACAGGGTCGGCCCAACGAAAAAGGGCTGAAGCGTGCGATTCCCCGAAGGCTCATGCATGAGGGGGCCGGCGCGCAAGATCGGCGTCCCGAGATTGGAACGCCGATCTCGCCGGTGGTCACGCCTCGTGAGAATCTCTAGCCGCGCGGATTGCCGACGTTGAAGCGATGCAACATCCCCTTCAAGAAGTGCGGCTTCGCTCCGCGTCGGTTGGCGACGAAACAGAGCATCGCGTAGCGGCCGCGGATGAGCTTGGCATTGAATGGCTTGCCGTCCTTACCGGGCTTGGCAAACGAGAACCCAATCAGGCGAATGTGCCTTTCCGCCTTCTTCTCGGGCATGCTCAGGAGCTGCTTGACTGTCTTCCCGTGGCGCAGCTTGAACATCACGACCTCGTGAAGTCGCTTCTCGCTCGCGTTGTGGAAACGGAACCGGTACTTGCCCCTCGCCAGCTTCTTCGGGAAGTCTGACCCGTCCTGCAGCATGAAGAGGTAGTCCATGGCCTCGATTCCGACGCGCGTGCGCTCCTGCTCCTGCGGTTCTCCGGCCAAAGCGCTGCCCGCCGGCAGCACGAGACAGGTCATGATTGCAACAGCAAGGAGTTTCTTTCTCAACATTAGGTCCTCCCCAAGAGTCGACCGCTTGCTTACGTTGATCAACCTATGGTGGGACCGTCCTCCAAACGTTACGAAGAAGCGTTGAAGGACACGCTATTGAGGTTCAGCGTTACGAGCACTCGCCTTAGCTTGGCGGAATGTTCTGATTGAGACTGAAGAAGTTGTCTGGGTCGTAACGTTTCTTCAGTTCCTTCAGTCGATCGTACTTTTTAGACCCGTAAGCCTGTCGAACCCGTTCCTCCCCCTCTTCCATGAGAAAGTTCACGTAGACGCTGGTGCGGTGTGGCTCGAGGGCGGCGTATAACCCGCGCACCCACTCCCTTTCTTCATCGAAGCCCTCTTTACCCGGGGTAATGCCGTTGGGGTTGAGGGTGTGACCGGTCGCCCTGCCACTGAAGGCGGTCTCGTCCTCACCAATGCGACCAACCTGGCCCCCGAGATGGAAGATCGGCAGAGAGCTCATCGGGGACTCGAGACTCATGCTGTGATCCACGATGATGTCTATCACCTCGTCGCTCAGGCGATCCACATCGGAGGCGCGGAAGTAGTAGAACAACCCGCGCGGATAGGACGGGTCGAACATTGCCTGGTGCGAAACGAACGGCTTGGGCGCGCAGAGGTCGAGTAAGGGCGTCCCGAACTTCCTGAGTGGGGCGACCACTTTCTCGCCCTCTTCAACCGGGCCGGCATAACAACACGTGACAATGACCACGCGCTTGCCGTGGATCTCGGTTGGGATTGCGGGGAGGGGCGGCGCCTTGCGGTTGACAATGATGGTGGTCAGCTCGTCCGGTGCGTCCTCGATCCAGTCTCGGTAGAAGCGAAGAACTTCCGGAGCGTTTTCGATCGGCCACATGATCGGGCCGGCAAGCACGGTCGGTCCGAGGGGATTCAGGCGGAACTCGAATTCGGTCACGATGCCGAAGTTGCCTCCGCCTCCTCGAACGCCCCAGAAGAGATCGGCGTTCTCGTCCTCGCTGGCCTTGACGAACTCACCATCCGCGGTCACGAGATCAACCGAAAGCAACTGATCGATGGTCAAGCCGTACTTTCGCATCAGCCAGCCGATGCCACCACCGAGAGTCAGACCGGCGAGCCCCGTAGTCGTGACAATTCCGCCCGGAACGGCCATACCGAACGCTTGAGTCTCTCGATCGAGCTCACCGAGCACGACTCCTGCTTGAGCCCTCGCCGTCCTTTCCTCGGGATCAACGCGAATGCCCTTCATCCAGCCGAGATCGATGACGATTCCACCGTCGCACAGCGACAGGCCGGGGAAGCTGTGCCCGCCCGATCTAACCGCTGCCTGGAGACCGGTCGAGCGCGCGAATCGAATCGCCGCGACCACGTCGGCAACGCCTGTGCACTTGGCGATAACGGCGGGCCGCCGGTCGATTGACCCGTTCCAAATCCCACGAGCGTCCGCGTAGGAGGCGTCATCGGGGAGGATGATCTGACCCGCGAAAAGTGACCGGAACTCGCTAAGAGAAGCCTCGTCCAGCTTGAAGTCGACCGCCACACTCACTTGCTGCCCTCCCTTTTTTCGCCCAGAGGCTGACATTCTCGCACCGGGTTCCTCGCGCAACCAGTACCGCAAAATTCACGTTCCCATACATAGGGGTCCGACTCTCTCAACCATCGAAGGGGTGGCGACTGAGTGAGCGTCTAACTCGTGGCGAGCATCCAGGGCGCGTCGGCACGACCGGCATCGAGCGCACCACCCGCGGCGCACTCCTCCGAGCGGTACGCGTCCGGCATCCATGGA
>Ga0299913_10005353_pt1 | contig 10937 bp, 10 predicted proteins | sample RVTome_9_FD_201360 | JGI IMG/M metagenome (GOLD analysis project Ga0299913, IMG submission 201360) | Soil microbial communities from uranium-contaminated site in the Upper Colorado River Basin, Wyoming, United States - RVT155D38 (version 2) ... | reverse complement strand
TCGGACCGCTCACCGCCGGTCGGCGTCGGCCTCCGCCGCGTGCATCCCGAAACCCACGCGCTTCGCGCCCGAGCGACGTTCGGCCACGAGGCTGAGCCGTCGGCGGGCCAGCGCGATCGCGTCGGGAAGGTCCGATGCCAGCAGTCCCGCGTCCCCGAGACGCTCGCGAACCTGATCGCCGGCGAGACCGTGGAGGTAGACGCCGAGACGCGCGGCGGCATACGTGTCGAGTCCCTGGGCAAGGAGCGCCCCCAGCGCCCCGGCCAGCACGTCCCCGGTACCGCCCGAGGCGAGCGCCGGGTTCTCGAACGGCGCCACGGCCGCCCCGCCGTCCGGCGCCGCGACGACGGTCCGTGCCCCCTTGAGCAGGACCACCTGGCGCCACGTGGCGGCCGCGTCGCGGGCCGCGGCGACCCGCGCCGCATCGTCGCCCATGAGGTCCCCGTCGTCGTCCGGGTCGCGACCGCTCCCGGCGCGCAACCGGCCGAACTCGCCGGCGTGCGGGGTCAGGATCGACGGACGCCGGTCGCCCTCCCACCAGCGGTCCATCGTGGCCAGCGAGCGGAGCGCCTCGGCGTCGAGGACGATCGGTGCGGGCCGCTCGTCCTCAGGCGCGTCGAGCAGCTGGCGGACGAGCTCCGCGGTCGCCAGTCCCGGGCGCAGACCCGGGCCGATGACGATCGCATCGTGGTCGTGGTCGAGGATCCGGGCGATCGCCGGTTCCGGATCGACCTCCTCGACGTCGTCCTCCGGGAGCGCCATCGTCGTGGCCTCGACGACCTTCGCGGCGAACAGCGGCTGGAGCGATTCGGGCACCGCCAGCGTCACGAGCCCCGCCCCGGTCCGACCGGCGGCGCGGCACACGAGCAACGCGGCACCCGCGTAGTCGAGCGATCCCGCGATCACGAGGAGCTTGCCGAACGATCCCTTGTGCCCGCGCGCCGGCCGCTCCGGCAGGAGATCGGCGGCGATCGCGTCGTCGAGTGGCGTCGCGCCCTCGGGAACGTCCGAGGCCGCGAGCGGCGCATCGGCTGGACGGTCCTCGGAACGCCGGGCAAAGCCCATCTGGCGACGCTCAGTCATGGTCGCCGCGGGTCGACTCACCGGTCGTGGCGGGATCGGGGGCGTCGGAGGCCAGCGCTCCGGCGCCACCCGTCTCGGCGAGGACGCGCAGCCGCTCGATCCGGGCCAGGATCCGACGTTCGCGGTCGTCGAGCCGCTCGTCGATGTCGGGCGGGAACACGAATCGACCACCGGCGGTCCGGATGCCGTAGGCGATCGCGACCGCGTAGTCCGATTCGTGGCTGATCGAGACCGCGATCCGGTTCATGCCGAGCTGGTCGGCCCGGCGCTCGGCACGCCCGTGGAGCCGGACGGCCGGTTGTCCGGTCGGCAGGCGCTCGATCTCGATGTCACGCCAGCCGATGCCCCGCACGCCGAGGCCGAGGACCTTCGAGACCGCTTCCTTGGCCGCCCAGCGGCCGGCCATCGTCTCGGGCCGGTCGCGGACGTAGCGGCGTTCGGCCGGGGTCAGCACGCGCGCCGAGAACCGGCTCCCGAAGCGTTCGAGCGATGCGCGGATGCGCTCCACCCTGATGATGTCGATCCCGAGCTCCGTCGTCCCGTCGGGGACGGCGGTCGCCACGCGGCCGCCGGGGCGACGATCACCGTCGGGAGCGGCCATCGCCCTATTCGACCGTGACCGATTTGGCCAGGTTGCGCGGCTGGTCGACGTCGGTGCCACGGGCGACGGCGACGTGGTAGGCGAACAGCTGGAGCGGGATGATCGCGAGGACCGGGCTGAGCGCCTCGTGCGTGTCGGGCACCCAGCACACGTCGTCGGCGAAGCGCTCGATCTGCGGGTCGCCCTCCGTCGCGACCGCGATCACGCGGGCATCCCGGGCGCGACCCTCCATGACGTTGCTGATGAGCTTCTCGTAGACCGACGAACGCGTGGCGACCGCGACCAGCGGACACTCCGCGTCGAGGAGCGAGATCGGGCCGTGCTTGAGCTCGCCGGCCGCGTAACCCTCGGCGTGGACGTAGCTGACCTCCTTGAGCTTGAGCGCCCCTTCCATGGCGGTCGGGTACGTGTAACCGCGGCCGACGAACATGAAGCCACGTGAGTTGACGTAGCGGCGGGCGAGATCGGCGGCACCGGCCGCGGCCGCGTCGAGCGCCCGGGCGGCGGCCGACGGCAGGGCTCGCAGCGCGGCCCCGAGCTCCTGCTCGTGCTCGATCCCGAGCGAGCCGCGGGCCTTGGCGATGGCCGCGGCAAGGATCACGAGCGTCGTCACCTGGGTGACGAAGGTCTTCGAGGCCGCGACCGCGATCTCCGGGCCGGCCTGCAGGAACAGGACCGCGTCCGCCTCCCGGGTGATCGCCGAGCCGACGGTGTTGGTCACGGCGATGATCGGGCAGCCCCGCTCGCGGGCCAGCCGAGTCGGCGCGATCGTGTCCGCGGTCTCGCCGGACTGGGTCACGGCGATCACGAGCGTCCGCTCGTCGAGCGGCGGCGGGCTGTAGCGGAACTCGGACCCGACGTTCGCGCGGGCCGGCAGGCCGGTCCAGTCCTGGAGCGCCGCGGCTCCGATCAGCGAAGCGTAGTGAGCCGTCCCGCACGCGACGAGCTCGATCCGCTCGATGGCGCCGAGGACGTCGCGCAGCCCGGTCAGTTCCTCGACCGCGATCCGGTCGTCGCGCGTCACCCGCCCGATGATCGACTGGGTCAGCGACTCGGGCTGCTCGTGGATCTCCTTGAGCATGAAGTGCTCGTAGCCGCCCTTCTCCGCCGCCTCCGGCGTCCAGTCGATCGTCGTGACCGGTCGATCCAGCGGGGCGCCCTCGACGTCCGTGATCGTCACGCCGGCTGGTCGCAGGTCGGCGACGTCGCCTTCGTCGAGGAAGACGACCTGGTCGGTGTGGGCGAGGATCGCCGCGACGTCCGATGCGAGGAAGCTCTCCCCGTCGGCCAGGCCGACGACGAGCGGGACATCGTGGCGCGCCCCAACGAGCCGGTCGCGCTCGCTGCGGTGCATCACGACTAGGGCGTACGCGCCCTCCATCCGGCGCAACGCGGTCCGCACGGCGTCGGCGAGATCACCCTCGTAGGCCTCCTCGACCAGGTGCGCGATCGCCTCCGTGTCCGTCTCGGAGGTCAGCGTGTGGCCGCCGGCCTCGAGCTCGTCACGCAGCTCACGGAAGTTCTCGATGATCCCGTTGTGGATGACCGTGATCTCGCCCGTGCAGTCCTGGTGGGGATGGGCGTTGAGGTCGTTGGGCCGGCCGTGCGTCGCCCAGCGCGTGTGGGCCAGGCCGATCGCGGCGTGCGGGGTCCGGTCGGCAATCGCGGTCTGGAGGTTGGCGAGCTTGCCGGCACGCTTCTCGACGAACAGGTCGCCGGCGTCGTCGACGAGCGCGATCCCGGCCGAATCGTAACCACGGTACTCGAGTCGCTTGAGGCCCTCGATGAGGATCGGCCCCGCCTCGCGAGGCCCGGTATATCCGACGATGCCACACATGCGGTCAGGGGTTCTCCGTGCGTGCCCGACGCTCGCGCGCCGGGCAGGTGACGCCGCTTGGTGGGCACCGACCTCTAGTTTAGTCGCTCCCCCGCGAGGGTCGCGAGGGTGTCAGCGAGCTCGGCGACGAGCGCCTCGTCCGGTCCCTCGACCATGACCCGCAGGGCGGGTTCGGTGCCCGACGGCCGGACGAGCACCCGGCCGCTCCCACCGAGCCGACGGTCGGCCTCCGCGATCGCCGCCTGCAGCACCCGATCGCCTTCCCACTGGTCCTTGTGACGCGCCGGGACCGCTCGCTGTTGCTGGGGGAGCAGTTCGATCCGGGCGGCGAGCGCATCCAGCGGGCGTTCGGAGCTGCACATGACGCGAAGGACCTCGAGCGCGGTCACGATTCCGTCGCCCGAGGTCGTGTGCTCGCGGACGATGACGTGACCGCTCTTCTCGCCTCCGAGACCCGACCCCGACACCTGCATCCCCTCGAGGATGTACTTGTCTCCGACCGGGGTCCGGATGACGTGGCCGCCGGCCGCCTCGATCGCGGTCTGCAGCCCGCCGTTCGAGAGGACCGACACCACGAGCCCACCACCGGGAAGCGCCCCCCGGATGAGGCGATCGAGGGCCAGGATGCCGAGGACCTGGTCGCCGTCCACGACCCGGCCGGCGGCATCGACCGCGATGAGCCGGTCGGCGTCGCCGTCGAGCGCGAAGCCGACGTCGGCGCCCCGGGCGACGACGGTCGCGGCGAGCGATTCGGGGGCGGTCGCGCCGCTGTTCACGTTGATGTTCACACCGTCGGGCTCGGCATTGATGACCTCGACCCGGGCGCCGGTGGCCGCGATGACTTCGGGGCCGACGGCGCAGCCCGACCCGTTCGCGCAGTCGAGCACGACGTGCAGGCCGGAGGCCGGGACGGAACCGGCCAGGGCCAGCCGATGCTGTCGATAGCGATCCAGCAGGCCGTGCGCGTCGATCGCCCGGCCGAGATCGCCGTTCCGCGCACCACCGAGCTCCTCGGCTCGCCAGATGAGCTGCTCGAGCTCGTCCTCGATCGCGTCATCGAGCTTGAGGCCGTTCGAGTCGAGCACCTTGAGCCCGTTGTCGTCGGCGGGGTTGTGTGAGGCCGAGACCATGATCCCGGCGGCGAATTCGCCCTCGCCGGCGAGGAAAGCCAGCGCCGGCGTGGGCACGACGCCGACCTGGTGGACGTCGCTTCCGAGGCTCGTCGCCCCGGCCGTGATGGCCGCGACGAACATGTCGCCGGAGCGGCGAGTGTCCTGGCCGATGACGAGCGCGCCGCCCGGTTCGACCAGGCGACTGGCGGTCGCGCGACCGAGCGCGTAGGCAAGAGGCGGCTTGAGGTCGACGTTCGCGACGCCGCGGATGCCGTCCGTGCCGAACAAGCGGGGCATCGGGTGCTTGGGACTCCGGTCAGGGGGCCGCGGTCACCGTCGGCGACGGCGACGTGGCGGCCGGGGCGGCGATCGTGACCGAGACCGTCTGTGGACTGGCCGCGACGAGGGTCACGCCGGCGGGCAGGTCCGCCGAGACCGGCACATCGTAGGTGCCCGGCTCGAGGCCCGTCACGTCGAGCCGGCCGACCGGCCCCCCGGCGGTGCCCAGCGCGTCAAGCTCGGGGGGACTGCCGCCGACGACGAGCTGGATCCGATCTTCGCCGCCTTCGACGGTGTAGACGAGGCCGGGCTGGCGACCCGTCAACTCGAAGCCCGCGGTGTACGTCCGGCTCTCGGTGACCTGTCTGAAGGTCACCGTGACCGTGATCGGCTCATCGGTGACGCGGGCAATCCCGTCGGGCAACTCGAGCTCGGTCTCGAACTCGGTGGTCTCCGACAGCCCGGAGATCGAGACCTGCTGGGTGTCGAGACCGGCGATCGCGGCGAGCGGATCCGCATCACCCTCGACCAGTGCGGTCTGCGGCTCGACCTCGATCGACGCCAGCTCGAACCCCGCGGCCGGCGTGCCGGTCACTACGGGCCGGATCGGCAGCGTCCGGGTCTCCGGCTCGGACAGGACCTGGACCTGGACACGGACGGTCGTCGGCGTGGTCTCCGCCGGACTGCGCGGATTGCCCAGCGCGTCGATCGGCACGAGGGCGACGTCCTGGTCCACGTTGAGGCCCGACGGCTGGATGAGGACGTCGGCGCGGGCTGCGACGATCTGCTGCACGATCGATTGCTGGCCGGTGACCGTGACGGTGCTCGGATCGGCCCGCAGGATCCCGATCTCCACGTTCGATGGCGGCTCACCGTAGTTGATCGTGACCGGCACGATCTTGGTCACGAGCGGGTCGAGCGTGACGCTCACGAAGTCGGGCGTTACGCCCAGCACCTGGATCTCGGGGTTGGACGACGAGACCTGCACGCGCACCTCGTACGTCCCGGCGCGCGCGGGGAGCCCGCCGAGATCCACGAACGCCCGGAACGTGCCCTGGCCGGGCCGGTCGGTGCCGGCCGGGGCGAAGTAGCGGATGCTCGTGACCGGCGGCAGGTCGTCGACGATCATGTCCTCGGGCCCGTTCGTCTGGTCGATCCGGATCGGGCCCTGGAACGTCTGGGCATCCTGGGACAGGACGAAACCGCCGTACAGGACCGTCGCCAGTCCGATCGCGGCGAGCTTGAGTGGCCAGTTGTGGACGACGATCCGGACGATTCGGGTCAACGCTGCACCTGGGCCGCCGCCGCCGCGGCCGTGTCGTCATCCGCCCGACGTGTCGGCCCTCGCCCGACGAGCCGTCCGAGCTCCGCGAGCCGCGGCGCCCGACCGCCGGGCCCGGCCGCGCCACTGCCCCGCCCGCCGAACGCCCCGCGGCCGGCCGACGGATCGAGCAGCGCCCTGATCGCGCGGGCCAGCTGCGCTTCGTTGAGGTTGCGCACGATCCGGGCGCGTTCGACCAGGCTGATCTGGCCGTTCTCCTCGGAGACCACGATGACGATTGCATCGGTCGATTCGGTGATGCCGAGCGCGGCCCGGTGGCGGGTTCCGTACCGCTCGGTGTGGAGCGTCGTCTCGGCGAGCGGCAGGAGCGCCCCGGCGGCGAGCACCTGGTCCTCGCGCAGGATCACCGCGCCGTCGTGGAGCGACGTGCCCCGGGCGAAGATCGTCCGGAGCAGGTCGGCGGACACCTCGCCGCGGATCATGACCCCGGTTTCGGCGACCTGCTCGAGACCCGTCTCGCGCTCGATCACCATCAACGCGCCGTAGCCGTCGCGGGACAGGCCGGCCGCGGCCTTGGCGACCTCATCGGCGACCCGCTCGATCGCACGCAGCTCAACGCCCGTGTGCAGCCACGCGAACGACCCCATCCGCCCGATCCGGTCGAGCGCGCGACGCAGCTCGGGCTGGAACACGACGACGAGCGCGAACAGCCCGACGACGGCTCCAGACTCGAGAACCTGGCTCAGGACGCGAAGCCCGGCCCACTGGGCGAAGAAGTAGACGAAGATGAGGATGCTGACGCCGACGACGAGGCGAACCGCCTGCGTGCCGCGGATCAGGCTGAACAGCCAGTAAATCAGGAGCGCGGTGATTCCGATATCGAGCACCGTCGACAGCCCGACCTGTTCGAGGATCGACCTGACGAGCTCCTGCATCGTCCCCCGAGTGTAGCATCGGGGCCGGCCTGGACCGGGGTCGTGTCGGACCCCGGGCATCGCGGCGAGCGCAGGTCAGCCGACGGGTCGCGGCGACCCCGGAGCGGTCTCGAGCTCGCGATTGACGAACGCCGCGACCTGTACCCGTCCGGCATCATCGCCGGCCAGGTCCACGAGCCGGGCGAGGCGCGCGACTTCCTCCACGGCCCGCCGCCGCCAGCCGGAGGCGAGATGCGCGCGCGCGATCGAGAGGTGGACTCCCACGTCGCCCGGGGCGATCGCGAGCGCCCGGAAGCACAGCTCGAGCGAAGCGGCGATCCTGCCCCGTTCGGCATGCCGGCTGGCGATGGCGAGCAGGCCAGGCAGGTCGCCCGACATCTCGGCCCCGTCGGCGAGCCGATCGAGCTCGTGCGGGTCGTCGACGATCTCGAGGTAGCGATCGACCAGCACCAGCTTCTGGCGGGCGGCCAGCTCGAGACCACGACGGCGATAGACCACCGCCAGCGCGCGGTGGACGTCCGGATCGGCTGGCGCCAGCGTCAATGCATCGTGACAGGCGTCGATCGCGGCCCGGAGGCGGCCGGCGCGGGCCAGCGCGTTCGCCCCGCGCACGAGACCTTCGACGTCCCCGGCCGCGCTCGCCGACTCGACATCCTCGGCCAGACGCCGCAACTCGTCGGAGATGACGTCGGCACGGAGCCCGGCCTCGTCCGGTTCGAGGTGCGCCGCCGGACCATGGCCGGTCCCGCCGGGCGACGCGCCCAGGTCGCCGAGCCACGGGCTGTCGATCGCTCCCTGCGCCGCTCGCAGCTGGTCGACGGCGGACCGGCGCCACGGCGAATCGGCGAGGTCGATGGCGCGCTCGACGGTCGCGAGCGCGTCGGCGTGGCGGTCCTGCTCGAGCAGCGTGATCGCCAGGCGATCCAGCATGTCGGCAGCGTCCCGGGGTCGCTCCAGGCCGGAGAGGGCTCGCGCCGCCCCCTCGAGCGCGGCCGTGTCGCTCGGCGCCCGCGCGAGCGCGGATTCGAAGGCTGCCAGCGCCTCCGACCGGCGATCGGCGGCCAGCTCCGCCTTGCCGAGGCTGACGTAGGGCGCGGCGCGGTCCGGTAGCAAGGCCGCCGCCTCGAGATAGGCGCGGGTTGCCACGTCGCGGTTGCCACGCAGCACGGCGAGGTGACCCCCGCGCAGCGCGTCGCGGTAGCGCTCGTACAGCGACCCGGGTGGATGGCCGTCGCGTCCGCTCAATGCGCGTCGTCGCCCGTGGCGACCCCGCCGAGCAGCTCGACGAGCAGCGCTTTCTGGACGTGCAAGCGGTTCTCGGACTGGTCGAGGATCAGGCTGCGCGGCCCGTCCATGACCGCCGACGTGATCTCCTCCCCCCGGTGGGCGGGGAGGCAGTGCATCGCGAGCGCGTCGGGACCGGCGGCTTCGAGCAGCTCGTCGTTGACCTGGTAGTCACGGAACGCATCACGACGTTCCTCCGCCTCGGCCTCCTGGCCCATCGACGTCCAGGCGTCGGTGTAGACGACGGCGGCGCCCCGGACCGCCTCGCGTGGATCGTGGGTGAACGCGAGCCGGCCGCCCGAGGGACCCGCCAGGGCCTCGGCCCGCTCGACGATGCGGGCGTTCGGGCCGTAGTCGGGCGGATGGGCGAGGCGCACCTCGCAGCCCAGGGTGGCGCCGGCGAGCGCGAGCGAGTGGTACACGTTGTTGCCGTCTCCGACGAACGCGACGACGAGTCCGTCAAGTCTCCCGAAACGCTCATGCATCGTGAACAGGTCGGCCAGCGCCTGGCACGGATGCTCACGGATCGTGAGGCCGTTGATGACCGGGATGGCCGCCTGGGCAGCGAGTTCGACGACGACCTCGTGTGGCCCGGTCCGGGCCATGATCGCGTCGACGAACCGGTCGAGGTTGCGCGCGACGTCGCGCACGCTCTCGCGGGCCCCCAGGACGGTGTCGTGGGCGAGGTAGATCGCGTGACCGCCGAGCTGGACCATGCCGGCCTCGAACGTCACCCGGGTCCGGAGACTCGGCCGCTGGAAGAGCATCGCGAGCGTCTGGCGGGCGAGCGGCAGCGGGTCATGCCGGCGCGTCTCGCCGAACTCGGCCTTGAGCCGGGTCGCGGTCGTGAACACGCGGGCCATCTCGCCGGCGTCGAGGTCCGCGGCGCTCAGGAGATCGCGGCCATGCAGGGTCGCGCCGGTTCCGGGTGTCACGCTCACCGGGTCACTGTAGCGGGGTCGCGATCGCCGGGTCGCGCCGTCTGCTCACGCTCGCGTCGCGTGACATCCGCCCCCGCTTCGGACCTGCGAGTCGTCACCGACTCGATCCGCGAATGTCCGTGCAGGGCTCGGCCCGAAATCGGTCGGATCCGGTCGAACTCGCGATCCGGCCACGCTCGGGTGTCGCCCAGGCGAGTCGGACGCGACTCAGGAAAAGGCCCGGGACGGGTCGCCGACACGGGTTCCCGGCACGGTCCCAGGCACGGGTTCCAGGCACGGAACCCGGGCACGGACCCCGACGAGATGCAGCCCGGCGAGTCGTCGCCGACTCGATTCGCGAATATCCGTGCAGGGCTCGGCCCGAAATCGGTCGGATCCGGTCGCATTCGCGACCCGGCCACGCTCCGTTGTCGAGCGGTTGAGTCCGCCGCGACTCAGGGACGAGACCGGCAGGATGGGCCGAAACCGACCGCGGGCTGCCCGGGCGGCCATGTCCACGGACGATTCGCGGCACAATGCCGCGGACGCGAGCCTAGCGCTTCGTGTACTGCGGTGCCTTGCGGGCGCGCTTCAGGCCGTACTTCTTGCGCTCCTTCATCCGCGGGTCGCGGGTGAGGAAGCCGGCCTGGCGGAGCGGCAGCCGATGATTCTCCGGGTCGAGCTCGAGCAGCGCACGGGCGATGCCGTGGCGGATCGCGCCGGCCTGGCCGGTCACCCCACCGCCCTCGACCTTGATCATGGCATTGAATCGACCCTCGGTCCCGGTCACCCGGAACGGCATCCGGACATCGACCTCGTTGATCGCGTTGCCGAAGTGCTCTTCGAGGCTGCGCCCGTTGACCACGATCTCGCCTTCGCCCGGCAGCAGCCGGACGCGAGCGATCGCGGTCTTGCGACGGCCGGTCCCGGAGTAGAACGCTGGAGTGATCATCGTCGGTAGGCTCCTCGTCAGGCGAGCGGCTCAGGCCGCTGGGCCTGATGCGGGTGGTCCGAACCGGCGTAGACCTTGAGCTTGCGCAGCTGCTGAGCGCCGAGCCGGTTGTGCGGCAGCATTCCCTTGACCGCCCGGCGGATGACCTCCTCCGGCCGGCGCTCGAGAAGGTGCCCGAGGGTCTCCTGCTTGAGTCCCTGCGGGTAGCCGCTGTGGCGCATGTACAGCTTCGACTCGAGCTTGCCGCTCGTCACCGTGATGCGCGACGCATTGAGCACGATGACGTGGTCGCCCGAGTCGAGGTTCGGGCTGTAGGTGGGCTTGTGCTTGCCCTCGAGGACGTGCGCGATCCGCGACGCAAGCCGGCCGAGCGTCTCGTCGGTCGCGTCGACGACGAACCAGCGCCGCTCGATCTCGGCCTCCCTGGCCGCGTAGGTCTTCGCGTTCATCGTTCCTCGTGTTCTCCATTCGGTTGTTTCCGGCTCGGCCGGTAGGCCACGTGCCGGAGGCACAGTCCCTTCGCCGGGGCGGCTGCCCCATCGAAGGCCGGTCCCGGGCCGGCGAGTGCCGACCGGACCGCTGCGACGTCCACCTTCCCGAGGCCGACCTCCAGGAGGACGGCCACCATCCTGCGGACCATGCCCCGCAGGAA
>Ga0299913_10005352_pt1 | contig 10938 bp, 10 predicted proteins | sample RVTome_9_FD_201360 | JGI IMG/M metagenome (GOLD analysis project Ga0299913, IMG submission 201360) | Soil microbial communities from uranium-contaminated site in the Upper Colorado River Basin, Wyoming, United States - RVT155D38 (version 2) ... | reverse complement strand
AGAGAGGCATTCTAGCGCCGGGCGCGATAATTCCCACTCCCCTCCTCGGGATTACGCGGGATGCATCGACCAAGGACCAGCCGAACATGAAGCCCAGGCCGGAAACCGAATCCGTCCCGCTCGAGCGCCGTGACGAACATCCTCTCGCCACGCGGGCAGGACAGCGCCCGACGCTGACGGACCGGATGGTCCGCAAGATGATCGAACGCATCCGGCGCGATCGGTTCGAGCAAGTCACCGGCTTGATCAGCCGAAAATCCGCTTCACCTCGCGGAGGCCCTCGATGAGGGCGTCCATGTCGGCCTCGGTGGTGTAGACGTTGAAGCTCGCGCGCGCAGTCGCGGGGAGCTCGAGCCGCTCGTGGAGTGGCATCGTGCAGTGGTGGCCGGCTCGGACGGCGACGTTCGATCGATCCAGCACCTGGGCGACGTCGTGCGGGTGCACGCCCGGGACGTTGAACGGGATGACGCCGCACCGGATCCCCGCGTCCATCGGGCCGTAGAGCGTGATGTCCGGGTGCTCGCGCTGGAGCGCGACGAGCCCGTACGTCAGGAGCTCCTTCTCGTGCTCGCGGACGCGGTCCATGCCGAGCTGGCCGAGGTAGTCCGCCGCCGCACCGAGGCCGATGCCCGCGGCGATGTCCGGCGTGCCTGCCTCGAACTTCCAGGGGATGTCGTTCCACTCCGACCGACGGAGGTGGACCTCGCGGATCATGTCGCCGCCGGCCATGAATGGCGGCATGGCTTCGAGCAGCTCCCGCCGCGCCCACAGCGCGCCGGAGCCCGTCGGCCCGAGCATCTTGTGGCCGGAGAACGCGTAGAAGTCGGCACCGAGCGCCTGGACGTCCACCGGGACGTGTGGCACGGCTTGGGCGCCGTCGATGAGCACGAGCGCGCCCGCCTCGTGCGCCGCATCAACCATCTCGCGGACCGGGTTGATCGTCCCGAGCGTGTTCGAGACGTGGGTGAACGCGACGAGCTTCGGCTTGAGGCGGAGCAGGACCTCGTAGACGTCCTGGCGGAGCACGCCGTTGTCGGTGATCGGGATGAACTCGAGGTCGCCGTCCTTCTCCTGCGCCAGGAGCTGCCACGGGACGAGATTCGCATGGTGCTCCATCTCGGTGAGCACGATCGCGTCGCCGCGGCCGATGTTGTGGCGGCCCCACGAGTACGCAACGAGGTTGATCGCCTCGGTCGCGTTGCGCGTGAAGATCACCTCGTGACTGTCCGGGGCGTTGATGAACCTGGCCACGGACACCCGGGCCGCCTCGTACGTCGCCGTCGCCCGCTCGCCGATCTCGTAGATCCCGCGGTGGACGTTCGCGGCGTACTCGTTGTAGTAGGCATCGAGCGCGTCGATCACCGGCTGGGGCTTCTGGCTGGTCGACGCCGAGTCGAGGAAGACCAGCGGCTTGCCGTGGACCTCCGTGCCGAGGACCGGGAAGTCGCGCCGGATGACGTCCGGATCGAGCTTGCCGTCCTTGATCCGGCCCCCGAACTCGGTCGCGCCCGCAGGCAGCTCGATGGTTGGCGAGGTGGTGACGGTCATCGATCGATCGCCCGCCTCAGCGGGCGGCCTCCACGGGATGCGCGGTGTCGGCATGCTCGGCGTGGCCGTCGAGGTCCGGCCCCTGCGGCACGAGCAGCGCCTCGTCCGGAACGTCGGGTGCGAGCCCGGCCTCGCGGAGGATCGGGCCGTAGCCCTCTGCCTCCAGCCGCAGCGCCAGGTCCTTGCCGCCGCTCTTGACGATCCGGCCCATGGCCAGCACGTGCACGAAATCGGGCGTGATGTAGTTCAGCAGCCGCTGGTAGTGCGTGATCAACAGGATCCCGAGGTCCGGGTTGAGCATCGCGTTGACGCCGTCGGCGACGACCCGCAGGGCGTCGATGTCGAGGCCCGAATCGGTCTCGTCGAGGATCGCCATCTGGGGATCGAGCATCGCCATCTGGAGCATTTCCAGGCGCTTCTTCTCGCCGCCCGAGAAGCCCTCGTTGACGTACCGGCTCGCGAACGACTCGTCCATCCGCAGGAGGGCGAGCTTCTCGCGCATCCGCTTCCGGAAGTCCATCATCGAGACGCCGCCCTTGATGGCGTCGGTGGGGTCGATGTCGGGGTTCTTGTCGATGCCCTGGAGCTTGGCGTTGAGCGCGCTCCGGATGAAGCTCGCGACGCTGAGGCCGGGAATTGCGGTCGGGTACTGGAAGGCGAGGAACATGCCGAGCCGGGCTCGCTTGTCCGGGCTCAGCTTCAGGACGTCGCGACCGCGCCAGCGCACCTCGCCGCCGGTCACCGTGTACAGGGGGTGGCCCATGATCGCGTAGGCGAGCGTCGTCTTGCCTGAACCGTTCGGGCCCATGATCGCGTGGACCTCGCCCGGCCCGACCTCGAGGTCGATGCCCTGCAGGATCTCGCGCTCCGGGTTCGCGGCCGGCGCGACCTTGAGGCCACGGATGACCAGGCGGTTCGAGGGATCGGTGGCCGGGTCGGCGGAGCCGGTTCCGTTGGTTGGGGCCGTGATATCGGTGGTCGTGTCGGTCACGATGGCGTCAGGGCTCCTTCGAGGGCTGGCGTCTCGGTGGTTCGGGGCTGGAGGGCGACGGTCCGCAGCGGCACCAGATCGGCGAGCGTCACGCCGTTGAGCGCGCCGGCAACCGCGTCGCGCACGCGGATCCAGAGGAAGTTCACGGTGCATGAGGATGTGCGAGCGCAGGCGTCGTGGGCGTCGTCCTCGGTCGCGCAGATCATCGGGGCAAGCGGGCCTTCGAGGGCGCGCAACACCTCGCTCATCGGGATCGCCTGCGGCGGGCGCGCGAGCTCGTAGCCACCGTGCGCGCCTCGTGTGGACACGACCAGGCCGGCATCACGGAGCACGAACGCGAGCTGCTCGAGGTACGCACGCGGCATGTCCTCTGCCGCCGCGATCTCCGCCAGCGAGGCGGGTCCCGCACCGAAGTGCCGCCCGAGCTGGACCATCAGCCGAACGCCGTACTCGCCCTTCGTGCTGAAGGCGACGGCGCCAGTGCCGTGGAATGCAGGCCGATGGCCGGACGTCGGTTGCGTGGTCTGAGTCAGGAGAGCGTCCCCAATCCCGAGCGATCTTGTCGGGATTGAGTGTACGAACGCCCTTCAGGAGCGTCAAACGAGCCCCGGGTTAAGGGATGGGGCTACCGGAAGTGTCGCCTCGCCCCGCCTTCGGGCTGCGGGCTGCAGCCATCCCAGTTGAGCCCGTCGGAAAGTGGGTGTACGAAACGGCGTCGCATGGTGTCGCACCCGGCTCGGGGTAGTAGAAAGAACTGAAGGCGTCGGCGCCGTCCTTGATCCCCGCCCAATGATGCCCCTGGGCGATCGACCGAACAGATAGTGCTTCTTGTGCGTCAAGTAAGTGGAGGGTTCGGCTGGACACCGTCGCGCGTGCCCAAAACGGCGATCGAGAGGCGTTCGAAGAGTTGGTTCGTGAGTTCACGCCCGCGATCTATCGCGTCGCTCGGGCGATCGTTGGCGAAAGCTCGGCGCCGGATGTCGTCCAGGACGTCTTCACGGCGGCGTGGCGCGAGCTTCCGAAGCTCCGCGAGCCCCAGCGCTTTCCCGCATGGCTTCATCGGATCGCCGTAAATCGCAGCCGGAGCACGCTCCGGAGCCAGTCGCGAGTCCGCGAGGTCGACGTCGCGCTCATGGAGAACGTCCTGCCAGCCGCGGATTTTCGACCAGACGTCGAGGCTCGGGCGGTCCTGGTGCCTGTCTTGCTCGCGCTCCCGTTCGACCAGCGATCAGTCATCGCGCTGCATTACGCCGGCGGGCTCACCCTCTCCGAGACAGCACAAGTACTCGAAGTTCCAGACGGCACGGTGAAGTCGCGCCTGAACACTGCGCTGGCGACCATGCGACGCGCGCTCGCGGAGACGTCCGATGGCTGATGACGACCGCGTGGGCCGGCGCCTCGAGCGGTTCCTGACGAATCTCGGTGACGCCCCGGTGCCTCCCGACCTTGCGAACGCCGTGATGACGGCTGCCCTTGCGGAGAGCCAGCCCGCTGCTCGTAGTCGACGGCCGCTGCTCGTCTTCACTGTCGGGTTCGCGATCCTCGCGGGACTCACCTTCACGGTGCTCAGCGGAGAGACGCCGGAGCCGACGGTGATCCCGTCGTTTGCGGTCGTCGACCCGTCGCCGTCGACAACCCTCGTGCCGAGCGCGTCCACGCCTCTGGCATCGCCATCCCCGTCGCCAACGCCGAGCGAGCCGCCACGCGACGTCTGTGGTGAGGTCATCACCGTACCTGAGCCGCGGGGCGAGACGACACGACCGATCGCCGTCGTTCCATCCGACGACGACATCGCGATCTACGACATCGGCAATGACTTCGCCACGGTCCTCGACGATGAGCCGAGCAGGCTCCCTCGGTTCCGAACGCCCGCCCTCGTCACCGTCGTCCGGCAACGGGTGCCGCCCGACGACGACCACACCTTCGGGCAGGACTCGCTCTTCGAGCTCGATGTCGCGACTGGACGTTCGCAGGAGCTGCTACGGCTGCCGAATTACGTGCTCGCCTTCGAGTGGAGCCCTGACGGTGCGATGCTCGCCTACCTGGTCCAGCCGCACGCCGACAACGTCCTGTGTCTCTTCGACACGCGAACCGGCATGGCCGAGCCTCTTCGGACGCTCTCCTTCACAGTCGGCCGAGGCGGGAATCAGCGCGACGAGCGTTCGATCGCGTGGTCGCCCAGCGCTCGAGAGCTCCTCGTCATCGACACCGTCCAGCAGCCCAGCCTGTACGTCGTCGACCTGGATGGTCGAAATGTCGTCGAGCCACTCGACGGAACGTTCGCTCGATGGTGGTCGGGCAACGAGATCCTGTTCGCAGTGGTTCAACCTGACGGGGGGACGGCAGCGGTCTTCGAGTGGTCGATCGTCTCGATCGACACAGGCCGTGCCCGTGCCTTCGGCCTGCCGTCCGACGCGTACCGGCCCGCCATCTCTCCGAGTGGCACGCTGATCGCATACGACGACGGGCTCGAGGAGCCCTCGGTTTACCTCTTCGATGTCGAGACGGGCACGAGCCGTCGGCTTGCGCGCGACCACGTCATGCCCGTATGGCTCGGTCCAGATCTCATCGCCGCGACGGCAGCCGGCCCATGCCCCCGCGAAAACTTCTGCGTAATCCCGTGGCTGGCATCCGACACCACCGTCGGCATCGACCCGGGTACCGGGCAGCAGCGGCCGCTCGCGCTGACGACGACGCTCAGCACGTTCGGTTACCAGGCAATCGACGTCGTTCTGCCGGAAGGCGGGAGATAGAGACACCGCCCTCGACCGGCAGCGACGGCGCCCAGAACATGCGGGTTTTCCAGACGCGCCCTGTTCTGGGGGCGATCAGGTCGGATCTGGTCCCTATACAACGGTAGCCACTGCATCTCGTTCGGCGACCCTCACGATCCGGGCCAAGGTGCTAAGACCTGATAGAGTGAGCGAGTCCCTTATCTTCGCGTAGGTTTGAGTAGATTTCGTGACTCGCTCGCCGTCGCGCGACCCTGATTGGGTGGGCCTCTCCGAGGCTAGCCGGGTCCTTGGCGTTTCACCCGCGACCCTGCGCCGCTGGAGCGATGCTGGCCGGCTGCGGGTCTTCACGACACCGGGCGGTCATCGGCGGTTCTCACGGTCGGCCCTCGAGCGTCTCCTCCCGGCAGATCGGTCGCGGCGCCCGTCGATCGGCGGCGCCGGCCTCTCCCCGAGCCGGATCGCGCGGACGTATCGGCGGGCGAGCCGGGAGGCTGCTCCGGAGCTCCCGTGGGTCCTGACGCTCACGGACGAGCAGCGCCTGCTCTTCCGGGAGCGAGGCCACGTCCTCGCCGCCAGTCTCCTCCAGTACCTCGACGCCACGCAGCCAGACACAGCGGCTCATCACCTCAACGAGGCTTCCAGCTCGGCGAGCGAGTACGGCGACGTCGCGGCCGCACTCGGACTTTCGCTCAGCCAGACGGTCGAGGGCTTCCTTCGATTCCGGGCGCCGTTCCACCACGAACTCGCCGTCGCGGCCCGACGGCGCGGGTTCAACACGGCGGAATCAACCGACCTTCTCGAGGCCGCCGAACGTGCGATGGACCGCCTCCTGGTGGCGACGATGACCGGGCACACGGCGGCGGGAGGCCCACGTCGGCGAGGTCTGCCGGCGGCGGCCAGCTCGGACGAGGCCCGGAAGGCATGAGCCCGGGCGCGGAGGGAGCGATCCTTGCGCTGGTTGCACACGCCCGTCAGGTGCCCGCGGTCGAACGCGAGCGGTTCGCAGCCAGACTGAGGGACAAGCACGCGGGTAGGGCGGTCGTGCTTGAAACCTGCCACCGCGTCGAGGGCTACCTGGTGCGCCCGGACAATCCGGATAGGTTGCGCCGCGAGCTGTCACTCCCGCCGGGCGGTGCGTCCTTGATGACGGAAGACGCCGTCCGCCACGCGATTGCCGTCGCCGTGGGCCGCGATTCCGTCGTCATCGGCGAGGATCAAATCCTTCATCAGTTGCGCGAATCGATCGAAACTGCTCGAACCGCGGGCACGCTCGACCCGGTCCTCGAGCGTCTCTTCGCCCTCGCGCTGCAGGCGGGGCGTCGTGCCCGGTCGTGGCGTCAAGGCCCGCAGCGCTCGCTCGCGGATGTCGCGTTGTCCGTGATCGAGCGTCAGGGTGGCCCGCTTCGCGGTCGCGCTGTCCTCGTCGTCGGCGCTGGTCGGATGGGCGGCCTGGCCGCGCGGGCAGCTGTCGCCGCAGGGGCCTCGGTCTCCGTCGCCAACCGCTCTCCCGAGAGCGCTCAGTCGCTTGCTCTCGCGACCGGCGCTCGCGTGGCGGCCTTCGATCCCGGCGCGCCTGTCTCCGAGTTTGGCGCCGTCATGGTCGCTCTCGGCGGGCCGTGGCCGATCGCTGAAATCACCATCAATGCGCTGGTTGCGAGCGCGGCCATCGTTGTCGATCTCTCGGTCCCCGCGTCGGTTCCCGAAGCTCTGCCGGAAGCGCTCGGCTCGCGCTTTGCATCGGCGGACACGTTGGCGCTCGCCGATCCCGACCCCACGACACGACAGGATGGCTCGCGCGCCCGCGTCGACGCACTCGTCGAACGGACGACGATCGAGTTCCTTCACTGGCTGAAGGGCCGCGACGGGCGCGCCATCGCCAACGCGCTCGTCAAGCATGCGGATCAGGAACGTGAAGCGGAGCTCGCGGCGCTGTGGCGGCGACTTCCGGACCTCCCACCCGAGACGCGAGGCGCGATCGAGGAGATGACCCGGCACCTCGCGGCGCGACTCCTCCGAGAGCCCCTTGAGCGGCTCGGCAGGGACATCGATGGGCGCGACGAGCGCGCCGTCCGGGACCTCTTCGCCCTGTGAATGGCCACGCGATCGCCATCGGGACGCGGGGCAGCGCGCTGGCGCTGGCCCAGGCGAATCTCGTCCTTGAAGCCCTCGAGCGAGAGGGTTGTGAGAGCCGGCTGGTGATCATCGAGACGGAGGGCGACCGCCGCGCTCCCGACACGGCGTGGGGCGAGGGCGCGTTCGTCGCCGCGATCGAGCGGGCGCTGCTCGCCGGACGCGTCGACGTGGCGGTCCACAGCGCCAAGGACGTTCCGACCGAGGAGGATGCGCGCCTGCGCATCGGCGCCTACCTGCCGCGAGCCGATCCGCGCGACGCTCTCGTCGTGCGGGATGACGCGAAGGAGCGGCGGCTCGCCGATCTGCCGCCGGGCGCTCGGGTCGGGACCGACAGTCCACGGCGGACGGGCTTCCTACTCGCCCGGCGACCGGATCTCGCGGTTCATCCGCTCCACGGCAACGTCGATACCCGGCTCCGCCGGCTCGACGACGGCGAGACCGATGCGCTCGTCCTGGCCTGCGCGGGTTTGGACCGCCTGCGCCTCGGCGACCGTGTCGCCGAACGTATCGAGCCCGAGATCGTTCCGCCCGCGCCTGGCCAAGGTGCCGTCGCCGTCCAGATCCGGCGCGACGACGGGCGGTTGCATGCGTTTGCAGCCGCGATTGACGATCGGCCGACTCGCTTCGCGGTCGAGGCCGAGCGCGCCTTCCTGACAGCTTCCGGCGGAGGCTGCCGAGCGCCGATCGGCGCCCTGGCCACGATCGTCGGCGACGAACTCGACCTGCTTGGGGGATACGCCAGCCCGGACGGCTCCCGGGCCGCCTTCGCTCGCCGCCGCGGTTCGGTCGTATCACGCGATGATCTCGGCCGTGAGCTCGCGGCCGAGCTCGACCCGCGGGCGCGCATTCGAGTGACTGGGGGCCAGGTCGATCGTCGCAAGCCGCCTACCGCTCCTCGTGTCCTCGTCACGCGAGCTGCCGAGCAGGCAGGCGAGCTCGTATCGGAGCTTCGCGGCGAGGGCGTCGACCCCGTCCTCGTCCCGGCCATCGCGGTCGAGTTCGAACCACCGGGGGGAGACCTCGACGCGGCGGCCCGGCTCATGCGCACGTACACATGGGCGGTCATCACCAGTGCAAACGGCGCCCGAGCGATGCTCGAGGCCGCGGAGCGAGTCGTTACCCCCCTCGACACATCGAAGGTCGCCGCCATCGGGCCGGCGACTCGAGGCATCCTTGAGCACGGGGGCATCGCGGTCGACTATCAGCCGCCCGAAGCCAGCGCGACGGCCATGGCCTCTGGCCTCCCGCTCGATCAAGGCGATCGGGTTCTCGTCATCCGCGGAGATCTCGCCGACGAGGACCTCGTCGCCACGCTGCGAGCACGAGGCGCGGAGGTCGATGACGTCATCGTCTATCGGACCCGCGAAGCGCCGGAGGGGTCGCGACCACTCCTTCGGACCGCGGCCACCGGTGGGCCCATTGCCGCTGCCGTGTTCACGAGCGGCTCGACCGTGCGTGGCTTGGTCGCGCTGGGGCAGGAAGAGTCCATAGACGTTCGCGCGTTCCCAGCCATCTGCATCGGTCCCGAGACGGCCGACGAGGCTCGCATGGCCGGTTTCCGGGTGCTCGCAGTCTCTCCGACACCGGACTCGGCCGCACTCGCCGCGGCAACCGCCAGCGCCCTCCTCCGTGAGCTGCAGGAGACATCATGACCGTCGACCTCGAGTCGACGCGTGCAGCAGGCTCCACCTTGGGCGCGGCCTCGCTGCCCGTCCGTCCCCGCAGGCTGCGCCGCACCCCGGCCCTGCGGGCGCTGGTCCGGGAGACCCGCCTCCATCCCTCGATGCTCGTCGCGCCCCTCTTCGTCCAGCCGGGCGCTGCCCGCCGCGACGCGATCGGTTCGATGCCCGGCCAGGCCCGGCTCTCGCCCGACCTCGCGGCCGAGGAGGCGGCGCGTCTGGCGGAGCTCGGCGTCGGCGGCGTCATCCTGTTCGGCCTGCCCGAGTCGAAGGACTCGCTGGGCACGGATGCATCCATTGACGACGGGATCGCCCAGGACACCTTCCGGCGGATCCGAGCCCTCGAGCTGTCGCTCGTGACCATCGCCGACACGTGCCTCTGCGAGTACACCGACCACGGCCACTGCGGCCCGCTGTCTCCGGACGGCAGTGTCGACAACGACGCCGCTCTCGTTCGGCTCGCCGAGACCGCCGTGACCCAGGCGCGGGCCGGCGCCGACATCGTCGCGCCGAGCGCCATGGTTGACGGTCAGGTCGGCGCGATCCGGACCGCGCTGGATGCGGCAGGCTTCGAGCAGACCGCGATCATGGCCTACGCCTCGAAGCACGCCTCGGCCTTCTACGGGCCGTTTCGCGAGGCGGCCGACAGCGCGCCGGCCTTCGGCGACCGGCGCGGCTACCAGATGGACCCGGCGAACGGCCGGGAAGCGCTCCACGAGATGTCGCTCGACGTTGCCGAGGGCGCCGACATGCTGCTCGTCAAGCCGGCCCTGCCGGGCCTCGACCTCGTCGCCGCGGCACGAGCGCGGTTCGATCTGCCGATCGCCGCGTATCAGGTCTCCGGCGAGTTCGCGATGATCGCCGCCGCCGCGGAGCGTGGGTGGCTCGACGGTCGACGGGCGATGACCGAGGCGGTGACGGCGATCGTCCGGGCGGGTGCCGGGATCGTCATCACGTACGCCGCCGCGGACCTCGCGACCTGGCTGCGGGAGGAGCGGTGAGCGCCGCGGACCAGGTCTACGTCCAGGCCCTCGCCCTCGGGCTCGATCCAGCCTGGCGGCGCCGGAGCGATGAGGAGCGCCATGACGATGGCCACCGCTTCGGCGAGGCTGACGCCGCGGCCGAGCTGGAGGGCGTCCGCAGCATCACCTACTCGTCGATCGGCCTGGAGCCCGGCGTCGACCTCCTGTTCTGGCGCATGGCGCCATCGGTCGATGCTCTGGAAGCGGCAGCCGCCGGGCTCCTTCGTGCCGGGCTCGGACGCTGGCTGACGGTCCGTCACTCGCTGATCGGTCGGATCGGTCCGTCGCAGTACGTCCGCAAGCCGACCGATCAGGAGCAGTCGCTGTTCGTCGGCGAACGCTCGCGCTACCTCGTCGTCTATCCCTTCACGAAGAGCACCGACTGGTATCTGCTCTCCAGGGACGCGCGGCAGGGGGTGATGAACGAGCACATGCGGGTCGGGCACGAGTACCCGATGATCCGCCAGGCGCTGGCCTACTCCTTTGGGCTCGACTCGCAGGAGTTCGTCGTCGCCTACGAGACCGACGATCTCGTCGCCTTCGGCGATCTCGTCCGAGCGCTGCGATCGACTGAGAGTCGGCGCTCGACCGTCAGCGACACGCCGATCCTGCTGGGGATCCACCGGCCGATGGACGAGGTCCTCGGTTTGATTGGCGCGCCGTGATGTCCGGAACGGAGGTAGGTTCGCGGAGCGCGGCGCTCATCGCGCGTGCCGAGGCGCTCTTCCCCGGCGGAGTCAATAGCCCCGTTCGGGCCTTCCGGGCCGTCGGCCGGCCACCACTGGTCCTCGAACGTGCCGACGGGCCGTACGTCTGGGACGTCGACGGGC